>Ga0194122_10000294_pt1 | contig 77262 bp, 59 predicted proteins | sample TA2MahCa10mmetaG_FD_155487 | JGI IMG/M metagenome (GOLD analysis project Ga0194122, IMG submission 155487) | Freshwater microbial communities from Lake Tanganyika, Tanzania - TA2015021 Mahale Deep Cast 10m | ecosystem: Environmental > Aquatic > Freshwater > Lake | place: Tanzania: Lake... | reverse complement strand
TCCAGCGAGGCGGGGCTCGTGCGGTGGTAGCTCACCAGCACGTAGAGGGCGATCGTGAGCGTCTCGAGCGTCACGAACAGCATCAGCAGGTGATTAGTCTGCGCCAGCAGCATCATCGCGGCAGTGCAGATCAGCAGGAGATGGTAGAACTCGACCCGCGGCATCTTCTGGCGGGCCAGGGTCGGCCGCGCGATGACGCAGGTGAGGAAGGCCGCGATGAGGAAGAAGGCGCGCAGCAGCTGGCCGGAGGTGCTGTGGTACAGGAGCCCACCGAAGGTCTCCGAGCCGAGCATCCCGGAATCCCAGTTGAAGCAGAGCCCGAGCAGGGTGCCGAGGATGCCCGCCCCCGCGAGGTCGGGCAGGACGTGCTGCTGCCGGCGCGGCAGGAGGATCTCGAGGGCCAGCAGCAGGAGCGCGACCCCGGCGAGCATCAGCTCGGGGAGGATGGCGCCCCAAAGGTTGTTGGCGGCGGCGAGCTTGGCGGCTTCGAGGGTCATCGCGCGGAAGGGGCGGCGGCCGCGGTGGCCGGGGCGGCCAGCGCCGCGTGGATCGGGTCGGAGATCGCCCGCGGCCAGAAGCCGAGGGCCAGCAGGGCGGTCAGGAGCACCACGGCCGGGACGCGCTCGGACCAGCGCAGGTCCACCGGGGGATGGCGGGAGGCGATCTCCTCCATCCGGGGAGTCGCGGGGCCGAAGCACACCTGGGCGAGCGCCCGCAGGCCATAGATGGCCGAGATGACCACGCCAGCCACCGCCACGGCCGTGACCGCCGGCGAGAACTGCCAGAGGGCCACGAACACCGCGAGTTCACCCCAGAAGTTGGCGAAGCCAGGAAGGCCGATGCCCGCGAAGGTCGCCGCCACGAGGAACGCCGCCAGCACCGGCGCGGGCCGCGCGAGGCCGCCCATCTCGTCGAGGGCGAAGGTCTGGGTGCGGTGGTGTACGCTGGTCGCGAGGAGGAACAGCAACGCGACCGAGAGCCCGTGCGCGACCATCAGGAACACCGCCCCGCCTACGCCCACGGCCGTGCCGGTCGCGATACCCAGGAACGCATAACCCATATGCATCACGGAGCTGTACCCGATCATCTGCTTGAGGTCGCGCTGGGCCAAAGTGACGAACCCGATGATCAGCACGTTGCCGATCACCGCGAGCCACGCGAGGGGCGAGGCCCAGGCGGCGTGCCCCGCGGGCAGCAGCGGGACGGCGACCTGGATCAGGGTGTAGAGACCGAACTTCTTCAGCACGCCGGCGTGGAGCATCGCGTTGGAGCTCGGGGCGGCCCCGTAGCCCAGCGGCGCCCAGGTATGCAGGGGAAAGAGGGACACCAGCACCCCAAGGCCCACCAGCAGCAGCCCGAAGAGGTTGCCCTGGAGCGCCTGATCGAGGGGGAAGCGGGCCAGGTGCTCGCGCAGCGCCATCAAGTCGAAAGAGTTCGCACCGCTGCGGGCGTAGATCGCGATCAGGCCCGCGAGGGAGAGCATCGCCCCGAGGGTCAGGTAGATCGTAAGCTTCATCGCCGCGTAGGTGCGGTCCCGCCCACCCCAGACGCCAACCATGATGAAGGTCGGGATTAGCGCGAGCTCGTGGAAGAAGTAGAGGAACAGGACGTCCACGCTGGCGAAAACGCCCATCAGGCCGCCCTGCATCACGAGGAGCAGCAGCAGGTACAGCTTGAGGCGCTCCGCCTGCGACTGCAGGGCATACAACCCCGCCGCGAAGCCGACCAGTCCGGCGAGCAGGAAGAGCGGCATCGCGATGCCGTTCAGGCCCAGCTTCAGGGAAATGCCCACCGCGTCGAGGCCGGTGGAGTACTGGGTGAGGAACGCGTAGCCGGCGACCTTAGGCGAGGCGTCGAAGTGCCACCAGGTGTGCAGCGCGAGCAACAGCGGCACCGCGAACGCCACGTAGGCGAGCCGCACGGACCAGCGCTTCGGCAGGCCGCTGGCGATGACCAGCGCCGACGCCAGCGGGAAGGCGATCGCGGCCAGCAGGGGATCAAAGGGCAGCGTGCGCATCGGTCAGAAGGACAGGAGGCCCGCCGCGAAGGCCCACAGGGCCAGCAGGCCGAGCAGGAACCAGTAGGCGTAGGCGTTGGCATTGCCCACGTGCAGGGCCCGGGCGCCGAGGCCCAGCAGACCCACCACCCCGGCAAGGCCGCGGACAATCAGGCCAGCGAGGAAGATCTGCTCGAGGAAGTTCAGCAGCATCGCCAGCCGCTGCTGCACCTTGGCGACATAGGCGCCATAGGCCCGGTCAAACGAGGCCTGCAGCCCCCCCAACAGCCCGAACAGCCTAGGGGCACGGCGCGCCACGGCATCCTCGCCCGCCGCGGGATACAGCAGCCAGGCGCCGAGCGCGCCCGCCACCAGCACCGCCACACTTGTGAGCAGGATGAGGGTGTGGTCCGCGCCCGCCGGATGCACTACCGAGTCGATCACGCCGTCGAAGCGGCCGCCGAGCAGGCCACTGTAGAACCAGCCGTAGCCGCCGATGACCGACAGCACCGCGAGCAGAATCAACGGCCCGGTCAGCGCCGGCCCGCCCTCGTGCGCGTGCTCCGCGCCCTCGCCGCGCGCCGCGCCGAGGAAGGTGATCCGCCAGAGCCGCACCATATAGAACGCGGTCAGCACCGCGGTCAGGGCCAGCACCGCGAAGACCCCCGGATGTTTGGCCCAGGCGAGGTACAAAATCGCGTCCTTGGAGAAGAACCCGGCCAGCCCGGGCATCCCGATCAGGGAGAGCACGCCGATGGTGAAGGTGGTGAACGTCACCGGCAGCCGCCGCGCGAGACCACCCATCTTGAAGATGTCCTGCTCGTGGTGGCAGGCGTGGATCACCGAACCGGCCCCGAGGAACAACAGCGCCTTGAAGAAGGCGTGCGTGGTAAGGTGGAACATCGCCGCCCCGACGCCCGCCGCGATCAGGTGGTGATGGTCACCGTGCGCTACCTTAAGCGAACCAAGCCCGAACGCCGCCACCATATAGCCGAGCTGCGAGAGGGTGGAGTAGGCCAGGACCTTCTTGATATCTCGTTGCGTGACCGCGCACAGCGCCGCGTAGAGGGCCGTGATGGTGCCGGTCCAGAGGATCACCTCGAGCGCCGCCGGGACCATCAGGAAGTGGATGCGGCAGAGGAGGTAGATGCCGGCCGCGACCATCGTGGCGGCGTGGATGAGGGCGGAGACGGGCGTCGGGCCCTCCATCGCGTCGGGAAGCCAGACGTGGAGCGGCAACTGGGCGGACTTGCCAACGGCACCGCAGAACAGGAGCAGCGGCAGGCCCGCGGCGACGACCGCGCCGCCATCGACCGCCTTCGCGAGGGCGTCGAGCTGGGTGGTACCGAACTGCGCCTGGCACCAGACGAGGCCGAGCAAAAAGCCGAAGTCGCCGACGCGGTTGACGATGAAGGCCTTCTTGGAGGCCTCAGCCGCGGGGGTGCGCTGGAAGTGGTGGTTGATCAGCAGCCAGGAGCTGAAGCCGACCAGCTCCCAAAAGATGAACAGCATCAGCAGCGAGTCCGCGAACACGATGCCCAGCATCGAGAACATGAAGATCGCGAGGCCGCCGAAGTAGCGGGCGCGATCCGGGTCCTCGCGCATATAGCCCACCGAGAACACGTGCACACAGAGGCCAACGATGCCCACGATCGCCAGCAGCAGGGCCGCCAGATCGTCGAACTTGAGGCCGAGCGAGAGCCCGAAAGTCCCGAGCCGGAGCAGCTCAACGGACGCGGTGAAGTCGCGGGCCGGCCCGAGGGCCAGCACGAGGGAGCCTACGGCGACGAGGACCGCGGCCAGGAGGGCGACAGCCGTGGCGGCGCCGGGCGCGCGGCGCAGGCCGAAGGCGATCACCGCCGCCGCGGCGAGGGGCGCGAGCAGGACGCCGGATGCGAGGAGGGCGGGACTCATCTCAGTTCCGCAGGGAATTGAGCTCGTCCACTTGGACGGTCTGGCGCCGCCGGAAAAGGGCCACGATGATGGCCAGCCCCACCGCCACCTCGGCGGCGGCCACGGTGAGGATGAAGAACACGAAGACGTTGCCGTCCAGGATCCCGTTGTAGCGGGAGAACGCCACCAGCGCCACGGTCGAGGCGACCAGCACCAACTCCAGGCACATAAACACCACGAGCGTGTTGCGGCGGAGCAGCACGCCGAGGAGGCCAAGAGCGAAGAGCGCTCCGCTCACCAGCAGGTGGCCGTCGAGGGTAGCGGGAATCATTTCACGTCCTCCAGTCCCTCGAACTTCTTGCTCAGGACGATCACGCCGATCATCGCGGCGAGCAGGAGGAAGCCGAGGATCTGCACGGGCAAAAGGTAGGTGGTGAACAGCTGGTAGGCGTAAGGCTTGAGCGCCCCGCCGATCCCGGGGGCCGCGGCCACGGCCTCGGAGACCGGCAGCTTCGCCCGCGCGGAAAACGAGAGCACGCCGCTGGCGATGAGCCCGCCGGCCAGGACCCGGGCGATCAAAGGGAGGCGGCGCGGCAGGGCCCGCGGCGCGCCGGAGGTGTCGAGCAGCATCACGATGAAGAGGAACAGGGCGACGACCGCGCCCGCGTAGACCAGCAGGAGGACGAAGGCCAGGAGGTAGGCCTCGAGCACCACGAAGAGCCCCGCGACCCCGGTGAGGCAAAGCAGAAGACAGAGGGCGGCGTTCACCGCATTGCGGTTGATGACGACCCCGGCCGCGCTGAGCAGCGTGAACCAGGCGAGGAGGTTAAAAGTGAGCTCGCCCACTTTCAGTGCAAGTCGTTACCCGCCTGCTCCGCCGCGGCCTTGCGGTCCCACTTGAGGTGCTGGTCCGGCAGGGTGCCGCCCAGCTCGTAGAGCCGGTCCTTGCGGTTGACCATCTCCTCGCGCGAGGTGCCCGTCATCGAGAACTGGTTTTGCAGCCAGATCGCCTCCTCCGGGCAGACCTCCTGGCACATCCCGCAATAGATGCAGCGGAGCATATCGATCTCGAACTCCTTGGGCGCCTTCTCGACGTGGGCAGTCGTGGCATCCGCGGCGATCTCACCCGGGGTAATGCGGATCGCCTTGGGCGGGCAGACGAACTCGCAGAGCTGGCAGGAGACACACTTTTCGCGGCCGTGCGGGTCGCGCACCAAGGTGGGCACGCCGCGGTAGCCTGGCGGCAGGGCGGGCCGCTGCTCCGGGTATTCCAGGGTCTGCTTCGGCCGCACGAGGTGCCGCCAAGTTGTGCGCAACCCGGCGGCGATCTGCGGCAGGTAGGAGCGCTCGGCGAGGGTGAGCGGGGGGCGGGCGACGGGAACGACGGCCATGGCGGGTTACGGCGTGAGCGCGGCGATCGCGCCCAAGTAGAAGAGCAGGTTCACGATCGAGAGGGGAAGCAGCTTCTTCCAGCCCAGCTCCATCACCTGATCGTAGCGGAAGCGGGGCACCGTCCAGCGAACCCACATAAAGAAGAAGACCAGCGCGAGCACCTTGCCCAGGAAGATGCCGATCGAGAGCAGACCCACCGCGATCGGGTGCGCCGCGAGCGGGGTCAGCACCGTCAGCCAGTCCACCAGCGTCGCCAGCGGCACCCAAGGGAGCGGGTTCCAGCCGCCGAGGAAGAGCAGGGTGAACACCGCTGAGCCGATCAGCATATGCGCGTACTCGGCCACGAAGAAAAGGCCCCACTTGAAGGCGCCGTACTCAGTGTGGAAGCCGCCCACGAGATCCGACTCGCCCTCCGCCATATCGAACGGATGGCGGTTGGTCTCCGCGAACAGCGCGATCAGGAACACGAGCGCCGACACCGGCATCAGGAACAGGAACCAGACGCCGCCCCACGAGGCGGTCGAGAAGCCCTGCCAGACCCCCGACTGGAACTCCACCGCCCGCGAGAGGCTGAGCGTGCCCGGGGTGCCCGGGGCGTTGATCCAGAGGAAGACCGGCACGACCGAGAGGGTCAGCGACAGCTCGTAGGCGATCAGCTGCGCGGAGGCCCGGATGCCGCCAAGGAACGGGTACTTCGAATTCGAGGCCCAGCCGGCGAGGATCAGGGCATAGACGCCGAGCGACGACACCGCGAAGACCGCGAGGATGCCGATGTCGACGTTCGCGAGGACCAGCGGCACCGCCCGGCCCGCCGCGTCGAGGTAGGCCCCCACCGGCACCGTGGTCACGGTGGTCAGGGCGGGCATCATCGCCACCAGCGGGGCGAGGACGAAGTAGAACTTCCGGACGTGCCCCGGCAGGGCGTCTTCCTTGAACAGCATCTTGCCGCCATCCGCCATCACGTGGAACACGCCGAGCCGCTGCAGGAACGGGCCCAGCACCGGGATCCACGCCACCCACGGCACGACGGCGCGGTTCGGGCCGGGCCGACCCTGGATCCACGCCGACACCTTGCGCTCCGCCATCGAACAGGCGCCCCCGATGGGGAAGATCACCATAATCACGGCCAGACCCTTGAGGAGGCCCTGCACGAGGGACGGCGAGCTGAGGTAGAGGTCGACCATCTCAGGAAAGGAACAACAGCACCAGGCCCAGCCCCACGACCGCGCTCACGCCCGCCGCGATCCGCATCTTGCGCGTCTCAACCGCCCGCGCCGCCTGCTCGCGCAGCTGGGCCTTGGTAGGCTCCGCCGGGAGCGGCTTGCCCTTGACCAAAGTGAGGGCGTACAGGCCCGCGCCCATCAGGACGAAACCTAAGCCCACGGCGATGAAGGCGGAGGAGCGCATAAGGTCAGCCCTTGGCGGGGGTGTAATGGAGGCCCGGGCCCTCGATGAAGGGCAGGCCCGCGAACGGCGCGGGATCCAGCGCCAGGCCCAGGTCGGGCACGGTCGTGAAGGTGCGCCCGGCGAGCGCCGGCAACGCCGCCGCCACCTCGCGCCAGACGCCGGCTAGGTCCGCCGGCGCCACCGCTCCGCCCGACGCCCCGATCAGGCGCGCGAGCAGTTCCAGATCATCGTGGGCGCCCGCCGGTCCCGGCACCGCGCGCTGGAAGCGCTGCAGGCGGAACTGCTGGTTCACGAAACACCCGGCCTTCTCGTACAGGGTCAACGCGGGCAACAGCACCGCCGACGCCTCGCTGGTTGGGCTCGCCGCGGTGCCGAGATGAACAATTTTCACCTTCGCGAGCTGCGCGCGCGTCAGCCCAGCGGCCGCCAAGTCCTCGCCCACCGCGACCACGGTTGTGACCCGGCCGGCATCAATCGCCGCCGTCAGCTCGTCGAGCCGCTGCGTCGGCAGGCTCCGGATCAGGCCCGTCACCAGCGCGCCGCGCACGTTCGGGTTGCGGTCCGCCGAGACCAGCAGGCCGTCGCCCTCCCCCACCCGGCTCACCAGCCACGCCGGCGCCTGCAGGGCCTCGGTTAGGCGGCGCGTTAGCCACTGCTCCTCCACGGAGCTGCGGCCCGAGCCGACCACGGCCACACGGCCCGCCGCCGCGCGGAACAGCTCGCCCGCCTGCGCGACCGCCGCGTCGAGCGCCGCCGGGGTGCCCGCCACGCGAACCCCCGCCAGCCGGCCGGGGGACCGCACCTGTTTGTAGAGCTCGCGGCCGCTGTCGGCCATCCACGAATCGTTCACCGCGTCATTGTCCCGCGGGGTGATCCGGTAGATCACGCCCTCGCGGGACCAGACGACGGTGTTGGCGCCGGCGCTCGACTCCGGATCGATGCCCGGGGTCTGCTTGAGGAACCACACCCGCATCTTGAAGCGGAAGTCCGTGCTCGTCAGCGCACCCACCGGGCAAAGATCGACGGTGTTAAGCGAATAATTGTTGGTGAGCTGCCGGCCCGGGTAGCAGGTCAGCGTCGAGTAGCTGCCGCGGTCGGTGAACCCGAGGACGTCGTCCTTGGCGATCTCCTTGCAGAAGCGGATGCAGCGCGAGCAGAGGATGCAGCGCTCGTCGTCGAGCATCACCCGGGGCCCGAGCTGGGTCCGCTTGGGCTTCACGTTCTTCTGCTCGATGAAGCGGGAATAGCCGCGGCCGTAGCCGGTGGCCTGCTCCTGCAGCTTGCACTCGCCCGCCTGGTCGCAGATCGGGCAATCCAGCGGATGGTTGATGAGCAGGAACTCCATCACGCCCTCGCGGCAGGCCTTGATCTGCGGGGTCTGGGTGCGGACGTGCAGGCCGGGGGTCACGTTGGTCGCGCAGCCGATCTGGGGGCGCGGGATCCAATCGATGCGCTGGCGGCCGGTGACCGGGTCCATCACGGGCGCCTTGGTGGCCAAGTCGACCGCGGGCTGGCCGAGCTCGACAAGGCACATCCGGCAGTTGCCCACCACGGAGAGCTTCGGGTGGTAGCAGTAGAAGGGGACGTCGACGCCGACCCGCCGCGCGGCCTCGATCACGTTCGTGCCCTTGGGCACGGCGATCTCCTGGCCGTCGATGGTGACGGGGACGAGGTCGGTCGGGGGGGCGGCGCTCATTCGAGTAGGGCGGGCTTCAGGCGAGGGGCACGGACTCCGGGCGCGGGGCCGTCTTGGCCTCCGGGTAGGCGCGGAACTCGTCCCCGAACTTGGCGAGGAAGCTCTGGGTGGGCCACGAGCAGGCCTCGCCGAAGGCGCAGATGGTGCGGCCGGCGATCTGATCCGCCACGCCCTGCAGCAGGGCACCGTCCTCCGCGCGGGCCTGGCCGTGGACCATCCGCGCGGTGATCTTCTTCATCCACAGGGAGCCCTCGCGGCAGGGCGTGCACTGGCCGCAGCTCTCGTGGGCGTAGAACGCGTTGATGTTGGCGAGCGCCTCGACCATATTGACCGAGTCGTCCATCACGATCACCCCGCCCGAGCCGCCCATCGTGCCGCAGGCCGCGAGGGTGTCGAAGTCCATCGGGATGTCCTCGGCCGCGAGGGTGCGGGTGGAGCCGTCCTTGTTCTTCAGGGTGAAGGTCTCGCCCCAGCGGAGCACCTTGGCGGAGGAGCCGCCGGGAATGATCGCTTTGAAGGTCCGGCCCGGCAGGGGCCCGCCGCAGACCTCGTTGAGCAGCTGGCCAAGGGTGATCCGGCCCACCTCGTACTCATAGTAACCCGGCCGGCGCACGTGGCCGCTGACGCAGAGGATGCGCGTGCCCGTGTTGCCCGGGGTGCCGATCTTCGCGAACTCCTCCCCGCCCACGTCGACGATGTGCTTCACGTGGCACAGGGTCTCGACGTTGTTCACGATGGTCGGGCACTGGTACAGCCCGAGGACCGCGGGGAAATACGGCGGCTTGATCCGCGGGTAGGGCCGCTTGCCCTCAAGGGACTCGATCAGCCCCGTCTCCTCGCCGCAGATGTAGGCGCCGGCCCCGCGGTGGACGTAGATCTCGCAGCTGTAGCCGCTGCCGAGGACGTTCGGGCCGACGAGGTTCGCGGCACGCGCCTCAGCGATCGCCTTCTCCAAAATCCGCGCCCCGTGCGGGAACTCGCCCCGGATGTAGATGTAGGCTTGGCGGACATTATTCGCCCAGCTCGACACCATAATGCTCTCGAGCAGCTGGTGCGGGTCCTGATGAATGATGTAGCGGTCCTTGAACGTGCCGGGTTCCGATTCGTCCGCGTTCACCACCAGGTAGATCGGCTTGCCGCTCTTGCGGTCGACCAGCGACCACTTGAGGCCGCAGCCGAAGCCGGCGCCGCCGCGGCCGCGCAGGCCGGACTTCTTGACCTCGTCAATGATGGCCGCGGGCGCCATCCCGAGGGCCTTGCGCAGCGAGGCGTAGCCGCCGTGGCGAAGGTAACACGCGAGGTCGGGCGTGTAGCCCGGCTCGTCGATGTGCTTGAAGATGATCCGGCGTTCGGCGGGGGCGGGCATGGCGGGGCGGTTCAGCGGCGGGCCGCGGCCTCGGCGCGGATGCGGGCGGAAAGCTCCCGGGCGCGGGCGCAGTCCACGTTCTCGTGCAGGTCGTCGTCGATCATCACCACCGGCGCGGTACCGCAGCTGGCAAGGCACTCGACGAACTCGATCGTCACCTCGCCGTCCGCGCTGACTCCGCCGCGGCGGACCTTGAACTCCTGCTCAAAGGCGGCACAGGTCTGGTACCCGCCACGCAGCGCGCAGGACAGAGTGCGGCAAACTTTGATGAGCCGGCGTCCGATCGGCTGCTGGCGGAACATCGGGTAAAAGGTTACCACCTCCAGCACGTTGATCGGCTGCAGGTCCAGCCGCGCCGCGACCCACTCGGTGGCCTCGGCGGAGATGAAGCCCGCGTCCTCCTGGATCAGGTGCAGCAGCGGGAGCACGGCGCTCCGGGCCACGGGGTAGTGCGGGATCACTTCCTCGATGCGCTGGAGGGTTTCGGGCTTCAGGTTCATCGCGCGGCGGATTCGGTCAACGAGCCCCGGGGCTCAGCGGTCGCATTCCCCCATCACGAAGTCCATCGAGCCCAGCAGGGCGACGACGTCCGAGATCAGGATGCCCTGGCAGGCCTTGGGCAAAATCGAGAGGTTGCAAAAGGAGGGGGAACGGATTTTCAGGCGGTACGGAACTCCGCCGCCGCGGCTCACGATGAAGAACCCGAGGACGCCCTTAGGGTTTTCCGCCTCAAAGTAGACTTCCCCGGGCGGGATCTGCGGGCCCTCGGTCACGAGCATGAAGTTCTGGATCAGCTCCTCCATCGAGGTGAGGATCTTGTTCTTGGGCGGGGCGACGATCCGGCGCGCGTCCGGCGCGCACCACGGGCCGTCCGGGAACCGGGCCAGCACCTGCCGGATAATCCGCACCGACTGGCGCATCTCCTCGCCGCGCACCAGGTAACGGTCGTAGCAGTCGCCCGTCGTTCCCACCGGCACGTCGAATTCGTACTGCTCGTAGCCGGAGTAAGGCTTGTCCTTGCGGAGGTCGAGGGCCACGCCGCTGCCGCGCAGGTTCGGGCCAGTCAGGCCATAGGCCAGCGCATCCGCCCGGGAGATGACGCCCACCCCGATGGTGCGGTCCATAAAGATTTTGTTCCGCGTCAGCAGCTTCAGAATCTCCTCCAGCATGGGCAGGAACTGGTCGCAGAAGGCGCCCACCCGGCCCAGCCAGCCCTCAGGCACGTCGCGGGTAACGCCCCCGATGCGGGTGTAACTGGTGGTGAAGCGCGCCCCGGTGAGCTCCTCGAACAACTTGTACAGCTTCTCGCGCTCCTCAAGAGAGTAGAGCAGGACGGTCCACGCGCCGACATCGAGGCCGAAGGCGCCCAAGCCCATCAGATGGGCCGAGATGCGCGCCATCTCCGCGGTGAGCACGCGGATGGCCTGGCAGCGCGCCGGGACCTCGAGCTTCGCGAGCCGCTCCACCGCAATCGCGTAGGCCATATTGTTGGCCAGCGGCGCGAGGTAATCCAACCGGTCCGTGTAGGGCACAAACTGGTTGTAGGTCATGTTCTCGGCGATCTTCTCGTCGCCGCGGTGCAGGTAGCCGAGCACCGGGTCCGCGCTGGTCACGGTCTCGCCGTCCAACTCGAGCTGCAGGCGGAGCACGCCGTGGGTCGAGGGGTGCGAGGGTCCCATCGCGAGGGACATCTTCTCGGTCTGGAACTCGGCGGGCACCTCCGGGGCCGCGGTAGCCGCGCGGGCGGCGGAATCCGGGAAATTGTACTCGGTGGCCATCGGCGGGCGGTTCACTCCTTCACTTGGCGCAGCGGGGTATGCCCGGGCTGCGGCGCGCAGTCGCTCCAGCTCTCGTCCTTGGCCCGGGGCTCGGCCTCGGTCAGGTTGATCTCACCCGGGGACGCCACAAAGGGCCCGCCGGCCATCGGCGCGGCCACGACCCGTGTACCCGTCTCCGCCGCCACGTCCTCCGCCGGCAGCTCGGTCTCGATGCCCGCCAGCGGGAAATCCTTCCGCAGCGGGTGGTAGGGATAACCATCCCACATCAGGATCCGCCGCAGGTCCGGGTGGCCCTCAAACCGTACGCCCAGCAGGTCAAAACACTCGCGCTCGTGCCAATCGGCCCCCGCCCAGAGGCTCGTCACGCTCGGCGCGACCGGCGCCTCCTCGGTCCCGGCGCAGGGTGCCGCCACCCGCACGTAGGCGCCCGCCCGGCTTGACGACAACAGGTGGTAGACGACCGTGAAGCGTGGCGAGGCGCCCGGGGACCAGTCAATCGCGGTCAGGTCCGACAGCAGGTCGAACCCGTGCTCGTCGCGAAGGCAGCGCAGCAGCGAGACGACGTCCTCGAGGGGCGCGTTCACCGCCGGGTGGTCGCCCGAGGGCCGGGGGGTCAGCCGCGGAAAACGGGCCTGCAGGGTGGAGATAAGGTCGGCGGACATCGGGTCGCGGGACGTCAGGCGGAGAGCAGTCGCCTTATCGCAGGCTCGCGTCGCACCTGGCCCTGCAATTTCATCAGGGCGTCGAGCAGCGCCTCGGGCCGCGGGGGGCAACCGCTCACGTAGACGTCGACCGGCACGATGCGATCCACCCCTTGGAGCGTCGCGTAAGAGCGGTACATCCCGCCGGAGCTGGCGCAGGCGCCCATCGCGATGACCCACTTGGGGGACGCCATCTGATCGTAAATGCGGCGGACCTGGGGGGCCATCTTGTAGGTGACCGTGCCGGCGACGATCATCACGTCGGCTTGGCGGGGGGAGAACCGCATCACCTCGGCGCCAAAGCGGGCGATGTCGAAGCGGGCGCCGCCGACCGCCATTAGCTCGATCGCGCAGCAGGCCAGGCCCATCGGCATCGGCCACATCGAGTTGGTGCGAATCCAGTTGATGGCCGCGTCCGCGCGGGAGACGACGACGCCCCCCTCAACCTTGCTGTTATAGCCGAGTTCGGTGTTGGCGGTGACCATGGTATGTGTGCCGTCGGCGAAAAAAAAACGCCCGTAAGCTTGGGTTCGGCCCGCGCCCGCGCAAGACGCATTTCGGAAAGACCCTCCCGGTAAACCCCCCGGAGGGCTCCGCGGGCGTGTGGCAGAAGGGTGGCGAATGCGGCGCATCAGATTCTGTTGTGGTCCGAGCGGTGGCGGGTCGAAAGCCGGACTCGGGGCGGATTTGCGGGTTGACCCGCGGACGCGGCGGCCGTTGCGTCCCCCTTCGCCCAGCGGCCGGGACCAGAAACGGGGCCGGCCGAGCGCCCGGAGAGGTGACAGAGTGGTCGAATGTGCATGATTGGAAATCATGTGTACGGGCAACCGTACCGGGGGTTCGAATCCCCCCCTCTCCGCCAGTTTTCCCGTATCAAAAACCTCTTGGTGCGGGGAAAAAATTTTCTAGGCCGCTGCGTTCCTGCGAGAAGCGAAATAGGCGATTTAACGCCTCCGAAATAAGTTCTCAGTTGGGGCTGCTGTCGGTGGGCATGACGCCGCACTGCTCGGCGCGGATCTGGTCGGCGCCGGCCGGGAAGCTTTCACGCGACTCGGGGACCAGACCTTCACCAACAGGTTATATTCCCGAGGCGGAGCAGATTCAGGGCAAGCTGCCGGAGCAAACGGCCCCGCGCCGCGGAACTGCCGGCCCAACCGCCCCGGCTCAGAAGAACTTCTTCGCTTTCTCGAAGAAGGAACGCGAGGTCGGCTCGTTGGCGTCGCCGCTCACCTTCGCGAACTCCTCCAAAATCCGCCGCTGCTCCGAAGCCAGGCTCGTCGGCACTTCCACCTGCACCCGCACCAGCTGGTCCCCCGCGGTTCCACCGCGCAGGCTCGGCATGCCCTTGCCCCGCAGGCGGAAGGTCGTCCCGCTCTGGGTCCCCGGCGCGATCTTCAACGAGGCCCGGCCCGACAAGGTCGGCACCTCGATGGTCCCGCCCAGGGCCGCATAGGTGAATTTGATCGGGATATCACAGTGCAGGTCATCCCCCTGCCGCTCGAAGAGCTCGTGCTGCTGCACGGTCAGCACGATGTAAAGGTCGCCCGCGGAACCACCCGCCACGCCCGCCTCGCCGTTGCCCGACGATCGCAGACGCGACCCGGTGTCGACGCCTGGCGGAATGCGCACCTGGATCTTGGTGTTCCTCGCCACCCGACCCTCGCCCTTGCACGCGGTACACGGCTTCTCGATCCGCGACCCGGCCCCGCCGCAGGACGGGCAGGTCTGGGTGAAGGTGATGATGCCGCCCGAACGCCGCACCTGACCGGAGCCGCGACAGGTCACGCAGTTGACGCGCCGCGACCCCGGCTCCGCGCCGGATCCATCGCACCGCTCGCACGCCATCGCCTTGCGGAAGGAGATCTCCTTCTCCACGCCACGGGCCGCCTCCTCGAGCGTGATCTCGAGGTCGTAGCGGAGATCGGAACCATCCTGCCCGCCCTGACCACCCCCCTGACTCCCGCCGCCGAACATCTCCTCGAAAATGCCGCCTCCCCCGCCCCCGCGCTGGCCGAAGACCTCGCGGAAAATGTCGAAGGGGTCGTGAAAGCCGCCCGCCCCCGCACCGCCGCCGGGGCCGCGCGAAGCGCCGCCGCCACCCTCAAATGCCGCCGCCCCGTAGCGATCGTACGCCGCCCGCTTCTCGGGATCGTTGAGGACCTCGTAGGCGTGGGATACTTTCTTGAACATCTCCTCGGCCTGCTTGTTGCCGGGATTCTTGTCGGGATGGTGCTGGACCGCCTTCTTGCGGTACGCCTTCTTCAGTTCCTCCGCGGAGACCCCGCGCTCAACCCCCAGCAGCTGGTAATAATCGTCCTGCGCCATAGCTACCGGTTACCTGGCCGGGCCGCTGGAGACGAGGACGGAAGCGGGCCGCAACAGGCGACCGTTAAGAATGTAGCCGGTGCGAACCACCGCCGCGACGTGCTCGGCGGGCTGCTCCGCCGGCTGGTGCCCGATCGCCTCGTGCTGGTGCGGATCGAAGGGCTGCCCCAGCGGGTTGATTTCCTTCAGGCCGTGGTTGGCCAGCGCGGTGCGCAACTGCCCAAGCACCATCTCGACGCCGTTAACGAGGGACTTCAGGTCGGCCGCGGGCTGCCGGGCGGCGCTGATCGCCAGCGCTAGGGTATCCATCACAGGGAAGATATCCTCCAGCACCCGGCCGGTGGCGGCCGCGCGAAGGTCATCCTTCTCGCGGACGACGCGGCGGCGGAAATTCTCCAGGTCGGCAGCGGCGCGCAGGAATCGATCGAGATTGGCCGCGGCCTCGGCCTTGGCGGCGGCCAGCTGCGCGGCGGCATCCGAGGTCTCAGGTTTCGCCTCCGCGGCGGGCGGCGGCGGGACAGCGGACTCGGGCGGAACGGAGGCGGCAGGCTCAGGCATACGGAAAAAGCAGAAAGAAACACGCGCCCGGGCCGGACTTCAAGCCGCACTTCGCCCCGGAGGGCCGGAGGATGTCCCGACTCCCGCTCAACGCGCAAAATTCTCCGTCACCAGCACCGTCGCCCCTTCAGGGGCGGTCAGGGCGAAATCCCCCGCATACGGTGCGAGCGCGTTGTCGCCCCGCCGCAGCGGTGCGCCCGCGCCCTCCAGCCGCCCCGCCACCACGCTCAGGATCCGGGGCTGCTCGTCCGCCGCCAGCCGCAGGCTCTCGCCCGGCGCCAGCGCCGCCCGCCGCAGCCGGAACTCCGGGGCGTCCGCCAATACCGCCGACCCCGGGCCCGCGCGCCGCGGCGTTGGCTCCACGTCGTCCCAGAGGATCGAGCGCAGCGACTCTTCCACGTGCAGCTGGCGCGGCCGGCCGTCGAGGCCCACGCGGCCCCAGTCGTAAACCCGATAAGTCGTGTCGGAATTCTGCTGGATCTCGAGGATGAGGTTGCCGCCGTCGATCGCGTGCAGCTGGCCGCTGCGCACCAGAATCGAATCGCCCGCGGCGACGGGAAACCGGTGGACGTACTTCTCCGCGGTGCCCGCGGCGAGGGCCGCGGCGAAGGCCTCGCGTGTGACGCCGCGCCGCAGGCCCACGATGAGGTGCGCGCCCGGCTGGCAGTCGGCCAGGTACCAGTTCTCGGTCTTCGGCTCCCCCCGCAACTCGGCGGCCGCAGCGGCGGGCGGGTGAACCTGCAGGCTGAGGCGTTCCCGGCAATCGAGCCACTTTACCAGAATCGGGAACGGCCGCGCGGCCGCCCATCCTGGTCCCATCACCCTCGCAGTATCCGCCGCGATCATCGCCCGCAGCGACTGGCCGTCCCACGCCCCGCCGATCACGCGGGACTGAGCCTCGGGGCGGTCGACGAGTTCCCAGCTCTCGCCGATCGGACGGTCCCCGGCGGGCAGCGTGCGGCCCAGGGCGCTGGCAAAGGCGCGGCCGCCCCAAACACGTTCTTGGTAGAGCGGGGCGAAGCGGAGGAGGGGGAGCGGCGTCATCAAAAGGCGGTGAAGGAGGGCGGAGCGGGGGGATTTGCGTTTGACCGACCGGGCGGATGGCCTCGGATTCACTGTCTGCCCGATCCGTCGGAGCCAAATGCCCAAGGCCGAGAGCTCAACCCCTTTTGCCACCACCACGCGCGCGCCGGTCCTCTGGGGACTCGCGATCGGGACGGCGCTGGGCGGGGCCTACCTGACGGTGGCCCTCGCCACCTACGATCCCTCGCAGAGCCCGTACGACCACCAGCCTCTACCCACCGTCCGGGGCCCAGCGGGAATCGTCGGCGCCTACCTCGCGGCCTCGGTCTACCGAATGCTCGGCTTTGCCGGCTGGCTGCTCCCGCTCTTCCTCGCCTGGCTGGTCTACCTCGCAGTGCGCGGCTCGCGGCGGGTGACGCAGGCCCGCGTGCTCACGATGGTGCTCGCGCTCCTCGTGGGCGCCGGGATCGCGGCGATGTTCGAGACGAAAACGTGGCGCAGCAACTGGTGCCCGGCCGGGCCCGGCGGCTTCATCGGCCTCTGGCTTTACCACAGCTTCCTCGAACCCCTGCTCGGCGGCTTCGGCGCGGACCTGCTGCTGGTGTCGGTCTACATCGGCTGCCTGGTCTTCGTTTTCTTCAGTGACCCCGGCGCGGAATTCCAACGCGTCCTCGCCGCCTTCGCCACGTGGCGGGCGGAACGGGCCCAGCTCGCCGCGGAACGCACGGCACTGCTTCAGCAGCAGGCCGAAATGCTGCGCAAGGCCGAAACGGCCGCCGCCACGGGAAAGCCCGTCGCGCCCCACTCCCCCGCCCTCGACGGCTCCTCCGGCCCGAAGGTCGCGGCCCCGAAGGCGGACGGCGATCCCCTTACCCGCCACGCCCCGCGCCCGCCCGCCCCGGGACCCGCCGTGGTCGAGCCGCCGGCGCCTCCCGCCAAACCCGCGCCCGCCCCCGCGGCGGAGAAGCCCACCCCGGCTCCGGCCAAGGTGGCTCTGACCATCGTCAAGCCCGAGGAACCGCGGAGAGCCGCGCGGGTGGCCCTGCCCCAGAGCGAGGACAAGAACTACCAGTTTCCGCCCCTCTCGCTCCTCCGCGGGCAGGTGCGCACCTCCGCCGCGGACGGCGAGGAGGAGCACCGCCAGAACGCGATTAACCTGCTCCGCATCCTCTCCGAGTTCGGTGTCGAGGTCACCCTCGGCGAGATCCACGTCGGGCCCGTCATCACCCGCTACGAGGTCGTGCCCGCCCCGGGCGTGCGGGTGGAAAAGATCTCCGGCCTCGACAAGAACATCGCCCTCGGCATGCGGGCCCAATCGGTGCGCATCCTCGCGCCCATTCCTGGCAAGGCCGCGGTGGGCGTCGAGGTGCCGAACCAGCGGCCGACCCCGGTCGGGATGCGCGAATTGCTCGAGAGCGAGGACTGGAGCGGCACCAAGGCGGAAATCCCCATCGCGCTTGGCAAGGACGTCTCCGGCGCGCCGCTCGTCTCGGATCTCGCCAAGATGCCCCACCTGCTCATCGCGGGCGCGACCGGCTCCGGCAAATCGGTCTGCATCAACTCCATCGTCGCCTCGATTCTCTATTCCAAGAGCCCGAAGGACCTGCGGATGATCATGGTGGATCCGAAGGTGGTGGAGCTGAAGATCTTCAATGCGCTGCCGCACATGCTGATCCCGGTGGTGACGGAGCCGAAGAAGGTGCCCGCAGCCCTGAAGTGGCTGCTGAAGGAGATGGAGCAGCGCTACCAGATTTTCGCCAAGGTCAACGTGCGCAACATCGTGGGCTTCAACCAGCGCAGGCGCGGGGGCGAGGAGCCGCCGCCGGCGCCCGAGGCTCAGGGTGTCCTCGAGGGCGTGGACCCGCTCGCTGGCGTGGAGATCCCGGACCGCCTCCCGTACATCGTGGCAATCATCGACGAGCTCGCGGACCTGATGGCCGTGGCGCCGGCGGACATCGAGACCAACATCGCACGCCTCGCCCAGCTGGCCCGCGCCGCCGGCATCCACCTCATCATCGCCACGCAGCGGCCCTCCGTGAACGTCATCACTGGCGTCATCAAGGCCAACCTTCCTTCCCGCATCGCGTTCCAGGTGGCCTCGCAAGTCGATTCGCGGACCATCCTCGACACCAAGGGCGCGGACACCCTGATCGGCCGCGGCGATATGCTGTTCTCCCCGCCGGGATCCTCGCGCCTCGTGCGGGCGCAGGGCGCGTTCGTCTCGGACGAGGAGGTGCAAGCGATGGTCGAGCACCTCAAGCGCAATGGTCCGCCCCAATACGCGCAATCGGTGCAGCAGCAGATCGACCGGGCAGCGCGCGAGGACGAAGACGGCGAGGGTGAGGACGGCGACCTCGGGGACGATGATGAGTTGTACCGCGAGGCAATGGAGGTGCTGAAGGCCACGCGCCGCGCGAGCACCTCGATGCTGCAGCGCAAGCTGAAGATCGGCTACAATCGCGCCGCCCGCATCATGGAAATCATGGAGGAGAAGGGCATCGTCGGGCCGGAGAACGGATCGAGCCCGCGCGAGATCCTTGTGGACCTCGACAGCCTTTGAGCGGCCTGCCCCGGGCCAACCGCACCCCCCGGCGTGTTTCGAGGTGACTTGCCCCGGGCCATCCCCTAAGTCCCCCGCATGCAGACCATCGGCGAACGACTCGAGGAAGCGCGCAAGAAGAAGGGGATTTCGCTGCGCGAGGCGGCCGAGGTGACGAAGATCCGCGGCGATTATCTGCAGAAATTCGAGAGCAACCACTTCGACATCGGGCTGACCGAGATCTACGTCCGTGGTTTCCTACGGACCTACGCTCACCTCCTGAAGGTGCCCGCCGACCGGGTCCTCGCCGATTATGCGGCGCTGGGGCGCGGGGAGGCGCGGCCGCGGCCCTCGGCGCGCGAGATCTACGGCCGGCTGGACGTGTCGACGCCACCGTTCGAGTCGCCCGCCGCGCGAACCACCGCGGAGGAGGGCGAGGCCGAGGAGCAGGTGCCTGCGCCCCCGCGGGCGCGTCCCGGCAGCTCTTTGCCCACGGGTCCGGATCCGGCGAAGGTCTTCCTCTACGTCAAATGGGGCGCGATCGCCGTCGCCGCGCTCATCGTCCTCTTCCTCGTCAAGGGCATCTTCTTCAGCGGCTCGCCCGCGCCGGTGAAGCGTCCCGCGCCCGCGCCGGCCGCGCCCAAGGGCCCGCAGCTGGGCCTCGTGGCGACCGGGGCGGTGCAGGTGACCCTGCGGCGCAAGAACGCGGACGACTCCGAGGGTGAGATCGTCTTCACCGGATTTCTCGCCGCCGGCGAATCGCGTTCCGTGCCGCGGGCCGGCGCGCTTTTCGTGGAGGCGAGCCTAGCGGAGAACCTCGCGCTCGAGATCAACGGCAAGCGCTACAATCTGGGCCAAATGCTCGGCACTGGGCCGCGTCGGGGCCAGCTGCCGGCGCCCTGAGCCCTTCCGCCGGCCCGGACCGGCCGGTCCTCCGATGACCGTCCTGCTCACCGTATTCTGGTCGTCGCGAGCCGCGGGGCACTCGTCGGCCTAGCGATCAGCAGGGCGCGGAGCCGCCCCCAGCCCACTTCGGGCGTGACCCGGGCGCGGCACGCGCTGTGCTGGACGCGCGATGACCCCGCCCCGCGTCCTCCTGCCCTTCGTGCTGCTGCTCCCGGCCGCGCTCGCCGCGGCCGCGACGCCGGCCGCCCGCCTGCCCCCGGCGGGCATCGAGATCCCCGCCGCCGCCCGCGCGGACCTCACCGCCGCCTCCGCCGCCTTGGCCGCGGACCTCGCCCAGCTGCGGGCCGAGCTGGTTGAACCGAGCCGGAAGGAGCTCCTCGAACTCACCCCCGACGCCGAGATCTTCCACAAGGCGGTGGACTGGGCGCTGCGGCACGATGAGTTCTTCGACCTGAAGCAGGTCGCCGCGGCCCACCGTGCCCTCGCCACCGGCCGCGAACGCGTCGCCGCCCTCCGCCGCGGCGAGGCCCCCTGGCGGAATGCCACCGGCCTAGTCGTCCGCGGCTATCGCTCCCGCATCGATGGCTCCGTGCAGCCCTACGGGCTCGTCATTCCGCCCGACCTCACCCCCGGCCGGCCGCGGCGGCTGATGGTCTGGCTCCTCGGCCGCGGCGAGAAGCGCACCGAACTCACCTTCATCGGCGAACGCGAATCCGGCCCCCCCCAGCTCACGCCCTGCGACACGGTCACGCTCATCCCCTACGGCCGCTTCTGCAACGCGACCAAGTTCGCGGGCGAGACCGATGTCTTCGAGGCGCTCGTCGCCGTCCGGGCGGAACAGCCGATCGATCCGGACCGGATCCTTGTGGCCGGATTCTCGATGGGCGGCGCCAGCACCTGGCACCTCGCCACCCACCACGCCGGCCTCTGGGCCGCCGCCGCCCCGGGCGCGGGCTTCGCGGAGACCGCCGCCTACGCCAAGGTCTTCGCCCCCGGCAAGGAACCGCCAACCGCCTGGGAACAGAAACTCTGGGGCTGGTACGACGCCACCGCCTACGCGCGGAACCTGTCCCATTGCCCCACCATCGCCTACAGCGGAGAAATCGACCCGCAGAAGCAGGCCGCCGACGTGATGGCCGCCGCGCTCGCGCAGGAGGGCCTCACCCTCCCCCACCTCATCGGCCCCGGCACCGCCCATAAATACCACCCGGAAGTCCGCCAGGACCTCACCGCCCGCCTCGAAGCCCTGCTCGACCGCGGCCGCGACCCCCGTCCGGCCCTCCTGCGGGTCACCACCCGCACCCTGCGCTACCCCGGCGCCTCGTGGCTGCGCTTTGAGGGCCTCGCGGAACACTGGAGCCGCGCCGACCTCGAAGGCCGCCTCCGCGGCGACACCGCCGAGGTCACCACCCGCGGTACCACCGCCGTGCGCCTGGTGCTCCCCGGGCTGCGCACGGTCAAGATCGACGGCCAGGACGTCCCCCTGCCCGCCCTGGCGCCCGAGAGGCTCCTGCACCGGCAGGATGGCGTCTGGCGGGCAGGGCCCCCGCCGACCGGACCACGCAAGCGCCCGGGCCTGACCGGGCCGGTCAACGACGCCTTCCTCGACCGTTTCCTGTTCGTCCGCCCCACGGGTCAGGCTTGGCACCCGGCGGTAGGCTCCTGGGCCACGGCAGAAATGGAGCGCGCCCGCGGGCTCTGGCGCGCCCTGTTCCGGGGAAACGCCCCCGTCAAGGACGACACCGCGGTCACCGCCGAGGACCTCGCGCAGAGCCATATCGTGCTTTGGGGCGACCCGGGGGCCAACCGGCTCCTCGCGCGGCTGTTGCCCGGCCTGCCGCTGCAATGGGACGCGCGGACGCTGACCTTCCGGGGCGAGCAGCACGACGCGGCCCACCACGCCCCGATCCTGATTTTCCCCAACCCGCTGAACCCGGAAAAGTATGTGGTCTTGAACTCGGGCATCGATTTCCGGGACCACGGCTACGGCTCCAATTCCCTGCAGACCCCGAAGCTGCCGGACCACGCCGTGATCGACCTGCGGGAGCCGCCGGGACCGCGCTGGCCGGGGCGGATCGTCGCGGCCGGGTTCTTTGACGAGGCTTGGCGCTGACTCCGCCGGAGGGCGCGGGCCTGAATTTAAGGCAAAACCGCCTTGCGGTTTGCCCGGAGCCGGCCTGCCTTCACGGGCGCGCGCGGAACCCCGCGGGCGGTGCCCTCGTCCTCCCGGTCACACCTTCCTCACCGTATGATCCGCCTCCTGCCCCTTCTCCTCGCAGACGCCGCCCTTGCGGTGGTCCCCAGCACCTCCCTTGCCGCCAGCGGCTGGCTCAACTGGCGCGGGCCGGACCAGAACGGCGTCTCCACCGCCAGAACCACGCTGCCGGATACCTTGGAGATCGGGGGTCAGAATCACCGCTGGTCCCTGAAGGTGCGCGGCGCCGGCACCCCGGTCATCGCCGACGGCCGAGTGTACGCCTTCGGGTTTTACGGCGAGACCACGGACGTCGAGGAGACCCTCCTCTGCCTCGACGCGAAGACCGGGTCCAAACTCTGGGAGTACCGCTTCCGGGATTACCTTAGCGACACCACCTACAACCGCTACGCCATCGGGGCGCCGGTCGTGGACGCCGAGACTGGCAACGTGTACCTTGAGTCGACGTGGGGCCAGCTGTTCGCCTTCACCCGGGACGGCAAGGTCCTCTGGGAGCATTCGATGATGGAGGAGTATGGTCGCCTCACCTTCCCCAACGGTCGCACCGGCTCCCTCGCGATCGACGGCCCGCTCATCATCACCGACGGCATCACCGCCAACTGGGGCGCCGATGGCCCGGCCCGCAACCGTTTCTACGCCTTCGACAAGCGCACCGGGGAACTCGTCTGGTTCTGCACCCCGGGCATCGAGCCGCTCGACAGCACCTTCGCCACGCCGGTCTTCGGCAACCTTGGTGACCAGCGGGTGATGTACGCCGGCACCGGCTGCGGCCACATCGTCTGCATCAACGTCCGCACCGGCGAGCCGGTCTGGCGCTTCCGCCTCTCCCAGGCGGGCGTCAACGCGGACGTGCTCCTCGCCGGCCCGGGCAAGCTCATCGGGGTCCACGGCAAGGAGAACGTCGACGCCACCCACCACGGGCGCCTCGTCGCCCTGAGGATCCCCACCGAGTATCCCACGGGTCCGAAGCCGGTCGTCCTGACCAAGGAGGCCGAGCTCTGGCGCAATGATGAATTTATGGCTTTCAGCAGCTCCCCGCTGCTCGTCAACGGACGGGTCTACTCGACCATCGCCACCGGCAGCCTGCTCTGCGCCGACGCCGCCACCGGCAAGCTGCTCTGGAGCGAGAAGCTCGCCCCCGACCAACTGCACGCCTCGCCCGCCTATGCCGACGGCAAGTTCTACGTGCCGATGCACAACGGCACCGTCTACGTTCTGCGCGATGCCGGCGACAAGGCGCAGATTGTCTCCGTCAACAAGCTCGACTCGCTGGTGCTCGGCGCCCCGGCCTTTTACGGGGATGCGGTCCTGATCTTTACCCGCGAGTCGCTGCACTGCTTCGGCCCCAAGGCCTCCGCCGCCAGTATGCCGCCGTCGGTGGCGTTCCAGCCGGAGCCAGCGGCTACCGGGCCCGTGACCCAAATCCAGGTCGTGCCGGCAGAGTTCGCTCTGATTGCGGGGCAATCTCAGTCCTTCAAGGTCTGGGGCCTCGACGCCGCCGGCCGCCGCGTGCGGGAGGTCACGGCTGAGGCCACCTGGACCAAGTTCATCCCGCCCACTGCTTTGGTGAAGGCCGAGGTGGACGGTGAGCTTGCCGGCGCGACCCTGCGCACCATGCCCACGGCGCGGCTCTCCGCCGGGCAGCTGCAGGCCAAGTGGAACACCCTCACCTCCGTCACCCGCGGCCGCGTCGTGGCCGGTCCGGGCCACCGGGAGACCTTCGAGGCGCTGCCCTTGGGCCAGAAGAACCAGGCCGGCGAGGACGTCGGTTTCCCGCCGCTCCCTTGGCTCGGCGCCCGGGTGAAGTGGCACGCCATGGAGAAGGGCGGCTCCAAGGTCGTGACTAACCGCCTGGATAACATCCTGTTCCAGCGGACGATGAACTTCATCGGGCCCTCGAGCCTGCGCAACTACACGCTGGAAGCCGACGTTATGACGGACGGCGACCGCCGCGTGATGTCCTCGGTGGGGCTGGTCAACCAGCGCTACCTGATCGCGATGGTGGCCAATAGCCGGATTCTGGAGGTTTCGAGCAACCACGAGCGGGTGAAGGAGTCCGTGCCCTTCGCCGCCCAAGCCAACACCTGGTACCGCCTGAAGACTCGGGTCGACAGCGACGGCAAGGGGGGTGGTTGGGTACGGGCCAAGCTTTGGCCCAAGGCGCAGCCGGAACCCGACCAGTGGACCATCGAGGTCCGTCAGGAGAAGCTCCACGACCGCGGCGCCCCCGGTGTCTTCGCGTTCTCCCCCCAGGCCCTCAAGCGCGTGTACCTCGATAACCTCGCCCTCTCCGCCAATGAATAAGCCCGCCCCCCTCTCCCGGCCCGCCACCCTGCTCGCCCTGCTGGCGCTCTCGGCCGCCCCGGGCGCCGCCCACGACTGGCCGATGTGGGGCGGAAACGCCTCCCGCAACATGGTGCAGCGGGCCACCGGGCTCCCGGATGACGTTGTGACCGGCAAGCTGATCCCGAAGACCGAGACCATTGACCCCAAATCGACCAAGAACGTACGTTGGGTGACCAAGCTCGGGTCCCAGACGTACGGCACGCCCGTCGTGGCCGGGGGCCGGGTCTTCGTCGGCACCAACAACGAGTCCCCCCGTGACGCGGCCCAGCAGGGTGACCGCGGGGTGCTCATGTGCTTCGATGAGAAGACCGGCGCCTTCCTGTGGCAGCTGGTGGTCCCGAAAGTCGGCGCCGGCAAGGTGAGCGACTGGGAATTCGTCGGCCTCTGCTCCTCGGCGGCCATTGAAGGCGACCGTGGCTACGTGGTCTCCAATCGCGGGGAACTCATCTGCTTCGACGTTAAGGGCATGGCCGACGGAAACCAGGGTAGTTTCCAGGACGAGGCCAAGCTCTCGTCCGTCGACGGCAAGCCCGTCACCGTAGGCCCGCAGAGCGCGGACATCCTCTGGGTAACCGACATCCGCACCGAGCTGGGCATCTTCCCGCATAACGTCTCGAGCTGCTCCCCGTTGGTGCTGGGCGACCACATCGTGATCGCGACATCGAACGGCGTGGACTGGTCCCACCTGAACATCCCGGCTCCGATGGCGCCGGCGCTGGTGGTCGTAGACAAGAACACGGGCAAGGTGGTGGCGGAGGAGGCCTCGGGCGTCTCGACTCGGGCGCTGCACGCCAGCTGGGGCTCGGCGGCCTTCGCGACGGTGAAGGGCGTGCCGACGATCGTCTGGGGCGGTGGCGACGGCTGGTGCTACGGCTTCGATCGCACCCCGTACACCCACGCCGAGGGTTTCCCGGCGCTGAAGGAGTTTTTCCGCTATGACGCCAATGCCCCGGAATACCGGACCAAGAACGGCCAGCCCGTGAAATATGCGACCCACGACGGCCCCAGCGAGATCATCGCCACGGTCATCGTCGATGGTGACCGCGCCTATCTGACGATTGGTCAGGACCCCGAGCACGGGGACGGCGTCGGGATGGTGAGCTGCATCGACCTCTCGGCCCGCGGGGACATCACCGGCAAGGCCCTCTGGGTGAATAAATCCGTCGGCCGCTCCATCTCCACCCCGAGCCTGCAGGACGGCCTGCTGTTCCAAGCGGAGTACGACGGCGACATCCATTGTCTCGATGCCGCCACCGGCAAGATCCTCTGGACCCACGCGACCAACAGCCGCATCTGGTCCTCGACCCTCGTCGCGGACGGCAAGCTCTATTGCGGCACGGAGGATGGCGAGCTGGTGGTGCTGAAGGCTGGCCGCGAGAAGCAGCTGATCGCGAAGATCGAGTTCTACACCCCGATCTACTGCTCCCCCGTGGCAGCCAACAATACTCTCTACATTGCGACGATGACCCACCTCTTCGCGGTCGGAAAGTGATCCGTCCGCCCCGGCCGACCGTACCTTCATCTCCTCCTTAACGCTTCCGACCCAGATGAGCAGCACCCTTACCGTCCCCCAAGCCCAGGCCGCGCTCGACGCTTGGACCCGCGAAATGATCGCCTGGCACTTCTCGCCCGCCACCGGTTGCGACTATTGGCTGAGCTGGGCCAAGCAGGCCGGCTGGGATCCGCTCAAGGAGATCAGCTGTTTCGCCGACCTGATGCGATTCGACCACTTTGATGACGAGGTTCTGCGCAAGGAGCAGCCGGAGCGCTTCGTCCCGAAGGCCTACGCCAACCGTCCTTACAACATCTTCGAGACCGGTGGTACCACCGGCATGCCCAAGCAGCGCGTTGGCTGGGACGACTACAAGGTGGATTACGAGGAGTTCAGCGACCACTACGGCCCGAACTTCTTCCCCAAGGGCACGAACTGGCTGATGGTTGGCCCGACCGGCCCCCGCCGCCTGCGGCTCGCGATCGAGCATCTGGCCAACCATCGTGGTGGCTCGTGCTACTTCGTCGATCTCGACCCGCGCTGGGTGAAGCGCCTGATCGCGATGGGCGAGGGCGCGATGGCCCGCAAGTACCAGGAGCACGTGATCGACCAGGCGGCGACCATCATCCGCCACCGTAACATCCAATGCATCTTCACCACCCCGCGCCTGCTGGAGAACCTGGCGGAGCGGATGTCCCTCGTGCAGGCCGGCCTCAAGGCCGTCTTCGCCGGCGGCACCACGATGACGCCACAATACGTCCGTTTCGTCGTTGAGGAAGTCCTCGAGGGGAAGATCAACTTCGCCCCGACCTACGGGAACACCCTGATGGGCCTTGCGATCAGCCGGAAGCTGAAGCCCGAGGATAAGTACAGCCTCACCTATTACGCGCCCCAGCCGCGCGCCACCCTCCGCATCGTCGACCCCGACCGCCCGGACGAACTGATGCGCTACGGCGAGTACGGCCGGGTGGAGCTGACCACGATGACCCGCGAATTCTTCGTCCCCCGCTTCCTCGAGCGCGACGAGGCTATCCGCCGGCCGCCGTGCGACGAGTTCCCGTGGGACGGCGTGGGCGACGTGCGCCCGTTCCAGTCCCTCACCAAGACCATCATCGAAGGCGTTTACTGAGGTCCCTTTATGAACGAGCCCATCCACCTGCCCGTCCTGCGCTTCGGCCGACCCTACGAGAGCCTCGACCGCCTGCGCTTCAACGTTGATGACCAGGCCATCGAGGTGAGCCTCGCCAACTCGGGCCTCATCCGCCGCGACCTGAAGCGGATTCCGGAGGCCATGCGCCGCCTGCAGGCCATCCCTTCCGCCAAGCTGGCGGACGCGATGGAGCAGGCCGCCGACCTGTTTCTCACCGGTAACCTCCCTTGGGGCCTCGGCGAGCGCCTGCAGAGCCCGGAGGACTATGTGGCAGCCCTGTCGCAGCTGACCGGCATGCCGCTCAGCCTCGGGCGCCTCAATATGGGGAAGGTCCACGCCGCGATGGCCAACATTCGCGCGGTGGTGGGCGGTCTGACCCGCGGGATGTCATTCGACCTCTTTGACAAGGGCTTCATCCGGCAGGACGGCCTGGACGTGAACTTCTTCCCGCAGACGGACAGCCTGGGCGTGCTCCTGCCGAGCAATTCCCCTGGCGTGAACTCCCTCTGGCTGCCGGCCCTCGTGATGAAGATTCCCGTGGTGCTGAAGCCAGGCCGCGAGGACCCCATCACGCCGTACCGCCTCGTACAGGCGATGATCGCCGCTGGTTTTCCGGCGGAAGCTTTTGGCTTCTACCCGACCTCCCACGACGGCGGCGATGCGCTGCTGTTCGGCACCGGCCGGGCGATCGCCTTTGGCAGCGACGCCACCGTGCGCAAGTACGCCCCCTTCCGGCACATCCAGGTCCACGGCTCCGGCCGCAGCAAGGTCCTCCTCGGCGACGACTTCGCGGACGACTGGCGCAAGCACCTCGGGGTCATCGTGCAGTCGATCGCCTCCAATGGCGGCCGCAGCTGCATCAACGCCTCCGCCGTGCTCATCAGCCGCCACGGGGCCGAGCTGGCCGACGCCTTGGCCCGCGAACTGGCCGCCATCGTCCCGCGCGCGCGCACCGACCCGCAGGCCGTGCTCTGCGGCTTTGCCAACCCGGCGGTCGCCCGCGGCATCAATGACCGGATCGAGGAACTGCTGCAGACCCCGGGCGCGGAGGACGTCACCGCCCGTTACCGCCAGGGGCCGCGGATGATCGAGGCCCACGGCCAGACCTTCCTGCAGCCGACGCTCATCGCCTGCTCCGACCCGACGCACCCGCTCGCCAACACCGAATATATGTTCCCCTTCGCCAGCGTGCTGCAGGTGCCGCAGGCAGAGATGATCGGGACCATCGGGGAATCGCTGGTCGTGTCGGCCATCACTCACGACCGAGCCTGGACCATCGACCTGATGACCAGCACCAACATCGAGCGGCTGAACATCGGGCCCTATCCGACCAACCGGGTCCAATGGGAGCAGCCGCACGAGGGCAACCTCTTCGAGTTCCTGTACCGGCGCCGCGCCCTCCAGGGCGATCTGGTGGCGGCCGGCTGAGCCCGGTCGCCCGCGGCGCCGCGCCCCGCCCCGTCCGCATGCTTCCCGGCTTTGCCCCCACCCGCCTCCGCCGCACCTTGCCCCTGCTGGGGGCGTTGCTGCTTCTGGCCGGCTGCGGGCCCCGGCCCGAGCCGGCGAAGCCTCCCGGCCCGCCCCCGCCGCCGCCCCGCACCGCGTGGCCGATGACGCGCGGCGGAGCGACCCTGTCCGGCGTTGTCGCCCGGCCCGCGCCCGCCCGCCCCACGGTGCACTGGACCTTCACCAGCCCCGCCCCGTTCAGCGCCGAGGCCGCCATCGCCCACGGCCGGATCTACGTGGGCAACGACAAGGGGCGGCTGCATTGCTTGGACGCCGAGACCGGCCGGGAGGTCTGGCATTTCGACACCGGCGACACCGTCGCGGCGGCGCCCGCGGTCACCGCCACCCGCGTGTTTGTGAGTTCCCACGACGGCCGCCTGTACGCCCTTGACGCGGCCAACGGCCAGGAAGCCTGGAAGTTCGCCACCGACCAGAAGGTCAGTTCCGGCGCGACCCTCGTCCGGGCGCCCCAAGGAAACGAGGACTGGGTCCTGCTCAACGGCTACGACGGCACGACGCGGGTGCTGCGGGCGGCCGACGGCAGCACCGTCTGGACCTACGCGACAGAGGACCACGTCAACGGCGCCCCCGCGGTGGTGGATGGGCGATTCATCGTCTTTGGGGGCTGCGATTCCCAGTTGCACGTGGTGCAGCTGGCGGACGGCAAGCTGGCACATCGCATCCCGGCGGAGGCCTACATCCCGGCCTCCATCGGCACCCACGGCACCATGGCCTTCTGCGGCAACCACGCGAACCAGGTGGTCGCCTTCGAGGTCGCCGCGGGCAAGGTCGCCTGGACCTACCAGGACCGGGCGATGCCTTTCTACAGTTCCCCGGCGGTGACGGCGGACCTCGTCCTGATCGGATCGCGAGACAAGCACCTGCACGCGATCCGGCGGGCGACCGGGGAGGCGGCCTGGAAGTTCCGCACTGGCGGGCGCGTCGAAGCCTCTCCGGTCGCCTTTATTGATGCCGTCGTCTTTGCCTCGACCGATGGCCGGATGTATGCGGCGGCCTTGGCGGACGGCGCGGAGCGCTGGCAACTGGAGCTGGGCGAGGCGTTGATCGCGTCCCCCGCCTTTGGCGAGGATCTCCTGGTGGTTGGGGGGGAAAAGGGAACCCTGTTCGCCCTGCGGGGCCCACCATGAAGATCGTTTTGCTGACCCCTGGCACCGGCAGCTACCACTGCGGCGCGTGCATGCGTGATAACGCGCTGGCGCAGGAGCTGCACCGGGCGGGCGAGGATGTGACTCTCGCGCCCCTCTACCTGCCGCATATCTTGGACGAGGCGGCACTGCCGGGCGCGGGCGCGGTGCCGGTATTCTTCGGGGGCATCAACGTCTTCCTCCAGCAGAAGATTCCGCTGTTCCGCCACACCCCGGCCGCGCTCGACCGCCTGCTGGACTCTGCCGGCCTCCTGCGCTGGGCGGCGCGCCACAGCCATATGACCTCGGCGCGGACCCACGGGGAGATGACCCGCGAGATGTTCCACATCGATTCCAGCCGCCTGACCAAGGAGCTGGAGAAACTGCTCGGCTGGCTGCAGCACTCCGGGCGACCGGACGTCATCTGCCTGTCGACCGCCCTCCTCGCTGGGTTCGCGCGGCAACTCCGGGCGCGGCTGGGGGCGCCGGTCGTGACCTTCTTCCAAGGCGAGGATCCCTTTTTGGACGGACTGCCGGAGCCCTATCGCTCCGACTGTTGGCGGTCGATGGGGGAACGGCTGGCGGATTCGAACCTCCTGCTCGCCCCGAGCCGCTTCTATGCGGGCTATATGAGCGAACGCATCGGCCTGCCGCCCGGGCGGGTTCAGGTGCTCTGGAACGGGATCCAGCTGGACGGGTACGCGCCCGCGGAGCCGCCGGTCGGGGCGGCCGTGATCGGTTACCTAGGGCGCCTGAGCCGGGAGAAGGGCCTGGAGCAGTTCGTGGAAGCTTTCCTGCACCTTGCCGGTCCCTTGGGCGATCGGACGACCAAGGTTCGGATTGGCGGGGCGGCGACGGCGGGCGATGCGCCGCTACTGCGGCTCCTGCGGGCGCGGCTGGAGGCGGCGGGCGTGGCGGAACGCGTCGAGTGGGCGCCCAACCTGACCCGCGAGGCCAAGGTAGCGCTCCTGCGCGGCCTGACCCTGTTCTCGGTGCCGGTGACCTACCCGGAGGCCTTCGGCCTGTACGTGATCGAGGCGATGGCCTGCGGCGTGCCCTTGGTGCAACCGCGGGCGGCGGCGTTCCCGGAACTGGTCGAGGAAACCGGCGCGGGCGTCTGCGTGCCGCCCGGCGATCCGGCGGCTCTGGCCCGGAGCTGGCACGACCTCCTCGCCGATCCGGCGCGCCGCGCGGAGCTGGGCCGGCGGGGCCGGGCAGCCGCGACGAACCGCTTTCCCGCCCGGGCGATGGCCGCGGGCTTCCGCCAGATCGTGGCCAGCCTATCGCGCTCCCCTTGATGGACCTTCCCGCCCATTTCCACTTCTGCTCGCGCCGGACGGTCGAGTTCGCGGACGCCGATATGGCGGGAATCGTGTACTTCACCCATTTCCTGCGCTACGCGGCCACGGCCGAGCAGGAATGGTTGCACGCCCTCGGGGTGCGGTTCCTGACGGCGGATGGCTTCCTCGCCGGGGGCTGGCCGCGGGTCGAGGCCAGTTGCCGTTACCGGGCGCCGGCACGCTGGCAGGACGAACTGCGCGTGGCGCTGCGGGTGCGGGAGGTGCGGACCTGCGGTTTTTCCTACGACTTCTGGATCTTCGGCCCCTGCACGCCGGCCGGCGAGGCGTTGGCGGAAGGCTTCTGCGCGGTCGCGCACGTCGCGCTCGACCCGGCCACCGGACAACGCCAGAAGACCCCGTTGCCGGAGGAACTCCGCCGCCGCCTCGTGGCGCCGCCGGACCAGCCGTTGCCCGCCGCCTGAACCTTTTCCCACCACCAAAATTCTATGCACTGGCTCGCCTACGTTTTCCTGACCATTGCCTCCTGGGGCCTCTACGGGGTCTTCCTGCACAGCGGACAGATCGCGATGAAGGATCCGGTCTTCGGCCGCTACAAGGCCTTCCTGTTCGTGGGCGTAGCCTACTTCATTTTCGCGGTGCTGGCGCCCCTCGCGCTGCTGAAGCTGCAGGGCTCCGACTTTAACTTCCCGAGCAAGGGCCTGTGGATCTCGCTGTTTGCGGGCATCCTCGGAGCCGTGGGCGCCTTCGGCATTTTGCTGGCCTTCGGGGCCAAGGGCGTGCCGCAGGTCGTGATGTCCCTCGTCTTCGCCGGCGCGCCGGTCGTGAACGCGGTCGTGGCCACCTGGATGCACCCGCCCAAGGACGGCCTCGCCGGCGTGCCGTGGCAGTTCTACGCCGGGATCGTGCTGGCCGCGCTCGGCGGTTGCATGGTGAGCCTGTACCGCCCCTCCCCCGCCCCCGCGACGACCGCCCGCGCCACGCCCGCCACCCCGGGCAACCCCGTCCGCTGACGCCGCGCCCATCCGCCGCCGGATGATCACCGCCACCCGCGTCATTAAGACCTACGCCAGCCCAGCCGGGCCGGTCACCGTCCTGCAGGAACTCGACCTCGCGGTGGCCGCGGGGGAATCGGTCGCGATCGTCGGTCCCTCGGGCAGCGGCAAGACCACCCTGCTCAACCTGCTCGGCGCCCTCGACCGTCCCACCTCCGGCACCCTGCAGGTGGCCGGCGAGGACCTGGGGGCGCTCGACGCGGCCGGGGCGGCCCGGTTCCGCAACCGGCACCTGGGATTCGTCTTCCAGCTGCACCACCTGCTGCCGCAATGCACCGTGCTCGAGAACGTTCTCGTGCCGCGCTTGGCCGGGGGCTGGACCGAGGATGCCGCCGCCACGCGGGCGCGGGCCGAGGCGTTGCTGGGCGAGGTCGGATTGCAGGACCGCCTGGAACACCGGCCCTACCAGCTTTCGGGCGGGGAGCAGCTGCGCGTGGCGATCGCGCGGGCCCTGATCAATCAACCCGCGGTGATTCTGGCCGATGAGCCCACGGGCTCCCTGGATCCCGCGACCGGCGAGCGCATCGCGGAACTGCTGCTGCGCCAGACGGCGGGCAAGGCGGCCCTCGTGGTCGTGACCCACAACCCGGGGCTGGCCCGGCGCCTCCACCGGACCTGCCGGTTGGAGCAGGGCCGGCTGGTGGGCTGAAGCCGCGATGTCCCCCGCGCGCTACCTCGCCCGCAGCCTCGTCCACCACCGTCACGCGACCCTTGGGGTCTTCGCCGGCGCGGTGCTGGGAGCCACCGTGCTCCTCGGGGCGCTGTTTGCCGGCGCCTCCGTGCGGGCCTCCCTCGCGCGCGCGGCGGAGCAGCGGACCGGCCAGGCGACGCAAGTCGTGACCGCGGGCGACCGGTTTTTCCGCGCGGAACTGGCTCCCGAGCTCGCGGCCGCCGCGGGGGGCCGCAGTGCGCCGCTGCTGCTCACCCAAGGTTCGGCGGTCAACGCAGGCAGCCAGGCGCGTGCCGGTCAGGTGCAGATCCTCGGGGTCACGCCGGACTTCTGGACCTTTGCCCCCCGGCCGGCCCCGCCCCCCGAGGCCGGGGTGGAGGCGGTGGCGGTTAACCTGACCCTCGTCACGCGCCTCGGTTTGAAGGTAGGCGATACTCTGGTGGTACGCTTTCCCAAGCCCGGCGTGATCGCGGGCAACGCGCCCATTGCCGGGGCCGAGACCGCGCTGGAGAGCCTGCGCGGCAAGGTTGCGGCGGTGATCGGGGATGACGCATACGGCCGCTTCGGGCTGGAGGCGACCCAACTGCCGCCGGCCACCGTGTACCTTCCCCTCGCGCGCCTGCAGGAGGCCCTGGAGCAGCCCGGCCGGGCCAATCTGGTCCTGTATGCGGGTCCGGCCGGCCCGGCGGAACTCGCGGCCGCCCTCGGGCGCACCACCCGGCTCGCGGACCACGGCCTGTCCCTCGTGCGGCGCGAGGCCGCGGGTGCCTTTGAACTGATCTCGACGCGGATTTTCATCGATCCCGAGGTGGTGGCGGCCGCCCGCCGCGCGTGGCCGGAGGCGGAGCCCGTGACGACTTACCTCGTGAACGAGTTCCGGAAAGGCGAGCAGGCGACGCCCTACTCGATGGCCACCGCCACGACCGCGGCGGCCGCGCCCTTCCTGCCGGCGGATCTGGGGCCGCGGGAGCTGGTGCTTAACGCGTGGCTCGCGCAGGACCTGGGCGCGGCGCCGGGGGACGAGGTGCAGGTGACTTACTTCCGCAATTCCGCCGGGGGTGGTTTGGCGGAGGCGCAGGCCAAGTTCCGGGTGCGAGCGATCGTGCCGTTGAGCGGGTTGGCCGCGGACCGCGCGTGGATGCCGGACTTCCCCGGCATCACCGCGACCGAGAGCCCCCGCGAATGGAACCCGAGCCTGCCCTTGGACCTGCGCCGGATCCGCGACCGCGACGAGAAGTATTGGGAGGAGCACCGCGGCGCCCCGAAGGCCTTCCTGTCGGCCGCCGCGGCGGAGGAGCTGTGGGCGACCCGCTGGGGCAGCCTGACCGGCCTGCGGGTGGCGGCGCCGGCGACCGCCGCGGAGGCGTTGACCGCGCGCCTGACCGCGGAACTGCGGCCGGAGATGAGCCAATTGCTGGTGCGGCCGTTTGTGGCGGCGGCGACGCCGACGGTGGACTTCGCGGGACTGTTTTTGGGGCTGAGCCTGTTCCTCATTGTGGCGGCGCTCGGGCTGGTGGCGTTGCTATTCCAATTCGCCCTGCTGCAGCGCAACCGGGAGGACGCGCTGCTGGGGGCGGTGGGCGTGGGCCCGGGGCGGCTCCTGCGGTGGCGGTTGGCGGAAGGGGCCGCGTTGCTGGCGCTGGGGGGACTGTTGGGCCTGCCGCTGGCCAGCCTCTACACGCAGGGCATCCTGAGGTTCCTGGAGGGCATCTGGGCGGGGGGGACCACCTTTGCCTTTGCCGCGCCGCCGCTGACCATCGGGGTGGGCCTGGCGGCGTTTCTGCTGCTTTCCCTGCTGGCGCTCTGGCTGGCGATCCGGCGGTTGGCGCGGCGGGCGTTGTCGATCCGGCTGGCGGCGCAGGCGGAGGAGGTGGTGGGGACGCCGGGACGCCCGCGGGGCGCCGTGGCGCTGGCCGTGGGGCTGGCGTTGGTGGCCGCGGGGGCCCTGGCGGGGTCCGGGCGGGTGCTGCCGGCGCAGGGGGCGTTCTTTCTGGCGGGCTTCGCGCTTCTGGGGGCGGGGTTGGCCGTCATCCGGATCCTCTTGGGCGCGCACCGTACCACCGTCCTGCCGGGAGCGGCGGAATTGGGCCGGTTGAACCTCCGCACCCGCCCGGCGCGCAGCCTGACCGTCACGGGCCTCATTGCGACGGCCGTGTTTATGGTCCTGTCGGTGGCGGCCTTCCGCAAGCAGGTGGGCGACAACTGGCGGGAGCGGGGCGCCGGGACGGGCGGGTTCGTCTTTTGGGTGGAGACCACCGCGCCGCAGAATCCCGCGCGCGACGCCTTGGGGGAGCGCTTCGAACTCTTTGCGGGTGCGGCCAAGGACCTCGGGGCGATCGTGCCCCTGCGGGCGGGGGCCGGGGACAACGCCAATTGCTTCAACCTGAACGCCGTGGCCCGGCCGCGGCTTCTGGCCGTGGATCCGGCACGCTTGCCGGCGGGCGGCGTGTTTTCGCCGCAGGTGCCGGGGGGCGGGGGTTGGGAGGTGCTGCAGGCGGGCGCGGGCGGGGCGGAGCCGCTGCCGGCGTTCGTGGATGAGAACACCCTGCTTTGGGCCCTGCAGCGGCGGGTGGGCGATGTAATTGATTATACCGACGAGAATGGCCGGAGCTTCGGCGTGCGCATCGCGGGCGTGCTGCGGGATTCGATCTTCCAGGGTTATCTGATCGTGGATGAGGCGGCGTTTCTGGCGCGGTTCCCATCCCATCCGGGGCCGACCGTGTTTCTGGTGGATGCCCCGGCGACGGCGGACTTGGCGGCGGTGCAGGGGCGGCTGCGCTCGGCGGCGGCGGATGCCGGTGGCCGCGTGGAGACCACCCGGGACCTGTTGGTGGCGTTCCACCGGATCGAGAACACCTATCTGGCGATCTTCAATGTGCTCGGGACCCTGGGCGTGATTTTGGGCAGCCTGGGCTTGGCGATCGTCGTGGCGCGCAACCTGCGGGAGCGGCGAGGGGAGTTCGCGGTGCTCGCGGCGATCGGCCTGCCGCCGGACGTGCTGGGGCGGATGGTGCGGGCGGAGTTTGGTTGGCTCGTGACGCGGGGCGTGGTCCTCGGGGCGGCGGCGAGCGCCTTGGCGACGGCGCCCGTCTTGCCGGACCTGCCGGCGGGGCCGACGGTGGCGTTGGTTGTGGGCCTGCTGGGGGGGATTTTGGGCCTCAATTACCTGAGTGGCTGGCTGGTCTTCCGCGCGGCCCTGAGGGATCTCCGCCCGGGGATGGGCGAGGGCTGAGGCGCCACCCTCGCGGCGGGGGGGGTCGGCCTGACGCAGGTTGCCCGAGCGAGCGCGACGCGCGGCCCACGCACGACAAAGACGACTGCATCGTGCAACAGGCTGACCCCAGTCCCTTGCGCCCCGACGTCTAGGGACGCCACGCACAGCTGGTCCGCGCCCTTGACGCTTTTGCATCTTTTGTGGCTGTCCCGGCCTTACCGGGCTCAAGCCGATGGCCACAAAAGAATCAAGGGGCTCTGGGGCGCGGCGCACGTTGCCCGAGGTGTCCATGGACGCCGCGCCAATGTTGGAGGGAGCGCTCGGAGGAGTGGGATTCATGCGGAGGCACTTTGGATCGAATTTGGCCCCATCTTGGCGCGAGCGGCGTGGCTTGAGCCCTCGCCTTAACTCGCCGCACGGGGCAATCCCGCGGCTGCAGGCACCCCGCACGCAACCGCCCCTCCCCCCACAGGAAACCCCGGGCGCCGATTGACGGCCCGTGGGGCTTGGCCCCACGCTCCCGGACGCCTCGCCCCACCCGTCCCGCCCGCCCCGATGTCCCGCCGCTCCCTCGCCGGCCTCGCGTTTACGCTCCTCACGCTGCCCAGCGCCGGCAAGGAGGCGGACCTCGCCGCCGCCCGCGCCCTCCTCGCCGCCCGGCAACCCGCCGAGGCCCAGGCCGCCTTCGAACGGCTCCATGCCGCCGACCCCACGCAGGCCGAGGTCAACCACGCGCTCGGGCAACTCGCCAACCGCCGCGGCGACCCCGCCCAGGCCATCCGGTACTTCACCGCCGCCGCCACCGCCGAACCGCTCGCCGGACGCCACCAGCAGGGGCTCGGGGACGCCTATGGCCGCCAGGCCGAACGCGCCGGCATTTTTGGCGGGCTCGGGCTCGCCCGCCAATGCGTGGCCGCCTACGAGCGCGCGGTCGCCCTCGAGCCGGGCAACGTGGAGTTCCGGCTCAGCCTCCTCGAATTCTACCGGCTCGCCCCCGCGATCGTCGGGGGCGGCGCCACTAGGGCCCGGGCGCAGGTGGAGGCGATCCGTCAGCTCGACCCGAACCGTGGCCGCATCGCCGCCGCCACCCTGCTCGCGGGGGAGAAACGCACCGCAGAGGCGTTCGCCGAATTGGCCTCCGCGCTCGAGGCCCAACCGGATGATGTGGTGGCGCTGTACCAGGTCGGCCGGCTGGCAGCGCTGACCGGGCAGGAACTGGAGCGCGGCGCCGCGGCCCTGCGGCGCTACCTCGAATTGCCGGAGGGGATGCTGCCGCAGGCGCCCGGACACGCCTCCGGGCACTGGCGCCTCGGGCAGGTGCGGGAGCGCCAGAGCGACCGCGAGAGCGCCCGTGCAGCATTCGAGGCGGCCCTGCGGCTGGATCCCGGCTTCAAGCCGGCCGCGGAGGCGCTGCGCCGTCTGCGCTGAAGGATTGAAACGGACGCCCCCCGACCCGGCTCACCCCAGGTTGAGCACCAGGCGGGTGAAGTAGGAGGTGTCCATCTTCTGCACGCCGAGGCCCGGCTAGCCGCTGTAATCGTTGGCCAGGCCCAGACGCAACTTCCAGTTCGGATTCTCCAGCGGCAGCTCGTAGAAACTCTCGAGCATCGCCCGGTAGTTCGAGAAGTCCTCAAGGGTCGGCACCACCGTCAGGCGGTTGACGAGGACCGAGTTCGCCAGCTCCAAGCGGTGCGAGAAGCCGAAATCGAGACCGGCCCTCTTCACGTCGATCGTCGCGGGATTGCGGTAGCCCTCGTAGCGGAAGGAAAGACCGAATCGGCCCGTGAGCGTGTGCTTCGGCGCCTTGATCACATCATACCCCATGCCCGACGCGGCCACATTGTAGAGGTTGATGTCCTTGATCCGGTCGAACCCGCCCTCGTCGCGGACGTACCAGGAGAAGTTGCCCTTGAAGTTCACCTGGTAATCCACCCCCGCCTTGAACTGATCCGCCGACTTCTCGTCGTCCGTCACCTGGCGGTCATACGCGGTGAAGAACTGGAGCGTGTCGGCGGCGCCCTTGAGGGTCGCGCGCAAACTGGCGGAGCTGCCGACCTGGTCCCGGTTGCCGCTTTTGCCGTTAATGTCGGTGCTAGCCTCGTAGGTCCAGCCGCGCTCCAAGGCGGCGGCGGGGTCCTTACCGCCCGCGGCCCACGAAGCGACGACCTTGGCGACGTCGGAGGTGAACTCCCCTTCGGTGCCGGCCACGCGGACGCGGCCGGCACCGGGGCTGGAGACGACGCCGTCGACCCGGGTGCCGTTGGCGAAGCGCACCGCCACCGGGGCGTCGGTGGTGATCGAGATCACCTCGGCCTGCTGGAGCGTAACCGTACCGGCGAAGTCGGTGGCCAGGACCACGCTCCCGCCGTCGATGCGGGTGATCTTGCCCACGAGGCGGGAGCCGCCGCGGAGCTCGACCACATCGGCTGAGAGCAGGGCGGGCCAGAGGAGAAACGCCGCCACGAGGGCGGCCGGAAGAGAGCGGAAAAAGGAGGGCTTCACAGAGAAGGTCGGGTTTGCCGACCAGCGCCGGCCAACGTGGCTGCGGGGCAGGCAGGGTCTACGGATACCCCGAATTTGCGGGTGACCGCGCGGCAACGGCGGCTCGACAGCGGGAGACGCGGGCGGTTGCCTTGCCGCCTACGAGCCGATGCCTGCCGCCACTCCCGCCCGCCCCGCCCTGCTGGTCTCCGACCAGTGGCGGGACTACGCGTTGCTGGACTGCGGAGACGGCCTGAAGCAGGAGCGGTGGGGCGAGTACACCCTCGTGCGCCCGGACCCGCAGATCCTGTGGCCGCGGCACGGGCGGGAGCGGGGTGCGCCGTGGGAGGAGTGGGACGGCTTTTACCACCGGAGCGAACAGGGCGGCGGGCGCTGGGAGTTCCGGCGGCCGCTGCCGGACGCGTGGCGCCTGCGCTACGAGCCTTTGGACCTGACCTTCCGTATCCACCCAACCTCGTTTAAGCACACGGGGTTGTTCCCGGAGCAGGCGGTGAACTGGGAGTGGTGCGCGGCACGCATCCGGGAGCGGCGCGCGGCGCAGGCAGAGCCGGTGCAGGTGCTGAACCTGTTCGGCTACACCGGGGCGGCGACCGTCGCGGCGGCGCGGGCGGGGGCGACCGTGTGCCACGTCGATGCCGCGGAGGGGATGGTGAAATGGTGCCGCGAAAACGCCGCCCTAAGCGGCCTCGGTGAGGCGCCGATCCGTTACCTGGTGGACGATTGCCTGAAGTTTGTGCGGCGCGAGGTCCGGCGCGGGCGCACCTACGACGCGATCATTATGGACCCGCCGGCCTACGGGCGCGGGCAGGCCGGGGAGATGTGGCGCTTGGAGGACCACCTGTGGGAGCTGATCACCGAATGCGGGCGACTGCTGGGGCCGCGGCCGCTCTTTGTCTTGATCAACGCCTACACCGCGCGCCTTTCCCCCACCGTGGTTGCAAACCTCCTCGCCGAGCTCCTGTCCGGCCGGGGCGGGGCGATCACCGCCGGCGAGGTCGGTCTGCCCATCCAGCGGGACGGCAAGATCCTGCCCTGCGGCATCTACGGGCGCTGGCAGGCCTGAAGCCACTTTCTTCTATGTCCACCCCCACCGTTTACCGGTTCTCGTTCGGTCCCTGGAACATCAGCGAGGGCGCCGATCCCTTCGGGCCCGACGTCCGCGCGCCATACCCGCACGACCGCAAGTTCGCGCTCTACCGCCAACTGGGCTTCGAGGGCGTGCAGTTCCACGATGACGACGTGGTCCCGGAGCTCGACGCGAAGACGGACCCGCAGATTGCGGCGCGGTCGGCCGAGGTGGCGCGGATGCTGCGGGACGAGGGCCTGACCCCCGAGTTCGTGGCCCCCCGGCTCTGGTTCGCAAGCCAGACCGTGGATGGCGCCTACACCGCGAACCGGTCGGAGGACCGGGCTTACGCGTGGGAGCGGACGCGCAAGTGCATCGACATCGCGCGGGCCATCGGTTGCCGGGCGATCGTGCTCTGGCTGGCCCGCGAGGGCACCTACGCGCGCGAGGCGAAAGACGCGCGTCTGGCCTACCAGCGGCTGCTGGAGACCGTGAACCAAATTCTCGGCTACGACCGCGAAGTGGAGGTGTGGATCGAGCCGAAGCCGAATGAGCCGACCGACCAGGCCTACGTGCCGACCACGGGGCACGCGGTGGCGCTGGCGTACGCTTCGGCGGACCCGCGGCGGGTGAAGACCGTGATCGAGAGCGCGCACGCGCTACTGGCGAACCTCGATCCGAGCGACGAGATGGCGTTCGCCCTTGCGCACGACAAGCTGGGAAGCGTTCACCTCAATGACCAGAACGGCCTCAAGTACGATCAGGACAAGAATTTCGGGGCGGCGAACCTGCGCGCGGCCTTCAACCAAGTGCGGGTGCTGGAGGAGGGCGGCTACGGGCGGCGCGGGGAGTTCGTGGGCCTTGACGTGAAAGCGATGCGCACGCAGGCGGGCAGCCCAGTGACCGACCACCTGCGGACCAGCCGGGAGCTGTTCCTGCATCTGGTCGACAAGGTTCGCACCTACAACCGGACGCTGGTGGAGCAGTACCGGGCCGCGCGGGACTACGAGGCGCTGGAGCGCTACACCTTGCAGCACCTTCTGGGCGTGGGTTCCCGATGAGCGAGCGCGTGCCGATCCCGGTGGTCGCGGCGCTGCTGGAGGACGCCGACGGCTACATTTTGCTTGGCCGGCGACCGCCGACCAAGCCGCTGCCGATGCGGTGGGAGTTCCCCGGGGGCAAGGTGGAGCCCGGAGAGACCCCTTTGGAGGCCCTAGCGCGGGAGCTGAACGAGGAGCTGAGCATCCAGGTGATCCCCGGTAAGGCCTGGCCGGTGTACCTGCACCATTACGAGAGGGTGACCGTCGAGATGCACGCGTTCACCTGCCGCCTGGCGCCCGGGAGCCCAGCGCCCTACGCGCACGAGCATATGGGCCTCGTGTGGGTGCGGCCAGAACAGTTGGGCGAGTACGACCTGGCCCCGGCGGACGTGCCCCTGATCGCACCATTACAGGAGGCCGCCCGCGCCCGCCCGTGAGCCTGCCGCTGACCACCGTCTCCCGCCTGCCTGCGCTGGGCGACAACGTCGCGATCGCCATCCGGCGGTTGGAGGCGGGGGAGGTGCTGGCGTTCGCGGAGGGGGACCGGGCGCTGCCGCACACCGTGCTGGAAGGGCACCGGTTGGCGATCGCGCCGATCGCGGCGGGGGCGCCGCTGCTCTCGTGGGAATATCCGTTCGGCCGCGCCCTCGTACCGATCGCGCCCGGGGACTATGTCGCCAACGCCTCGATGCTGGAGGCTATACGAGTGCGGCAGGTGGAAGGCGCGCGGCTGCCGGAGCGGGCGAACTTCGCTGATCTGCTGGAGCCGTACCAGTTTGAGGCGGCGGGGTTCCGTCCAGGGGCGCCGGTGCCGCCGGCAGAGGCGCCCCGGACCTTTGCCGGTTACCGGCGGCCGGGGCGCCGCGGCATCGGCACGCGGAATGTGATCGCGATCGTCGGCACCTCCTCGCGAGCCGCGAGCTACGTGCGCCTGCTAGCGGAACGCCTGCGTCCCCTGGCGCGCGTGCACCCGGAGCTCGATGGCATCGTGCCGATCGCTCACACCGAGGGCGGGGACCGAGAGGAGCCCAATAACGCGCCCGAGATCCTGCGGGCGCTCGCCGGATTTTTGGTGCACCCCAACGTGGGAGCGGTGCTGGCGGTCGACCTCGGGGTGGAGCCGGTGAACAACGGCCGGCTGGAGCGTTTCATGCGGGTGGAGGGTTACCCGCTGGAGTCGGTCCGCCACGGGTTTCTGACCTTGGGACGGGGCCTGATGGCGGATCTGGCGGAGGGGGAGCGTTGGATCCGGGAATGGTTGCCCGCCGTGGCGGCGGAACAGCGGACCCCAGAGCCCCTAAGCGGCCTTCGCATCGCCCTGCAGTGCGGCGGGTCGGACGCGTTTTCCGGGGTGTCGGGCAACCCCTTGGCGGGGGCCTTGGTGCACGAGGCGATCCGCCACGGGGCGACGGGCGTGTTGACCGAGACCGACGAGACGATGGGCGGGGAGGAGCACCTCCTGCGCAACGTGCGGGACGAGGCGACGGCGCGGGCGTTTCTCGCGATGCTGGACCGGTTCCGCGACAAGATGGCGTGGCACGGGCTGACCGCGGAGAGCAATCCCTCGGCGGGCAACCGCTTCCGCGGGTTGTACAATATCGCGCTCAAATCGCTGGGGGCGGTGCACAAGAAGGATCCGCGCAGCCGGCTCGATACCGTGATCGAGTACGCCCAGCCGCTTCGGGATCTGGAGGCGCCGGGCTTCACCTTCATGAACGGCCCGGGCAACGACCTTGAGGGGATCGCCGGGCAGGTGGGGGCGGGCTGCAACCTGATCCTGTTCGTGACCGGGAACGGCTCGATCACCAATTTCCCGTTCGTCCCGACCCTCAAGATCACCACCACGAGTCGGCGCCACGAACTGCTGCGGAACGAGATGGACCTGAATGCCGGGCGCTACCTCGACGGAGAGCCGATGGCGGCAGTGGTTGCGGATGGATTTGAGCTGCTCCTGGCGACGGCGGGCGGGGCGCGGACCCAGGGGGAGCGGGCGGGGCACGCCCAGGTTTCTCTGTGGCGTAATTGGCGGCAGACCGACACCTCGCGCTTGGCGGCGTTGCGGGCCCGGACCGCGCCGGACGGGCGCCCGCTGGCCGTGGTTCCGGCGATGGCGCCGCGGCCCGCGCCGCCGGCCTTGGCGGTGTTCCGGCGGGCGGATGGCCGGCACGCGACCGAGCGGGTGGGCCTCGTGCTGCCCACGAGCCTGTGTTCCACCCAGATCGCGCGGATGGCGGCGGAGCGCCTCAATGCCCGCGGAGCGGGGCGGGCGGCAGGGTTGAGCCGCTTTCTTGGCTTCACCCACACGGAGGGGTGCGGCTTCGGCGGGGAGACCATGTACGAGCTCCTGCAGCGCACCTATCGAGGTTACTTGACGCACCCGAACGTGGCGGTGGCGCTGCTGCTGGAGCACGGCTGCGAAAAGGTCCCGAACGACGTGATGCGCCACCGCCTGGCGGCGGCGGGCGTCGATCCGGCGGGCTTTGGCTGGGCCAGCGTGCAGTTGGACGGGGGCATCGAGCGGGTGCTGGGCCGGATTGACGCGTGGTTCGACGAGCGGCTCGCGACCCTGCCGCCGGCAGCACCGGTGACGGGCGGCCCGGGTTGCCTGCGTCTGGCCCTGCAGGCGGCGGGCCCGGTTGATCCGGCAGCAGCACAGGCGCTGGCGGCGGTGGCGGCGACGGTGCTGGCGGCCGGGGGATCCGTGCTGCTGGCGGCGGCGGACCCGTTGCTGGCGCCGGGCATTTTCCGGGCAAAGGTGCTCGGAGAGGTCGAGCCGCGTCCCACCCTGGCTTACGGCGAGCCTTTAGTGGTGGAGGGGTTGCACGTGGTCGCGACCGAATCGAGTCATTGGATCGAGAACCTGACCGGCCTGAGCGGCTGCGGGGCGCATCTGGCGTTGACCGTGGTGGAGGCGCACGCGCGGCAGGGGCATCCCCTGATGCCGGTGCTGCAGGTGGCGGCGCCGGGGGTGCTGCCGGCGGCGGCGCGGGCGGAGATCGACGCGGAGCTGACGGGCGAACCGGCGGGGGACGCGGACGCGTTGCTGGCGCTGGTGGCGCGGGTGGCGGGGCGCAAGCTGGCGCCAGCGGCCAACGCGCAGGGCAACATCGATTTCCAGCTCACCCGCGGCGAGCTGGGGCTGACGACTTAGGGCCGGGACGATTCAATTGATCGGGTCGCATTGAGCTGACCTGCCGGCACCTTTCAGTAGCTCTCTCCCGTCGCCATACCCTCCGGGCCTTCCTCGATCTCTCGCCCCTAAAATGCACTCGCCATCCCACCCGCTGCTCCGCCTCCAATTGAAACGTGCCGACCTAGGCCGGTTTAGCGGCCGACCTTGCGGAGGGCCTTGTTGATCGCCTCGGCGCGGAAGGCGGCGGGGTCGTACTCGGGACCGAGCCACTCAAGCCACTCGCGTCCGAGCTCGGTGTGCGGCTCCTGGATGCAGGCCAGCATATCGTGGAAGGCGTCCAGGCCGCCGCAGTCCTCGGGCGGGCCGGCGCGTTCGCCGCCCACGCAGACCGGGTAGATCTTGCCCTTGGCGAGGGGCTGGATCCCCTCCAGCCGCAGCTCCACCTGCCAGCCGGGGCCGAAGTGGTACTGGTACACCCCGCGCTGCCGGTGCTCGAGGTCTACGGTGGCGATGGTGACATCCCGGTCATCCTCCACCACGAGGTCGTCCCGCTGGAGCGGGTTGCCGTAGCGGAGGTCATCGAACTGGAAGGAGTGCGTCTGGTAATCGAACCAGTCGAAGGCGACCTGGATGGCCTCGTGGAAGCGGGAGAGCCACATCGACTCGCGCACGAGGAGCTGGCGCCAGACGCGGGGTTGGGCGCCCGTCAGCTCGAGGTGCAGCAGGAGCGCGCGGTCGCGGGACCGCTTCGTCCGGGCACCCTTGCCTTCGTGGAGCGAGATCATCGCGGCGACCAAAGCGCCCGGGCGCCGGGCCGGCAAGCGGAAGCCGGGCCGGCGGCGCGGGGGCGGTCAGAAGGAACGGCTCAGCGTGACGCCGGCCTGCCGGGGATCGGCGCGGGAGGTGTAGCGGCGGGGCTCGTAGTCCGGGTCCTCGTTACCGAAGAAGAACACCCGTTTGTCGTAGGCCGTGTCCGCGAGGTTGCGGGCCCAGAGGGTGAGGGTCCAGGCGGGGGTGGCGTAGCCGAGGGTGGCGTTCCAGACCCCGAAGGCGCGGCGGGCCTCGTCGTGGTTGTTCGAGTCGAACTGGGCGGCGCGGCCGGTGTGCTCGAGGCGCCCGAACCAGCCGGGGCCGGCGCCGTGGCGCAGGGCGAGGGTGTGGCCGTGGCGGGGGGTGTTGGCGAGGCGGCGGCCCCCGGCGGGCAGGCCGCTGGCGAGGCGGAAACGGGCGAGGTCGGAGTCCTGGAGGAAGCCGGAGGCCTGGACGGACCAGGCGCGGGCGAGGGTCCAGGTGGCGGAGGCCTCGAGGCCGGCGACACGGGCGGTGTCGCCGTTGGCGGTGAAGAACCGGTAGTTGCCGCCGAAGCCGGCGGAGTCGCGGACCTGGACCTGGCGGCGATCGAGGAGGAAGGCGGTCGCCTCGCCGCGCAGGCGGCCCCCGAGGGCGTGGCCGCGGAGGCCGGCCTCCCAGTTCCAGAGGTCCTCGGTGCCGTAGGTGAGCGGGTCGGTGGGCGGGGAGATGCGGGCGTCCACGTTGATCCCGCCGCCCTTGTAGCCGCGGGTGAGCGAGGCCCAGGCCAGCCGGCCCGCGCCCAGGTCGTGCTCGAGGACCAGGCGGCCCCCGGCGAGCGTGTCGGCGAAGGCGGGGGTGAAGGTGACGACCGGGTCGTTGGTGCCGCGGGCCTTGCGGAAGCGGGTGCGGACGCCGCGGCCGGAGGTCTCGAGGCCTTCGGCGCGGAGGCCGGCGGTTAGGCGCGTGCCCGGGGCGAGGGCCCAGCCGGCCTGACCGAAGAGCGCGCCGTTGTCGCCGCGGTAGGTGGTGCGGAGCCCGCGGAGGTTGCCCGGGTCCTCGTTCGTGTAGGCGGAGGACTCGTCGGTGCGGCCGGCCCAGGCGCCGAGGGTCCAGCGGGCCGTGCCGGGGGCGGCGGGGGTGTCGAGCCGCAGTTCCTGGCTGAAGGCGGTGCGGCGGCGACCGAGGTCGCTGAAGCCTGCGTAGGAGGCGGCGGTCCAGTCGTCGTCGTAACTGTAGCGGGAGGTGGTGCGCGTGACCTGCGTGACCGCGGTGAGCCGGAGGCCGGGGCCGGGGGAGATGGCGCGGAGGCTGGCGCCGCGGGAGTCCTGGTCATCGCGGCCAGGCTGGTCGCTGAAGGTCCGCTCGCCGTTGTTGTCCAAGGCAAACTCGTCGAAGCCGTTGCGGAGGCGGGCGCGGACGAGGCCGCCCTCGAGGCGCCAGCCGGAGGGGAGGGTGGTGGCGAGGCGGAGGCGACCGGTGGTTTCGGCGCGGGCGTTGGTGGCGCGGCCGAGCGTGACGTTGCGGCGGAAGCCGTCGTCCGTGTGGCGCTGGAGGCTGAGGCGGAAGGCGGGGCGGCCCGGGTCGTTGCCCGGGACGAGGGCGCCCCCGAAGGCGAGTCCGGCGGCGCGCAGCCCATCGCCGCCCGCAGTGGCTTCCAGGCGGCCGGACCAGCGGGCGGAGGGGGCGGTGGTCACGAGCCGGACAAGGCCGCCGGCGGCGTTGGCCCCGAAGGCTCCGGCCTGGGGGCCGCGGAGCACCTCCACCTGATCCACGTCGAAGGTGCCAGCGAGCCCGCCGAGGCCGGTGAAGTCGAAATCATCCACCAGGAAGCGCACGGCGGAGTCGGGCGTTTCCCCCTCGTACTGGGAGTTTTCGCCGACGCCCCGAAGTTGGAGGTGGCGGGGGCGGGAGGTGCCGCCGGTCCAGGTCAGCCCGGGGATCTGGTCGACCAAGTCGCCGAAGTGGCGGGTGGCGCCGGTGGTGAGGGCGGGGGCGTCGAGGACCGTGACGCTGGCGGGGATGCGGTCGAGGTCGCTGCCCCAGAGGTCGGCGGTAACGCGGACCGGGGCGAGCGCGACGGCGGGCGTCGGGGACTCGGCGGCCTGGGTGGCAGCGAGGAGTGAAGGGAGCAGGAGCAGGGCGGGCAGGCGTGGCATGGGGAGGGGGCCTGGAACCCGGGGCCACGTCGCTGAAGGGGGCGCCTCCGGCGCACTTGGGTGGCGCAACGGGCAGCGCCTGCTGTTTCCTTCGTCGGCATGATCCGGCAGGTTCAAAGGGTCGAGCGGCCGGTCGCGCCGCAATCTCAGTCTTCCGCGGAAGACACCCCTACAGGCAGGAAAGAGGTAACGGGGCGGGCGGGGGCGCGGCAAGCGCGAATTGCGGGCGGGGCGGGGCCGGCGACGCGGGGCTTCCCCTGTGGCCGGGAATGCCCCAGCATCCTCGCTGCCCATGCAGACCCGCGTCCTCGGCCGCACCGGCCTCCGCCTTCCCGTCCTTAGCTTTGGCGCCTCCTCCCTCGGGGCCGAATTTCGTAAGGTCACCCTCGACGAGGCCCTGACCAGCGTGCGCACGGCCCTTGATTGCGGGCTGAACCTGATCGACACCTCGCCGTTTTACGGCCGGGGAATGAGCGAGGTCCTGCTCGGGATCGCGCTGCAGGGCGTGCCGCGGGATTCCTACCGATTGTGCACCAAGCTGGGTCGCTACGATCTGGGCCACTTTGATTTCTCGGCGCGGCGGGTGGCGGAGAGCATCGACGTGAGCCTGCACCGGCTGGGCACCGACTATCTCGACATCGTGCTCTGCCACGACATCGAATTCGTGCCGCTGCCGCAGATCGTCGAGGAGACCCTGCCGGCGCTGCGGCGGGCGCGGGACGCGGGCAAGGTGCGCTGGATCGGCTTCAGCGGTTACCCGATGAGGATATTCCGCGCGATCCTGGACCAGACGGACGTAGACTGCGTGCTCAGCTACAACCAATGCACCCTGCAGAACACGCGTTTGCTGGAGGAAGTCGTGCCGTACCTGGAGGCGCGGGGTATCGGGGCGATGAACGCGGGGCCGTTCTCGGCCCGCCTGCTGACCAACGCGCCGCTGCCGGCGTGGCTGAAGGAGCCGGAGCCCGTGAAGGCAGCCGCGCGCCGGGCGGCCGCGGCGTGTGCGGCCCGCGGGGTTGACCTAGCCCAGTTGGCGCTCCAATTCTCCTGCGCGCAGCCTGGGATCGTCACCACCGTGGCGGGGAGCGCGAATCCAGCCAACATCCGCCGCTGGGCGGAGTGGTTGGCGCAGCCCATCGATGCGGAGCTATTGCGAGAAGTGCAGGCGATCTTCGCGCCAGTGAAGAACATCGGCCACCGCGAAGGCTTGCCCGAGAACAACTGAGACAGCAGCGGGGGGCGGGTGCCATCCGGCGAGCGACCAGAGGACGGCGGCGAGGGCGAGGCGGTACCTGGCGGAGGGGGTGAGCCCTTCGCGCATCAGGCAGATTACGAGCAGGCGGCGGCAGCAGGCGGCGGTGAAGGCAGCCACGGCGGCCTCGACCAGCGCGTCCGACCAGTCCAAGAGATCGATCATCGCGGCGCCGACCTTGAGCGATTTAAGGAGGGAGGCGGCGGAAAGCGTCCCAAGCCCGGGAATGAAGCTGAACTCCCTCGCGCGGCGCGGGTCGTGGCCCGCAAAGTAGCCGGCGACGGTCGTCATCATCGGCCGGCTGGTGCCCGGGAAGAGGGCGGCGCATTGAAGCAGGCCGACCCACATTACCCCGTCTAGGTTGCGTTCCTCCCGCTCGACGCGGGCGCCGGCAAGCAGTTGCCGGCCGTGCCAGTACTAGGCGTAGAAAATCAGGAGGGCCCCGAGGACCAGCATCACGATCACCGTGTCGATCGAGTAGAGGCATTCGTCGATCCAGTCGTAGAGCTCGTAGCCGAGGGCGGCGGAGGGCCCGAAGGTGATCTCGCCGCAGACGAGCAGGCGGAGCCGGTGAGGTGCCGGGCGTCGCCCAAGCCGCCGCCGCCCAAGCGTCCGGCAGGGCTGTTCACCGCGGACCTCCGCTTCCCCCGCCGCCGCTGCGGGCAGCTCGATCCGCGCTTCAGCGAACGGGTGGGGGGCTGAGTGGCCCTCCTTGGGGGGCGGCCGTGGCTGCGGGCCGGTTCAGGCCTCCGGTAGCGGCTGCCCGCGCGTTTCCGGGAGAAACCAGACCACCGTGATCCCGGCCAGGAACAGAGTCGCGAGCAGAGAGACGGCGAGGCGCAGGTCCATTCCCGGGAGCGATTTGAGCCAGCCCGAGAAGAGGAGCACCCCGGCGGCGAGGATGCGGCCCGCGTTGAAGCAGAAGCCGGTGCCGGAGGAGCGGAGGTGGTGCGGGAAGAGTTCCGGGAAGTAGACTGCGTACCCCGCGTGGATGCCGACCACGAAGAACCCCATCAGCGGGAGCAGCGCGAGGAGCGTGGGGTAGTCGCGGGGTAGGAAACAGACGAGCGGCACGAGGAGGAAGGCGGCGAGGTGGAAGAGGATGAACGCGCGCCGCCGGCCCAGCCGCAGGCACAGCGGCCCAAAGCTGAGCATCCCCAATCCAGCGCCGGCAGTCTGGAGCATGCCGTAGGCGAACTTGGCCTTTTCCGCCGCGACTGCGGGCTCGGTCCCGGAGCGCAGCAGCATCTCGCGCGCGAGGTCCTGGCCCGCGACGGCGACGCCCCAGAACGTCCCGAGCCCGACTGCGGCGAGAAGCATCCCAAGGAAGGCCCGGCCGGCCCAGCGAGGGTTGAGCAGAAGGTCGCGAAAGCTGCCGAGCGAGCGACCCTGGCCTGTGGCCGCCGCGGCGCGTGCCTGGCGCCAGGATTCGGGCTCGTGGACCGCGGCGCGCACCCAGAGGACGAGCAGGGCCGGCAACACCCCGAGCACGTAGGCCCAGCGCCATTCCGCACCGACCGCGAGGCCCGCGAGGGCGGCGAGCCAGGTCCCGAGCACGCTGGTGGAGTGGAAGATCCCACCCGCGTGCGCCCGAGCCCGCGCGGGAAATACCTCAGCGACGAGCGCGGCCGCCACCGCCCATTCGCCGCCCACGCCCATCGCGACCAAAAACCGCAGCACCCCGACCTGCCAGAGTTCGGTCACGAAGTACGTCAGCCCGCTGAAGACCGAGTACATCAGGATCGTCACGATCATCGCAGGCCGCCGGCCCCAGACGTCGCCGAGCCAGCCAAAGAGGATGCCGCCGAGGGTTCCCCCGGCCAGGAAGATGCCGAGGAAGATGTCCCCCCACTGGTTGATGGCCGCCGACGTGGCGCCCGCGCCGAGGATCTCCTCGAGCATCTGGCGCCGGGTGAGGTTGAAGATCTGCCCCTCAAAGGTGTCGAACACCCAGCCCGCCGAGGCGATGGCGAGGACCAGCCATTGGTAGCGGGTAACCCCGCTCCACCACGGCGCGGACGGATGCTCGGCGGGGGTGCTCATCCGGGTGCCGGAGCCTGCGCGAGCCGGGCGCAGCCCTTCAAACCAAACCGGCGTCGAACCCCAGCGATACGTGGCGCGACTCCAGAAAGGCGTCGAGGCCCTCGCAGCCGAGTTCCCTCCCCCACCCACTCTGCTTAACCCCACCGAAGGGAGCGTTGCTGGCCGTGGGGAGGCCGTGGCTGACCGCGAGCATCCCAGCCTCGAGGGGCTCACCTAGCCGCAGCGCGCGGCCGAGGTCGCGGGTGAAGGCGTAGGCGGCGAGCCCGTAGGGTGCGGCATTGGCAGCGGCGACAGCCTCCTCCTCGGTGTCGAACGGATTGAGGTACGCGACTGGTCCGAAGGTCTCCTCGCACACTCCAAGCGCGCCCGGCGGCACCCCGGTGAGCATGCAGCGCCCCATCTGGGAGCGCTTCCTCGACGAGTTCACGATCGCCGGCGAGTTCCTCGCCGATCCGTGCTGCCGCAAAGTGACGTTCACCGGCTCCACCGCGGTCGGCCGGCGGCTGGTCGCCGGGGCCGCGGCTAGGCTCAAGCACGGAACAGGAGCTTCCTGACACGACGAAGCGGCTGTTGAGGTAGAGCGGGTGCGGGGTCACGGGATCAGGGGATGAGCGCGTGCTTGAGGCCGAGCGCCAGCAGGAAGACGGCGACGCCGCGGCGCAGCGGGGCGAGCGGCACGCGCAGGAGCAGGCGGGTGCCAACGAAAATCGCGCCCGCCATCGGCACGAGGGTGAGGAGCAGCAGCGGCACCATCGGGGGCGTGTAGAGCCCGCCCGCGCCAATCAGGACTACGCGCAGCAGGGCGCTGACCCCGAAGACCAGCTGGAGCGTGGCAACGATCTCCTCCTTTGACCAGGGCTGGGCGTAGGCGTAGGCGATCACGGGCGGGCCGCCCATATTGAGGGCGCCCCCGATGCTGCCGCCGAGGAACCCGGCGGGCAGCCCGAGCCAGCCCGGCACGCGGGGCGGGGCGTGGGGATCGGAGCGCAGCTCCGCGGCGGCGAACGCCACCAGCACGATGCCCATCGCGCGGAGCAACGGGGCGGGCTCAAGGTACGCGAGCAGGTAGACCCCGAAGGGCACTCCCACGGCCGAGCCGATAATCAGGCTGCGCCCGCGGCGCCAGCAAAGGTGGCGGCGCACCGCCGAAAGCGTGAAGACGCAGGTGGCGAAATTCAGCACCGCGACCACCACCGCGGCCTCCTTGACCGGCAGGAGCAGCGGCAGCAGGGCCATCGAGATCAGGCCGAAGCCGAAGCCGGTGAGCCCCTGCGCGAACCCCGCGACGGTGAGGATCGCGAGGGAAAGCAGCAGCGTGGTCAGCGACACGACCACGTCCTCCCGGCAAGGTGCTCCCTGAGGCCGCGGGCGGGCAGCGGGCAGGGGCAAAGGAGGACGCGCATCCCCGAAGTTCCCTGTCCTCGGCGCGGGCAGGCAAGCGTGTTCTCCCTCGGGAGGTCTGGCGTGAGCCGGCGCTCAGGACTTGGCGCGCGCGGCCGCGGCGAGGGCCGGGGCCGCGGCCTGGAGTTTCGCGAATGCCTCGACCACCTGATCGAGCGCGGGGCGGCCGGTGAGGAGCACGGTCTGCGGCAGGGCGACGACGCTGGCGCAGGTCTCCCGGTTGCCCCGGAGCTCGCGGAAGCTCTCGCGGTAGGCCTTGAGCCGCTCCGCGGGAAACAAGCGCTGGAATCCGCGCGTGGCAATCGCCTCGTCGAGCAGACCGTCGAAATACTGCTCCTTGTAGACCGCGCTGCCCGGCACGCCTTCGGCGACCAGCGCACGCAGGAAGGCATCGCGGCTGAGGCCGGCGAACGCGCGCGCGTCGTAACGGACCGGGTAGAGGTGGTACACGCCGCGGCTTTCCGCCGGCACGCGCACTGGGGTGATGCCCGGGATCGCGCCGAGGCGCGCGTTCAGGTAATCCGCCGCCTCGCGCCGCCGCGCGGTCTCAGCGACGAGCTTCTCCATCTGCCGGAGGAGGAGCACGCCCTGGAACTGGGTGAGCCGGAAGTTGCTCCCCCGGGTGAAGAAACCGCTGCCCTGGAAGCGGCCGACCGGGCGCCCGCAGTTGTGGAAGGAGTTGCAGCGATCGACGAGGTCCTCGTCCATCCCGGTGATCGCGCCACCCTCTCCGGCGGGGATGTGCTTGGATTGCTGAAAGCTGAAGCAGCCGAGGTCGCCGAGGGTGCCGCACTTGCGGCCGCGGTACTCGGCCAGCCACGCCTGGCAGGCGTCCTCCAGCACCCGGAGGCCCCGGGCGCGGGCGAGCGCGGTGATCGAGTCCATCTCGCAGGGCAGGCCGAAGATGTGCACCGGGACGATCGCGCGCGTGCGGTCGGTGATGCGGGAGGCGATCGAGGCGGGATCGAGGTTGAGAGTGGCCGGATCGGTATCGGCCAGGACCGGCAGGGCCTTGTGGGCGAGGATCGCGTTGTAGCTCGCGATGAAGGTGTACGGAGAGACGATGACCTCGTCGCCTGCGTCGATGCCGAGGACGTGGAGGGCGGTGATGAGGGCGGTGGTGCCGCTCGAGGTAGCGAGGCAGCGGCGGGCGCCGAGCAGCTCGGCCCAGCGGCGTTCGAAGTCCGCAAGGGGCCCGCCACCCGCGGCGTTCCAACGGCCGCTGCGGCAGACGCGCAGGAAGTCCTCCTCCCACGCGGGATCCCAGACCGGCCACGAGGGCCAGGGGCCGGTATGGACGGGCGTGCCGCCGAGCAACGCGGGCCGTCGCGCGTCGGCCGCGGAAACCACGGCGGGGCCAGCGAGGGCGGCGGCAGCGAGGGAGGTCGAGGAAGCGAGGAAACGGCGGCGTGAGGTTGGCATTGGCATTGGGGGAGGGACCCGGGGGACGCTGGGCCGCGCGCCGCGCAAAGGCAATTCGCCGGTGGGCGGGCGAGGCCGCCCGCTTACTTCGCCAAGTCGGCGCGGCCGAGGGAACCCGCGGCGCCAAGGGGGGCCTCCGGCGCGGGCCGGGCGCCTCCAACGCGGGCGGCGCGCCAGACACGCGCGGCGTGCTCCCGCAGGTCGTCGAGCAGAGTGTAGAGGAGCGGGACAACGACGAGCGTGAGCGCGGCGGAGACAAGCAGCCCGCCCACCATCGTGCGGCCGAGCGGCGCGTAGGGCACCCCGAGGATCTTAGAGTTCCCGACGGCCATCGGGATCATCCCGCAGACCGTGGTGAGGGTGGTCATCAGGATAGGCCGGAAGCGCTGGCGCCCCGCCTCGAGCAGCGCGGCGAACCGCTCCATCCCCTCCGTCCGCAGCCGATTCGCGAGGTCGATCAGGACAATGGCGTTGTTCACCACCACACCGACAAGGATGACAATCCCGATTGTCGCCATCAGGTCGAGCGGGGTCTTCGTGAGGTGGAGCGTCCAGTAGACCCCAACCAGAGAGAACGGCACCGCGATCAGGACGGCGAGCGGCAAAATGAAGGACTCGAAGAGGAGCCCCATCAGCAGGAAGACGAAGATGACGGCCAGGGTGAGGGCAAAGCCGAGGGCAGCCTCGGAGCGGCCGCCCGAGGACAAGTAGCTGCCGCGGTCGAAACGGTAGCCGCGCGGAAGGTCGAAGCCAGCCATCGCCTTGTCGATGGCGGCGTTGAGCGTGCGGAAGTCCTGGCGCGGGACGCGGGCGGTGATGCGCATCACGGTCTGACGCGACTCGCGGTAGATGGTGCTCATCGCCTTGCCGATCGAGAGGTCGGCGAGGCTCTCCAGCGGGATCTCGACCCCGGCATCCGAGGGGAAGGCCATCGTCTTCACATCGTCGATGCGGGTGCGTTCGACCTCGCCGAGCTGCGCGTAGATGCGGACCTCGCGACCGTCGGGCACGGGCATCCGGCCCACCTCGAGGCCGCGGATGGTGTTGCTGATGGCGCTGGAGACCTCCTGCGGGTTGATGCCGAGGCGGCGTGAGCGGTCGCGGTCGAGCGTGACGCGGAGTTCCTGTCCGCCGCGTTCCATATCCGTGTCGACCGAGAGCATCCCGGGAATGGTGCCGAGCCGGCGCGCGGCCTCCTCAGCTAGGGCGATGAGCGTGGTGGTATCCTCGCCGAAGATGCTGAAGCTGATCACGCTGTCCTGCGGCGCGCCAGAGTTGCGGGCGATCGAGCGGCAAATGATGCCCGGGGGCAGCGCGAAGTTGTCGCGCAGGTGGACCTCGATCGCGTTGCGGTCCATCCCTGAGGGGCTGACGTCGAGCGAGAGGAGGAGGTTCTCCCAAGCGGCCACGTACCAGGCGTCGTTCACCTTCTGGCGGAGCTTGAGCTGGATGCGGCCGTTATTGTTGCGGAAGCGCGTCTCGACGCGTTCGACGCCGTAGAGGTCCTGGTGCTGCCGGATGAACGCCTCCACGCGGGCGAAGAAGGCGTCGGTCCGCTCCAGGGTGTTCCCGCTCGGCAGGTCGTAATAGAGGTGCATCGAGCGCCCGGCGCCGCGGCCGAGGAGGCCACTGGTTGAGCGCGGGACCGCCTGGTAGGGGATCCAGAGCGAGACGAGGACCGCGAGAGCGACGAGCGCGGCGTCGACCCGGTGGGTGAGCGTCCAGCACAGCGCGCGCGCGTAGCGCTCGCGGAGCCAGACGACGGCGGCGAGGTCTCGGTGGCGCTGGCCGCGGGACATCCGCTGCGCCGCGAGGGGGACGAAGACCAGCGCGATGAACAGGGAGGCGACGAGCGAGACGATCACAGGCACGCCGATGCGCAGCATCCAGAACGAGAACTCGTGGTCGCGGCCCATCAAGATCAGCGGCAGGAACACCACCACGCTGGTGCAGGTGGACATCACCACGGCGAGTCCGACCTCGCCCGTCCCTTGGATGGAGGCCTGGCGTCCGTCCATCCCCTCCTGCCGCAGCCGGTAGATGTTCTCGACGATGACGATGGCGTTATCCACGACCATCCCCACCGCGAGGAGCAGGCCCATCATCGTCGCTAGGTTGAGCGACCAGCCCATAAAGAAGAGCACGATGATCGTGCAGAGCAGGGAGAGGGGAATCGAGAGTGTGAGGATCGCCGTCATCCGCGGGGCGCGGAGGAAGAGGTACAGGATCAGGGCCGCGAAGATCCCGCCCCAGAGGCCCGCGTCCTCAAGGTGGGCGATGGCGTCACGGACGTCGCGGCCTTGGTCGCTGAAGACCTCGAAGTGGACGCCCTCGAGCTGGGGCAGGCGCTGCAGTTCCGGCAGCGCGGCGCGGACCTCGCGGCTGATGCGGTCGATGTTGCCAGTCGAGTCGCGGGTGATCTGGAGGCCGATGGCGGGCTGGCCGTCCACCCGGTACACCCAGTCCCGGCGGGGCTGCCGGAACGAGACGGTCGCGACATCGCCGAGCCGCAGGCGCCGGACCGGGTCGATCATCACCTCCCGGATCTCGTCGAGGGAAGTGAAGCGGCCGAGGGAGCGGACGTAGACCTTGCGCCCGGCCTCGATCACGTGGCCCCCGCCAAGGGCGACGTTCTGGCCGCGCAGCGCGCCCAGCATCGCGGTCACGTTGATCCGGTGGCTGCGGATGCGCTCGTCGATCAGGTCGATGCCGATCTCCCGCGACTGCGCGCCCCAGATGTCGACGTTGCCTACCCCGTCGATGCGCTGGAGCACGGGTTTGACGAAGTGCTCCATCCGGTAGGCAGCGTCGTCCATCCCGCGCGGCGCCTGCGCGACGAGGTTCATCATCGGCTCGCTGGAGGGGTCGTAGCGGCGGACGAAAATGCGGTCGACGTCGTCGGGCAGCAGCGGCTTCACCCGGTCCATCCGGTCACTGACCGCCGCGTAGACCTCGCGCAGGCGGGTGCCGGTGCGGAACTCCACGCGGGTGTAGGAGTAGCCAGGGCTGGCGTAGCTGCTCACGCGGCTGACGTCGGGGACTGTCCCGATGATGTCCTCAATCTTGCGGGTGATCTTCTCCTCGATGTCGCGGGGCGAGGCGTTGGGGTAGGCGACGCTGACGTGGAGCTGGTTACCCTCAAGGTCCTCGGGGAAGAGGGAGAGGCGGATCCGCGCGTAGGCGATGTACCCGACGACGAGGATAGTCGCGAGCAGCATCACGACCGTCACCGGCCGGGACACCGAGAAGCGGGGAATCGCGGTGGTGAGGGGCTCGCGGCTCATCGGTCGGCCGGGGCGGCCTCGCCGGCCCCGCCGCCGGCGGCCGCGGCGCGGGGCGCGCGGTCGGGGGTGAACTGGGCGTAAAGGATCGGGATGACAACAAGGGTGAGGACGGTGGCGCTGGAGAGGCCGACGATGACGGTGATGGCCATCGGGGCGCGGATCTCGGCCCCTTCGCCAAGGCCGAGGGCCATCGGGATCAGGCCGACGACGGTGGTGAGGGCGGTCATCAGGATGGGCCGCAGGCGGGCGCGGCCGGCCTCGACGATCGCCTCGCCCTTGGGCACGCCGCGTTCCCGCAGGACATTGATGTAGTCGATGAGGACGATGGCGTTGTTGACCACGATGCCCACGAGCAGGATCAGACCGAGGAACACCATGATGGTGACCGGGATGGCGGCCAGCCAGAGCACCACCACGACGCCGACCATCGCGAGGGGCACGGTGGCCATAATGAGCAGCGGCTGCAGCAGGGACTCGAACTGGCTGGCCATCACGATGTAGACGAGGAACACGGCGAGGCCGAGGGCAAGGAGCAGGCTGTTGAGGGAGGTCTTCATCTCCTTGTTCTGGCCGGCCAGCCCGTAGGCAACGCCGGGCGGGAGCTGCATCCCCTCAAGGGCGTTGACGATGTCCTGGGAGACCACCGAGAGGCTGGCGCCGCGGAGGTTGCCGGTGATCACGGCGCAGCGCTGCTGGTCCACCCGCCGGATCTCGCTCGGGCCTTCGGTGACGGTGAGCGTCGCGACGGCGGAGAGCGGGAGGGGCACGGCGCCGTTGGGGTTGACCACGAGCCGGCGCAGTTCCTCGAGGCCCAGCCGGTCCTGCTCACGCAGGCGCACGACGATGTCGATCAGTTGGTCCTCCTGCCGGAAGGCGGTGGCGGTACGCCCCTGAACCTTGTTGCGCACAAGGTCGGCGACGGAGCGGAGGTTAAGCCCGAGCTCCGCGAGGCGGTCGCGGTGATAGACGACTTGGATTTCCGGATGGCCGGCCTGGAGGCTGGAGCGCACATCGACCAGATCGGGCACCCGCGCGGCGAGGACGGCCTCCACCTCCCGGCAAGTCCGCTTGAGCAGGGCGAGGTCGTGGCCGCGAATCTCGATCTCGACGGGGCTCTTGAAGCTGAAGAGCGACGGGTAGCGGACCTCGAGCTTGAGATCGGGCAGGTCGTGGAACGCGACGCGGATGCGCTCGATCAGGGCAACCTCAGTCTCCGGCGAGGAGCCGGGCAACAGCCGCACGGTCAGGCGAGCGGTGTGCTCGCCGCCGTCGATCGCGGTGTTGGCCCCCTCCTCCACGCCGACGCTCAACGAGGTGCGGGCGACGACCTGCTCGGCGCGGACGACCTCGTCAATGCGTTCCGCGAGTGCGGCGGTGCGGTCGATCGGCGTGCCGATGGGGAGGGTCACGTCGAGGTAGAACTCACCCTGGTGAACGACCGGGATGAGGTCGCTGCCGACGCGAGGCAGCACGAGCACGCCGCTGGCGACGATAGCGGCGACGGAGCCGCCGAGAATCGCGAGGCGGTGGCCGAGGGCGGCCTGCAGGAATGGCGGGTAGCGGCGCTGAAGCCAGCCATTGGCGCGCTCGAACGCGCGGAGGCCGGAGCGGGTGCCGGGGCCGAGGGTGAAACCGGCCAAGCGCCCGAGGCCGAGCAGCACGACGGCGAGCGAAAGCAAAGTGGACTGCAGGGCGGTTCCGGCGACGCGGAGGACGAATTCCGCGGCGGCCCGTGCGACCTGGAACGCGGCGCCCACCAAAGCGGGGGCGAGGCGCACGGGGATCCAACCGCGGGGAGGGGCGACCAGCCAAAGCGCGATGCGCGTGAGGCTGGCGCCGAGCCGCCCGGGGGCGCCGAACGCAAGCATCCCGGGCCAGACCGCATCCCCGGCGCACGGACCGAGTCGGTCCGCGGTGGCCCAAGTGGCGAACGCCGTCCACGCACGGCCGGCCGCGACGGGGCCGCCTCGGAAGAGAAGGACTAAACCCGCCAGTGCGGCGGGCACAATTGCGGCGGCGGTGAGGAGGCCCTTGAGGGCCGCGGCGAGGAGGACGGTGCCCGCCAGGGCCGCGCGCAGCGCGACGTGGCCGAGGAGCCGGCTCGGGTAGCCCAGCCCGCCAGCGCCCGCCGCGGGCGCGGGGGGGAAGCGAAAGAACGTCCCGCGCGCCAGCTCGGCCCCCGAGGCGGCGAACCCGGAGGAGCCGCCGGCCACTACCGTGGCCAGCATCGGGATCAGGTAGAGCGCGGCGGTCAGCGAGGCGATCTGCGAGAACACCACCGCCAGAGCGAGGTCGCCGAACATCTGCCCGGCCACGCCCTCGACGAAAACGATCGGGAAGAACACCGCCACGGTCGTGAGGGTCGAGGCCACCACCGGCATCGCGACCTCGCTGGTGCCACGGATGATCGACCGCACCGGGTCGTCACCCTCCTCCCGGCACCGGAACACGCTCTCGAGCACCACGATCGCGTTGTCGACCAGGTTGCCCACCCCGAGCGCGAGCCCGCCCAGCGAGATGAGGTTGAGCGTGATGCCCGAGAGGTGCATCGGCGCGAACGTCGCGAGAATCGAGATCGGGATCGTGAGGCCGATAATCAGCGTCTGCGGGAGGTTCCGGAGGAATAGGTACAGCACGATCACCGCGATCAGGCCGCCCTGGATCGCGTTGTTCCGCACCTCATCGATCGAGTTTTTGATGAAGACCGACTGGTCAGAGAGCACCTGCAGCGAGACGCCTCCAGGCAGCTGGAAGGAGAGGAAGTCGGTCAGCCGCCGGTGGTCCAGCAGCCGCTGCGCGCGCGACCGCTCCGCGGCGCTCCCGGGCTCGGCCGAGCGCTTTTTCGAGGGCGGGCCCCTGGCGCTCACCCGGGCCTTCCCGAGGTCCGGCCCAGCCGGCCCCGCCTCGCCGTCCTTCAGCGACGCCACGTACGCCTGCTGCTCCGGCGAGCCCAGCAGGGCCTCGCGGACCGTCTCCGCCACGACCAGCACGTTCGCGTCCGCCTCCTTGTAGATCTCGATCTCGACGCTTTCCTGGCCGTTGACGCGGGTGATGACCTGCCGGTCCTCGTGGAAGCGGGTGATGGACGCGACGTCCCGCAAGCGCACGTCCACGCCGTTCTGCCGGCCGACGATCAGCTGGCCGATCTCCTCGAGGGAGCGGAACTCGTTGAGCGTGCGGATCAGGTACTCGACCTGGCCCTCGTTGAGGCGGCCGCCCGAAAGGTTGACGTTCCCTTGCTGCAGGCGCTGGGAGATCTGGCTGATGTCGAGCTTGAGGGCCGAGAGCTTGCCCTCCTCGAGCGCCACGAGGAACTGCTCCTCGAGGCCGCCCTTGATCTGCAGCGCGGCCACGCCGGGCAGCGCCTCGATGCGCCGCTTCACGTCGTGTTCCGCGAGGTAGCGCAACTCGTAGAGGGACTGCGGCCCGGAGAGCCCGACGCGGAGGATCGGGTCGAGCGAGGGATCGAAGTGCAGCAGCAGCGGCCGCTGCGCGCCGTCGGGCAGGCGCAAGCGATCGATCTTCTCGCGGACCTCCTGCGCGACAAGGTCCATATCCGTCTTCCACTGGAACTCGAGGATGACGTCGGACTGCCCGGCCTTGGAGACGGAGCTGATCGAGACCAGCTTGGGCACGACACCAAGCTGCTGCTCGAGAGGCCGGGCGACAACGTTCTCCATATCCTCCGGTGCGGCGCCAGGGTAGAGCGTACGCACAGTGAGCGTCGGGTAGCTCATCTCGGGCATCAGCGTCAGGGCGAGACGCTGGTAGGAGACGAAGCCGAAGACCCCGACGGCCAGGGTAACCATCATGATGGCGACGGGACGCCGCACCACGACGGCGAAGTGGGAGGCCTCGGGCGCGGGGCCGGCCGGCGGGTTCATCGGGGGCGGCGGCGAGCGGACGGGCGGGTCACGGTCTCAGGGGCGGGTGGCGGCGCCGCCACTGCCGCCACTGCCGGTGGTGGTGGCCGGCGCGATGGGCGCGCCCGGAGCGGTGAGGACGGGCTGGTTGACCGAGCGCGCGAGGGATCCATCCTTCAGGCCGCTCTGGCCGAGGACCACGACGGGCGTGCCGACCTCGAAGCCGGAGAGCGCCTCGACGTGCTCCGGGTCCTCGTAGCCCGCGGCCAGCTTGCGCTTGACCGCGCGGTCGTTCACGAGGGCGAACACGTACCGCTCGCCGCCCTCGTACACCACCGCGCGCTTGGCGATGAGCACCGCCTCGGGCCGCGTGTCGGTGATGATGCGCACGTTGACGAAGAGTCCCGGCGGCAGGTCGCCGGGCCGTTCTCCGCGAACACCCACCGTGACCTTGAAGGTGCCGCTCTTTGGGTCGATCACCGGGCTGATGCGCTTCACCCAGCTGCGGAAGGTGCGGTCGGGAAGAAACTCGGAGGTGACGACGGCGGGCTGGTTCTCAGCGACCACCGGCAGGTAGCGGCCAGGGACGAACACCTTGGCGACAGTCTCATCGAGCTTCACCAGCGAGAAGAGGCGGCTGTTGGCGGAGACGCGGGCCCCGACCTGCGCCTCGCGCGAGGCGACGACGCCAGCGAAGGGCGCCCGCACCGTGGTGTAGGCGTGGCGCAGCCGGGCCCGCTCGTACCGGAGGCGGGCCAATTCGAGGGCGTTCTTCTGCGTCTCGAAGTCCTGGGCGTTGATGAGCTTCCGCGCGAACAGGTCCTGCGTGCGGGCGAAGTTGCGCTCCAGCTGCTCGAAATTCGCGCGGCTCTCCTCCATGTCCACCCGCAGTTCCCGATCCTCGATCTTCAGCAGGGCCTCGCCCTCCTGCACCAGCTTACCCTCCTCAACGAGGAGCGCCTCCACCTGACCGGTGGTCTGCGGGTAGACGTCCACCATCGCCTCGGTCTCGAGCGTAGTATTAAAGGTGAGGAAGGCGGAGATGGGGCCGCGGCGGACGAGCGCGGTCTCAACCGGGACCATCTCCGCGGCGGTCTGGCGCTGCCGCTCACGCTCCGCCTCGCTGGCACGCCGGCCGGACGAGCCGGAACCGGAACCGGGCGGGCGCGGGACGTCCTTCGCCCCGGGCGCGGTTGAGGCCGAGTTCGCTGCCGGAGCGGCCGCGCGGGCGGGGGCGGTGGATGCAGCAGACGCCTTGGGAGCCGCGGGAGCAGGCGGGGGCGGCGGCCGACTGCACGCCGCCAGCCCCAGCGCGAGCAGCGGCGCGGTCAGGCGGAGGCAGGGACGAACGACGAAGGAGCGGGACACGGAGGGAGGGAGCGAACCGGCTCGGGAGCCGGGCGCTCCGGCAGAGAATTGGAGCTTACGCCACGGCCCGGCCGCGCGCAAGATTTCGTCGTGACGAAATCGGCAGGTCGAACCCAAGGACGGGAGACGGCAGCGGTTGGAAGGACGGAAGAACGGAACAAGCATCGCGCCGGGCGAGCCGATCCCGGCGCGCCGGTGCTACCGCGCCGCCACCGCGGCGTCAAAAAGTCAACCGGTACGAGGCGCCGAACTCGCGCTGAGCGCCGAGCCGGTCGTGCGACGCGAGCAGGTCGCGGTCGAGGGCGTTGCGGACGGTGAGGATGAAGGAGTGGGTGCGGTTGGCAGCGCGGAGGCTGTAGCCGGCGCCGAGGTGGACGAGCCCGTAGCCGGGATATTCGAGCGCAAACCGCTGCCGGTCGGCGTAATACGCGGTGAAGTCCGAGAGGTAGGCCCAGCTGCCGCTGAGGCTGAGCCCGCGCCAGCGACCTTCGGGAAACGCGTACGAGGCGGAGAGGGCAGCGTTGTACGGCGGGAAGCGCGACAGCCGGCGGCCGACCTCCTCCGGCAAGTCGGGCGAGGCGGTGGTCACCGCGCGCACGTGGGAGCCGACGAGGGACAGCGACACCGCAGGGGTGACCCGCCAACGGCCCTCGAGCTTGCCGCCGGCGAAACGCTCCTCCCCCGCCGCGACGAGCTGCGGCTGGGTGTGGTTCGCGTCCTGGAGGGGATCGCCGTAGAGCGGGTTGCGGCGCGAGATGTCGCGGTTGATGAAGGTGAAGACCGCCGCGGTCGCGTCGAGCCGGCCCTCGGCCAGCCGCGCCTTGCCGCCCGCCTCGTAGCCGAAGGTGGTCTCGTTCCCTTGGATGTGCCCAGTGCGGGCGTCGACGCGGGTCGACGGGTTGAACGCGGTGCTCACGGTGGCGAACAACAGGAGGCGGCTGGGCACCGCCTGGTGGTTGACGCCGAGGTGCCAGGTGAGCTCGTCGACGCCGTCCCGCACCCGCGCGAGGTTGGCGGCGACCCCGGGGCGGCGGTCCGTGACGCGGAGGCCGACGAGATCCTGACGGAGGCCGCCGGTGAGGACGGTGCGGCCGCGGGCGAGGCTCATCCGGTCGCTGAGCTCGAGGGCGGTGAAGCGGGTGCGCTCCCCGCGGTCGGCGAGCACGCGGCCGAAGCCGACACGGTCGTAGGGTACGGACGGGTAATCCGGGGCGAAGGGGTTGAAGGCGCGGAAGCTGGCGGGCAGGGCGTTGCGGGCGGCGACCGGCAGCGCGCGCTCGGCCCGATGGTTGTCGGCCGCGGTGTGGCTGAGCGCGAGGAGCAGCTTATGCTCCGTGCCCGCGAAGGAGAAGCGCACCGTGGCGTCCGCGCGGGCGACGCGGGCCCGCTGGGGCTGCTCGCTGTGGATCGGTTCCCGGATCCCCTCGAAGCGACCGGTCGCGAGGTTGAGCAGACCGGTGGTGAAACGGTCCTGCTCGATCCGCCGCCACCAAGCCTCGGCGCCGGCGCGCAGGATCACCTGTGGGTGGACCCGCGCCTCGAGAATCGCCCCTGCCACCACGCTCCGGCGGCGCACGCCCGCGTAGGGACCCTGCGCGTTGAAGCCGGCCAGCGGCCGGTAGGGTCCGACGATCCGCGCGCCCGGCGCCAGGCGGTACTCGGGGATGCCCGCGCCGGGCGTCGCATGGAGCTGCGAGAAATCCACCGCCACCAGCGTGCTCGCGTCCGGCCCGTGCCGCCACGAAACGGCCCCGCTGACCGCCCGCGTCTCGGACGACGCGTGCTGCTCGGGTCCGCCCTTGCGGCTCCAGTCGGCCGCGACGCGGTGCCACGCCTTCTGCGGGGCGGTCAACCCGTGCCATTCCAAGGAAGCCGACTGCCGGTCGAGCGAGCCAAGGGCGACGGAGAACGTGCGGCTCGGTGTGGTCCGCGGGCGGTTGGTCCAGTAGTCCTGGATGCCACCCGGCGCGCCACGGCCAAGGACGGGGACGAGCGCGCCCTGGATGACGAACGTGCGACTGGTGTTGAGGAGGTCGATGCCGCCCTGGCGCACGAAGCCGTTGCTGAGCAGCGGGGTCGGAAATCCGCGCAGGCCCACGCGGCGGTCCCCAGTCGCGAGCTCCACCGGCGAGGGGTTGGCGATCAGGCCCATTTCGGCGAGCAACTCCGCGCCGGCGGGGTCATCCTCGAGCGTCTCCGGCGAGAGCAGGTCGCTCGCGAACAGCGGATCGCGTAACTGGGACTCGGGCGAGCCGAGGGCGGCGGGTTCCACCCCGCGCTCCGGCAGGCGCTCCTGGACGCCCACCGGGGCCAGGATCACGGGCGGTTCCGCGGCCGCGACGACCGCCTTGCCCGCCGCGGTCGCCGGGCGCGCGGGAGCCACCTGCGCGCGGCCGAGGGCGGCGCCGGCGCACGCAAGAACGATCCCGGCAGCGGGGATGAGGCGGGGGGCGCTCAGGCGGCGCGGCGACATCGGCGAAGGGTTTCCGTCCGGGCGGCTCAGTTGTCGCGACTGAACTGGGTATTGGGCCGTGGCAGATCCAGTTCCTTGATCCAAATGTTCCGGTAGCGGACGTCGTGGCCCTCGCATTGCAGCTTCAGGCCGCCGGGCGTGTCGGTGATCCCCCTGCCGCCGTCGTTGCCGCCATCAATTCCCGAATTCGCGCCGCCCCAGACCTGATTGATCTCCTGGTTAGCGTGAACCTTCACCCCGTTGAAGTAGACCGTGACCCGCGCCTTCTCAACCAGCTTGCCGTCACGGAAACGGGCCGCGCGGAACTGGATGTCGTACGCGTTCCACTGGCGCAGGCCGCGGTAGAGGAAATAGGGGGACTCGGTCTCATTGATCACCGAGCCCATCCCGTGCTTGGTCGCGTCACCGTCCTGGATCTGGATCTCGTAGCGGTTCTGGAGGTAAACACCGCTGTTGCCGCCTTCGTTCATCACGCAGAACTCCACGTGGAGGCGGAAGTCGCGGTAGGCCTTCCTCGTCACGATGTCCGCCGCGCCGAAACGGCCGCGCGGAACGTTCGGGTCGTCCGTCTGCACCACGGAGCCGCGGTCCACCGGATCGGGCACGACCTTCCACTTGATCGGCAGCGCGGAGGCGAAGCGGGGCCCCTCCCAGTAGGTCCACTTCGCGTCCAGCATCTCGCGGCTGCCGTCGAGGATGACCTCGGCGTCCGGGAGGGGCTTGGCGCCGACGCCGACCGCACCGTGCGCCGTGGCCACGAGGAAAAAGGGCAGCAGGCGGAGGAGGTCGGAAGGGGCGGGGATTTTCACGCGCACAGCGAATCGCGGCGCGCGGGACCTCCGCAAGGGCGAAGTCACTGACCCGCGATCTCACGCCACATGCCGCCGAGGTCGATCCGCCGCTCGCGGGAGCGGTTGATCCACTCGACCTCGGCGGGCGCCCCGGGCGGCGTGTAACGGATGCCCCAGATCGGATCGAACGCCTCCGCGGAGAGGGAGTAGCGCATATCCGCCAGTACAGTCGGGTCCGCGGGGCTGCGCGCCACCCATTGCTCTGAAAACCAGGCGAACCGCGCGAACGAGCCCCGTGTGTCGCGCGCGCGCTCGGCGGCCGTCAGGTCGCCCGGCCCCGCGAGCGGCAGCGACCAGCCCTCGCGGAGTGTGACCGCGCCGCCCCAGCCCACGCGCACCCGGTCACTGTGGATCCGGCCGCCGTGCTCGTAGAGGGTCCGCCAGACCAGCTGGTTGGCGAGAGTGGGCATCACCTCGAGGCGCACCGGGGCGTGCCCGCGGCGTGCGGCAAGGTCGCGCAACGCCGCCTCGGCGCGGCCGTGCTGGACGGCGCCAAGCCCGAGGTAGGCGAACGCTAGGGCCAGCCCCGCGATCGCCGGCGCGGCGGACCGCCGCCCGAGCGCCCAAGCAAGACCCGCGGCGAGCGGCAGGGTGAAGGCGGGATCCACCACCGCGATCCAGTCCCATCCAGCGCGGTGGTCGGAGAACGGCCAGAGCAGTTGCGTGCCGTAGCTGGTGGCGGCGTCGAGCAGAAGGTGGCTGAGGTAGGCGAGGGCGGCAACGAGCCACAAGGTCCAGCCGCGGCCGCCGGAGCGGGCGGCGGGCCGGAGCAGCCAGGGCAGGACGGCAACCAGCGCGCCCACCGGGATGAAGGCGAACGCGTGGGTGAAGCCGCGGTGCGCCGCCACGGCGACGAGCGGATCCACCGCGCTGCGGATGAACACGTCGGCATCCGGCAGCACCCCCGCGACGAGGCCGGCAATCGCGGCCGTGCCGCCGAGGCGCCGCCCGCCGGCGACATGGGCGATGCTGGCACCAAGCACGGCGTGAGAGACGGGATCCATTGGCGGGGAGGAAACGCGGGGGCGGCCGCTTGGCAACCCGCCCCGCCCCCGGCCTTGCGCCGGGCCGGGAAGCGGGTTCCTTGCCTTCGATGTCGTCCTGCCCGTTCCACGCCGCCGCGCCGGCCCCCGCCCCCGCGGCTGCCCCGGCGGATCCGGACGCCGAGCTCGCCTTCCTCGCGGAGGCCCATCCGGCCGGCGTGAAACCGGAGTGGCGCGCCCGCCTCGCCGCCGCGCTCGCCGCGGGCGAGCCCGCGCCCCTCACGGCTGCGGAGCTGACTTGGGCCGGCCGCATTGCTTGGCGCAACCACGCGCGCTGCATCGGTCGCCTCTATTGGCGGCAGCTGGAGGTGCGCGACCGCCGCGGGCTCGAGCACCCCGACGACCTCGCCACCAGCCTGCGCGAGCACCTTGAGTTGGCACAGGGGGCCGGCACGGTGCGGTCCTACCTGACCGTGTTCGCGCCCCCGGATGGTCCGGGCGGGCCCGCGCCGCGGATTTGGAACGCCCAGCTGTGCGGTTACGCGGGCCACCCGCGTCCCGGCGGCGGCATCCTCGGCGATCCCGCGAACGCCGCCTTCACCCGCCTCGCCGGGCGTCTCGGCTGGGCGCCGCCCGGCGAGCCCACCGCGTTCGACCTGCTGCCGTGGATCCTCTCCGGGCGCGACGGGAAACCGCGGCTCTACCCGCTCCCCGCCGGCCTGATCCGCGAGGTCCCGCTCGCCCACCCCGAATTCCCCGGCTTCGCCCGCCTCGGCCTCCGCTGGTACGCCGTGCCGGTGGTCAGCGGGATGCGCTTCCACGCCGCCGGGACGGACTTCCCCGCCGCCCCATTCAACGGCTGGTACATGGGCACCGAAATCGGCGCGCGGAATCTGGCCGATACCGGCCGTTACAACCTACTGCCGGCCGTGGCCGACCTCCTCGGCCTCGACCGCCGCCATCCCCGCACCCTCTGGCAGGACCGCGCCCTGCTAGAGCTGAACGCCGCCGTGCTGCACTCCTATGCCGCGGCCGGGGTCACGCTCGTCGACCACCACAGCGCATCCGAGGAATTCCTGCGCTTCTGCAGCCGCGAGGAGGCGGCCGGGCGGGCGGTGTCGGCGCGTTGGGACTGGATCGTGCCCCCGATCTCGGCGAGCGCGACGCGCGTCTTCCACACGCCGATGCGCGAATTCCCCACCACGCCGGATTTCCATTCCCAGCCACCGCCCGAGGGGCTCGCGTGACGGTTTTCCGCTCGCCCCGCCCTCGCGCCGGGCAAAATGTCTGCGCACCCCTGATGCCCCCAACGTCGCCTTCCCTCCCCCGCAAGGAATTCCTCGGTCTCGCCGCCCTCGGCGCCCTCGGTTTTGCCGCCGGCTGCGCCACCACTGGACGCCGCCCGGTGCCGCGCGACGGCGTCCTCCGCCACGCCGCAATCGGCGCCGGCGGGATAGGCAGTACCGACCTCGACCAGCTCCGCACCCACCCGCGCCTGCGCGTCACCGCGCTGTGCGACACCGACGCGACCCTGCTGGCCGCCGCCCAGCGCAAGTTTCCGGACGCGCGCGCCTACACCGACTGGCGCGAGCTCTTCGCGAGGGAGGGCGAAGCCCTCGAGACCTGCAATGTCTCAATCCCGGACCATATGCACGCCGTGGTCGCGCTGGCCGCGATCCGCCGCGGGATCTCCGTCTACTGCCAGAAGCCGATGGCGCACGACGTCACCGAGTGCCGCGCGCTCACCCTCGCCGCGGCCGCCACGGGCGTCACCACCCAGCTGGGCACGCAGCACGCGGCAGGGCCGGGCGACCGGCTCGCCGTCCACCTCCTTCGCAGCGGGGTGATCGGCAAGGCGCGTCGCGCCTACCTGTGCTCCAATCGCTCGACCGCCGCCCGCTACCGCCTCGCGGGGCCACGCCCGGCGGGGGGCGTCCCGCCCCCGGAGTCGCTCGCTTGGGACCTCTGGCTCGGCAACGCGCCCGCCCGGCCCTACGCGCCCGGCCTCTACCACAGCACCACCTGGCGCTCGTGGCAGGACTTCGGCACCGGCTGGTCAGGGGACATCGGCTGCCACATCTTCGACGCGGTCTGGAAGGGCCTTGGCCTCACCGCCCCGCGCACCGTCACCGCCGAGGTGCAGGCCTCCTGGCGCACCACCCCGGCCCGCCGCGGCGACACCTGGCCGCAGGGCAATCACCTCACGTGGAAATTCCCTGGCAACGCCGCCACCGAGGGACCGGACTTCACCGCGGAGTGGTTCGACGGCGAGTTCTTCCCGCCGGCGGAGGCACAGGCGATCGCCCGCGATCTCGGCTTCGTCAAGTACCCCGAGGAGGCCTCCCTTGTGATCGGCACCGAGGGCGCGCTACTCCTCCCGCACACCTCGGGCCCGCGCCTCCACCCCGCCCCGAAGTTCGCGGACCTCACCCGCCCGAACCTCACCGGCCCCAGCCATTACCACGGCTTCATCGACGCGTGCCTCAACCGCACGCCGGCCGACTCCGACTTCGCCCGCTCCGGCCCGATGGCCGAGGCCGTCATCCTCGGCACCGTCGCGATCCGCCAGCCCGGCGACGTCCTCCAGTGGGACTCCGGCCGCCTCCGGGTCCTCAACTCCGCCGCCGCCAACCGCCTCCTCCGCCGCACCTACCGGTCCGGCTGGGAACTCGATCTCAAGGTCTGACCCTTACCCCCGATGCGCCTCCCCGCCCTGCTCACCCTCCTCGCCCTCGCGCTACCGCTGCCCGCCGCCGCGCCCATGAAGGGCGGCCCCGGTGGCCCGCTGCTGAAGATCCGGGTGCAGCAGCTCCACGTGGACAACAACGAGGGCTGCGCCATCGCGGACTTCAACCGCGACGGCCGCCCGGACATCAGCGCCGGCGAGTACTGGTACGAGGGCCCCGCCTTCACCGCCAAACGCAAACTCCGCCAGCTCGAACCCTTCGGGAAGGACTACGTCACCAACTGCGGCGAGCACGCGCACGACGTGAACGGCGACGGCTACCCGGACATCGTCACGGGCGCCTTTATGGACTCGAAGGTGTACTGGTACGAGAACCCCGGTCCGGCCGGGCTCACCGGCACCGCGCCGTGGCGCCAGCACGTGCTGGTTGAGACCAAGCTGATGCAGAACGAGTGGACCGCCCTGAGCGACCTCGACGGCGATGGCGTGCCCGAGTACGTGGTCAACTCCTACGGCCACGCCAACGCGCTGATGGCGTACCGCTTCGCCAAGGGCCCAGCGGGCGAGCCCATCCTCGCCCCCTGGGTGATCCAGCCCGGCGCGCCGTTCGTCAACGGCCACGGGATCGGCTTCGGGGACCTCAATGGCGACGGCCGCGAGGACATCCTCTACGGCAACGGCTGGTACGAGCGCCCCGCCGGGAGCATCACCGCCGGCCCGTGGCGCCGCCACGCCGACTGGACCTGGCCGCACGCCAGCACCCCGATGATCGTGGTCGACCTCACTGGCGATGGGCGCGCGGACATCATTCGCGGCCACGGCCATAACTACGGCCTCTACTGGGAGGAGCAGCGCGACCCCAACCGGGACGGCAGCACCAACTGGCGCCACTTCGTCATCGACGACAAAATTTCGCAGACCCACTGCCTCGTCTGGGAGGACCTCGACCGCGACGGCAAGCCGGACCTCATCACCGGGCGCCGCGTGCGCGCCCACAGCGGCAACGATCCGGGCGACAACGAGCCGGGCTGCGTGGCCCTCTACAAGTGGAACGCCGCTGAGCGCCGCTTCGCCAAGCATATGCTGGCCGACGGCGGACCCGGCACCGGCCTCCAGATCCGCGTGGCGGACCTCGACGGCAACGCCTGGAAGGACATCGTCGTTGCCGGCAAGAGCGGTACCCACATCCTCTGGAACGACGGCCGCTGAGCTGCACCTCCCAGCTCCGGGCGTGGCCCGGTGTGGGTGCCGCCCGCGCGCGTGGCCGGAGCCGGGCGGGGAACCTTCCAGCCGAGGTCGCCCTCGGGGCTTGCGCCGCCGCTCCGCCTCGCGCGTCATCTCGCGCCGCCCCCTTTTTCCCCGATGCGCCTCCGCCTCCCGCTGCTGTCCCTGTTCCTGCTCCCGCTCGCCGCCGCCGAGGCCAGCCCCGAGCCCTTCGCGCTGCGCGAGGGCGACCGCGTCGCCTTCCTCAACGACGGCCTGATCGAGGGCGAGCAACACCACGGGTGGATCGAGCTGATGCTCACGACGCGGGCGGCCGACCGGAACCTCACCTTCCTCAACCTCGGGTGGAACGGCGACACGCCGGCGGGCGACTCCCGCTTCGGCCTGAGCCTGCTGCAGGCGGGCCGCGCTCCGGCTCGCCGTGCCCGAGGTGGCCTTCCGCGTCGAATGAACGATCGCGATCCCGCCCTCATGAGGCGGGAACTAAGCAGTAAGAGACGTTTTTTACTTAAATCTTTTCCCACCCACGAACTGGGATTATCTGAAGGGCGACTTGCAGTCATCGAACCGCAGTGAAACTGCGCCTCCTCGCCCTCCTCCTTACTGCGGCCGCGCTCGGTCGCGCCGCGGCACCGGCGCCCGCCGCCCCCGGGGCACCCGCGGCGGAGTTGAGCGCCCGCGACGCGATCATTCTGGGGGTGATCGAGGGGGTGACCGAGTTCCTGCCCATTTCGTCGACCGGCCATCTGATCATCGGGACGCGCCTCCTGGGGCTCGATGACACCAAGCCCCTGACCGGACCGGACGGCCAGCCGCGCTGGCACCGGAAGCCGAAGGAGGGCAAGCCGGGCGAGCCGCTCACGGTGAAGAACGCGGCGGACACGTTCATCGTGGTGATCCAGTTCGGGGCGATCGCGGCGGTGGCGTTGCTGTACTGGGGTCCCCTGATGTCGATGGCGCGGGGCCTGGTCGGCCAGAATCCAGCCGGCCGCCGGCTGCTGATCAACGTGCTCATCGCCTTTGTCCCGGCCGCCGGGATCGGCTTCCTCGCCAGCAAATGGATCGAGGAGAACCTGTTCTCGATCGGCGCAGTGATCATCGCCCTAGTCGCCGGCGCCCTGCTGATGTTCGCGGCCGAGGCCTGGCACCGCCGCCGCGTCGCGTCGGGCACGTGGGTCGGACGGGACGAGTTGACCCCGCGGGGCGCCGCCACCGTGGGCCTGCTGCAGTGCCTCGCGATGTGGCCGGGCACGAGCCGGTCGATGATGACCATCGTGGGCGGCTACTTCGCGGGCCTCGATCCGCGGCGCGCGGCCGAGTTCAGCTTCATCCTCGGCTTCGTCACGCTCACCGCCGCCTCGATCTACAAGAGCCTCCGCGGCGGCGCGGTGATGATCGAGGTCTTCGGCTGGCCCAAGGTGATCCTCGGCGGCGTGGTCGCGGCGGTCACCGCGGCGATCTGCGTGCGCTTCCTCGTCAACTGGCTGACTCGCCACGGGCTCGCCGTGTTCGCCTGGTACCGGATCGCCCTCGCGGCGGTCCTCGCGCTCTACTTCTACCGCTGACCAAGGCGGGCGGTAACTCCCGCCGGGCGGCCCGCGTCTTCCCGCCACCCGTTATGCGCCACTCGCCGCCTCCTCCCCTCGCCCGCCGGGCCTTCGCCCCCGTCCTGGCCTTGTTGGTCGCGGGAGTGTCCGCCCAGGAGAAGACTCCCAAGCCTGGCAAACCCGAGCGCGAGGACAAGGCGGAGCTCCGCGAAATGAAAGGGACGGGGGGCGACAAGCCCGGCCGCGATGCGGGGGCGGAGTCCGCCCGGGGGTTGACGCGCCTCCGGGAGACAATGCGGGTCGCAGACGACGCTGAATGGGCGGTGATCGCCGAGCGGATCGTAGCGGTGCAGGCGGCCGGCGGCGTGGCGGGGGCCAAAGACAAGGATAGGACTAGGCCGGCGGAGGCGGAGCGGAGGGCGCAGGAGGCCCTGCGGTCCGCGGTGCGGGGGGGCTGCCGGAAGCGGAGTTGCGCCTGCGCTTGGCACGCGCGCACGAGTTGCATCGGGAACGAGAGGCGCGGCTGGCGCGGGCGCGGGCCGAATTGCGCGCCGTGCTCACCGTGCGCCAAGAGGCCGTGGCCGTCCTTGCCGGCCTCCTGGACCCCTTACCTTAAAGTTACCTGAGCGCAGATCCGGGCCTGCCGAGGTTCCGAACCCAAGTCCAACCCCGGCAGGAGCCCGAACCTACATAGTTGCCGCGCGGCGCACCGGCGTGACCTCGCCGCGGGCCACCCGCAGCAGTTCGCGCCGGAGCCAGTCGAGGGCGGCATTCACGGCGCGCGCCTTGATCGTGCCGCGCGGCCCCGGGTAGCTGAGTTTTTTCGCCCAGACGCCGCCGGGGGTGAGGAGGCCGACGTAGATCGTGCCCACCGGGCTGCCGCCGCGGCCGGTCTCCGCCGCGCCGGCAAAGCCCGTGATGGCAAGGGCGTAGTCCGCACCCAGCGTGTCGGAGGCGCCGGTAGCCATCGCGACCGCGGCCTCCTCGCTGGCCGCGCCGTGCTGGAGGAGCAGGCACTCGGGGATGTCGAGCAGCTGGGATTGCGTGTCGTTCGTGCAGGCGACGACGCCGCCGGCGAAGAACTTGCAGGCGCCGCAGGACTCGGTGAACGCCTGGGCAAGGAGACCGCCGGTGGCGGTCTCCGCCACGGCGAGGCGCTTCTCCTGGGCGCGGAGCAGGTCGGCGCAGACCTTGGCGAGCGTGTCATGGCCGCGGGAGACCACGTCGTCGCCGAGCAGGCCGGCGCACTCCGCCGCCACGGCCTCGACCGCCGCCTCGTCGAGGGAGCCGACCGGCGAGCTGAGGCGAAGGTCGACGGCGCCCTGGTGGGCGCAGAAGGCGACACTAAGGCCGGGGCCGGCGCGGTCAAAAATGGGCTGGAGGCGGGTCTCGAGGGCGGACTCGCCGATGCCGGCGGTGCGCAGCTGGACGTAGGCCTCGCGGTCGCGGAGGAGTCCGCGCGCGGCGAGGCGGGGCACGACCTGGCCGAGGAACATCGGCTGCAGTTCGTTGGGCGGGCCGGGGAGCATCACCAGCACGCGGCCGCCCTGCTCCACCCAGAGGCCCGGGGCGGTGCCGTTGGCGTTGGCGAGGACCTCGCCCCCCTCAAAGACCTGGGCCTGCTTAAGGTTATTGGGCGTCATCTTCCGGCCAATCCGGGAAAAGCGCTCCTCGATGGCGGCCTCCACCGCGGGATCGTGCACCAGCCGGCGGCCGAGGACGGCCGCGACGGCGTCGCGGGTACGGTCATCGCAGGTCGGCCCGAGGCCGCCTGTGGTGATCACGACATCCGCCCGCGCCCAGCTTTCCCGGAACTGCGCCGCGATGGCGTCGGCCTCGTCGGTGAGGGTGACGTTGCGCTGGAGGAGCGCGCCGCGCCGGCCGAGCTGGGAGCCGATGAAGGTGAGGTGCCCGTTCGCCGTGAGCCCGAGGAGGAGCTCGTCGCCCAGCGTGAGCAATTCGTAGCGCACCGCGGCGACGGCGCGGGGGGCGGGGGGGACGGCGGACGGGGAAGGTTGCATTTTGCGCGTCCGGATCCTAGGCGAATTCTCCCGAAATGCCAGCGGCCGTTCCGTCCGGGCCGCGCAGGGAACGATGCGTGAACACAAGCCGACGACTTTGAAGGAGAAGGTGCGCCGCCTACCGGAGCGCCCCGGCGTGTACCTGATGAAGGACCGTCTGGGGAGGATCCTCTATGTGGGGAAGGCCCGCAGCCTCCGGCACCGCGTCTCCTCGTATTTCCAGCGCAGCCGCGCATTCCGCACCTCGCAGCCCAAGATCCGCGCGCTGCTCGAGCTGATCGCCGACTTCGAGGTGATCGAGGTGCGCTCCGAGCCCGAGGCGCTGCTGCTGGAGGGTCGCCTGATCAAGCAGTGGCGACCACGGTACAACACCGACTTCACCGACGACAAGCGCTTCCTGCTCGTGCGGGTGGACCTTGGCGAGGCGCTGCCGCGCTTCCGGCTCACCCGCCTGCGGAAGGAGGACCGCGCGCGTTACTTCGGGCCCTTCGCCCACAGCGGCCTGCTCCGGCGCACGCTCGCCCAGATGCGGCGCCAATTCGGCGTGCTGCTCGCCGACGGCACCCCCACGCGGCTGGAGGACGGCAGCTGGCGCCTGTATGACGACGTCCGGGCCGAGCTCTACGGGGGCGACCACGTGGTGACCACGGCCGCCTACCGCGAGCGCATCGAGGCCGCGTGCGCCTTCCTCGAGGGGAAATCCCGCGAGTGGGTCGACTCGCTGCGGACGGAGATGGCGGCGGCCGCGGAGCGACGCGACTTCGAGCGAGCGGCGGAATTGCGGGACATCGTCTTCGCGCTCGAGCAGACGCTGCGCCGGACCCGCCGCTTCGAGCGAGCCGATCCAGTGCGGCCCGCCGGGGGCGCGGCCGCGCTGGAGGCCCTGCGGGAGGTCCTCGCCCTACCCGCACCGCCCGCGGCGATGGAGTGCTTCGACATCTCGCACATCTCGGGCACGTTCGTCGTCGCCGCGATGGTGCGCTTCACCGACGGCAAGCCCGACAAGGACCAGTACCGCCGTTTCCAAATCCGCAGCTTCGTGGGCAACGACGACTACCGCGCGATGGAGGAGGTGGTGGGCCGCCGCTACCGGCGCCTCGCCGCCGAGGGGAAGCCGCTGCCGGACCTCGTGGTGATCGATGGCGGCCGGGGCCAGATCGGCGCCGCACTGCGCGCCTTCGTTGCGCTGGACCTCGAGCCGCCGGCCGTCATCGGCCTCGCCAAGCGCCACGAGACGATCCTCTTCGCTGACGGCCGCGCGCCGCTCAACCTGTCCCTCAACCACCCCGGCCTGAACCTGCTGCAGCGCCTGCGCGACGAGGCCCACCGGTTCGCGAACACCTACAACGCGGACCTCCGCTCGCAACGCCTGCGCGAGAGCGTGCTGGACGAGTTCCCCGGCCTTGGCCCCGTCCGGCGCGCCGCCCTGCTTGCCGCCTTCGGCGACATCCAGCGCCTCCGCGCCGCCCCGGTGGAGGCGATCGCGGAGGTGGACGGCTTCGGCCCGCGCCTCGCCGCCGAGCTGCATGCCTTCCTGCAGCCCCCTGCCGCCCCCGAATCCGCGCCGCCCGACCTGGATCCCTGAGGGCCGGCCCTTCAGTACTTGGCACGCTGAGCCACGCGGCTTTGCTCGGGGAACCCCGATGAAACCGCTTCGCCGCCCCGCCCCCGCCCGCCTGCCCTTCGCGGCGGCCTTTGCCGCGCTCCTCCCGCTCCTGCCCGCCGCGCCGGCGCCCGCCGCTGGTCCGGCGGACCCCATGCGACCCAATATCATCTTCCTGATGGCCGATGACCTCGGCTGGGGCGACGTTGGCGCCTACGGCCAGCGGCACATCCGCACGCCGCACGCGGACCAGCTCGCGCGCGAAGGCCTGCGCTTCACCGACGTCTACGCGGGCGGATCCGTTTGCGCCCCGTCGCGCAGCGTGCTGATGACCGGCCAGCACCTTGGCCATACGCGCGTGCGCGGCAACAGCGGGATGACCGGCGGCGTAGGCGAGCAGCGACGCGTGCCGCTGGAGCCGGGCGACGTCACCGTTGCGATGCTCCTGCGCCAGGCCGGCTACGCCACCGGCATCACCGGCAAGTGGGGCCTCGGCGAGCCGGGCACCACGGGCATCCCCAACCGCAAGGGCTTCGACGAGTGGTACGGTTACCTGAACCAGGCCCACGCCCACACCTACTACACGGACCACCTGTGGCGGAACGAGGAGCGCGTCACCCTGCAGGGCAACCTCAACGGTCAGACGAAGGAGTACTCCCACGACCTGTTCGCGGAGTTCACCCTCGACTACGTGCGCCGCCACCGGGACCGCCGCTTCTTCCTCTACCTCGCTTGGACCCTCCCGCACGGCAAGTACGTCGTCCCCAGCCTCGAGACCTACGGCGACCGGGACTGGCCGCAGGACTACAAGGTGCACGCCGCGATGGTGACCCGCCTCGACCGCGACCTCGGCCGCCTGATGGCGCTGCTGCGCGAGCTGGGCCTCGACGACCGCACCATTGTATTCTTCTGCTCCGACAACGGCGGCGTGGACCGGCGTGAGAACGTCCTCGACAGCGTCGGCCCGTTCCGCGGCAAGAAGGGCGTACAATACGAGGGCGGACTACGAGTGCCGATGATCGTGCGCTGGCCCGGCCGCGTGCGGGGGGGCGCCGTGAGCTCCGCGCCGTGGTACTACGCTGACGTGCTGCCCACGCTGGCGGAACTGGGTGGCGCCCAGGTGCCTGGGGGCGTGGACGGGGTGAGCGTGGTGCCGACCCTCCTCGGCCGCGAGCAGCCTGAGCTGCGGACCCGGAAGCTTTACTGGGAACAGTACAGCGGCGGCGGCTTCCAGCAGTCCGCGCGCTGGGGCCGCTGGAAGGGCCACCTCCAAGCGGGCCGAGACCAATTCGAGCTCTACGACCTAGAGCAGGACCAGTTGGAGGCGCGCAACGTCGCCGCCGCCCATCCTGAGGTGGTGCGCGAACTGCGGGCCTTCTTCACGCAGGCCCACGTCCCCTCCGCGAACTGGCACGTGCGCCCGCCGGCGGAGAAGCACTGAACGCCACCGCGCTCAGCCCAGGAGCAGGACCTTGCCGGTGGTCGCCCGGGCCTCGAGCGCGCGGTGGGCGTCGGCCGTGCAGGCGAGCGGGAAGGTCGCGCCGATCCGCACCCGCAGCGAGCCGTCGGCCAGCCACGCGAAAAGGTCGGTCGCCCGCGCGCGCAACTCGGCCGGGGTCGCGACGTAGTGCGCGAGAGTCGGCCGGGTCAGGAAGAGGGAACCGCGCTGCGACAGCACGAGCGGCGCGACGGGCGGCACGGGACCGCTCGCATTGCCAAAGGAGGCCAGCAGGCCGCGCGGGCGCAGGCTCGCGAGCGAGCCCTCCCAAGTCGCCCGCCCGACCCCATCGTACACCACGTCGACGCCACGCCCCTCCGTGAACGCCCGCGCCGCCGCCGCAAAATCCTCCCGCGCGTACACGCACACAGCGTCCGCGCCCGCCTCCCGCGCCAGCATCGCCTTCGCGTCGTCCCCCACGGTCGCGAGCACCCGCGCGCCGCGCCGCTTCGCCAGTTGCACCAGCAGCAGCCCCACCCCGCCCGCCGCCGCGTGCACCAGCGCCGTCTCGCCGGCCCGCAACGGCCAGGTGTCCGTCGTGAGGTAATGCGCCGTCAACCCCTGCAGCATCACGGCGGCCGCCTGCGCGGCGGTCACGTCCGCGGGCACGGGCACGACCTGCGCCACCGGCACGAGGGCCTCGTCCGCGCAAGCCCCCGCCACGGCCGCGCTCGCCACCCGGTCACCCGGCTGGAAACCGGTCACCCCGGGCCCGACCGCGGTCACCACGCCCGCGGCCTCCTGGCCCAGCGTGTGCGGCAGAGGGACCGCGTAGAGGCCGGAGCGCTTGTAGGTGTCGATGAAGTTGAGTCCGGCCGCCCCGACGCGGAGGCGCAGCTCGCCGGCGCCCGGGACCGGGAGCGGAAGCTCGTCGAGGACCAGTTTCTCCGGGCCACCGTGCTCGTGGATGCGGATCGCGCGCATCCCCGCACCCCAGCCGCGCCCGCCGCGGGCCGCCAGCCCAAACCCACGCGCGCGCTCGACTCGCCCCCGCGACTCCGCCAGCCTTACTCGCAGCCCGCCTCGGATGTCCCCTCGCCCCTCCAGTCCCGCTCTGCCCGCCGCCGCCCTCGCCGCGCTGCTGGCCGCCGCCCCCGCCGCTTCCGGTGCGCCGGTGGACTACGACCGCGACATCCGGCCGATCCTCTCCAGCCACTGCTTCCATTGCCACGGGCCCGATGACGCCTCGCGCAAGGGTGGTCTCCGCCTCGACCTCGCGGAGGGGGCCCGCGGCCCCACCAAGAGCGGCGCCCTCGCGGTCGTCCCCGGTGATCCCGCCCGCAGCGAGCTGCTGCAGCGCATCGTGTCCCCGCACGCCGACGAGGTGATGCCGCCGCCGGAGGCCAAGAAGCCGCTCGCTCCCGCCCAAGCGGACCTGCGCCG
>Ga0194122_10000273_pt1 | contig 80364 bp, 85 predicted proteins | sample TA2MahCa10mmetaG_FD_155487 | JGI IMG/M metagenome (GOLD analysis project Ga0194122, IMG submission 155487) | Freshwater microbial communities from Lake Tanganyika, Tanzania - TA2015021 Mahale Deep Cast 10m | ecosystem: Environmental > Aquatic > Freshwater > Lake | place: Tanzania: Lake... | reverse complement strand
CTTCTTCCGCTACGACGAAATGCAGAAAGCCCTGGCTGCCGTGCCCGATGCCAAGAAGCTGGAGCCGCAGGCCGCCGATCTGACCGCTGCCCTACGGGAGATCATCAAGGCCAAGGACGACGTGTTTGTCTTTTTCCCGACGCCCGATTACTTCAACCTGGTGCAGGAGCAGCAGCAACTGCAGCAAAAAGGCGGCGGTGGTAAACCGGCAGCAGCCAAGCCCTGATCACCCCAACCTGATGGGCGGGCCTTCAGTCGTCCTGGCGCTGCCCTTCTGGCAGCAGCTGGGCCAAAAGCCCAGCTGCCATCAACACCCCGCCAAGGGCCAGAGCCAGTGCCCGGTTAGCGGCGGCTGGCCCATCAGCCCAGACTCCAGCCGCCAGAAAGGCCCCGCCCAGCAACAGTGAGGGCACCAGCACGATGCCTTTGGCGGTGCGGTTGAGGCTCATGCGCCGCAGTCCTGCTGCAAGGTTGCGTAGCCAGCCGCCACCAGATCGCGCGCGACATCGGTGCTGCGGTCCAGGCGTTCAACCTGGGCCAGCAGCACCCCCTGATCGGTACCGCGCGGCCTGAGGTTGACGCGGGTGCGGCGCGGCAGGTCCTGCCGCAACCAGTCGGTGGCCTGCTGCTGTTGCTCGGGGTTGAGCACCAGGCAGGCCAGCTCAACGCCATAGCTGCGGTTCTGATCACCCACCTGCAGCAGGGTGGCACTGCGCACCTGCAACACCTCGGCCGCTGCTACAGACACTGGAGCCAAACCCAACGGAAGCAGCACGCACAGAGCCAGCAGGACACCGCCCAGCAGGCGTCGCAGAGCCGATGGCACCAGCGGGTTCAAAGCCGCGCGCCGCAGCTGGGGCAGAACAGGTGAGCGCTGGCGGTGGTGGCCCCGCAACTGCCGCACTGGCGGCTGGTGTCGATCGCCAGCTCAGGATGGCTGGGCAGACCGACCATCTGGGCATTGCTGGCACCGGGCGGCACCATCGGGTAGCAGTTTTCGTTGCGGCGCACCCGCACATCGATGAAGGCCGGACCCGGGTGAGCCAGGGCCTCAGCCAGCTGCGTGCGCAGCGTCGCGCGCTCGTTGATGAGCACCCCGCGCACCCCAAAGGCCTCGGCCAGCGCGACGAAGTCGGGCATGCCGCCGGTCATTTCAGACGCCGAGTAGCGCTCGTCATAGAAGCTCTCCTGCCACTGACGCACCATGCCCTGCCAGCCGTTGTTGAGCACCACAACTTTCACCGGCAGGTCGTACTGGCTGAGGGTGCCCAGCTCCTGAATGTTCATCAGGATCGAAGCATCACCGGCGACGCAGATCACCTGCTCGCCCGGAAAGGCTGTCTGCACGCCCATGGCTGCAGGCATGCCAAAGCCCATGGTGCCGAGGCCAGCACTGCTGATCCAGCGGCGTGGTCCATTGCGCAGATACTGGGCAGCCCACATCTGGTGCTGGCCGACGTCGGTGGTGTAGAAGGCGTCTGGCGCCAGATCGCGCAGCGCGATCACCACCTCCTGCGGGGCGATCTCCCCTTCAGGGGTGGGAACCACCAGCGGGTAGTTCTGTTTCCAGGTGTTGATGCGATCGAGCCAGGCCTCGGTGCGGCCCTGTGAATCCTCACCCGCCGAGCGCTCCAACATCTGCTCAAGGGCGGCGGCCACATCGGACACCACCGGCACCTCTGGCACGCGGGTTTTGCCCAATTCAGCGGCATCGATGTCGATGTGGATCACCTGGGCGCGCGGCGCAAAGCCGTCGAGCCTGCCGGTGACCCGGTCGTCAAAGCGAGCGCCGGCGGCGATCAGCAGATCGCATTCGGTCACAGCAAAGTTGGCGTAGGCGGTGCCATGCATGCCGAGCATGCCGACCGAGAGGGGATGGTTCTCATCAAACGCCCCCTTGCCCATCAAGGTGGTGGTGACCGGGAGCCTGAAACGCTCGGCCAGCTGCAGCACCTGCCCATGGGAACCGCTGCTGATGGCACCGCCTCCCACGTACAGCAGGGGGCGACGCGCCTGGCGGATCAACTGCAGGGCCGCGTCGATGGCACGTGCTTCAGGTTGAGGCGACACACGGAAACCGGCGGGCCTGACGCTGCCCGGCTGCACCGGGATGTAATCGAATTCCTCCGTGCCGACATCCTTGGGCACATCGATCAGCACCGGGCCGGGCCGGCCACTGGCGGCAATCAAAAAGGCCTCCGCCACGATGCGGCCGATGTCGCGGGGATCGCGCACCACCCACGAGTGCTTCACGATGGGCAGGGTGATGCCGAAGATATCGGTCTCCTGGAAGGCATCGGTGCCGATCGCCGCGCGCGGCACCTGACCGGTGATCACCACCATGGGCACCGAATCCATCTGGGCGGTGGCGATGCCGGTCACCAGATTGGTGGCGCCAGGGCCCGAGGTGCCAAAGCAGACCCCAACCCGGCCCGTGGCGCGGGCGTAGGCGTCGGCCGCATGGGTGCCGCCCTGCTCATGCCGCACCAGGATGTGGCGCAGCCACCCCTTGGCCTCGGCGCGGTGCAGCGCGTCGTAGATGGGCAGGATCGCGCCACCCGGATACCCAAAAATCACCTCAACGCCATGGCGATGCAGGGCGTCCATGAGGGCATCGGCCCCTTTGATCCGCACGGGCGCTGCGGCCGGGGTGGTGCTGAGGGGGTCCGCCGTGGCGGCAGGGGTGAGAGGCGTGAGCGTCACGGCTGCGGCGTGCCAGCGCGGCTGGATTGAATCAGATGCCTCCAACCCTAGGCGCCGGTTGGCGTTTTGAGGTCCCGCGACTGGCCACCATGGCCCGCAGCACACGGGCCGGGTCCAGCCATTGACCGCGGTAGCGCACGCCCCAGTGCAGATGAGGGCCGCTGGTGCGCCCTGAGAGGCCCACATGGCCGATCAACTGACCCGTGGCGACAGCCTGACCCTGGCTCAGGCTCACCGGCCCGCTGCGGTAGGTCCCGCCCCAGGTGCTCCCTGCCAGGTGGCAATACACGTGCTCATAGGAGCCCGAGCGAATGACCAAGCCAACCCCACAGGAGCCATCGGTGATGAGCTCCTGCACCACCCCGCCCCACCAACTGTGAATGGCGGATCCGAGGGGAGCAGCGATATCGAGCCCGTCATGGGGTTCAACGCTGCCGCTAGGGCCGATGCGGCTGCCGTAGTGACTGGTGAAGCGCACAAAACTGGCGACCGGAAACACCCCCAGACGCCAGCGACCGCTGCTGCTGAGCTGCTGGGACGACGCAGAACCGGCCAGCAACACCGCCAGGGGCAGCTGGGCACTGAGCAGGGCAACACAGAGTGCTTTAAAGCAGACCGAGGGCATGGAGCGGACCGCGGCCACTGATCAGCTCCAACAGAAAAGCGGAAAACCCGAGCATCGCCAAGCGTCCGTTCCAGACTTCGGAGCTGTTGTTCCAGCCCCATGCCCATTTGTCCTGGGGATAGAGCTTGACCTTGGTCGGCAAGGCAGCCGCCTGATCCAGGTTCACCTCAGGCCCGGCGAGGGCGTGTTGGACCAGATCACTGAGCGCGGCAATGAAGGTGCTGTCGGTGTCGAGGGCCGGCACCCGCCTGAAATTGCTGATCCCCGCTTCATGGGCGATCTCGCGGTACTCAATGTCGATTTCCTCGAGGGTCTCGATGTGCTCGCTGACAAAGCTGATCGGCACCACCACCAGATCCTTGACACCGGCCTCGCCAAGTTCGTTGAGCGCGTCATCGGTGTAGGGACGCAGCCATTCGACCGGACCGACGCGGCTCTGGTAGGCGAGCGTGTGGGGGTTGCCGTGACCCACCAGCTCGGCGAGTCGCTGCATGATCTGGGCGGTGCAGGCCTCGATCTCCTGTTGATAGGGATCGCCGGCCTCTTCCACATAGCTCTTGGGCACACCATGGGCGCTGAAGAACACGTGCGCAGCAGCAGGTGTGCTGCAGGCCTGAACCTCCCTGGCGATCAGCCTGGCCATCGCATCGATGTAGCCCGGATGGTCGAAATAACTGCGGATGCAGCGCAACGGCAGGCGGGCAAAGGCCGGATCGGCCTGGCGCAGACGCTGCAGCTCGCGGAAGCTCGAGCCGCTGGTGCTGATCGAAAAATGCGGGTACAGGGGCAGCACCACCACCTCATCGATGCCGTCGGCCTTGATGTCAGCCACGGCCGATTCGGTGAAGGGGTGCCAGTAACGCATCGCCACGTAGCTGGTGGCCTCGATGCCGCGGCTGCGCAGGCTGCTCTGCAGCTCGCGGGCCTGCTGTTCGGTGATCCGGCGCAAGGGCGAGCCGCCACCGATCGAGCGGTAGGCCTCCTGCGACTTGCCGGCCCGCAGGCTGCTGATCAGCCAGGCGAGCGGTTTCTGCAGGGCCGGGTTGGGCAGGCGGATGATCTCCGGGTCGGAGAAGAGGTTGTACAGAAAGGGACCGACGTCCTGAATGCGCTCAGGACCGCCGAGGTTCAACAGCAGCACGCCAACATTGGCCATGCCCGTGTCCGCGCTGCAAACAAGCGCCGAGCGTAACGCTGCCGGCGCGGCTCTGGCCGCCGATGGCCTGCAGAGATACCTTCGGCGTTGACACGCCCGGGCCAAGCCTGCGATGCCAGCCGCTGTGAGCACCACCGATGCGCTGAGCCGGCAGCTTGTGCAGAGCAACGCCATGCTGGCTGCCGCAGGCATCCGGCTGCGGCTTGAGCGGCGCGGCCGCACGTTGAACCTCAGGGGCCCGCTGCCGCGGCGCGATGCACCAGACGAGCTAAGGGTGCAACGGCTGAGCCTGGGGCTTGCTGCGGACGCCGATGGGCTCAAAGAAGCGCACCGCCGTCTGCTGCAGGTGCATGGGCAATTGGAGCAGCAGCGCTTCAACTGGCAGGACTGGTCAGAGCGCCCCAGCAGCAGCAACAGCAGCGCCCTGGGCCTCGAGCAGCAACTCAGCAGCTTTGAAGCGGCGTTCTTCAGCGACCCGCGACGCCAGCGCCAGCCTGCCGGCAGCCGCACCACCTGGAGCAGCGCCTACCTGCCCTACCTGCGCCGCCTGCAGCGCCTGGCCGCGGGGCGGCAGGGGGGCCTCGATGTGCCGCTGCTGCTTGCCGTGCTCGACAGCTATGAGCTGGCGAGCCGCAGCCGCCAGCAGTGCACCACCGCCCTGGGGGCCCTGGCGCGGCACTGCGGTCTGACCCTGCCGGATGACTGGAGCGAGCGCGGCTCGGGCTATGGCCTGCACCGCGCACAATTTCGCCAGCTGCCCAGCGACAGCGAGATCCTTGCGCTGCTGGAGCTGATTCCGAATCGGCATTGGCGCTTGGTCTTCGGGCTGATGGCCACCTACGGACTACGCAACCACGAAGCGTTTTTCTGTGACCTGTCGTCCCTCGCCCCCGGGGGCGACCGGGTGATCCGGGTGCTGCCCACCAGCAAAACCGGTGAGCATCAGGTCTGGCCGTTTCAACCCGACTGGGTCGATCACTTTGGGCTGGCTGAGCTGGCTGCATCGCGCTCGGCCCTGCCTGCTGTAAGCACCGACCTGCGCCGCACCACCCTGCAGCAGGTGGGTCGGCGCGTGGCCGAACAATTCAAGCGTTACCAGCTGCCGATCACCCCCTATGACCTGCGCCATGCCTGGGCCGTGCGCACGATTCACATCGGCCTGCCCGACACCGTGGCGGCGCGCATGATGGGGCACTCGGTCGCCATTCACACGCGCACCTATCACCACTGGATCACCCGCCGCGACCAGCAGCAGGCGGTCGACGCGGCCCTGGCCAGGCTGGCGTCATGAGACTGGTCTGATGAAGCGACCGCTGCGCACCCTGGCCTACCGCCACCGCTGGTTCTATGACGCGGTGAGCGCGATCAGCGCGCTGAGCGTCGGCGGGCCCGAGCGCCTGCGCCAGCTGGCTCCCGCGATGCTGGCCAGCCGGCTGCCCGTTGGGGCGCCGGTGCTCGATCTGTGCTGTGGCGGCGGCGAGGGCGCCATTGCCCTGGCGCGCCTGGGCCTGCGCGTGTGCGGACTCGATGTCGCCCCGCGGGCGCTCGATCAGGCGCGCGAACGCGCCCGCCGCTGCGGCCTGACGGTCCAGTGGATCGAAGGTTTGGCCGAAGACCCGCCGCTGGCGCCCTGCAGCCAGGCGGGCATCACGATCGCGCTGGCTCTGCACGAGTTCAGCGCCGCTGAACGGCGCGCGGTGCTGGCCGCCTGCACCCGGCTGCTGCAACCGGGCGGCTGGCTGGCGCTGGTTGATCTGCATCCGGCGAGGGGTGTGATGGCCCTGCCGCAACAACTGTTTTGCGCCCTGTTTGAAACCGAGACCGCCATCGATTTTCTGGCCAGCGACCTGAGCGTGGAGCTCGAGCAGGCCGGCCTTGCGGTGGTGCAGCGCGAGCGGCTGGCCGGCGGGGCGCTGCAACGGCTGCTGGCCCAGAAACCACCGCTTGCAGAGCCGCACCCGCCAGAGTGAGGTCCATCTGCAGCTTGCGCGCCTCCCATGAGCAGCACCGCTGATCCGGCAACAGGGACGGTTGATCTCGATGCCCTGGCGGCCGAGATCGGTCCCGGCGGGGCGCTGGCGCCCGAGCGCGAGCAGCAGGCCTACCAGGCGCGCATGCAGCGCCGCCAGCAGGTGCAGCGCCAGCGGGTGGGCGAGCGCACTCTCGAGAAGGGACTGGTGTTGGTGTTCACCGGCGACGGCAAAGGCAAGACCACCGCGGCACTTGGGCTGGTGCTGCGCACCCTGGGCCACGGCGAGTCGGTGGCTGTGCTGCAGTTCATCAAGGGCGGCTGGCAGCCGGGCGAGGCCAAGGCGCTCGAGCTGTTTGGCGAGGCGCTGCACTGGCACGCCCTGGGTGAGGGCTTTACCTGGGAGACCCAGGACCGCGAGCGCGACAAGGCCCTGGTGCATGCCGCCTGGGAGCGCTCGCTCACTTACCTGGCCGACGGCAGCCGCAAGCTGGTGGTGCTCGATGAGGTCAATGTGGCCCTGAAGCTGGGCTACCTCGAGGTGGACCAGTTGCTCGAAGGCCTGGCCCTGCGGCCGCCGTTGACCCACGTGGCCTTGACCGGCCGTGGTGCCCCACCAGCCCTGCTGGAGCGGGCCGACCTGGTCACCGAAATGAAGCTGGTGCGCCACCCCTTCAGGGAGCAGGGGGTCAAGGCCCAGAAGGGGATTGAGTTCTAGGCCCTAGCCCAGATCAGCCTGCAGCTGGGCAAGCCCACCCACCAGCAGCGACAGGCCGCTGACCAGCAAGGCGCGGTGCAGCTCAGGTTCGCGCCAGAGGCTGGCATCGGCGCTGGCACGCTCGATCGCCGAGAGGGTCAGCCGTGCCATCAGCAGCGACGAGCGGGGGCACGACGGCAATCCTTGAGCCATGGGCAATCGCGCTTTGCGCCACTGAAGCGGGGTACAAGGCAGGGCGCAAGGCCGTTGCTACGCTCCAACAAATCAAGGCGTTCAATGGGTTACAAGCGCGTTCTGCTCAAGCTCAGCGGCGAGGCGCTGATGGGGGAGCAGGGCTACGGCATCGACCCAGCGATCGTGCAGTCGATCGCCCGTGACGTGGCCGCCTGCGTGGCCACCGGCACCCAGCTGGCGATCGTGGTGGGCGGCGGCAACATCTTTCGCGGGCTCAAGGGCTCTGCCGCCGGCATGGACCGGGCCACCGCCGACTACGTCGGCATGCTGGCCACCGTGATGAACGCCATCACCCTGCAAGACGGGCTGGAGCGCGCCGGCATTCCCACCCGGGTGCAGAGCGCCATCTCGATGCAGGAGGTGGCTGAGCCGTACATCCGCCGCCGCGCGATCAGGCACATGGAAAAGGGCCGGGTGGTGATCTTTGCCGCCGGTACCGGCAACCCGTTTTTCACCACCGACACCACCGCCGCCCTGCGGGCTGCCGAGATCGGCGCCGATGTGGTCTTTAAAGCGACGAAGGTGGACGGTGTCTACGACAAGGACCCCGCCCGCCATCCCGGCGCCGTGCGTTACGACACGCTCACCTTCCTCGATGTGCTGAGCAGCGAGCTGGAGGTGATGGACAGCACCGCGATCGCCTTGTGCAAGGACAACGCCATCCCGATCGTGGTGTTTGATCTGTTCGGCCCCGGCAACATCGGCCGGGCTGTGGCCGGCGAATCGATCGGCACCCGCATCACCCCCTGAGCCCCTGAGCCATGGACCTCGAAGCCAGCATGCGCAAGTCGCTGGACGCCGCCCAGCGCACCTTCAACACGATCAGAACCGGCCGCGCCAACCCGTCGCTGCTCGACAAGATTCAGGTCGAGTACTACGGCGCTGACACACCGCTCAAGTCGCTGGCGAGCCTGTCGACCCCCGACGCCCAGACGATCCAGATCCAGCCGTTTGACACCAGCGCCATGGCGTTGATCGAAAAGGCGATCTCCATGAGCGATCTGGGCCTCACCTGCAACAACGACGGCAAGGTGATCCGCATCAACATTCCGCCGCTCACCGAAGACCGCCGCAAGGAGCTCTGCAAGCTGGCCGCCAAGTACGCCGAAGAGGGCAAGGTGGCGCTGCGCAACATCCGCCGCGACGCGATCGAGCGGATCAAGAAGCAGGAGAAAGAGGGCGAGTTCTCAGAAGACCAGAGCCGTGACGAGCAGGACAAGGTCCAGAAACTCACCGACAAGTTCATCGCCGAGCTTGAGAAGCAATTGGCCGACAAGGAAGCCGACATCCTCAAGGTCTGAGCGATGCAGCCACCGTTCGATGTGGCGGTGGTGGGCGGCGGTGCCGCGGGGGCCAGTTGCGCCGTGCATCTGGCCCTTGCCGGCTTCAACGTGGTGGTGCTCGAGCAGGGTCCCTCGCCGCGCAGCAAACCCTGCGGCGGCGGCATGGCGGCCTCGGTGCAGCAATGGTTCCCCTTTGCCCTGAGTCCAGCGGTCGATCAGGTGATCCGGCGCGTGCGCTTCACCTGGTGCCTTGAAGATCCGGTCGTCGCCGAACTGCCTGGTGAGGCGCCGTTCTGGATCGTGCAACGGCAGCGGCTCGATGCCCACCTGCTGCAGCACGCCACCGCAGCGGGTGCCGAGCTGCGCCAGAACTGGCCGGTGCACGCCCTGCAACGGCTCGGCACGCTCTGGGAGCTGCAAGGGCCCGCAGGCAGCCTGCGCGCCAGGGCGGTGGTGATCGCTGCAGGCAGCAGTTCAGCGCTGGGGGCACCGCTGGCGCTGGGATCGCCCAGACCCCGCTACGCCAGCACCATCGCCGTGGAGGTGAGCGCTCCGGTTCAGGAGAGCGAGACCGCCCGGTTTGACTTTGGCCTGGTGCACCACGGCTTCTGCTGGAGTTTCCCCAGGCAGGGGGGCTACAGCATTGGCCTGGGCACCTTCATCGGCCGTGAACCAGCCGACGGCCAGACCGTGCTCGAGCAGCTGCTGCCCGATCTGGGGCTGGAGGCAGACAGCGGCGTGCGCACGAGCTGCGCGCTGCGCATCTGGGATGGTCACCACCGGCTGCACGGCGATGGCGTTGTGGTGGTCGGCGATGCCGCTTCGCTGTGTGATCCCTTCTTGGCCGAAGGGATCCGGCCGGCGCTGTTGAGCGGCACCGCGGCTGCCGCATCCCTGGGCCAATGGCTCAGAGGCGATGGCCAGGCCCTGGCGCTCTACAGCGCCCGCATGCGCCGCGAGTGGGGCGAATCGATGGCCTGGGGCAAGCGGATTGCGCAGGTGTTCTACCGGGTGCCCCGCATCGGCTACCAACTGGGGATCAAACGCCCCACCGCACCCCAGCGCATCGCCCAGATTCTCTCGGGACAGATGGGCTACGGCGACATCGCCCAACGGGTGATCAAACGGCTGCTGTTTCAGCAGGGCTGAAGCTCAACCCACTGAACCTCAGCCAAAACGGGTGCTGTCCTTGAGCTGGCGCAGCCGCTGATCAATCGAGCCCAGCAGCTCGATGGCAAACATCGGCGCCTCCTGCACCGCAAACAGGAACTTCTCCCGGTTCATCACCAGCACCTTGCAGGCGGTGAGCGCCTTGGCATTGCCGTAGCGGCGGTGGTCGGGAGTGACCAACGCGCCGGCGCCGAACACATCGCCGGCCTTGATCTGCTCATGGCCGGCGTCGCCGTTCCAGCTGAGCTCGATCGTGCCCTCGAGCAGGCCGAACATGCAGTCGCCGGATTCGCCAGAGCGAAAGATCAACGTGCCAGGCGCAACATCCATCACCTCGCCATGGCTGGCGAGCGCCCGCATGGTTTCGAGCGCATTGATGGTGGGTGTTGGCTTGGCATCGGCCATGGTTCAGCTCCTCGCTGCGATCGCCAGCGGGGCCCCGAGGCCGCCGCGCACGTCTTCTGGGGCCAGCTTGCCATCGTTGTCGGTGTCGAGGGCGGCAAAGACCGCATCGCTGCCCAGCCACTCCTCACGGGTGATGCAGCCATCGCCATCGAGGTCGTTGAGCAAAAAGATTTCATGCACGGCATGGTCAAAGGCCTTGCCGCCCTCGAGCTCAGCGAGCCGGTGGGCCAGCTGTTGCTCAAGGGTTTCGATCGCTTTGCAAAACCCGCGGATGCCCTCATCGAGCTTCTCGCTCGCCATGGCATCACCGGCCAGCATCTGACGAAAGCCGGCCTCATCGAGATGGAGCTGCGGCTCGGTCGGAGCCGGGTCAAAGGCCTTGAGCTTGCGCTCCAGGTCACCATCGCTGCTGCGCAGTTCATCAAGCAAGGCCGGCGAGATGGTCAACAGATCGCAGCCGGCCAGTTCGATGATCTCGTCGATGTTGCGGAAGCTGGCTCCCATCACCTCGGTTTTGTAGCCGTAGGTCTTGAAGTAGTTGAAGATCTGGGTGACTGAGACAACGCCCGGATCTTCAGGTCCGGGGTAGTGGTCACGTCCGGTCGATTTTTTGTACCAATCCAGAATGCGGCCGACAAACGGCGAGATCAAGGTGACGCCTGCCTCAGCGCAGGCAACGGCCTGGGCAAAGCCAAACAACAGGGTCAGGTTGCAGTGGATGCCTTCGCGCTCCAGCAGCTCTGCAGCGCGGATCCCCTCCCAGGTGGAGGCGATCTTGATCAGCACACGGTCGTTGCTGATGCCAGCTTTGTTGTAAAGGCCAATGAGCTTGCGGGCCTTGGCGATGGTGGCCTCGGTGTCAAAGCTCAGACGCGCGTCCACCTCGGTCGAGACACGGCCCGGCACGATCTTGAGGATCTCTTTGCCAAAGGTGACGCAGATCTCATCGAGTGCTTCATGCACGACAGCCTCTGCTGACGCTGCTGCCCCCATCACCGTGCGGGACTCGCGCAGCGAGCGATCGATCAACTCCTGGTAAGCGGGTATCTGTGCTGCCGCCAAGATCAGTGACGGATTGGTGGTGGCGTCGCGCGGGGTGAACTGACGAATCGCGTCAATGTCGCCGGTATCGGCAACCACCACCGTCATGGCGGCGAGTTGATCGAGCAGGTTGGCCATGCGAATGCGGTGGGCAGAGCCGGTTGCGCGAACGCTAGCCAGATCTTCGGTGCTGCCCAGCCCGCACGAGCAAAGGTTGACTTAAGGCCGGCTCAAGCGGGCCTGGCTTTGCTGCGCGGGCGTGAGGGGGGAATGTTCTCGAGCACCAGCAGGGCATCAATGATCTGCTTGGCGACAGGGGCAGCAACGGTTGAGCCGAAGACACTGCCGCCCTTGGGTTCATCGATGACCACCAGCACCACATAGCGCGGATCATCCATGGGTAGATGGCCGACAAAGCTGGTGATCAGTGCACCGGAGATGTACACCCCATTTTCGGCCTTCTGAGCGGTGCCTGTCTTGCCACCGATGCGGTACCCGGGTGTCTTGACCGGCAGCGTTCCGTTCTCGACAACGCTCTCCATCCAGCCCATGACGGTGCGTGTCACTGCCGGATCGAGCAACTGCAATCCACTGGCCGACGGTGGGGCCGCCAGGGCGTCGCCCGAGCGCAGACCGCGGGTGATGTGGGGACTCACCAAACGGCCGCCGTTGGCCAGCATGCCGTGCAATTGCAGCAGCTTCAACGGCGTCAGCGAAAAGCCCTGTCCGAAGGCCGCCACAGCCGGCTCAATCGGCTGCGAGACAAACGAGCGGCGATCTTTCAGCTGACCGGCCACCGCCCCTGGCAGATCGGTGTCAGGCCTGGTGTCAATGCCCATCGTCTGCAGCCAACCCCAAAAGCGATCGGGCTTGACGTGGGCCATGGCGCGCACCATCGCGACGTTGCTGGAGACCTGCAGCACCGTGGGGAAGTCGATCACCCCATTGGCCTTCTTGTCGTGGTTGAAGATCGGCCAGCCGCCGATGCTGAGTGAACCGTTGTCCGTGATCCTGTCGGTCGGCTTGATCGCCTTTTCCTGCAGCGCCAGGGCCAGATTGATCGGCTTGAAGGTGGAGCCGGGTTCGTAGAGATCCTGCACCGACCATTCGCGGAACAGTCCCGGTTTGAAAGCCCAGAAGCGGTTGGGGTCGTAGGTGGGATAGGAGGCCAGGGCGAGCATCTCGCCGTTGCGCACATCCATCACCAGGGCAGCGCCGCGCTTGGCACTCCACTGTTTGATCTGGCGCGCCAGGGCCTGTTGGGCCACCTGCTGCAGCCGTGCATCGAGGGTGAGCTGGAGGCGCAGGTCGTCGCCATAGAGGGAGCCTGCACTGAGCCCCTCTGGCAGCGGGGTGCCGTCGGCGCCGCGGCGCATGCGCAGGGTGTCTTCGTGGCGGCGCAGATCGCGATCACGGCTCTGCTCGAGGCCCGCCTGGGGAACCCGCTCGAGGTTCAGGAAGCCGACAACGTTAGCGAACAGGCTGCCCTGGGGGTAGATGCGATGCGGGTACGCCTCCAGATCGAGCCCGCTGATGCCGAGCTGGCGCACCCGCTCGGCGGTTTCGGGATCGAGATCGGTGGCGAGCTTGATCCCGCTGGGGCGTTGCTTGAGGCTGGCGAGCAGCTTGGCCTGGGGTTGGGCAAGCACCGCTGCCAGACGCTGGGCCACATCGGCAGGGCTGCGCAGCTGGTTGGGTTCATCACCCGGAAAATTGAAGTAGCGCGGATGGGCCCACAGCGTGAAGCGCTGCTCATCGAGAGCGACCAGCCGGCCGTTGCGATCGACAATCGTGCGGCGCTTGCCGATCGGCGCGATCGACTGGGTCTGAATCGCGCGGGCCCGGGCCTGCAAGGCACGGCTGTCGGCGATCTGCAACCACGCCAGACGCAGGGCCAAACCGACCAAACCTGCGGCAAGCAGCAGGTACACGGCCAGCAACCGGCCGGTGGGAACGGGCTGGAGCCTGACCACACGGCGGGGCCGCGGCTGGCGCAACGCCTGGCTGACCATCAGTACCCCGACACGCTTTGGGTCCAGCGCAGGGCATCAAGCTCCAGGCGCGCGGCGCTCGCGGTGATCGCTGGCGGGGGCGGCAGGTGCACCAACTGGTCGCTGCTGGTGGGCACCAGCAGTCCAGGCTTGCGCACCACGCCCAGATGATGCTGCTCGAGCACGGCAGCCGATTCCTGCAGACGACGCTCGAGGATCTGGGTCGATTCCAGACCGCGAAAATTGCTGCTCCACTGGTTCTGCCAATGCAGGGTGAGGGCACTGAGGCCCAGCATCGACAGCCCAAGACCGATCAGGGCCCCATCGGCGAAACGGTGCAGGCCGGCAAGCCACGGGGCCTGGCGCACCACACGGCGCGCCGAAAGAGCCCCTTCAATCAGCGAAAGCGATTCACCCAGACGCCGCTCGGAGGCGGCTCTGGAGCCCCTGGGGCCTGATTGCTTGAGAGGAGAGGCGACCACCAGGTCTGAGCGTCCAGGAACCGCTTGCGCAAGTGAACCACCACCGGTGGTGTCTCGCAAGGCCTCAGCCGGCCAACAGCAGCAGATTGGCAAAGGTCAGGGCGTTCCACAGGCTGTGCATCAGCGCACAACTGCCGAGCCGGCCGCTCTGCAGCCGCAGCCAGCCCAGGCCCAGGCCCAACACAAACAGCGGCACCAACTCGCCAAGGCTGAGGTGAGCCAGGGCAAAACAGGCGGCACTGAGCACGATCCCCCAAGCCGGCCCCCAATGCTGCGCCAGCACAGGCAGCAGCACCCCACGAAACAGGGTTTCCTCAAACAGCGGAGCCAGCACCAGTGCTGTGCTGGCCAGCAGCAGCAGGGCCTGCGGACTCGAGTTGCTGAGCACCATCTCGAGCAATGGATTGCTGCCACTGGGATCGGCCCACAGGTGCTGCAGCAGCCAACCGGACAGGGCCACCAGCGGCAGCACCATCAGCAGCTGGGCACTCGCGCGCATTAGCAACGACGGCCAGGGCCGCCAGCGCCACTGCAACCATCCGCCGGCCGGTGGCTCGCGCAGGGGGCGCAGAGCCAGAACCAGCAGCAGCAAGGGGCTGATCATCAACAGTCCATAGAGCAGCAGCACCGAGGTCGCCTGCAGCAGCAGCGGCTGGGCGGCAAGGGGCTGCAGCAGCCAGCCCACCACAGGGCTCAGCAACAACGGAACCAACAGCTCACCGAGCACCACAAAGCCCCCGGCTACCACCAGGGTGACCTGCACCAACGACAGGGGCGGTCCCAGCAACGGCGGTGGGGCCGGCATGCGGCGGCGCCACAGCAGCCACAACTGCCGCCCAAGCAGACCGGCACCCAGCAGCATCAACAGAACCGGAGCCAGGCTGATCAGCAGCAGACGGTGCAGCGCCGCCTGGGCTGCCGGCAGATCAATGCATCGCTCGGGTGAGCCGCCCTGCCGCTGACACAGCAGGCGCTGTTGCAGCGGGCTCAGCGGCGCTGGCGGCAGCGTCAGGTCGGGCTGCTGCTCAAGCAGGCTCAAGGTGAACTGCTGGCTCTCGTTGAGGCCAGCCTCAACGCCGGCAGCCGCCTGCTTGAGCAGCTGCTGGCGCAGCGCGTCGGTTGGGTCAGCGCCCAGCAGGGCGCGGCGCCAGATCGGTGCTGCGGCCGGCTCGGCCAGCACCGCCAGCTCCTGCTGACGCAGCTCGAGGGCATGGCTCACCGAGGGGCGCTCAAGGCTGCTCAACAGGCCGTTGAGCCAAAGCAACCCACACAGCGCCAGGCTGAGCAAGGCCAGCAAGCCCTGCCAACTGCGCCACTGGTCGGCCGGTTGTGCGCTCATGCCCTGCGGCGACGGTGCTGCGATTGTCGCTGCAGGCGGGCGAAAGCGCTCCCATACAGTTAGTTCCCAGCAGCAAAGCCCCCGTGACGCTTCGGCTTGTGTTGGTCCGCCATGGGCTGAGCAGCTTCAACGTCGAGCACCGCATCCAGGGGCGCGACGACCTCTCAAGCCTGACCGAGACAGGCGTGGAGCAGGCCCGCGCGACCGGAGAGGCGCTGCGCGATGTGCCCTTTGACGCGGTGATCAGCTCACCGCTGCGGCGCGCCCGCGACACGACCGCCGCGCTGCTCGAGGCCCAGGGTCTTGGCGCCAGCGCCAGCTACAGCGATCTGCTGCTGGAGATCGATCTGGCCCCCTGGAGCGGCCTGCTGCGCGACGAACTCAAGGCGCGCTACGCCGCCGCAGAGTGCACCTGGCGCACCGCCCCGCAGGATCTGGAGCTGAGCCGCGCTGATGGCCAGACCTACAGGCCCCTGCAGGAGCTGATGGCCCAGGCCGCTCAGCTCAAGCAGGAGCTGCTGGGGCGCCAGGGCTCTCAGACGGTGCTGCTGGTGGGCCACAACGCGATTCTGCGGGCGTTGATCCTGCAACTGCTGGACCTGCCGGCCAGCCAATTCAGGCGGCTGCGGCTCGACAACGCCTCGATCTCGGTGCTCAACGTCAACCCTGGCGGTGATGTGCAGGTCGAGTCACTCAACGGCACCGCCCACCTGGGTGTGGATCTACCGGCAAAAGGGGCCGGCGCGCGGCTACTGCTGGTGCGCCACGGTGAAACCGACTGGAACCGCCAGGGCCGGTTTCAGGGCCAGATCGACATCCCGCTGAACAGCAATGGCCGCGCCCAGGCGGACGCTGCCGCACAAGCGCTGGCCAGGGTGCATCTCGATCGCGCTTACACCAGCGCGATGGCCCGGCCGCGCCAGACCGCCGAAGCGATCTTGAAAGCCCACCCGGGTGTGCCATTGACCAGCACCAGGGGCCTGGTCGAGATCGGCCACGGCCTCTGGGAGGGGCGACTCGAAGCCGAGATCGCCGAAGGCTGGCCCCAGCTGCTGGCCGACTGGAAGCAAGCCCCCCAGACCGTGCAGATGCCCGAGGGGGAAACGATTCAGGAGGTCTGGGAGCGCTCGCTTGCCTGCTGGCAGACCATTGCCGCCAGCCTGACGCCCACTGAAACGGCGCTGGTGGTGGCCCACGACGCGGTCAACAAAACCATTCTGTGCGCCCTGCTGGGCCTGACACCGGGTGACATCTGGGCGATCAAGCAGGGCAATGGCGGCATCACCGTGATCGACTACCCCAACGGCGCCTGTGAGCCACCGGTGGTGGCCGCGATGAATCTGACCCATCATCTTGGGGGAGTTCTCGATCGCACGGCCGCCGGTGCCCTCTGAGCCCCTGCTCTGGCTGCAACAGCTGACGCTGCTGAGGGGCCCTCAGCAGCCGCCCGAGCAGGGGCAGGTGCTCCTTGGTGCTGACGGCAGCCTGCTGGCGCTGGGCGACGCCGCCGCTGCACTGGCCGCCAGCGCTGGTCTGACACCCAGGTCTGCAGAGGGGATGCTGCTGGCCCCCACGCTGGTGGACCCGCACAGCGCGCTGGACGACCCGCTGCTCTCGCGCGCCGAAACCCTGGACAGCCTGGCCAGGGCTGCTGCTGCAGGCGGCTATGGGCAGGTGGCCCTGCTGCCCTGGGGTGAGGCACCCCGCGACCAACCGGGGATGCTGCACTGGCAGTGGCCGCAGCCGTTGCAGCTGCACCTCTGGGGCAGCCTGAGCCGCGCAGACGAGGGACATGAGCTGGCGCCGCATCAGGAGCTGCTGGGCGCCGGAGCGGTGGGCCTGGCCAGTGGTCCTGAGCTTCCAGCGGTCCCCGTGCTGCAACGTTGCTTGCAGCTCAACGAAGCTGCTGGCCACCCGCTGCTGGTGGCACCACGGCTGCGCAGCCTCGCCGGCGGCGGACTGGTGCGCGAGCGGGTCGAAGCGTTACGCGCGGGCTGGCCGATCGACCCCAGCGCCAGCGAAACCCTGCCATTGGCCACCTTGATCAGCCTGCAGCAGAGCCACGCGCAGCAGCAGCTGGTGCTGATGAACGTCTCGACCCAAGAGGCCGTTGCTGCGTTGGATGTCGCCGGCCTGCGGCCGCGCGCGACGGTGCACTGGTGGCATCTGCTGCAGGACAGCGGCAGCCAGACGCCCACCGCCTGCGGCTGGCGGCTGGAGCCCCCTTTGGGCGGCCCAGGCGATCGCAGCGCCCTGCGCGAGGCGCTGCGATCAGGCTTGATCAGCGCGATTGCGGTGCATCACCAGGCCCTCGATGCCGAAGAAGAGCTGCTGCCGATCGACCAACGCCGCGCCGGCCTGGCCGGCCATGGACTGGTGTTGCCCTTGCTCTGGCACGAGCTGATCGGCCGTTACCACTGGAGTCCAAGCGAGCTCTGGCAGGCCCTGTGCTGGGGTCCCAGCAGCGTGCTGGGGCGTCCCGCCGAAGTGCTGCAAAGCGGTAGCCGCAGCTGGTTGCTGTTCGACCCTGAGCCAAGCTGGAGCTGGACGCCCCAACACAGCGGCTCGCTGGCGGCCAACCAACCACTGGCGCCGGGCAGCACGGTGGTCGGGTTGATCCGAGCCAGCGGGCTGCAACCGCCCGCACAGTGGCAGCTCGACTAGAGGCTGCCGCTGCGATCAAACGGGAACAGGCGCCAGAAGGCGCGGCCCAGGATCTGCGAATCGGGCAGGAACGGACCACCCGGCCAGAAGCGCCCGTCCCAGCTGTTGGCTCGGTTGTCACCGAGCACCACCACATGCCCCTGAGGCACCACGGCATCAAGGGTTTTGCAGCCGCTGGAACCGGCCTCAATGGGGCAATAGAAGCTCACGTAGGGCTCATGGAGTGGCGAGCCGTCGATCGCCACACGGCCCTGGGGGTCAACGCTGATGTGCTCACCGGGCAGGGCCACAACCCGTTTGATGTAGGCATCGCAGGCGGGGTTGGCCAGCCCGGGCACCTTGTTCACCAGGGGGATGTTGCTGGGCAGGCACTCCCAGGGCGAAACGCGCCGACCACCGGTCAACACCGGATCAAAGGCATGGGGCGCATGAAAGACCACAATGTCGCCGCGGCGCGGGGTGCGGCCGCGGTAGGTGAGCTTCTCAACCAGCAAGCGGTCCTGGATCTGCAACCCCGGCAGCATCGAGCCCGAGGGGATGTAGCGCGCTTCGACCAGCAGGTGTCGGATTCCCAGGGCCACCGCCAGGGTGATCAGCACGCTGCGCCAGAACGGCCAGACGCTTTCGGGCGGGGGGCTTTTGGCGCTGCCGCTCTGCGCTGGGGCCGGATCGGTCTGTGAACTGGATTCGCCGCTGAGGTCTGGCAAAGCGCGTGCCGCTGTTCGATGCTGGAGCAGGCAGATTAGGCAGACACCGACCACCCCGCCCGCCATGGTTCGTCCGCGCTGGCAAGCGCTGCGCCGCCTTGATCGCAGCCGCGCCGGCCGCCGCTGGGACCGGTTTGTGGCGATCTGGGCCAGCCTCAACCTGCTGTGGGTGGCCTTTGACCTGACCTACGTGCCACTGCGCAGCTTCTGGCTGCAGCGCAATCTGTATCCCCTGCCCGGCACACCGCTGGTGCTTCCGCTGGGCTTCATTCCCGATCTGACCCCTTGGATCGACCCGATCAAGGGAATCGAACCGCACCGCGAAACCCAGACCTACCTGCGCCAGTTCGACCAGCTCGAGCAGGCCATGGCGGCTAGCAGGGGCCCTGGCGGCGCCCTGACCCCGCCGCAGCAACGGCTGCTCGAGCAGCAGCTGCGGCTGACGGTGGAGCTGATCGACAGCAATCCCTTTTTGGCCTCAGGCCATTCCGGCACGCTGGAAAAAATCAAGAACCGCCTGCGCCAGCGGGCTGATCTCGACTCAGCCAAGGCCTCAGCCAGAGCCCTGCTCAGCCCAGCCTGGATCGAACGCCGGGGCTGGCCAGGCGAGCAGCGCTTCTGGCAGCAGCAGATCATGCCGCTGGTGGCCACCAACTACTGGCGCTCCATCGACGAGAACGGACGTCCCACCGATCACGTCTGGCGCATCGATCTGCTGCTGTTTCAGTCGGTTTTCGCGCTCGACATCCTGCTCAAGGTGATCCGGCTGCGCCGACGGCTGCCGGGGCTGAGCTGGCGCGATGCCATCTTGAGGCGTTGGATCGACCTGCCACTGCTGCTGCCATTCTGGCGCTGGCTCCGGCTCGTGCCGGTGCTGGAGCGCCTGCAGACCAGCGGCCTGATCAACATTGAGCCGCTGCGCGCCGTGATCAGCCGCGCCGTGGTGGCGCTGTTGGCCCTGGAGCTGTTTGAGGTGCTGACCCTGCAGCTGCTCGATGGTGGCCAGTCGCTGATTCGTTCGCGCCAATGGCCGCAACGCATCAGGGCACTGCGCAGCCACCAGAGCGTGAGCCAAAGCCAGGAGCAGGAGGTGGTGGCGCTGGTGCGCATCTGGGCGCCACTGCTGCTCAGCCAGGTGGCGCCCAGACTTGCACCCGAGCTGCAGGGGTTGCTCCGTTACAGCCTCAGGCAGAGCCTCGAAGGCACGGTGGTGCCGCCGCCCTTGCGGCAGCTCGCACCGTTGCTGCAGATCGAATCCGGTCTCACGCAGCAACTGGCAGCTGGCATGACCCGCAATCTGCTGGAGCTGTCGCGCTCGACCGGCAATCAACTGGCGCGCACCGATGCGGCCCAACTGGAACTGCTGCAGCGCACCATCGATCGCTTCTGGGAAGAACTGGCCGCCGCCCTTGAAAACGGACCGGTGCTCTCCCAGACCCAGGAGCTGCTGAGCGCCCTGCTGGAGAGCTTCAAAGGCTCCTACCTCAACCAGATCAGCCGTCTGGGGGTCGACTCCCTGATCGAGGAACTCGACCTGCTGATGGCCCGCAACGCCAGCCAGGAACGGCCCGGTGAGGCGCCAGGCTCAGCCCAGTAGCGCCTGCCACTCGTCGCTGTTGAACCCCGTGAGCACCCGCTGATCGTCCGTGATCAGCACGGGACGCTTGATCAGCTTGCCGTCGGCAGCAAGAGCAGCAAGCGCCTGCTCGTCCGTCATCGCGGCAACGGCGACTGAGCCCAGGGCCCGGTAACTCATACCGCTGGTGTTGAACAGGCGTTTGCGGCCCAGCTGCTCAAGTGCGAGGGCCAATTCGGCCCGGGTCGGGGGCTGCTGGGTGATGTCGATCACCTCAACGCCCCGGCCGCGCTCGTTGAGCCAAGACAGGGCCTTGCGACAGGTGCTGCAGGAGCTGTAGCTGTAGAGCTTCAACGACCAACCAGCGCCTTGAGCGCACCCACCAGGCTGTTGGAGCCCTTGCCGACGGCATTGGTCGGGCGGGTGCGCACGGTCACATCACCGTTGACGGTGGTGCGGCAGCTGAGGCGGAAATTGGCCGGGCGGTCAGCCAGGTACACCTCTTCCACGTCGGAACGGGGCGAAAGGTTCTGCATGCCCTCAACCACCTCCATCACGCAGGTGCCGCACTGGCCAAGGCCACCGCAGTTGTTGAGGTTGTTGAGACCCTTGTAGGGATTGATGCCCGCATCCAGCGCAGCCTTGCGCAGGTTGGCGCCCTCAATGCACCCGACTTGCTGACCTTCCTGCTCAAAACGGATGGTGGGCACGGATCAAAAGAGGGACGGGCGCCGCCCAACTTAAGCCACGCGGGCCACCTTCCCGCGTTTGGCGCTGCCCGAGCGCAATCATCAGCTGCAAACCGGCGCAGCCGCCAGGCCAAGGGGCGCCGCGGCCGATAGCTTGTCCCTTTGATACCCCAGGCTCTGTGAGCACCTCGAGCGCCGGTCACTACGACCTGATCGTGCAGCAGCTTGTGCCCGGCTACGCCAGCCTGGCGCGGTTGTCGGTGGCGCTTCTGGCGACATCACCGCTGGCCCGAGCGGCTGGGGCCACGGTGTTGGTGGCCGGCTGCGGCACAGGCGCCGAGCTGCTTGAGGCGCACGCGCAGCGTCCCGATTGGCAGCTCAGCGCCATCGATCCGTCAGCCGCCATGCTGGCTGCGGCCCAGCAACGCCTTGAGCAGCAGCCCGCTGCCGCCCAGGGCAGCCCCATTCATTGGCAGCAGACCACGGTTGAAGCCATGCAGGCCGAAGCGAGCTTCGACGGGGCGCTCTCGGTGCTGGTGCTGCAGTCACTGCCAGACGACGGCAGCAAGCTGGCCTTTTTAAGCGCGCTGGCCCGCAGCCTCAAGCCCGGCGGGCAGTTGGTGCTGGTCGATCTGATGGCACCAGAGCGCTCACCACTGCAAAGCCAGGTGGATGCGGCCTGGGTTCAATTCCAGAGCGCCAGCGGCATCGCCGCCTCCGAAGCGGCGGTGGCCGGTCTGACCCAGGGCATTCATCCGATCGGCACAAGCCGGCTTGCAGCGTTGGTTGAAGCGGCAGGGCTGAGCGATCCAGCCCCAATTTTTCAGGCGCTCAACGTGCAGGGCTTTTTGCTGCAGAAGCTGCCTTGATGCAGCGCTCCAGCAACGCTGGCACCGCGTCGCTGCCAAGCCAGCCTGTGATGGTGGTCAACCGACCCTCCAGGTTCTTGTAGGTGCGGAAGAACTCGGCCACCTCCTCCAGCTGACTGGCGGCGATCTGACGCAGGTCGGTGATCGCCGCCTGGCGCTGATCAGCCGATGGAATGCACAGCAATTTGCCGTCGTGGCAACCGCTGTCGATCATGTCGAGGATGCCGATCGGACGGGCCACGATCAGGCACCCGGCAAAGGTCGGCTCCTGCATGATCACCAGCGCATCGAGCGGTGCGCCGTCCTCGTTGAGGGTTCCCGGCACAAAGCCGTAATCAAACGGGTAACGCACCGAGGAGTGCAACACCCGATCGAGCGCCATCACCCCGGCGGCCTCGTTGTATTCGTATTTGTTGCGGCTGCCGGCCGGAATTTCGACCAGCAGATTCACCAGACCCGGCCCTGGCGAGGCCGGCACCATGCTCAGGTCCATCGACGGCAGCAGGGCAGTGCACCCCTGCATGCTGATCACACAACGCCGCGATGACCAGCCGGTGGGGCGGTTCAGGCCAGGACGCGATCAGGCCGCCGGCCGTTTCTGCTCTTGCGCATCGCGGCGGCTGCTGAGCTCGGTGGGCCGAGACTCAAACTGATCAAGCCGCTCGCGCACGGCGCGCAGCTCCTCGAGAATGGAGCTGAGCAGCTGCTGGGTGGCGGTCGAGGGGGAGTTGAGGACCTCGACGGTCACCTCTTTGATCCGAAGCACATCGCGGGCAAAGCGGGCGACCTCGTTGGGGTGGAACAGCAGTGGATCTTTTTGATCACTGCGGTACTCGGGGTTGAGCTTGCGCGGGTTGAATGGCGGATTGAGGTTGCGCGGATCGGTGTTGGTGTAGCGATACACCGAAGCGCGCGAGCGATTCAACGCCTTCTGAACATCGTCAATGCCGATCAGGGCTTCGGCATCAGCCGAACCAGGCTCGCCGGCAAGGACTGGTTCAACGGATGTCGAAGCTGAGATGCCCAGGGTGCCTGAGTGCAGCGACTGGGCAAACATGAGACGACGGTTGGAATCCTTGGACGCGATGAAACTACCAGAGGTTTCCTGATCGCGCCGCGCGGCTGTGCAGCTGGGCAAGTGGTGGGCGGTGATAGCTTCCGCCTCTCTCCTGCCCTTGCTGCCATGCGCGTCTCCCGCCTGATGCTGGTGACGCTGCGCGACGACCCGGCCGAAGCGGAGATCAGCTCCCACAAACTGCTGCTGCGCGGTGGCTACATCCGCCGCATCAGCAGCGGCATCTACGCCTATCTGCCCTTGCTGTGGCGCGTGCTGCAGAAGATCGAGGGCATCGTGCGCCAGGAGATGAACGCCACCGGCGCCCTGGAAACCCTATTGCCGCAACTGCAGCCCGCCGAGCTGTGGCAGCGCAGCGGCCGCTGGGATGGCTACACAGCCGGCGAAGGGATCATGTTCCACCTGCAGGACAGGCAGGAGCGCCAGCTGGGTCTGGGCCCCACCCATGAAGAGGTGATCACGGCCCTGGCCGCCGATCTGCTGCGCTCCTACCGGCAGCTGCCGGTGAGCTTGTATCAGATCCAGACCAAATTCAGAGATGAGATCAGGCCGCGCTTCGGCTTGATGCGTGGGCGCGAATTCATCATGAAAGACGCCTACTCGTTCCACGCCAGCGAGGAATCGCTCAAGCAGAGCTACGCGGCGATGGACCTGGCCTACAGGCGCATCTTTGCGCGCTGCGGGCTGCGCGCCGTGGCCGTCGAAGCCGACAGCGGCGCCATCGGCGGCTCGGCGTCCCAGGAGTTCATGGTCACGGCCGAGGCGGGCGAAGACCTGATCCTCACCAGTGAGGACGGCCGCTACGGAGCCAATCAGGAACGGGCTGTCTCGCTGCCGCCGCCTGCGGTTGAGCTGCAGCAGAGCCCGTGCCAGGAGCTGGCCACGCCTGGGCTGGCCAGCATTGAAGATCTTTGCCGCGTGCACGGCTTCGACCCCACCCAGATCGTCAAGGTTCTGGTGTTGGTGGCGCGCTTTGCGGCGGCTCCAGCGCAGCCGCTGCTCGTGTGCCTGCGCGGTGATCAGCAGCTCAATGAGGTGAAGCTCGCCAATGCGGTCAGCGCCAGGGCAGCCGAAGGCGCCGGGGCACTGCTCGAGATCACCCCGATCAGCAACGAGCTGCTGGCCGCCGAGGGACTCGCCCCGCTGCCCTTTGGTTCGCTGGGCCCCCAGCTTGACGATGGCGTGCTGGCCGGCGCCCGCAGCTGGCAACAACGCTTTTTACGGCTCGCCGATACCACCGCCACTGACCTGACTGGCTTTGTCTGCGGCGCCTGCCGCAGCGATCAGCACCTGGTGGGGGCCAGCTGGGAGGCGTTGCTCCCCCAGCCTGATCAACGCCCCCAGAGCCTGGATCTGCGCGCAGCCCAGCCCGGTGATCGCTGCCTGCATGCTCCCGAGCAGACGCTGCTGGCCGCCCGTGGCATTGAGGTGGGTCACATCTTTCAATTGGGCCGCAAGTACTCGCAGGCCCTCGAGGCGACGTTCACCAACGAAGCCGGCAGCGAAGAGGCCCTCTGGATGGGTTGCTACGGCATCGGGGTCTCGCGTCTGGCCCAGGCGGCCGTGGAGCAGCACCATGACGAGCAGGGCATCTGCTGGCCGACCTCGATTGCCCCCTTTGAGGTGATCGTGGTGCCAGCCAACATCGAGGATCCACTGCAACAACAGCTGGCCGAGTCGCTGCTCACAGAGTTGCTCGATGCAGGGGTCGATGCCCTGCTCGATGACCGCAGCGAGCGCGCAGGGGTCAAGTTCAAGGATGCCGACCTGATCGGCATTCCCTGGCGAGTGGTGGTGGGCCGCGATGCGGCCAACGGCCAGATTGAACTGGTGCAGCGTCAGGGGCGCAGCACCGAAGCGCTCGCCGCCAGTGCGCTGCTCGAGGTGCTGCTGCCCAGGCTCACGACCGAGCGCTGTGGACTGCTGGGCGAGCCCGCCTAGGATCCGGCCCAACTTGAACCGGCCCGCCATGTCCGCGATGCTCAGCGCTCTGATCGAGGGTTTTCGCGGACTGGCCCGCAGCCTCGGCCGCGGCCTCATCGCCCTGTGTCTTGGCCTCTGCCTGATGCTGAGCGCCTGCAGCGGATCGGCCACAGGGCTGAGCGGCAACTATGTCGATGACACCGTCGCCGTTGCCGGCAGCCTGCTGAACACGATTGCGCTGAGTGCCGATGATCCGGCCCGCAGCGAAGCCGAAACCCAGGCCCGAAGCCTGATGAACGACTACATGGCCCGCTACCGCCCGCGCAGTGCTGTCAATGGCCTGAGCTCGTTCACCACGATGCAAACGGCCCTCAATTCACTGGCTGGCCATTACGCCAATTACCCCAATCGCCCCTTGCCCGAAGCCCTGCAGGAGCGTCTCAGCAAAGAACTGAAAAAAGCAGAATCGAGCGCAACCCGCGGCGCCTGAGGGTTGCCGATCGGGCCTCCAATCTGAGAGGCTCTCTGTTTGTGCTTAGAAGCGGCTACGGGCCGCTGTTTCGTTGGCCAACGTCGTCGTCATCGGTGCGCAGTGGGGCGATGAAGGCAAAGGCAAGATCACCGATCTGCTGAGCCGATCTGCCGATGTGGTTGTGCGCTATCAAGGCGGCGTCAATGCCGGCCACACGATCGTGGTGGACGGCCAGGTGCTCAAGCTGCACCTCATCCCGTCTGGAATCCTTTACCCCGACACGATCTGCCTGATCGGTTCGGGCACCGTGGTCGATCCCAAGGTGATGCTGGGCGAGCTCGACATGCTGCTCGAGCTGGGCATTGACGTCAGCGGCCTGAAGCTCGCCTCCAGCGCGCACGTCACCATGCCCTACCACCGCCTGCTGGATCAGGCGATGGAGCAGCGCCGCGGCGAGCGCCGCATCGGCACCACGGGCCGGGGGATCGGTCCCACCTATGCGGACAAGTCAGAACGCAATGGCATCCGCGTCATCGACCTGCTCGATGCGGATCGGCTGCGCGAGCGTCTCGAGGGCCCGATGGCCCAGAAGAACGAGCTGCTGCAGACCATCTATGGGCTCGAGCCCCTTGATCCGGAGGCCGTGCTGCAGGAATACGCCGCCTACGGCAAACGGCTGGCTCCCCACGTGGTCGATTGCACCCGCGCCATTCACCAGGCGGCGCGGGCTCGCAAGAACATCCTGTTCGAGGGCGCCCAAGGCACCCTGCTCGATCTCGATCACGGCACCTACCCCTATGTGACCTCGTCGAACCCGGTCAGCGGCGGCGCCTGCATCGGCGCCGGCGTGGGCCCAACGCTGATCGACCGGGTGATCGGCGTGGCCAAGGCCTACACCACCCGGGTCGGTGAGGGTCCCTTCCCCACCGAGTTGGAGGGCAGCCTCAACGACCACCTCTGCGATCGCGGGCACGAATTCGGCACCACCACGGGCCGTCGCCGCCGCTGCGGCTGGTTCGACGGGGTGATCGGCCGCTACGCCGTTGAGGTCAATGGACTCGACTGCCTGGCGATCACCAAGCTGGATGTGCTCGATGAGCTCGATGCGATCCAGGTGTGTGTGGCCTACGAACTCGATGGCCAGCGCATTGAGCACTTTCCCAGCAGTGCCGAAGACTTTGCCCGCTGCAGACCGATCTTCCAGAGCCTGCCGGGGTGGCAAAGCTCCACCGCCGACTGCCGCAGCCTCGACGACCTGCCCCCTGCGGCGATGGCCTATCTGCGCTTTCTGGCCGAGCTGATGGAGGTCCCGATCGCCATCGTCTCGCTGGGTGCCAGCCGCGATCAGACGATCGTGGTCGAAGATCCCATTCACGGTCCCAAGCGGGCCCTGCTCAGCGTCTGACTCTGATGGCTGCCAAAACCCTTGATGTTGTCGGCATCGGCAACGCGATCGTCGATGTGCTCGTGCGCACCGACGACGACACCATCGACAACCACGAGCTCACCAAGGGCACCATGGCCCTGATCGATGAGCAGCAGGCCGAGACCCTCTACGCCAGCCTCGGCCCTGGCCTTGAGACCTCGGGCGGCTCAGCGGCCAACACCCTGGCCGGTATCGCCCAGCTGGGCGGCCGGGCCGGTTTCATTGGCCGGGTGCGCGATGACCAGCTCGGGGCCATCTTCAGTCACGACATCCGGGCCGTCGGCGCGACTTACCAGACCCCAGCAGCGACCAGTGGCCCTTCGACCGCGCGCTGCCTGATTCTGGTGACACCCGATGCCCAGCGCACCATGTGCACCTACCTGGGGGCCTCGGTGCAGCTGCATCCCGATGATCTGGATCTGGATCTGGTCGCCCAGGCCAAGGTGCTGTATCTGGAGGGGTACCTGTGGGATAGCGAGGACGCCAAGGCGGCCTTCATCGCCGCCGCCGAGGTGGCCCGTGCCCATGGCGGCGAAGTCGCCCTGAGCCTGTCAGATGCGTTCTGCGTGGAGCGCCACCGCGACAGTTTTCAAGATCTGGTCGATGGCCATGTCGACATCCTGTTTGCCAACGAGATGGAAATCACCTCGCTCTACAAGGCCAACAGCTTTGACGAGGCCGCCGAGACGGTGCGCGGACGCTGCAAGGTGGCGGCCCTGACCCGCAGCGAGCTGGGCTCGGTGATCCTCAATGGCCAAGGAACCCACCACATCGATCCGTTCAAGCTCGGCCCGCTGGTCGACACCACAGGGGCGGGCGATCTGTATGCGGCGGGATTCCTGCACGCCTACTGCCAGGGCCAGGCGATCGAGCACTGCGGTCGGCTGGGCTCGCTCTGCGCAGGAGCGGTCGTGACCCAGCTGGGCCCCCGTCCCCGGAGCGATCTGCAGACACTGGCAGCGCAACATCTGAGCTGAGGGCTCAGGCTGGTCGGCCATCAGGCGGCGCCAGCTCAGCGGCCAGCCAGCCTGCGTAGCTGCTGGATGCAGCCGCCGGCCACACCAGCCACTCGGGAGTCGCGTAGCTGTGCAGCGCGTGCACGGCGGCAGCCAGGTCGTCGAGGCGTCTTGCGTCGGTCTTGAGCAGCAGTTGCACCTCGGTGGCCGATTCGAGTTGCCCATGCCAGTGATAGAGCGCGCGCTGGGGCTGCAGGCTGACGCAGGCGACCAGTCGCCGCTCAAGCAGAGCCAGCGCCAGAGCCTCGGCCTTGGCCTGGTCAGCCTCACTGGTCAGGGCCAGCATCACCTGGGACGGGTTGCGATCGGCCACGGGGCGCTCAAGCCAGCAGCTGCTTCAGCTTGCTGAGCAGCGCCTCCATCGGCAAGGCACCGGGACCCTCGCTGGGGCGCTGCACCAGCAGCAGCTGGCAGCCGCAGGACCTGGAGACCTCCTGCCAGAGCGCCTCGATGCGGCCGCCCGACTGGCGGCAGACCACCGTGTCGATGCGCCAGCGGCGCAGCAGAGCGCGTTCGAGCGCAAAATCGGCGCTGGGCCGCAGGCAAGCGATGCGATCGGGCGCCAGGCCCGCCGCCAACGCCAGCTGCAAGGCCTCTGGATTGCTCAGCACGCGGGCATGGTGCAAGGCCCCGGGGCTGCAGGCCACAGCTCGGCTCAACTGACGGCTGCCCAGGGCCAACAGCAGTCGCACGCCGGCCAGCGGCTCAGCATCCAGGGCCTGCAGATGCGGCAGCAGCCGCGCCCCAGCGCTCGGCAGGCCCTCACGCGTCAGACGCAGCAGGGGCAGAGCCTGGCTGGCGCAGACCTGGGCCACATCGCGGCTGATCTGCTGGGCAAACGGGTGGGTGGCATCAACAACCGCGCGCACCGTTCGCCCCTGGCTGGCAAAGCACCGCAGCTGCTCGGCAATGCCAGCTGGGCCCTCAAGGGCGCCGATCTGAAGCTCAAGGGCGCCCACAGGCCAGGTGCTGAGCAGCGCTTGATAGGCAGCTGCTGCCGCTGCAGTCACCAGCGACACCTGCAGCCGCCAGCCTTGCTGCAGCAACGCCTCGGCCAGCAGTGGCCCCTCGCCTGTGCCCGCCAAGATCCACAGGCTCGGCCTCTGGTGCAATTCAGCCCCGTGGTTCAGGATGGGCGCCACCTTTGGTTCTGTAGGAGTGAATCACTGTTTGCTTGAGGTGGAGGTGCTCGAGGCACCCCAGGTGCGCTACACCCAGGACAACCAGACCGCCGTGGCCGAGATGGTGGTCAGTCTGGAGGGTCTGCGGGCCGAAGACCCCCCCGGCCAGCTCAAGGTGGTGGGCTGGGGCAACCTCGCCCAGGAGCTACCCAACCGGGTGCAGGTGGGCCAGCGGATGGTGATCGAAGGCCGCCTGCGCATGAACACGGTGACCCGTCAGGACGGGGTCAAAGAAAAAAAAGCCGAATTCACCCTCTCGCGCCTGCATCCGGTGGCTGCTGGGACCGGCGGATCTGCTGGGGCCCCTGCACCTCGGCCCCAGAGCAGCGCCACCGCCCCTGCGGCTGCCCCTGCGCCAGCCGCTGCCCCTGCGCCAGCCGCTGCTGCCGAGCCGCCCACCTGGAATGCAGCCCCGCTGGTGCCTGACCTTGGAGACGACGACATTCCCTTTTGACGGGTGCAACCCGACGGGCCCCGATCAGCTGCTGAGCTTGTCCTGGGCCCGATCGAGCAACGCGCCAAGCTCGCGCTCGAGTGCTGCCAGATCAAGCCTGTAGTCAGGCCAGGCACCGGCATCGAGCTGACGCAGGAGCCACTGCCGATCGTCTTGCAGCTGGGCCAGCAGCTCATGCACGCCAGCTGCCGCACCAGAGTCGGGTTCTGCAGGGCTCATCGGGTTTGAGAAGGCCATCAGGGCGGCGCAACAGCTCCATCCTGCTTGCTGCTGGCCGAAGATGGCGGCATGAATGCTCTGTTCTCTCCAGGAAGCCTGGTGACCATCGCCGGCGCCGTGCTGACCGTGGTCGGCTCAATCGCCTACCTGGGCGATAACGCCAACCTCAGTCTGCCGACGATTTTTTATGGCATCCCCATCTTGCTGGGGGGGTTGGCGCTGAAGTCATCGGAGCTGCCGCCGCCAAAGCGGCTCACGCCCCCCGAGCAGTACCGCAACGAGCGTCTGGATCCTGCCAATGCAGACCTGATCAAACTGCTGGGCGATCTCAACCGCTGGCGTTACGGGCAAAAGGCCCACCTGGAGAGCTCACTCGAAGCCCTCAAGCTCTGGGATGAAGACCGTCCGCCGCAGCTGCTGAGCGTGGCCGAGATTGGCAGCGATGGCAGCTACGGCCTGGTGCTCACGTTTGACACCGCTGGCGTACCGCTCGAGCGCTGGCAAGATCAGCAGGCACGCCTGGGACGCTTCTTCGGTCCCGGCCTGAGCGCAGAGCTCGAGCCGATCAGCTCCGGGCACCTGCGTCTGACCCTGCTGAAATCGTGAGCGACGCCATCACCAGCAACGACACCCTGAGGGTTTCGGTCCTCAGCGAAGCCCTGCCCTACATCCAGCGCTTTGCCGGGCGCCGCATGGTGGTGAAATACGGCGGCGCCGCCATGGTGCAGGCCGATCTGCGCGAGGCGGTCTTTCGTGATCTGGTGCTGCTGCGCAGCGTCGGTGTGCAGCCGATCGTGGTACACGGCGGCGGGCCTGAGATCAACCAGTGGCTCGAGAAACTGGCGATCACCCCGCAGTTTCAAGATGGCCTGCGCGTCACGGACGCCGCCACCATGGACGTGGTCGAGATGGTGCTGGTCGGCAGGGTCAACAAACAGATCGTTAACGGCCTGCACCAGGTGGGCGGCCAGGCCGTCGGCCTCTGCGGCAGCGATGGCCAGCTGGTGATCGCACGCCCCTACGGCGATGGATCCCGAGGCCTGGTGGGCGATGTGGCGGCCGTCAATCCCGCCGTGCTGACACCCCTGCTCGATGCCGGTTACATCCCGGTGATTTCAAGCGTGGCAGCTGATCCTTCAGGACAAGCCCACAACATCAACGCCGACACGGTGGCGGGCGAACTGGCCGCTGCCCTGCAGGCCGAAAAGCTGATCCTGCTGACCGACACCCCCGGGATCCTGCAGGATCGGGACGATCCGGGCTCGTTACACAGGCAGTTGAGTCTTGCGGCCGCCCGCCAGCTGATGAGCAGCGGTGTGGTGCAGGGGGGCATGACCCCCAAGACCGAATGCTGCATCCGTGCCCTGGCCCAGGGTGTGGCGGCAGCGCACATCGTCGATGGGCGGGTTCCCCATGCCCTGCTGCTTGAGGTCTTCACCAATGCCGGCATCGGCACGATGGTGGTGGGCAGCCAACGCCATCTGCAGCCCGGCGACTGATCACGGTGAGCGACCAGCCGGAGCAGGTGCAGCTGGCGCAGGCGCAACACGCACTCGAGCGGGGTGACTACGGCCAGGTGATCAGGCTGCTGGGCGCAGGCGCTCAGGCGCAGCAGAGCCAGGCCCTGCTGCTGCTGGCGACCGCGTACTTGGGCCTGGGCCGCAACAACGAGGCGTTGCTGTGCTGCCGCAGGCTGCGCAGCTGCGGCGACGCCAGCCTGCGGGCCCAGGCCCGCGAGCTGCAGCGCGTACTGGAGGCACCCGCTCTGCAGCGGCCGCGCGACTGGTCGCTCACCCTGCCTGATCTGAGCGGCAGCGATCCGGCTGTGGGGCGCCAGCTCGGCGAACTGAGCCGGAGACGCCGGCGTCAACGGCCCCCTGAACCACCGCCGCCAGCCGTCGGCCCCACCCGCGCCCCCCTGGGCTTTGCCCTACTGGTCAGCCTGCTGGTGGCCCTGGCGCTGCTGCTCGGGGGCTGCAACGAGGTCACCAGCACCCTGCGCTTCAGCAGCCCCGGACGGCTGCAACTGAGCCATCGCATCGACAGTGGCGGCGGCGCGCTGCCGGCCTGGCAACGGCAATGGATCAAGGACCTGCGCCAGCAGGGCTGGCGGGTGCAGCAGCTGGGAGAGAGCACCCTGCTGCAGGCCCCAGTGCTGCCCAGCCGCCAGGCCCTGCGCCGGCTGCAGCAGAGCATCAGCAGTGCCTCAGGCTTGGCTGCGGCGGGGCTGCCAGAGCCGCAGCTGCAGCTGCGCAGCCGCAACTGGCTGGTGGCGATCGATGAGCGCTTTGTGCTGGAGCTCGACCTGCGCGGCCTCAGCCCCTGGAGCACCCCAGAGCTTGAGCTCGTGCTTGAAGGCGTACCCAAGCGGGCGCTGCGCAGTGCCGCTCCGGCTGCGGCAGAGCCCATCGGGGCTGGACGCACACCGCGTTGGCGCTGGCGTCTGCAGGGCGGCGCCAGCAACCAGCTGGTGCTGCACCTGTGGCATTGGAATCCGCTGGGTCTTGGCGCTGTTGCCGTGGCAGCACTGCTGCTGCTCAGCCTGGTGCTGCAGCAACTGCGCCGGCAATTGGGCTTTGGCCTGCCCGAACTGCCGGGCTAAAGGGCCAGCGGGTCGGGGTCGATCGCCAGGCTCACCCCAGCGGGCAGGTTGCCGCGCAGCTCAGCTTCAGCCGGCAATGGGATGGCACCGCCTGCAGGCCCGTGCAGCAACAACTGCCAGCGGCTGCGGCCCGCCACACGGGCCACAGGCGCCGGTGCCGGACCGATCAAGCACCAACCTGCCTCCAGCACCTGGGGCTCAAGCCTTGAGGCCACAGCAGCGGCAGCCGTTGCCGTTGCGCTGGCGGACGGACCTGCAAACCGCAGCAGGGCGGCTCTGGCAAAGGGAACCAGCGCGGCGCGGCGGCGCAGCTCCAGCTCTTCGGCCAGGAAGGCGCCGTAATCGCCACTGACCAGGTGAGCAATCACCGGATGTTCGGGCAGATAGGTCTGCACCAGCACCTCGCCGGGCAGTTCAGCGCGGCCGGCCCTGCCTGCGAGCTGCAGCATCAGCTGCAGGGCCTGCTCACTGGCCCGCAGATCGGGCCGATGCAACAGGCCATCGGCAGCCAGCACCGCAGCCAGGGTGACCCTGGGTAGATCCATTCCCTTGGCCAGCATCTGGGTGCCCACGAGCACGTCGGCTTCGCCGGCGGCAAAGCGCTGCAGCAGCTGGCGGTGCCCATCGCGGCCGCGGGTGCTGTCGCGATCGAAGCGCAACAGCCGCAGCTCGGGCAGATCTTCAGCCAGTTGCTCAACCACCCGCTGGGTGCCGGCGCCAAAGGGCTTGAACGCTGAAGAGCCGCAATGGCTGCAGCGATCGCTGACGTTCTGGCGGTGATCGCACCAGTGGCAGCGCAGCCACTGGTTGCCGGCCTTGCTGCGATGCACCGTCAGCGCCACATCGCAGTGCGGACACAGCACCGCCTCACCGCAACTGCGGCAACTCAGAAACGAGCGATAGCCACGCCGCGGCACCAGCACCACCGCCTGCTCCCGGCGTTCGCCCACCTGCTGGAGCCGATCGAGCAGGGGCCTGCTGATCAGCCGCCGATGCCCCTGGGCCAGTTCCTGGCGCATGTCGACCAGCCGCACCGGGGGCAGGGGGCGCCCACCGATACGAGAGGGCAGCTTCAACAGCGCGATCTCGCCGATCTCACAGCGCTGCCACGTCTCCAGCGATGGCGTTGCGGTGCCCAGCAGCAGCACGGCACCGTCCTGCTGGGCGCGCATCTGGGCCACATCGCGGGCGTGGTAGCAGGGCATCGGACTCTCCTGCTTGTACGAACTGTCGTGCTCCTCATCGAGCACGATCAGGCCCAGGCGAGGCAGGGGCAAAAACACCGCCGAACGGGTGCCCACCACCAAACGGGGCTGCGATGGATCAAGAGCCTTGCGCCAACTGGCGACCCGCTCACCATCGGCCATGCCGCTGTGGTACTCGAGCACCGCGTCAGCGAAGCGGCTGCGGGCGCGATCGAGCAGTTGAGGGATCAGACCGATCTCGGGTGTCAGCAGCAGCACGCTCTGCCCCCGCGCCAGGACCGCTGCCGCTGCCTGCAGGTAGACCTCGGTCTTGCCGGCCCCGGTGACCCCCCAGAGCAGCAGGGTGGAGCCCGGTTCGGCCGTCAGCACGGCCTTGCAGGCCAGACTCTGCTCAGGATTAAGCCGGCGCGCCGAGTCCACCGCAGGACGTGCTGCTGCCAGCGGTACGCGCCTCACCAGCGCTCGGCGCTCAAGCGCCGCTAGGACGGCACGGCTGTGGCCGCCCTGGCCGCACAGTTGAACCAGGGGCAACGCGCCACCGGCGGCCTCGAGACTGCTCAGCAGGGCCCCCTGAGCCGCCGTGAGCCGCGTGCTCTCGGCCCCAGGCAGTGGTCCTTCGATGCACCACTGGGGTCGCGCCGCCTTGGCAGGCCGCTGCGCGCGCTGGCCCAGCCAGGCCGACGGCAGGGCGCTCTTGAGGGTCAAAAAGCGACTGGCGTGGCAGTGGACTGCCACCTGGGCGATCAAGGCCTGCCAGCGGGTCGTCACCGCGGCGGCCTGCAGCAGGCTCTCGATGGGCTGCAGCGTGCGAGCCCCCAGTTCGCCGGGCAGGTCTTCAAGGGCTTCAACCACCAGACCCGAATGGCGCCGGCCGCGCAGGCGCACCTGCACGAGATCACCTGGCTGCACAGGGATCTGCTGGGGATTGCCGTAGGTGAAAACCTGCCCTTCACGGCCCGCTTCGAGCCAGACCTGGAGCCAGGGCGGCGCTGCGATCTGGGATTGGCTTGCCACCAGGCTTGCAAAGGCGTCTCGCCATTCTTAAGATGACAGTGTTGGGCAGTCGATCGACTGCTGTCGGAACCAGGCAAGGTTCCGTCCAGAGGGAAGACCCGAAGCGAGCGCCAGGAAACGACCTTCTCCATGAAGGCTTTCCATTACTGGCCTCCCGGTCTGCGACCACCCCTGACAGCTGTCATCAGGCTTCGGCCAAACCGGTTCATCGACACTCCTCAAACCAACTGCCTGCACCACTAGAACGCTTGACGGACCGCCATCGGTCCACCTGCTGGCTGGTCAGCGCGTCGTCTGCGGTCTGTCATCGGCAGTGCATGCCGTTGCCCACGTCAATTGTTCTGGATCACCGTTTGTGTTCACCACGTCCGGCAGGCCTCGCAGGTTGCCGTCTCGATTGGTGATCAGTTCATCGCATCGCCGCGACGCCTCTATCCCACCGTCAGTCGTTCCATGAGCCCTGCAGCCATCCTTGAAGCCCCCACCAGCACTGACGTTGATGCAGTGGCCGTCGAGGCACCTGAAGCGGTGAAGAGCACCGCCAAAACCGCCGCCAAGAGCAAGGCGAGCAAGAGCAAACCGGCTGCCAAAACCACTGCCAAGACCGGCAAGGCTGCTGCAGCCCCCAAAGCCGCCGCCAGCAGCGCCAAAGCCGGCAAAACTCCTGCCAAATCCAAAACCAAAGCAGCCGCGAGCCAGCCGGCCGCTGCGGCGATCGATCTTGAGGCCAGCGCCGATGCGTTGATCAGCGCCGCTGACCGGGCCGAGGCAGAGGCGCCCGCTGAAGTCAAGGACGACAAGGCCGCCGCCAAGGCTCTGGCCAGCATCAAGGTGGGCCCCAAGGGCGTCTACACCGAAGACTCGATCCGGGTCTACCTGCAGGAGATCGGCCGCATCCGCCTGCTGCGCCCCGACGAAGAGATCGAACTGGCCCGCAAGATCGCCGATCTGCTGCAGCTCGAGGAGCTGGCCGCCCAGTTTGAGAGCGATCACGGCCACTACCCCGACACCAAGGAGTGGGCGGCGCTGGTCGAGATGCCGCTGATCAAGTTCCGCCGGAGGCTGATGCTCGGCCGACGCGCCAAGGAAAAGATGGTGCAGTCGAACCTGCGCCTGGTGGTCTCGATCGCCAAGAAGTACATGAACCGGGGCCTGAGCTTCCAGGACCTGATTCAGGAGGGTTCCCTCGGCCTGATCCGCGCCGCTGAAAAGTTCGACCACGAGAAGGGCTACAAGTTCTCGACCTACGCCACCTGGTGGATCCGCCAAGCGATCACCCGCGCGATTGCCGACCAGTCGCGCACGATCCGCCTGCCGGTGCACCTGTACGAGACCATCTCGCGCATCAAGAAGACCACCAAGACCCTGAGCCAGGAGTTCGGCCGCAAGCCCACCGAAGAAGAGATCGCCGAATCGATGGAGATGACCATCGAGAAGCTGCGCTTCATCGCCAAGAGCGCCCAGCTGCCGATTTCGCTCGAGACCCCGATCGGCAAGGAGGAGGACTCCCGCCTGGGCGACTTCATCGAAGCCGACATCGAGAACCCCGAGCAGGACGTCGCCAAGAACCTGCTGCGCGAAGACCTCGAAGGCGTGCTCGCCACCCTCAGCCCGCGCGAGCGCGATGTGCTGCGGCTGCGCTATGGCCTCGATGACGGCCGCATGAAGACCCTTGAGGAGATCGGCCAGATCTTTGATGTGACCCGCGAGCGCATCCGCCAGATCGAGGCCAAGGCCCTGCGCAAGCTGCGCCACCCGAACCGCAACGGCGTGCTCAAGGAGTACATCAAGTAAGACCAAGCCCAGGCCAAAGCCGGTTTACGGTGCCCGAGTCGGCGGTGATCCCGCCGACTTTGTCGTGATGCATGCCATGCCCCCACGGGTTTCGATCGTTCTGCCCACCTACAACGAGCGGGGCAACATCGAACCGCTGCTGGCCCAGCTGCTGCCCCTGCAACGGCAGTTCGACCTCGAGATCCTCGTCGTCGATGACGACTCGGCCGACGGCACGGCCGAGCTGGTGCGGCAGCTGGCCCACCGCGAACCGAGGCTGCGGCTGATCCGGCGCGTAGGGCGCTCAGGTCTGGCCAGCGCCATCAAAGAAGGCCTGCTCGATGCCACCGGCGATGTCGCTGTGGTCATGGACAGCGACGGGCAGCACCCGCCGGAAACCGTGGCGCAGGCGATCGACACCCTGTGTGCAAGCGACCTCGATCTGGTGATTGGCAGTCGCTTTCACCCCAAGGCCAGCATTGCCGGGCTGAGCGGCCGCCGCGAAGCGGGCTCAACCTGGGCCAACGCCTGTGCCCGCTTCAGCCTGCCGCCGCGCTACAGCGAGCTCAGCGACTTCATGAGCGGATGTTTTGCGCTGCGGCTCGAGCCCCTGCTGCCGCTGATCCGCGCTGTCGATGTCAACGGTTTCAAGTTTCTCTATGAGCTCCTGGCGGTGAGCCGCGGGCGGCTGGCCACTGCCGAGGTGCCGCTGCAGTTTCAACCCCGCAGCTACGGCAGCTCCAAACTCGATCTGGCGATCTTCTGGGATTTTCTGATCTCAATCCTGCATAGCTTGAGCCTGAGGCTGCTGCCGCGGCGGGCGATCAGCTTTGGCCTGGTGGGCGCCTCTGGGGTGGTGGTGCAGCTGCTGGTGACCCAACTGTTGATGGCGCTGATCGGGCTTGGCTTTGAGCAGGCCTTGCCCTTTGCGGTGGTGAGCGCAGCGAGCTCGAACTACCTGATCAACAACGCCTTGACCTTCCGCTTTCAACGGCTGGAAGGCATGGCCCTGCTGCGGGGACTGCTCAAGTTTCTGCTGGTGGCCTCGTTGCCAGTGCTGGCCAATGTGGGGCTGGCCTCGGCGTACTACAGCTTTGTGGCCCGGGACACCTTCTGGGCGCAACTGGCCGGGATTCTGGTGGTGTTCGTCTGGAACTATGCGGCCTCGTCGCGCTTTGTGTGGAACACTCCGTAAATGAGCATGTCCCTTGCCGATCTGCGCGGCTTGCGCAGCGCCCCACAGCTGGATCCAAGCCAACGCGACAGCCTCAAGGCTGAGCTCGAGCCCCGGCTTGCCGCCTGCGACTGGTTCACGATTGGCGTCATGGCCAGCACAGGCGCTGAAGCCATCGAGGCCCTGCGCGCGCTTGAAGCCGCCCTGGGTTGGCCGCCGCTCGAGGCCGATCCGGCCAGCCCCAGCGGCAGCGCTGTGCAGGAGTCAGCCTTTCTGAAAGGCAACCAGAACACCGGCCGCTACCTGTTGCGCCCCGAGAACGGCCTGGGGCAGGGGTTGCTGATCACCGGCCACTGCCCAGGCGATCCCGGCGCCGAGGACACCTGGGGCCCGCTCCCGCTGGACCTGTTTGGCTGAGAGAACAGACAAGCGGATCGCGACGACTGATCACGACTCAAAGCGATCACTCAGCAGCGAGACCGCCGGTGCCTAGGCTTGGCAGCTGTGATTCAGGACTGATGGCCAACCACCTGCGCATCGCCTCCCGCCGCAGCCAGCTGGCCATGGTGCAGACCCACTGGGTGCGTGATGAACTGGCCAAGGCCCACCAAGGCCTGGAGATCACCATCGAGGCGATGGCCACCCAGGGCGACAAGATCCTCGATGTGGCGCTCGCCAAGATCGGCGACAAGGGCCTGTTCACCAAGGAGCTCGAGGCCCAGATGCTGGTGGACCGCGCCGACATCGCCGTCCACAGCCTCAAGGACCTGCCCACCAACCTGCCCGAAGGGCTGATGCTGGGCTGCATCACCGAACGCGAAGACCCGGCCGATGCCCTGGTCGTGCACGCCAAACACAAGGACAAAACCCTCTCAACCCTGCCCGAGGGTGCGGTGGTGGGCACCAGCTCGCTGCGCCGGCTGGCCCAGTTGCGCCATCACTTTCCGCACCTGACGTTCAAGGACGTGCGCGGCAATGTGATCACCCGCCTGGAGAAGCTTGATTCGGGTGAATTCGACTGTCTGATCCTGGCGGCCGCGGGCCTGGGTCGCCTCGGGCTGGGTGATCGCATTCATGAACTAATCGATCCGAGCATCTCGCTGCACGCCGTGGGACAGGGGGCTCTTGGCATCGAATGCCGCGAGGGCGACACCGCTGTGCTGGAGCAGATCAAAGTGCTCGAGCACCTACCCACCGCCCGCCGCTGCCTGGCCGAGCGCGCCTTCCTGCGCGAGCTCGAAGGTGGCTGTCAGGTGCCGATTGGTGTGAACACCCGCTTCGAGGGTGAGGAACTGGTGCTCACCGGCATGGTGGCGAGCCTCGATGGCCAGCGCCTGATCCGCGATGAGGCCCGCGGCGGCCAGGACGCACCGGAGGCCATCGGCATCACCCTGGCCCACAAGCTCAAGGCCCAAGGCGCCGGGGAAATCCTGGAGGAGATTTTTGCAACCGTTCGCCCCGAGGCCTGACGGCGAGCTTCAGGCCCCGCCGCTGCAATGGAACCTGCTGGCCTGGGCCGCCCTGCTCGGGGTTCTGACGGGACTGGCGGTGGTGGGATTCCATGAGCTGCTGGGGTTCATCAACACGTTTCTGTTCGGGCCCTTTGTGGAGGGGCTGCTGACGATCGGCCGCAGCCCCTTGCATCCGCTGGAGCTGCCCGTGCCGCCCCCACCACCACCGCCGGTTGCGCCCCTGCGTGCCGCCCCCCTGCAACAACTGCTGCAGATCGGCCTGGGGGGACTGGGTCTACTGCCGCCGCCGCCACCACCACCCGAACCGCCGCCCCTACCCAGCCTGCAGGTGCCCGACTGGCTCAGCCTTTGGCCGGTGCTGGTGGTGCCCACCCTGGGCGGCGCACTGGTCGGGGTGCTGCGGCGCTGGCTGGGCGATTTAGGACCAGGACTGCCCAGTCTGATGGCCATGGCCGATGGCGACATGGCTGCCGCGCCCAAGCTCCCGCTGCTGCGGTTGCTGAGCGCCTCGTTGAGCCTGGGCAGCGGTGCGTCACTGGGGCCTGAAGGACCCAGCGTCGAATCGGGCGGCAACATCGGCCTGTGGCTGGCCCTGAAGGCGCGGCTGACGCCCCAGAGCCAGAAAGCCCTGGTGGCGGCAGGGGTGGCGGCGGGCCTGGCCGCCGGTTTCAAAGCCCCGATCGCCGGTGTGTTCTTTGCTTTTGAAGGCAGCTTCAGCGGCCTTGGGGGGCGCCCCAGCCTGCGCGCGGTGCTGGTGGCCGCCATCACCTCAACCCTGGTGGTTCAGGTGGGGCTGGGCGATACGCCCATCCTGCGGCTGCCGGCTTACGACGTGCGCTCCCTCTGGGAGTTGCCGCTGTATCTGGGGCTGGGTGTGCTGGCGAGTTTCATGTCGGTGGCGCTGATCAAGCTGCTGGCGCTCGGGCGCAACCAGCGCCTGCAGAACCTGCTGCGGCAGCTGCCCGTTGGCTTGACTGGTGCCCTCGGGGGCCTGGCTGTCGGCGCGATCGCCCTGGAGTTTCCGCAGGTGCTGAGCGTCGGCTACGACACCATCGAAGCGCTGCTCGGCAATGGCGGTGGCATTCCCCTGTTGACCCTGGTGCTGCTGCTGGGCGCCAAGCTGCTTGCCACTGGCCTCAGCAACGCCACCGGCTTTGTGGGTGGCGGATTTGCACCGGCGCTGGTGCTGGGGGCTGTTCTGGGCAATTGCTACGGGCAGGTGCTGGGCACGGGTGGGCTGCATCTGGCCGTCGCCGCGCCACCGGCCTACGCCATGGTGGGCATGGCGGCGGTGCTCGCTGGCAGCGCCCGAGCCCCGCTCACGGCCCTGATCCTGCTGTTTGAGCTCACCCGGGATATTCGCATCGTGCTGCCGTTGATGGCAGCAGCAGGCCTGAGCGCTGCATTGGTCGAGCGCTGGCAAGGGCTGCAGGATCCGGGTCTGCTGGGGCCCGATCCCAGCGAAGAGCAGCGGCGAGCCGTGCTCAGCCGGCTGAGTGTCTGCGAGGCCTTGGAACCCGAAGCCCCCTTGCTGCTCGAAGCAGAGACCAGCGCCGCAGACGCCCTCAACAGCCTGGTTGAAGCGCATGGCCACTGCCTGTTGGTGGTGGATGGCCCCTGGGTGATCGGCCTGGTTACTCTGGCCGATCTCCAGCGCAGCTTGAGCCGCCAGCAAGGCACCAGTGTGCTGCGCGACTGCCTGCGCGACGAGCTGATCTGGCTGCCCAGCACCGCCCAGCTGGCCCAACTTGAAGATCAACTCGAGCCCAATGGTCTGAGGCAGCTGCCGGTGTTTGCTGTGCCCGCTGAGGGTGTGGCCGCGCTACCCCATGGCCTGCCGGGCTCGGGGCTGAGCGCCAAGACCCTGTGCGGCCTGGCCAGTCGTGATGGAAAGGCCAGGGCCCTGGCTCGCCGCAGCCTGGGCGACACTCAACCGAGCTGAGCCGAATCGAAATGCTGGCTGAGCGCCTCGGCCGCAGGATCAACGGCGGTGAGACGCTCCAGAATGCGCTGCAGATCGAGCGCCGAGAGCTCTCCGTCACACCCCCACTTGAGAGCCGTGTGCTCGGCCCCACGCTGACAGCCATGGTTCGGGCTGGAAGGGGGAAACGGAGCCGGACTCACAATGAAAGGGTCAGTGGCTGACACCTTAAGGGGATGGCGACTGCTGAATGGGGCGATCCAGCAGATCTGCAGAATCTCTTTCGACTCGCTCAGCGTTCAGTTGACGAGCTTGGCGTCGATCTGCTGCAGATAGCGCTGCTCACACTCTTTGATGATGCGAACCGCTTCGGTGGGCTCGAAAAAGCCATTGACCTTGCAGGTACCGGGCTTCTTGAGATCCTTGTAGTGCTCCCAGTAGTACTGGGTTTCCTTGAGCCAATGGTCACCCAGCTGGGTGTAGCTGGTGATGTGATCCATGCGCTTGTCGTCGGCCAAAACAGCGATCACCTTGTCGTCGACCTCACCACCATCGTCAAAGGTCATGATGCCGATGATGCGGGCTTCAACCAAGGAGCCTGGAATCAGCGGTTCGGTGACACCGACAATTTCGATATCAAGCGGGTCCCCATCTTCATCCCAGGTGCGGGGAATGCAGCCATAGGCAAAGGGGTAGGCCAGCGACGAATAACCAACCCGATCGAGCTTGAGATGACCGGTTTCGGTGATCAACTCGTACTTGTTGATCGTCATCGAATTGAGCTCGACGATCGCATTGAGCCGCAGCGCGCCCTCATCGGCAAAAGCCGGCAGCACATGCAGCAGGTTCAGCATGGTGCGGCTGGGGGCGTGGTCGATGTTGGCCATGGGCAGAGCGGGGCGCGCAGTTGCAGCCCGTGATCCTAAGGACCGGTCTCCAGGCGCTCGAGCTTGCCGCGCAGATAGGCCAGAAAGGGCTCGGCACGCAGCGGCTGGCCGGTGACCCGTTGCACGAGCTCGCCGGCATTAAGGCTGCGTCCCCATAACCAGACATGGTCTGACAACCAGCGCTGCAAGGCCGACTCCTGAGCTGTTGCGATCTGCGTTTCGATCGGTCCAAGCGCCTGTTCCATCGCCATTGCGAGCTGGGCACTGATCAGGTGCCCCAGGGCATAGCTGGGGAAATAGCCAAACAGCCCCTCTGCCCAGTGGATGTCCTGCAAACAACCCTCACGGTCGGTTGAGGGCGTCAGACCCAACAGCTCCTGCATCAGCAGGTTCCACTGCTGCGGCAACTCGGCCACCGGCAGATCGCCTTCCAGCAGGTCCAGCTCGAGCTGGTAGCGCAGCACGATGTGCAGGCAGTAACTGAGTTCGTCAGCCTCCACCCGGATCAAGCCCGGCTTGAGGGGATTGAACGCGCGCCAGAAGCCAAACTCGCCGCCCCAGGGGTCGCCGCCCAGCACAGCGCTGAAACGCGGATGCCAGCGCTGGGCAAACGCCCTGCTGCGCGCCACACGGCACTCCCAGAAGAGCGACTGCGACTCATGCACGCCCATCGAGGTGGCTTCGCCCAGGGGCCAGGGGAACCAATGGTCATCGCCACGGGGCAAGCCCTGCTCATAGAGCGAATGACCCCACTCGTGGGCCGTTGCCAGAAACGCCGAGAGCGGCTGACCACGCACCACCCGTGTGGTGATGCGGAAATCACCAGGTCCAAGCGTGCATGAAAACGGATGCGCCGATCGGGCCCGGTGGCATTGCTCCGCGTTGTAGCCCCAGCTTGCGAGCAGCTCCGAGCAGAGCTGCTCCTGCACTGGCTCTGGCAGGTCGTGCTCAGGTGACGCTGCCCTGCCCTGCGCCGCATCCATGCAGCGGGCACGGTCAAGAAGCGCCGGCAGCTCAGCGCGCAGTGGCGCAAACAGCTCCTGCAGCTGGGCCTTGCTCACATCGGGTTCAAACGGCTGGGCCAGCACCTCCCAGGGACTGCGCAGCTCAGGTTCAGCTGCCTGCAGTTGGCTCGCCTGCTGAGCGCGCAGGGCGAGCAAGGTTTCAAGCGCTGGTGCAAAGGCCGCAAAATCATTGCGCTGGCATGCGTTCTGCCAAATGGCATTACCGCGAGACTGAGCCTGTGCCAGGGCGGCCACCAGGGCAGGATCCAACGCGCGCTGACGCTCAAGCTCCAGCCGCAACAGCGCCAGGTTGCGATGGCGCGGCTCTGGATCGTCGGGGTGCAGCTCGGCTTCAGCCGCGGCCACCAGATCGGCATAGGCGCTGCTGCTTTGGCGCTCATGCAATTGGGTTGCCAGCAAGGCCAGCTGCTCGCCGCGCCAGTCAGCGCCGGCAGCGGGCATCACCGTGTTCTGATCGAAATAGAGAGCACTGCTGATCGAACCCAGCAGTCGGGTCTGATGCAGATGCTGCTGAAGAGACTGCAGCGCAGTGGCCATGGAATGGAGTAGCGAACGGCAGTGGTCTCAAACAGAATGCTGGAAGGTGCAGCGCCAGACTCTTGCTTCCCTTCCGCCGGTGGCATCTGGCAGGGCTCTGCCTGGTAACGGCGGGCCTGTTGGTTGAAGCACCCCGCAGCGCCGCGGCAGCGCCACCACTGCGGGTGGGCGTTGTTGACAACGCTCTTCCCTGCTCCGATGTGCGCAACGGCTTTCCCCGTGGCAGCGCCGTGGATCTGTGGCAAGCGATTGCCCACAAAACCCAGACACCGTTCAACTATCAATCCCTGCAGAACCCGAATCAGGCTGTACAGAAGGCAGCCGCCGGTGAGATCGATCTGGCAATCTCCTGCCTCAACGTGACGCCCCTGAGGCTGGAGCAGGTGAGCTTCTCCTCTCCCTACCAGGAAGACAGCCTGGCCCTGCTGAATCGGCGTGAGGAGGAAAGCTTTCTGACAACGGTTGCCGCGGTCATCACCGAACCGATCATCCGAGATACGACGATCCTGCTGTTTGCTGTGTCCTTTGTGGCGGCCACGATTCTGTGGACCCTTTCACGGGGATTCGACCACAAGGACATCATCGGCCGCAACAGCCGTCACACCTTTTTCAAGGGCTGGATGATGATCGGGATGGGCACTGGCATCTACAAAATGGGATCCACGCCCCCGAGCCTCACCATGGTGGCCCTGACGAACTTCTTTCGTCTGGTGATCACCTCAATCTTCGTTGGTGCTGCCACCAACGTGCTCCTTGAGCAGCGCGATCCGATCGATGCGGCGAGTGGCGATGGCATCGCCGCCGCCCTGCAGCACATGATCGGAGTGGATGAAGGCACGGTGAGCCAGCTATGGCTCGAAAAACAGGCCGATGGAATCCTCAGCGTCTCCGAATCCCTGCAGCGGATTGTGCCGTTGAGCGGAGACAAGGCCCTGATCCAAGCCCTTGAAACAAACAAGGTCCAAGCAATCATGGCCGACACCTCGCGCATCAAATACCTCTGGGGACAGAGCAAAACGCCGGATGCCTTTCAGATGCAGGCCCGCACGTTCAACACCACACCCCAGGGGTTCATTTTTGGCAGCGGCCTGAGCGCCGACTCGCGCAAGGCCATCAACATCGCCATCTCAGAGCTCCGCTTTGATGGAGATACCGAAGAGATCATCAAGCGCTGGGCACCCCCTACGCCGCAAAGCTGATCCTGGGATCCCTGTGCAGCAGAGCGGTGCTGGTTCGCCACGGAGCTGCGGCCTCGCCGTGCGCCGCAGGGAACGAACCGCTCCCAGGCTGGCCTTACAACGACGCGTCCTGGTCATGCGCAACATGCAGCTTGAGCGGATCAACAACCGGATCGACCATTTGCTCGATGACCTCACCGTGCTCAAAGGTCTTGAGCGCTCGGGCTCTGACGTGAGTGCCTTCATCCAGAGCGTTTCACAGGAGCTCAGGGCCCTGGAGCAGCGCAAACTGAGCCTGCCTTTGGGCGACCGGAAGCCACGGTGATGACGTCTCGGCCGGGGTGCCGATAGTTTGGCTGAGTTTGATCAGGCCTCAAACCTGCTGCCTCCATGCCGTTGCCGTGGTTGATGGTGCTCGCACCGGTCGAAGGACTGGCTCGCGCGATCCAGCTCTCGGTGGCACCGGTCTTTCTGCTGGCCGGGATCAGCGGCCTGCTGGGGGTGATCAGCAATCGCCTGGCACGCATCATCGACCGCGGCCGCGAGCTCAAGGCTCAGACCAGCGACAGCTCGGTGGCGGTCACCCGTGAAGCCAGGCAAGAGCTGCAACTGCAGAAACGCCGCATGGGGCTGATGCTGAAGGCGATCGAATTCGCCACCGTGACCATCCTGCTGGTGGCTCTGGTGGTGGCGATTGTGTTTGTCAGCGCGGTCGCACGCCTGGACCTTGCCCTGCTGGTGGTGCCGTTGTTCGTGCTGGCGATGGCCTGTCTGATGGTGGCCGTGCTGCTGTTCCTGAAGGAGGTACAGATCGCGACCGGTCAGATCAGGCGCTGGTTCTGAATCACTTTTGGCGGCAATAGCCGCCGCCGACATTCATCCACCCTTCGGGGCAGGCCTTGCCGTTGGTGGGTTGCACGGTGTAACGCATCAGACCGAGGGTGCTGCACTTGCCATTGAGTGTGTCGACATACCCCAACGGGCAGATGGTGCCGATCTTGGGCACCACGCGTTGGGCCAGAGCTTGCTGTGGGGTCAGCACTGCGGCAAGAGCCGTCAGGGCCAGGGCTGCGTAGCTGGCCGTTGCCGAACGGCCATGAGAGGGTGTTGATTGAGAGCAGATGTCCTGGTCAGGGCCACCTGATGCAAAACGCGGCATCGCAACTGCAAGCAACAACCAGGGCAGATCGTAATGCTGCGTCAAGTCTCTGACCAACTGCAGATCGCTACGTCTGGTCCCGGCTTGACTCGGCTCAGCGGGCCGATCAATGGGGCCATCGGCCGCAGCGGCCTGCAGCAGGGACTGTGCGTGGCCCTTGCGCAACACACCAGTTGCTCACTGACGATCAACGAGAACGCCGACCCCAGAGTGCTCGCCGATCTGGAGGCCTACCTGCATGATCTGGTGCCCCGGGAGCGCCGTTATGCCCACGACGACGAAGGCCCCGACGACATGCCCGCCCACATCCGCACGGCGTTGACAACGACAAGCCTGAGTGTGCCCTTTGCCGATGGGCAGCTGCGGCTCGGCACCTGGCAGGAGGTGTACCTGTGGGAGCACCGCGATGCCCCGCACCTGCGCCAGATTGCCCTGCACCTGATCGGAACCTGACCATGGCCGCCCATCGCCTGAGCCCTGAGCAGATCGATGCCTTGCCGCAGACCCTGCCGCAGTGGAGCCTGGTCAACGGCAAGCTGCACCGCGAGCTGCGCTTCGCCGATTTCAATGAAGCCTTCGGCTTCATGAGCCGTGTGGCCCTGATCGCCGAAGCGATGGGGCATCACCCGGAGTGGAGCAATGTGTGGAACAAGGTGGTGATCGATCTCACCACCCACGACGCCGGCGGGCTGTCCACTCTGGACGTGGAGCTGGCCGGGCGCATTGATGGGCTGCAGGGCTAAGCCAACAGAACGGCGCGCTCAGACCAGCACCGGCAGCTTGGCGGGCTCGCGCTGCGCAAAGCGCAGGCGCTCGTGCTCGACATCGACGGCGATCGTGTGGCCAGGGGTGAACTGGGCCGCCAGGATGCCCTTGGCGATCGGGGTTTCGAGCTCGCGCTGGATGGCGCGCTTGAGCGGCCGGGCGCCATACACCGGGTCGTAGCCAACGCCGGCGAGCCAATCGAGGGCTTCGGCATCGAGCTCGAGGCCGAGTTTTTTGTCGTCGAGCCGTTGGGCCAGACGCTGGACCTGCAGCTCGACGATCTGCCGTAGCTCGTCTTGTTTGAGGCTGTGGAAGATGATCGTCTCATCGAGCCGGTTGAGAAACTCGGGCCTGAAGTGGGCCCGCAGCGCCTCATTGACCCGTGACTCCATCTCCAGATGGCGCGCTGGGTCGCCCGCCAGATCGAGGATCGAGCTGCTGCCGATGTTGCTGGTCAGGATCAGGATCGTGTTGGTGAAATCGACCGTGCGGCCCTGACCATCGGTGACGCGGCCGTCATCGAGGATCTGCAGCATCACGTTGAACACATCGGGATGGGCCTTTTCGACCTCGTCGAACAGGATCACCGCGTAGGGCCGGCGCCGCACCGCCTCGGTCAGCTGGCCGCCCTCCTCGTAGCCCACGTAGCCCGGAGGTGCGCCGATCAGGCGGCTGACGGCGTGCTTCTCCATGTATTCGGACATGTCGATGCGCACCATCGCCTCCTCGCTGTCGAACAGCTGGGAGGCCAGAGCTTTCGACAGTTCGGTCTTGCCCACGCCTGTTGGTCCTAGAAACAGGAAGCTGGCGATCGGCCGGTTGGGATCACTCAGGCCTGCGCGTGAGCGTTGGATTGCGTCAGCCACAGCTGTGACCGCCTGGCTCTGGCCGATCACCCGGGTGTGCAGCTCGTCTTCGAGCTGGAGCAGTTTCTCCATCTCGCTCTGCACCAGCTTGGCGACCGGAATGCCGGTCCACTTGGCGATCACCTCGGCGATGTCGTCTTCGGTGACTTCTTCGCGCAGCAGGGTCTTCTCCTTGCCCTCGGCTGCGCCATCGCCGCCCGCGGACAGCTCAGCCTCCTTGGCGGCCAGTGTTTTGTGCAGCTCGGCCAGGGTGCCGTATTCGAGCTCGGCGGCCTTGTTGAGGTCGTAGTTGCGCTTGGCCTGCTCAATTTGCAGTTGCACCTGCTCAATCTCCTCCTTGATGGCGCTCACTTCATCGATGGCGCCCTTTTCGGCCTGCCACTGGGCATTGAGGGTGCTCTGCTGCTCGCGCAGTTCGGCGAGTTCCTTGTCAAGACGCTCGAGCCGGTCGCGGCTGGCCGCATCGGACTCGCGCCCCAGCGACAGCTTCTCCATCTCGAGCTGCAGGATGCGGCGATCGAGCTCGTCGATCTCCTCCGGTTTGGAGGTGATCTCCATCTTGAGCCGCGCCGCCGACTCGTCGACCAGGTCAATGGCCTTGTCGGGCAAAAAGCGATCGGCGATGTAGCGGCTGCTGAGCACTGCAGCGGCCACCAGGGCGTTGTCAGCGATGCGCACGCCATGGTGCACCTCGTAGCGCTCCTTGAGGCCCCGCAAAATCGAAATGGTGTCCTCAACCGTGGGTTGGTCGACAAACACCTGCTGGAAGCGGCGCTCCAGGGCCGGGTCTTTCTCGATGTGCTGACGGTGCTCATCGAGGGTGGTGGCGCCGATGCAGCGCAGTTCGCCGCGGGCCAGCATCGGTTTGAGCAGGTTGCTGGCATCCATGGCGCCACCGGTGGCGCCGGCCCCCACCACGGTGTGGATCTCGTCGATAAAGAGCACGATCTGGCCTTCGGAGGCGGTGACCTCCTTGAGCACGGCCTTGAGCCGCTCCTCAAACTCGCCGCGGTACTTGGCCCCGGCGATCAGGGCCCCCATGTCGAGCGAAACGAGCTGACGGTTCTGCAAGGCCTGCGGCACATCGCCGTTGACGATGCGCTGGGCCAGTCCCTCGACGATGGCGGTCTTGCCCACGCCCGGCTCGCCGATCAGCACCGGGTTGTTCTTGGTGCGGCGGCTGAGGATCTGAATCGTGCGGCGGATCTCTTCATCGCGACCGATCACCGGATCGAGCTTGCCGTCGCGGGCGGCCGCCGTGAGATCGCGACCGTACTTCTCGAGCGACTCGTAGGTGCCTTCGGGGTTCTGGTCGCTCACCTTCTGCGATCCGCGCACAGCATTGACGGCATCCTTGAGTTTGGCGGCATCGGCGCCAGCCTGGCTGAGCAGCTGCTTGCCGCAGCGATCATCGATCGCCAGTGCAAGCAGCAGATGCTCAATGGCGATGTAGCTGTCGCCGTAGCTGCCCTTGAGCTCAGACGCCTGATCCAGCAGGGTGTTGAGCCCTTTGCCCAGGTACACGTTGTCGGGTGGGGCGCTCAACGATGGTTGGCCGGCGATGAAAGCCTCGACCCGCTGGCTGAGGGTGCCCACATCCACTCCGGCCTTCTCAAGAATGCGCCCCGCCAGGCCCTGCTGAGCCAACAGAGCAGCGAACAGATGCTCGCTCTCCATCTGCTGCTGGCGGCGCTGCTGGGCCAGCTGCTGCGAGGCCACGATGGCGGCCCAGGCTTTTTCGGTGAACAGCTCGGCGGTGGGATGCATGAACCCGCTCCCTTGTTTTCAACTGAAAGAACCGTATGGGCACCGTGCGAGCGCCCACAGACGGGCCAACCGAACCAATCGGTAGGGCCAGCCGTCCCCATGGTGACCACACCGAACCGCCTTGACGTGAGAACCGAACACAACACAACGCAAGCAGACACCCCGGCAGGTGTGGATGGCTGTTCCAGCTGCGAAATGCATCAAGCGATTGCAGCAGTGATGCAGCCGATCTGTACAGAGCTACGGCAAAGGGGATCAGGACCATCGTGAGATGCCTTCCTTGCGCCGCCTCTCGCCCCTGTTGCTTGGGGCCCTGCTGACGCTGAGTGCCAGCCCCTCCGTTGAAGCTCGCGGGGGCGGCGGCGGCTTTGGCGGGGGCGGCGGCGGGTTCCGTGGCGGCGGTGGCGGTGGCTTTGGCGGTGGTTTCAGGGGCGGTGGCGGTGACTTCGGGGGCGGCGGTGGCGGTGGCGGCTATCGCTTCAACGCGCCGCGCATCGAATCGGCGCCGATCGAGAGCGGTGCCCCGATTGGCGGTGGTGGCGGCGGTGGTGGCCGCGTCGACAGTTGGGCCGATCGGCCTGCGGATCGCTCGCTCGAGCAGGGCTATGGCGGTAGCCATCACCTCTATGGCGGCGGCAGCCGCACGGCCTGGAGTGGGCACAACATCTCGGCCGACCAGTTCCGCCGCATGAATGACGGCAGCTGGACGGGTGGCCGCGGTGGCTGGGGCGATGGAGGCTGGGGCGGCGGTGACTTCAACCGCCGGGTGAATCTCGAGAACAACTTCTACAACCGCGACTACGGCGGCTGGAACAACGCCTGGGGCGATGGGGGCTATTGGGGTAGCCGTCCCTGGGGCTATGGCTGGTACAGCTGGAGCCCTGACACCTGGGGCTGGTGGGGCGGTGCCTCACTGGGCTGGGGACTCGCGGCACTCGCCACAGGTGATGTGATCACCACCCTGGTCAACGATGCTGCCGAGCAGCAATCGCCTGTCATTGATGTCCCTGACAGCAACTACCAGCTCAACTACGGCACGGTGGACTCCGTGGGTTCTGGCGGCGCTGACTTCAGCTATGCGGTCGCCGGCAGTCCGCCACTGAAGGGCGCCGCCAACTGTCAGCAGGGCCTGCTTGACGGGCAGGTGCCCAGCACCGCAGCTCAGGCGCAGTTGCTCAACGCTGCCTGCCAGGTCGCCTACGGACCCGACCCCAAAGGCACACCGCTGCCAGAGAGCCTGGCGGGCCGCCTGCCGGGCTGGCTGCGCGAGCTGCTGGCTCTGGCCCTGGGCGGCGGCATCGCCGTGGGGGCCTGGCAGCTGCTCGAGCGCAAGCGCAACCAAAACGCAGGCGCCAAAGCCGAACATCACGCCAACGTGACCTCAAGTTGAGCCTGCGCTGAGCGAATTGTCCTCATCACACTGCCCGCTGCGCGGGTTCCCACCCTGTTGCCCTCTCGCCATGACCCGCCCCATTCGCCTGGCTGCCACCTGCGCCCTCACACTGCTGGCCAACCTGAGCCTGCTGCAACCGCTGGCCGCCGCACCCCGCGGCGGCGGAGGCTTCCGCGGTGGCGACTTCCGCTATGGCGGTGGCGCCCAGCCCTACCACTTCAACAGTGGCGGCTACCGGGCCGGGTATCAGGGCTACCACCCGGTGTATGGCGCAGGCACCCGCAGCAACTGGGATGGCGATGACCGCGTCAATGGCAACTTCGACAATGACCGCTTCAACCGCAACGTCAATGTCGACAACAACTTCTACAACCGCGACTACAACGGTTGGAACCGCAACTGGTCAAACGGCGGGTACTGGGGCAGTCGCCCCTGGAACACCGGCTGGTACCGCGGCTGGGGCGGCTGGGGCTGGTGGGGTGCAAGCTCAGCTGCCTGGGGCCTGGCAGGTTTGGCCACCGGGGCGGTGATCGGCGGTCTGGTCAATGCAGCCGCCGATGCCCAGTCACCGGTGATCATGGTGCCGAACACCACCTACGAACTCGATTACGGCTCCGTGGAGGCGGTTGGCAGCTATGGGGTGAGCTTCAACTATCTGGTGAACGGCACCCAGCTGATGGGGGGTGCCAACTGCCAGCAAGGCCTACTCAACGGTCAGATCCCCAACAACGCCAACTCGGCCCAACTGCTCAACGCGGTCTGCCAGGTGGCCTATGGCAGTGGCACTTAGGGCGAGCCGGGGTTGAACGGAAACACGCCGGCGTCGGCCCCGCAGTAGCGCTGCGGGCAGCCATCGGGACCATAAACGGCATCGGCTGGGGAGAGACACCCCAGCCTGTTTTTGGCGGCCACTTCTTCGGGCTTGAGCCGCGCCGGCTGCAGGTACGACTGCCCCGCGGGTGAGGCAATCCGCGGGCAGGGCGGCTTCAACGTGCCCACGGCATCGTTGGCCCAGGCCGTAGTCCCGGCGTACATAGCAGCTGCGCCAAGCAGGCACGCGCCGCATTGCCAAGCCAATTGCCGCGGGTCAAAGGCCATGATGCGCTGATCAAGCAACCTCATTCTGAAGCGGAATGGCCATGGCAGACCACGCGGAGCTGGTGCAATCGCTGGTGGCCGCCTCACATGAATTCGATGCCACCGGCGCCGACCCCGAGCGCAATTGCTGGATGGCGGTGCATCGTCATGTGCACGGGGTGCTTCCCAGCGAATACGACATCCGCGAGATTGACGAGGAGCTGTACCTGGCGGTGCTGGAGGCCAGAAAGCAGGCCGAACGAGCCCCTCACTGACAACACGTGGTGCAGGGCAGGGCTTTGGGGTCGAGCCCTGCCCGTTGATTCAGATCGGCATGGATCTGCATCAGTCCGATTCTGAGCAGCGGCCACAACTGGAGGTGCCAGATCCTGCGAGATAGCTGGGGTGCATGAGCGCTCAGCGCAGCGAAAAGTAGCGGTCGTACTGGTGATACGCCGGCTTGTTGCTGCCGTCGTGCTGAAGCATCCTGCGCAGCTGATTGATCTCCTGTCGCTGGGCCACGATGATGCTGCGGGCCAGACGCAACAGCGTTGGATTGCGCGAGTGTTGCAAGGCATCGTGCGCCATCAGCAGCGCCGCGCCGTGGTGATGCAACATGCCTTCGAGAAACCAGGTGACCCGATTGCTGCGTGTCGGGGGCGCGCCCAGCATCTGCATCGCCTGGATCTGAGCGGTGCCCATGCGGGTGAGTGCATCCATGGCATCGGGATCGCCGCCGGCTTGGAGCACAACCGGATACACAGGCGCCTCGGGATACCAGGCCTTGCGCCACTGGCCCATGGCCTTGATTTCCTGGGCCTGCTCGCGCCAGATGGTTTTGGCGAGCGCACCGACACCAGCCGCACCGATGTCAAACACAAACTCACTCATGCGCAGCGCACCGAAGTGGTGCTGCACCATGGCGTCGAGCCAGCGCAGGTCGTAGGTGCTGCCCGCCGGGCCCACATCGTGGATGTGGTTGTGGGCGCTGTGGTCAACGGGGGACGGAGCCGCCTGATGGTGATGGTGCGCGTGGGGATCGGCCTGGGCCTGTGCGGCCGCAGTGCTCAGAGCCATCAGCAGTCCTGTTGCTGCCAGAAGGTCTCGCATCGTTGATTCAGCAGTCCTTGTTCTGCCGAACACGCTTGACAGCCAGGCCCGCCTCGGTGGCCGTGAGGGCAGCCAGCAGCAACAGGCCAATCAGCCCCACCAGCTGGTTCTGGGCTTCGGCGGCATCGGCGTTCTGGGCCAGAACAGCGCCACTGGCTAACCAGGCCGTCGCCAGAGCCGAAGTGATCCAGTAGGCCTTCCAGCGGCGCTGGTAGAGGTAGCCAGCACCCAGACCAGGCACCACGTTCAGCAGGGCAGCCACCCAGCCGGCGGATGCGGCAAGGATCTGCTCACGGGTGGGAGCCATCAAGCGCGTTCAAGCAGGTCTCATCATGACGGCCGGCTGCAGGCGTTGCGCGGCCATCACGGCTTGGGAGGCAGATCTGAGGGCCTGCTCAGCAGAAACACCACCATCGCGGTGAGCACCACAACAACAGCAAACAGGCCGGCAAGGGCGGCGGTGTAATCGGTTTCCATGGCAGGCGGAGTGGGGCTCAGACTGACACCACAATCCCAGGCCCCGCCCATGAGTACCGCAAGCGAAGCGATCCGCTTCAGCGACGGCGACGCCTATGAGCGCTTCATGGGGGCGTGGAGCCGGCTGGTGGGGGCCTCGTTTCTCGCGTGGCTGGCCCCGGCCCCGGCGCTGCGATGGCTGGACGTGGGCTGCGGTAACGGAGCCTTCACCAGCCTGCTGGCCGAGCGGCTCGAGCCACTGAGCATCGCCGGCATCGACCCTTCAGAGCAGCAGCTGGCCTATGCCCGGGCCCAACCCAGCCTGCGAGAGGCCCAGCTGCTGCAGGCAGGCGCCATGGAGCTGCCGTTCGGCGCCGCTGCCTTTGACAGCGCGGTGATGCCGCTGGTGCTGCCGTTTGTGCCGGTTCCTGGCCGGGGGTGGCCGAGATGGCGCGGGTGGTGCGCCCTGGGGGCCTTGTGAGCGCCTACATCTGGGATCTGGGCGGCGGGGGTTTTCCCTACCAGCAGGTGCGTGAGGCCCTCAAGGCCTGGCAGATCAGCACGCCGGATCCACCGTCGCCCGAAGCCTCGGGGCTGCAGGTGATGGAAGCGCTCTGGCAGGACGCCGCACTCGAGGCAGTCCGCACCTGCTCGATCCGCGTCGAGCGCAGCTTTGCCGACTTCGCCGCGTTCTGGGCCGTCGTTTCTGCAGGACCGAGCGTGGGGCAGGCGATCCGGGCGATGCAACCGGCTCAACAGCAGGCCCTGCAGCAGCAGCTCAAGGAGCAGCTGCACAGCGGCGCCAACGGTTCGATCATCATCGCGGGCCGCGCCAACGCCATTGCAGGGGTGGTGCCCGGGGGCTGACATCAGCTCAGCCATGCTGGGAGGGCTGCCGATGACCATGCACCGTTTGTTCAGCCAGTGGTGGACTTCGCCATGATCCCCGAGGCGATCACCGCGTGCGCAGGCGCGATCTGACTCAGCGCAGGCGCCGGATCGCAGGAATCTGACTTTGATCCAGAAGCGCCGCCTGGCGCTCCAGCTCATGAAGGTGGCTCAGATCAGCTTCGCTCACGCTGAAGCCCAGCTGCCTGGCCTGCTGCAGCCAGCTCGGCCAGCTGCCTTGCCAGCGCAGGCGGCGACGCAGCGACGGGTTGCGTTCGGCCAACGCCACCAGAGCACGCAACTGCTGCAACGACATCGACCCACCACACGGCCTGGACCCAGCATGGCCAGGGCGTGTGGCCATGCCAACAAAAAAGCCCCGGCGAAGGCCGGGGCATTGGCTCGAGGCAGAAGGCGTGGCGATCAGGCCCAGCCCTTTTGAGACATGTCTTCGACGTAAGCGGCCACATCGGCGATGTCGCCTTCGCTGAGCTTGCCACCAAAGGCAGGCATGGCGTTCTTGCCGTTGGTCACCTGGTAGGCAATGGCGGCTTCATGGCCGCTGCTGTAGTTGGCCAGGTAGGCCTCGAGGGCATCCTGCTTAAGGGTGCGCTCAGCGTTGACAACGTTGCCGCCGCCCATGTGGCAGGCCGCGCAGTTGGCTGAGAAGATCTGGCCGCCGTGGGCCACATCAGCAGCAAAGCTCGGGGTCGCGCCCAGCAGCAGCGTCAGGCAGAGGGCAATCAGGGAAAAGAGACGGCGCATGGGAAGCGCTGGTGTGCACGAATACCTGCAAAAAATAGGGCTTTGCGCGCCTCGAGCGCCCTGATGTTGCAGCGAAGCGACTGCTTCGAAACATTTGAACGTCTGATTGGGCACAGGCTGGAGCCTCAGACGCGGCCCCGCCGCAGCACCCCGGCGTCTTCGAGAACCGCCTCGAGGCTGGGAGCATGGCTGACCAGGCCAAAGCGCTCAGGCGGGCTGATGGGCTCATGCACAAAGTGGCGCTGCTGGATCGAGAACAGGTCCCAGGGGGTGATCTCAAGCCGCAGCAGCTTGATCAGACCATCGATCAACCAGCCGCTCAACGCCAGCCCCACGGGCGGGTACCACCCTCGGCGCCAGCGGCAGAGCTGACGCAGGGTCTGATTGAGGGTCATGGCCGGCTGGCCCAGCACCAGCCGCCGCAGCGGGCCCTGGCCCGGCTCGGGGTTGCTCTGGTGGGCGGTGGTGGCCAGATGCACGCAGACCTTGGCGATGTCGGCGGCATGAATGAAGTGAAAACTGCCCTCGGCCCGCAGCCATTTGGCCAGGGGGAGCCAGCGCACCGCCTCAGCAAGCCCTGCGGTCAGATAGCTGGTGGGGTGGAGGTCGCCGCCGTTGCAGCGCCCCGCTTCACCCAGGCGCCCGCCGAACACCAACGTCGGAAACACCGCCACGATGCGATCGGCCAACGGGTGCTGCTCAAGCTGCTGCAGGCAGGTGGCCTTGGTCTGGATGTATTCGGTGCCGAACTCGGCCGCCTGGGGCAACAGCTGCAGATCGCGATCGAGAATGCTGGCCGTCGAGAAGTAGGTGATCTGCTCGATCACCGCTGGATCCAGCAGCTCAAGCAGACGCTTGACGGCCACCACGTTCACCTGGTGAGCCCGCTCGGGATCACCCCAGGCGGTGGCGGTGTGGATCACCCGCGTGGCGGTGGCGATCTGGGCTGCGTGGGGCTCCAGATCGCGCAGGTCGCCCACGAGCAGCGTGATGCGCGGGTCGTTTTTGGGAACGGCGCTCAGCTTGGCCGGATCGCGCAGCAGCAGCAAGAGCTCGGCGTCGCTCTGCCGGTACAGCTGCTCACTGATGTACTGCCCGACGCAGCCGGCGGCGCCGGTGATCAGGATGCGGGCCGGGCGGCTTGTGCTCAAGCGAGGGCTCCAAGGCGATCCATCACCGACTTGCCGGCCTCAAAGAAGGCACGGCCGTTCTCTTCTGGAGTGCCGGGCAAAATGCCATGCCCCAGGTTGAGAATGTGCCTGCGCCCGCGCGCCTTGCGCACGGTGTCGTCAATGCGATCGCGAATCGCCTCGGGGGTGCCGAACAGCAGGCCCGGGTCCACGTTGCCCTGCACACCGACGTGCTGGGGCAGGCGCGCCAAAGCCTCGGCCATGTCGACGGTCCAGTCGAGCGAGACGATGTCGACCCCGGTGCGGGCCATGCGCTCGATCACGCCGGCGCTGCCACTGATATAGAGGATGAATGGGGTGTCTGGATGGGTCTGCTTGACCAGATCCACCACCTTTTTCTGGTAGGGAGCAGCAAAGGTGTCGTAGTCAGCGGGGCTCAGCTGACCGGCCCAGCTGTCGAACATCTGCACCACCTGGGCGCCCGAGTCGATCTGATAGCGCAGGTAAGCGGCGATCGATTCAGCAAAGTGATCGAGCAGCCTGTGCAGCAGAGCCGGCTCGCGGAAGGCCATCGCCTTGATCACCGCGTAGTTTTTGCTGCTCTTGCCCTCGACCACATAGGCCGCCAGGGTCCAGGGGGCACCCACAAAGCCCAGCACCGCAGCCTCGTTGCCCACGGACTCGCGCAGGCGGGTGAGCACCTCGCCCACAAACGGCATCGATTCGGCGGGCTGCAGGGGACGCAGGGCCTCCACCTGGGCCATGGTGCGAATGGGGTCCTGAATCAGAGGTCCCTTGCTCTCGACGATGTCGAAATCAATGCCCATACCGGGCAGCGGCGTGAGGATGTCCGAGAACAGGATCACGCCGTCGGGTTTGAAAGCGCGGAACGGCTGCATCGAGATCTCGTAGGAGAGATCGGGGTTCTCCGAGCGCTCACGAAAACCGGGGTGACGGTCGCGCAGGTCCCGGTAGACCTTCATGTAACGGCCCGCCTGACGCATCATCCAGACCGGCGGACGCTCCACCTGCTCGCCTCGGGCGGCGCGCAGCAGCAAGGGAGCAGCAGAGGTCATGGTGAAAACAGCGTTGGGCGGGCCTGATCAGGAGCGAACCTACCTGAACAGGTCCCGCTTTCAGCCGGCTGCAGCAGAGGCCTGGGCCGCTTCGTCACAGAGCAGCTGCTGGCTGCGGGCCTCGTCGCGGCGGAACACCAGCACCGACAGCGGCGGCAGACACAGATCGAGGCTGTTCTCGTAGCCGTGGATCGACCACTGGTCGGTGAACTTGCCGCCCAGGTTGCCCAGATTGCTGCCGCCGTAACGCTCAGCGTCGGTGTTGAAGACCTCATCGTAGAAGCCCTCCAGGGGCACGCCGATGCGGTAATGCGAATGGCTCTGGGGGGTGAAGTTGGCGACCACCACCAGCCAGCGGCCGGTGGCGCCTTCACGCCGCATGAAGCTGATCACCGAGTGGCGGGTGTCATTGCAATCGATCCACTGGAAGCCGTACTCACTGAAGTCATCGCCCCAGAGGGCCCGCTCTGACTTGTAGAAGCTGTTGAGATCGTCGACCAGGCGCTGCAGACCCTGATGCGGCTCGTGCTGCAGCAGGTCCCACTGCAGATCACCCCACACGTTCCATTCGGCCCGCTGACCGAACTCCATGCCCATGAAGATCGTCTTCTTGCCCGGGTGGGTCCACATGTAGGCCAGCAGGGCGCGCACGTTGGCGAACTTCTGCCAGTCATCGCCCGGCATCTTGTGCAGCAGGTTGCTCTTGCCGTGCACCACCTCGTCGTGGCTGAGGGCCAACATGAAGTTTTCGGTGAAGGCGTACCAGATCGAGAACGTGACGTTGTTCTGGTGAAACTGGCGGAACCAGGGATCGAGCTCGAAGTAATCGAGCATGTCGTGCATCCACCCCATGTTCCACTTGAGGTTGAAGCCCAGACCGCCAATGTTGGTCGGCTGGGTCACCATGGGCCAGGTGGTTGATTCCTCAGCGATCGAGAGGGCCCCGGGAAAATGCTGGAACAGCACGTGATTGGCCTGCTGCAGAAACTGCACCGCCTCAGTGTTCTCGCGGCCGCCGTGCTCATTGGCGATCCACTCGCCATCGGGCCGCAAATAATCGCGATAGAGCATCGAGGCGACGGCATCGACGCGAATGCCGTCAATGTGGAACTCCTCGAACCAGTAGACGAGGTTGGCCACTAGGAAGTTGCGCACCTCGTTGCGGCTGTAATTGAAAATCAGCGTGCCCCATTCCTTGTGCTCACCGATGCGGGGATCGGCATGCTCATAGAGGTGGGCCCCATCAAAGAAGGCCAGGCCATGGGCATCTTTGGGGAAGTGCCCAGGCACCCAGTCGAGAATCACACCAATGCCCTCGGCGTGACAGCGGTCCACAAAGGCACGGAACTCATCGGGCGTGCCGTAGCGGCTGGTGGGCGCATACCAACCGGTGACCTGATACCCCCAGGAGCCATCGAAGGGGTGCTCCGAGATCGGCAGCAGCTCAATGTGGGTGAAGCCGCGAGCCTTGACGTAAGGGATCAGCCGCTCGGCCAGCTCGGGGTAGGTGAGCAGGCGGGCTTCGGGCTTGAGGTCGGCGGCGGGCACCGGCGGGCGGGGGGTGCCATCAGCCTCGATGTAGGGGGCATCGGCACTGGCATGCATCCAGCTGCCGAGGTGCATCTCGTACACGGCAATCGGCTGCTCCAGGGGGTTGCGGCTGTCTCGCTCGGACAACCAGCCCGTATCGCTCCAGGGGTAGCGGCCCTGATCCATAGGCTCCACGATCGAGGCATTGGCGGGACGGACCTCGTGGCGGAAGCCATAGGGGTCGGCCTTCTGGTAGCAGTGACCCTGCTGGGTTCTGATCTCGTACTTGTAGACCTCGCCTGAGCCAAGCCCCGGGATGAACAGCTCCCAGCAGCCCCCGGTGCGGCTCTGCATCGGATGCAGGCGACCATCCCAGGTGTTGAAGTTGCCCAGCACCGCCACGCTGCGGGCGTTCGGGGCCCACAGGCAGAACATCACACCGGCGACGCCATCACGCTCGGTGAGGTGGGCGCCCATCTTGCGCCAGATGTGGTGGTGGTTGCCCTCGGCAAACAGCAACCGGTCCAGTTCGCCCATCCACTCGGCCCTGAAGGACCAGGGATCGTGCTGGCTGTGCTCGATGCCGCCGCGGCGCACCCTGAGCTGGTAGGCGCTGCCGGGGTCATGGTCGAGCTGGGTTTCAAACACCCAGGGGTGATTGGGGGTCTCCAGAGCGATGCCGGCTGCTGCTCCATGGCCCTGGAGCAGCAGCTCAACCGATTCGGCTTCGGGCATCCAGACGCGCACCACCCAGCCACCCGACTCCAGCGGCTGAGGACCCAGCACCGCAAAAGGGTGATCGTGACGACACTCGGCCAGGCGATGGGCGTCCTCAACCATCCAGTCGAGGCTCAGCGTGGCCATGGGTGCGAAGCGGGCGGAGCCGGGAGCTTAAGCCCGTTTTTCCAGCAGCGGCGCCTTGCTTCAGCGAACGAACTTATGGAGCCTGATCGTTCTGCGGGAAATCAAGCCCGGTGATCTGATTGGCGTTGTTGAGCACGACAAACACGTTTTCAGTCAGCCGGTTGAACTGAACATTCACCAACACAAGCCGCGAATCGGGGGTGGTCTCGGCTTCGACAACGCGGCCCAAACTCACAAAGGCACCGGTTTCGCGCTGCAGGCCCAGCCATTTGGACTGCAGGGCTTCTGGCGTGATGTCGCTCTGGAACAGGGGGCTCAAAAAACTATGGGCGGTGATGAAGTGACCTGTGCTCAGCGCCTGCATGAACTGGCTGGCGACCTGACTGGTCGAATCGTCGATGCGATCGAAGTAATAGCGAGCGATCTTGCCCGCACTGGTCAGCACCAGAAAGACCGTGCGCGGTCCAGCCGTGGTGGTCAGATCTGCCTCAACGGTGCTGCCATTGAGCGAGCTCTGCACACTCAGCAGCTTGTAGCTGAGCACCTTGGGCTGTGAGCGCATGGTGGCAGCGATCATCGACGGGCTCGTCACGGCCTGCATCTCGGGTGAGAACTGGCTGTAACGGGCCTTGGCATCACCACGCTGGATCACATCGAACACGCGGGTCGCCGCTGCGCGGGCCTGCTCGACGCTCAGCGCGGGAGCCTGGGCACTCGGGGCTGTAGTGCTCTGCTGCTGGACAGCTGGTTGCGCGAACCCTGGCAGCGCACTCGCTGCCGCAGCGAGCCACAGCGCAGACCCCAGACCGATGCAGGAGCGATGAAACCCGTGGCGGCGCGGCATGGAAACGGAGCTGAGCGGGCTCAGTTTGCCCCAACCAAAGGGTTGATGCAGAGGCTGGCATCCGTGAGCCCAAGCGCCACGGTGATGACCCGGTGCAAGGGGCCAACGGGGGCGGCCGGCTCACCGGTGCCGGGGTTGACGGCGATCTGGGGCCAGGCCGCCAGGCCAATCGACAGCCGCAGCCGATCACCACGCTGCAGGCGGGCGAGCAGGGGCTGCAGCGCAACGCTGCGACGCTGGGGCTCAAGGCACCCCTCCCCCAGACAACGGCACACGCCGGTTGTGAGCTGCAGCACGGCGCCATCGGGATCGAGCCTGGAGAGCGCAACGCAAAGGTCGAAACCGGGCTGATCGGCGCTGGCCAGCACACGCAGCTCAGGCCGGCCAAACAACTCAAGCTCGGCCTCGATGGGCTCTGTGGTGAAGCAGGCGACATCGCTGCGCGCATCGAGATCACCGCGCTCGATCAAGCCGGCATCGAGGCCCAGATGCCCGCCCCGGCCAGCCAGGGGGCGCCAGGGATCATGCACGAGCGTGACCTCACCACTGGCGGCACCGCCAGTGAGCTCGCCTTCAGAGGCATCGATGGCCGCCAAGCCTGAACTGCGCAACCCCCAGCGCTGGGCGCTCGAGCGCTCAGGCGCGCGCTGCCACCAGCTGCCGGCCAAAACCTCCTGAAGCTGGACTGTGTTCGCAGCGGCAGGCGCAGCACCCTCAGGCTTGAGGTGACGGTCAAAAAAGGCCAGTTGCTGGCGATCCAAACCGCCCTGCCAGTGCAGGTGTGTCCAGGCACCGATATGCAACACAGGCTGCGCACCGGCCGAGCGTGCGCGGCCATACAGGTCGAGCACCCCCTCGAGCTGGGGATCGTGCCAACCACCGATCAGCAGCATGGGCTTGTGCCACAGCTGCGGATCGACGGCGTGGGGCGGCCGGTCGGAGCCGCTGCCCGCCTGGCGCTGCAACCACGCCAGCACCATGTTGGCGGGGTCATGCTGCTGCAGCAGCGCCAAGCCATCGCGCAGAAAAGCCCCGCTTTGCAGACTGCCGGCAATCGCGCTCCAGCCATGCTGATCGCCGCGGCGGCGGCACTGCAAAGCGGCCAGCTGCAGCCCCCAGCCCAGCGACAGTGCCCACCACTGGGCCCCTGCGGAGCTGCACCAGTGACGCTGCTCATCGAGCCCGCACATGGCTGGGGCCAGCGCGTCGGGCAGGGCTTCGGGGCGGCCCCGGGGATCGTGGTTCAGCAGTTGGGTGAGGCCCTGATAGGAAAAGCCATAGGTGCCCACGCGACCGTTGCTGCCTGGCAACTGCCGCGCCCAAAGCACGGTCTCTGCCGCATCGTGCGCCTCTTGGGCAAAGCCCGCAAAGCTGCCGCCTGAGTCGCCGCTGCCGCGCACGTCCTGGACGACCACCACATAACCGTGGGCCGCATACCAGCTGGGGTGGGCATAGACCGGGGTGGAGGCGATCGCCCGTCCGTAGGGCTGACGCATCAGCAGAACTGGCCAGCTGCCAGCCCCCTCGGGCTGCCACACCCGCGCGATCAGGGCGGTGCCATCGCGGCAGATCAGGCTCTGGTCAGAGCTGACGACCGGGTGATTCACTCAACGCACGTCGGGGCAATAAAAGCCCACCACGTAGGTGACCAGCACTTCGGCATCAGCAGCACTGAGGTTCTCCTGACGGGCAACGGCTGTGGTGACCTGCGCTGAGGTAAAGCTCTGGCCTTGGGCGTTGAGTTGACGCAGCTGCAGGCAGAGATCCTTGCCCCGCTGTGGGTTTTGCTTGACCGACTCCAGCAGGGCCGACTGCTGGGCGGATGCACCTGGCCCGCAACAGATCACAGCCAGCAGCGCCAACGCTGAGGCAGCGACGCGGCGGCGTGGATTGGCGGGCAGTGGACGCTGCATGGGCAGCACGCTAGTCATCACTCCATTGCAGGAAAGCCAGGACCGCTCTGCCTTGGCACAGGGTCAGTTCGTCGAGCGACCGGCGCTGGATGCGGCCCGGCGGATCCAGCCGCGCAGGGTCGTCAGATCGAGCGGCACGGCTGCTGCACCGATCAGACGGCGCTGCAGCCGCACCACCTGCTGGAGCAGGCGATGGGGCTCAGCCTGGGCCAGGCCTTGGCTGGTGGCAATGCCGGCGTGCAACAGCAAGGCGGCATCACCGGGTGCCAGCTCGACATCGACCACCAGGCGCGCCTGGGCCCGCAACCGGATCAACCGCGCTTCACTGGCGCCACCAGCGCGACCCAGACTGCGCAGCATCGCCGCATCGAGCGCAGCCAGGGCAGCCCAGCTGGTGATGCCCGCCTCGCGCAGACGCTTGATTTCGCGGCTGAAGTGAGCAGGCAGCGCGTTGAGATCATCCATCTCAGCGGGGGATCACGGCCCCGGTGACCAGATCCCGTTGCACTTCGGCCAGCACCACCGGGCGGTCCAGACCGTCACCGGCGGGCTCGATGCGCCGCAGCCGCACGGTCACCAGACCGTCGGCGGTGTTGCGACCACTGCCACGCAGGTTGAGTGCGACCTGCTGCAGGCTGGGGGCGACGGCCGCCGGCTCCAGGCTGGCGGGGGCCGCGGCGATCACCAGATCGGCGCCGTTGTCGTAGACGATCGGCACCGACACCGCGCCTTCGATCGCGACCCGAGGGCGGTAGCTGATCGCAAACGCCACACACGAAATCGCCAGCAGCGTGGTGAAGCTTGTGACACCGACCAGGCGGAAACGGATCCCCCAGCCCAGCCGAAAGCCCAGCAGCATTGTCAGAAACAGGACACCGCTGGCGATGCCCAGCCACCGGCCAGCCTCGAGCAGGATCGGATCGGTCGGCATGGGGACTGGGTAAGACAGGGCAAGCCCCTTATATTGCGCCGAACGCTCCCCCCGGTTGTACCGGGGAATCGTGCTCTTGCCCTGGCCCAGGCGCCCCCTGCTGATTGGTGCCGGCGCACTTGGCTCTGTGGCCCTTGGCCTGCTTGCCAGCGATCGACTCGCGGCGGGCCTGTACCGGCAATTCAAGCCGCAGCTGGAGCAGACCCTCAGCCGCCAGCTCGGCCAGCCCCTAGGGCTGGGGGACTACGTGGGTCTGCGGCCCTGGGGCCTGCTGGTCGGTCCCAGCCAGCTCAAACCAACCGCCAGCGGACGCTCCAAGGTCACGGCGCAGTCGCTGCAGTTGGCTCTGGCCCCCATCGCCACGATCAAAAACGGACTGCCCAGCCTTGAGCTTGCAGTGGGCGGCGCAGCGGCCGAACTGATCGCCAACGAGCAGGGCCGCTATTGGTCCTTGCCGCCCAGCCGGCCCCGGGCCAAGCCGCCCGCCCTGGCCTTGCGCGTGGTGCTGCGCCAGAGCGCAGCGCTCACCCTGCCGCAGCAGAGCGGACGTTTTGCCCTCAGCGGCGCGCTTGATCTGCAGCTGCAGCGCCGCCGCCTGGCGCTCGATGCCGTGTTGCGTCCGCAGACGGGAGGCGGCAGCCTCAGGGTCAGCGGCCATGGCGGCTGGCGGCCCAGTCAATGGCGCCTCGGACTGGCGCTTGATCGGCTCAGGCTCAGCGACATGGCGGCCCTGCTGCCGATCAACAGCCGCTTGCGTGCACCTGGCCAAGCGTCGGGCCAGGTGATGCTGCAGCTGGCCCCGCAACGCAGCAGTTGTCAAGGCAACCTGCAGCTCCAGGGTTTGCTCTGGCCAGGGCCACAGGCGAGCGGCGGCCGCGGCATCGAGCGCCTGGTGCTGAGCTGTCAGCAGCAACGGCTGACCCTGCAACCCACCACGGTGCGCTGGGGGACCTGGCAGGCCCAGGCGCGCGGCCAGGCGCGGTGGATCAACGGCAAGGGGCTGAGCCTGGAGACGCTCGAGCTCAGGCGAGGTCGCTCGTCCATGCAGCTCAAGGGTCCCGTGCAGAGGACCTTGGCCCTGAGCAGCCAGCTGGCCATTTGGCCTGGCGATCTGCCCCAAGGCCAACGGCTACCGGGCTGGCTGCAGCAACAACAGTTCACTGGCGAGCTGACGTTGCGCGGCAGCTGGCGTCAGCCGCAACTGAAGCTCAACCTGAGCAACAGGCGTGATCCTCTGCTGGGCCCCTGGCGCGCCGAACTGAGCTGGAAGCCAACACAGACGCCCCTGCGGCTGGTGTCGCTGCGCAGCGAGCACCTGCAGGCCAGCGGCGCGCTGCCGCTGCAGCTCAAGCCCGGCCGCGGCCTGCAGAGCGGCCCCTTGCAACTGGAGCTCAACCTGTCTCGTTACCCGCTGGCGCGCCTACAGCCGCTGGTGGGTGCGCAACTTGCCGGCAGCCTCGATGCCCAGGGACGCATCAGCGGGCCGCTTGCGGCTCTGGTACCCGAGCTTGAGCTGTCCGTGGACCAGCTGGGCGCTGGGCCCCTGGTGCTGAACGAGCTGTGGCAGGGCCGCTGGCAGGGCTCTGCAGCCGGTGGCGGCGAGCTGTCCATGCTGTCGCTGGCGCCAGCACCTGAGGCCCGCCTGAAAGCCTCGTTCAACCCGCGATGGCTGCCGACAAGCATCAGCTTGAAGCGCGGAGACGGTGAGCTCAGCTTGCGGGGCAAGCCGAGTGCCTATCGCTGGCAGGCCAGGGCTCTCCTGCTCGACGGGCTGGCCTTGCGCCTGGGCCCAAGAGCCCTGCCCCAGGGGCTGCGCGGCCGTTTGAGCGGCACCGGGCAGGTGGGCCTGCAACCGTTTGGCTTCAGTGGCAGCGCCGAACTGCAACGCCCCAGCGTGCTGGGGTTGCGCCTGATGAGCGCCTCGCTGCAGGGGCGCTACGGGCGCGAGCGCTATCAGCTCCAAGGGCAGCTCAAGCCGACAGCGCAAAGCCAATTGAGCCTCGAGGCCCGTGGCGGCAGGCGCGGTGCTCTGGCCTTGCACGTGTCGGCCCGGGCACTCGAGCGCGACACGCTGCAGCAAGTGGTGGACCTCTGGCCCCAGTGGCAGGGCCGCGAGCAACGCGCGGCTGCCAGGGCCAGTGATCTTGGAACGCTGATGATCACCACGCTGGGGCAGAGCCTGCAGCAGCAACTGGGCGCCCTGGCAGATGCCAGAGCCCAGCTGATCGCCAGTGGCAGAACCGGCGGCGATGGGGCCTCGTTGCAGCAGCGGCTGCGCCAGTTGCGGCTGCGTGTCGACGCTGATCTCGGCGTCCGCGGGCCTACCGCGCGCCAGCTCAAGCTGGATCTGGCTGCCAAGGGGCACCTGTGGCTGGCTGAGCAGGAGCAAGACCTGGTGCTGAGCACAGAGCCCGTCACCCTGCGGCTCGACGGTCCGCTGACCCTGGGGCAGGGCAGCTTCGATCTCAGCAATCTGCCGCTCAGCCTGCTGGCCCTGTTAACCCCGGTACCCGACAGTCTGCGTGGGGCTCTGACGCTCCAAGGGCGCTACGGCCTGGGACGTGGGCGGCGCGAACTCAACCTGGCGCTGGGGCTCACCGGGGCCGAACTGGCCGGCCGCTCCCTGCGCCTGAGCCGGGGCGAGGTGGTGCTGGCTGGCGATGCTCTGAAGTTGGATCTGGCGCTGCAGGCCGAGGGAACCTCCAGCAGCATTGATCTGGCTGGTGTGCTGCCGCTTGATCCAGACCGCCAGGGTCTGGAGTTGCGTCTGGCCAGCCGCGACGATGGCCTGCGGATGTTGACGGCACTTGCCGAACCCGATCTGCTCTGGCGCAAGGGCAGTGCCGATCTGCAGCTGCTGTTGCGCGGCAGCGTCAGCAAACCGATCGCCAATGGCTTCCTGCGCATTCGCGATGGCCAGCTAAGCCTGCTCAAGCAAACCGTCGAGGCCCTCGAAGCCACGATCGTCTTCGACTTTGAGCAGCTGCTGGTGCAAGAGCTCAGGGCCCAGGTCGGTCCAGCCGGCAGCATCACGGCGTCGGGGCATCTGGGCCTGGTGACTCCGACCAGCACCCAGCCCCCCCTGACCGTCCAACTGAACCAGGTGCCCTTCAGCGTGCCGCGCATCACGGCCATCGCCGATGGACAGCTCGAGATCGGCGGCAGCCTGAGCGATCTGCAAATGGCCGGTGAGGTGGCCGTCGATCGCGGCAGCATCAATGCCCAGCCCGGCCGCCTGGTGGCAGCCCGACCCAGCAGCAAGCCCCAGGCACCGCGCCAATCGGTGAGCCAGCTGCTGCAGGAGAACTGGGACTTCCAGAGTCCCCTGCTGTTGATCGGTGCGGAGGCCCAGACCAACAGCAGCCGCAACGTGCTGCAGGCCGTGCCGCGCTTCAAACCGCTCGGCTTCAACGACCTCAGGGTCAAGCTCGGTCCCAACCTCAGGATCGTCATTCCCAATGCCGCCAGCTTCAAATCGGCCGGTCTGCTGCGGCTCACAGGGCGCCTTGACCCCACGCTGCGTGCCCGCGGTGTGGTGCGGCTGCTGCAGGGCCGGCTGAACCTGTTCACCACCAGCTTCAGCCTTGATCCTGATGCTCCCAATGTGGCCGTGTTCACGCCGGCCCTAGGGCTAGTGCCCTATCTCGACATCGCCATGCGCACCCGGGTTGCCGACAGCGTCGCGATCTCTGGGCTGGGCAGCGCCGGCAGCCCCTCGCTGGCCGAGATCGAGGCCCAAGGGGGCTTGAGCAATCTCAATCAACTGAATCTGGTGCGCATCACCGTGACGGTCAGCGGTCCAGCCGATCGTCTGGCGCAAAGCATCCGCCTGCGCAGCAGCCCGCCGTTGCCTGAATCGAAGCTGATTGCCCTGATCGGCGGCAACTCCCTGGCCGGGCTGGGCGGCGCCGGCGCCGGTGCCGCCATCGCCACGGTGGTGGGGCAGACCCTGCTCTCACCGGTGCTGGGCGGACTGAGCGATGCCTTCGGCCAGCGGGTCAGCTTCGCCCTGTACCCCACCTATCTGAACCCCAACGTGACCAACCAGGCCGTGCTGCAATCGCAGCGCCTGGCCCCGCAGCTTGTGCTCGGTTCAGAGATCGGCCTGGACATCACCGAGCGCTTCAATGTGTCGGTACTGGCGGCGCCGAATCGCTCGGATGTGCCCCCCCAGCTCAACTTGAATGTGCGGGCCACGGACATCCTCAACGTGCAAGGTTCAGTCGACAGTCAAGGAGCCCTGCAGGGTCAGCTGCAGCTGTTTTTCCGCTTCTGAGTTGGCATGCAGGCGCGCCAGCTGATCGGCATTGACCTCGGCGGCACAGCGATCAAGCTGGCGCGCTTTGAGCCCGATGGCACCCTGCTGGCCGAGCTGACGTTGCCCACCCCTCAGCCCGCAGTGCCCGGGGCCACTGTGATGGCCATCGCCGAGGCGGTAGCCCAGCTCGATCCCGATCGCCAGGCCGAGCGGGTTGGCATCGGCCATCCGGGGCCTGCCGATGCCACCGGTCGGATCGCCCGCATCGCCATCAACCTGCCGGGATGGACCGACGTGCCCCTGGCCGATTGGCTTGAACCGATGCTGCAGCGGCGCGTCACCTGCGGCAACGACGGCAACTGCGCGGTGCTGGGCGAGCACCACAGCGGCGCTGCCCGCGGCTGCGGCGATGTGCTGCTGCTGACCCTGGGCACGGGGGTGGGCGGCGGCGTGATGCTGGGCGGCCAGCTGTTCACGGGCCGCGGCGGGGCCGCCAGCGAGCCCGGGCTCATCGGCATCAACCCCGATGGCCCGCCCTGCAACAGCGGCAACCGCGGCTCGCTCGAATCGTTCTGCAGCCTGCGCGGTCTGGCGCGACTGAGCGATCTGCCACCCGAAGAGCTGCAGCGGCGCGCCGCGGCCGGCGACGGCGAGGCCTGCGCCGTCTGGCAGCGCTACGGCCAGCTGCTGGGCATCGGCATCAGTTCACTGGTGTACGTGCTCACCCCCGAGCTGGTGCTGCTGGGGGGCGGCCTCAGCGGCGCCTGCGATCAGTTTCTGCCGGCGGTGTGGCAGGAGGTCAACACTCGGGTGCAGGCCGCCAGCCGCGAGGGTCTGCAGATCCGCAGGGCCGAGCTGGGCAACGGCGCCGGACGGTTGGGAGCCGCTCTGCTGGCGGCACAGCGGTTGGGATGATGGGGCCATGAACCCCGCTTCCGTGCCCGAACCGAGTGCTGAGCTGCTCAGCCGCGCCGCTGCCGTGCGCCGCAGCGCCATGGCCCTCGGCCAGCTGAGCGATGCAGCGCGCCGGGCGGCACTGGGGGCCATGGCCGATGCGCTAGCGGCCGATCAGCAGGCGATCCTGGCGGCCAACCAGGCCGACCTGGACGCTGCAGCCGCCGAAGGACTGGCCGAGGCCCTGGTCGCACGGCTCAAGCTGGATGCCACCAAGCTCTCTGGCGCCATTGAGGGGGTGCGCCAGGTGGCAGCTCTGGCCGACCCGATTGGAGTGCGGCAGCTGCACACCGAGCTCGATGCAGGCCTGGTGCTCGAGCGGGTGAGCGTGCCCCTGGGGGTGCTGGGGGTGATTTTCGAAGCCCGCCCCGATGCGGTGATGCAGATCGCAGCCCTGGCGATCCGCTCGGGCAATGGCGCCCTGCTCAAGGGGGGCCGCGAAGCCGCCCGCAGCTGCGCCGCGATCATGGCGGCGCTCAAACGCGGCCTCGCCGCCAGCAGCGCCAGTGCCGATGCGCTGGAGCTGCTCACCAGCCGCGAAGAAAGCCTGGCCCTGCTGAAGCTCGATGGCCTGGTCGATCTGATCATTCCGCGTGGCTCCAATGCCTTGGTGCGCTTCATTCAGGACAACACGCGCATCCCGGTGCTCGGCCATGCCGATGGCATCTGCCACCTGTACATCGACGCGGCTGCCGATCTGGGCGAGGCACTGCGGGTGGCAATCGATTCGAAAACCCAGTACCCAGCAGCCTGCAACGCCATTGAGACGTTGCTGCTGCATCAGCAGATCGCCGGCCCCTTCCTGGGCGAAGCAATCCCCGCGTTTGCAGCAGCAGGGGTTGAGCTGCGCGGCGATGCACCGTCCATGGCTCTGGGTGTGAGCCATGCCGCCAGTGACGACGACTGGAGCAGCGAATACAGCGATCTGATCCTGGCGGTCAAGGTGGTGGAGGGTGTCGAGGAAGCCCTTGAGCACATTCGGCGCTACGGCTCGCGTCACACCGACGCCATCTGCACCCGCGATGGCGCGGTTGCCGATCGCTTTCTGGCGGCGGTCGACAGTGCCGGGGTCTACCTCAACTGCTCGACCCGCTTTGCTGATGGTTTTCGCTACGGCTTCGGGGCCGAGGTCGGCATCAGCACCCAGACCCTTCCGCCCCGAGGCCCGGTGGGTCTGGAGGGTCTGGTCACCTACCGCTACCGCCTGCGCGGCCAGGGCCACATCGCCGCCGACTACGCCAGTGGCACCAGGCAGTTCAGCCACCGCAGCCTGCCGCTGTGAGCAGCGATCGGATCACCGATCAGATCGTCGTGCGCGGCCTGCGGCTCTGGGCCCATGTCGGGGTGCTGGCCCATGAGCGCGAACGCGGCCAGTGGTTTGAGGTCGACCTGACGCTTGGAGCTGATCTTGGCGCTGCAGCGACCAGCGACCAGCTCAGCGACACCTGCGACTACAGCCGGTTGATCACCGCCCTGCAACAGCAAGCCAGCCAGATCTGCTGCCAGACCCTGGAGCACTGGAGCGAGCAGATGCTGGATCTGGCCGAAACCCTGTACGGCCCGGTGCCCGTGCAGTTGGAACTGCGCAAATGCAAGGCCCCCGTCAGCGGTTTTTCCGGCGTGGTGGCGGTGCGGCGCTCCAGGCACGGGGGACCGGGTTGATCGGCGCCGCTGCGGGCGTCTCAGAGCCTCAAGGTCCAGCCGCGCGGGTCGTGAAAATCAGGCTCTGAGGCCGGGTGGCTTAACGCCCAGTAGCTCAGCCGGCCTGAGTGCTCCTGCAACACGGCGCACAGGCCCAGTTGAAGCTCTGCCGAGCGGTGCAGTGACGGCGGCAGACAGCAGCGCAGCTCAAGCGCAACGGTGCCTGAGCGCTGCCTCAGCTTGAACGGCAGCGTGCCGTACGCACTCTCCTGCCGCAGACCCTGGCGGTAACCATCCAAGCGGTAGACGTTCCAATCACCGCTTGGCGACAGGTTGTATTCCCAGTAGGCATCAACAGCAGGATCCCTCACAAAGGCCTCCAGGCAGGTGTGGTTCCACAAGCCATCGCAACGCTTGGGCTCAGCCGAAGGCTCACCCATCAGCAAGGAAGCTGCTGCATCGATCTGATAGCTCAGCAGCAGTTCTGGTCGCTGGCCTGGCTGCTGGAGCAGCTGGGCCGTTGCATCCAGCCGCAGGGCCGGAGCGCTCTGCTGGGCAAAGGGATGCAGCCTGCTCTGCAGCTGACTCACGACGCCAGATCCATCGCCTCAGGGTGAAGCGCTGTTGCCGCAGTCGGCTGGAGCGCCAGGAAGAGCTCAGTTAGAAGAGCGCGGATCGCCTCCTCCTGGGCCTCGATCTGCTCGGTCAGGCGGAACTGCACCAGCGCTCGCGAGAGGTTGTGATCAGGGCGCTCAGCCTTGAAGTAGACATCACCAGCGAGATGGTCACTGAAAAAACGCAGTCCCAGCTCAAAGGGAATCAACCGAATCGCATCAAAGAGATGCTCGCGATCGGCAGCGTTCAGCAGCGAGGCGGCCTCAGCCAGATAGCCGCTGAGCATGGCCCGTGCCAGATCCAGGTCAAAGCGCACAGCCTGAAGATCGGTGGTCTCTTCGCCAGCGGGGTTGCAGCCTGAACGCAGCAGATCGCCGATGTCGTAGTGGAGCAGCCCGGGCTTGACTGTGTCGAGGTCAACCATGGCCACGGCGCAGCCGGTGGCGCTGCACAGCATCACGTTGTTGACCTTGGGGTCGCCATGAATGGGGCGCAGCTGCAGCCGGCCGGCGGCCTTGGCCTGTTCCAGCACCGGCACCAGATCTGCGCGCTCAGCAATGAACGACGCGCACCACTGAGCCCGCGGGTTGCCCAGGCGGACACTGCCGCTGGCCAGCTGCTGCTGATAGGCGCTGTAGTACCTGGGCGTGATGTGAAAGCCCTCGAGGGTGTCGACCAATTGATCGGCCGGCACGTCGGCAAGCAGCGCATGAAAGCGTCCCAGGGCACGGCCGATCTCGGCGGCCTGGCTGGCGCTGCCGACCACATCGATGCTGGTGGCCTGCTCCACAAAGGTGAGCACGCGCCAGGGATCGCCCCCATGCTCCACCAGATAGGGGGAGGTGCTCGATGAGCCAGTGGCCACCACGGCGGCAGGCACCGGCCTGGGCAACTGCCAGTCGAGCGGCGGATCGGCATGCTCGATCAAGGCTTCAAGGTTGGCCATCACCAACTCAGGGCGTTGAAAGACGGCTGTGTTCAGCCGTTGCAGCACATAACTGCGCCCCGAAACGGTTTGAACCCGGTAGGTGGCGTTGACGTTGCCGTGACCCAGCGGCTCAACCAAGGCCGGTTCGGCGTCAAGTGCAAAACGGGCCGCCAGTGCACAAAGATCCATAGCCAGCATCGTGACGGGATCAACCCGCCTGCGCCAGCCCCGAATGGCGGATCAGGGCCTCACTGCTGGGCGGCCGACCCCTGAACGCCTCAAAGATCTCGGCGGGTGAGCGGCTGCCACCCAGCGACAGAACCGTGTCACGAAAACGACGTCCTGTGGCGACAATCTCAGCTTCCACGTCGAGGCCCACCTCTTCGAAGGCGCTGTAGGCGTCAGCACTGAGCACCTCGGCCCACTTGTAGCTGTAGTAACCGGCTGAGTAGCCACCGGCAAAGATGTGGCTGAACGAGCACAGAAAAGCGTCCTCAGCAATGGGCTCGAGAACGGTGGTGGTGCGGGCCACCTCGCGGCGCAGCTGCTCGGGGCTCTGCCCGCTGCCTGGGCTCCAGACGCTGTGCAGGCGCAGATCGCTCAGGGCCAGATGCACCTGGCGCAGGGTGGCGCTGCCGCCCATGAAGGTGCGGGCCGCCAGCAGCTTCTGGTAATCGGCCTCGGGCAGGGGATCGCCGGTTTGCCAGTGCCGTGCCATGCCCATCAGCGTGGCGCGGTCATAGCACCAGTTCTCCATGAACTGGCTGGGCAGCTCGACGGCGTCCCACTCGACATTGTTGATGCCGGCGGCCTGGGGCCGCTCCACCGTGGTGAGCATGTGCTGCAGCCCGTGGCCAAACTCGTGGAACAGGGTTTCCACCTCGTCAAACGTCATCAGGCTGGGGGTGCCTGCCACCGGCGGGCTCTGGTTGCAGATCAGGTACGCCACCGGCAGCACCGGCTCACCGGCGCGGCTGATGCTGCGGCCCAGGCACTCATCCATCCAGGCGCCCCCGCGCTTGCTGCCCGGCCGGCTGTAGGGGTCCAGGTAAAAGGCCGCCAGGGGGGCACAGCTGGAGCCATCAAGCACCCTGAAATAACGCACATCGCTGTGCCAGGTGGGAGCTTCACCGGGCTCGGCAGAGATGATGCGGATGTCAAAGAGGCGCTGGCAGAGACCAAAGAGGCCCTGCAGCACGCCCTCGAGCGGGAACCAGGGGCGCAGGGCTTCAGTATCGAGATCAAAGCTCTTGTGCCTGAGCTTCTCGGCCCAGAAGCTCACGTCCCAGGGCTTGAAATCGGCGGCCTCTGGGGCGCCATGGCTTGCGGCAAAGCCGCGCAGGTGCTCGAGCTCGCCCTGGGCAACCGGATAGGCGGCGGCGCGCAGCTCATCGAGCAGCTGCTCCACCTCGGCGACCGAGCCGGCCATCTTGGCGGCCAGGCTCACCTCGGCCCAGTTGGCGTAGCCCAGACGCCGCGCCTGATCGAGGCGCAGGCTGAGAATCTGCTCGATCAGGGGCCAGTTGTTGAGCTCGCCGCTCGAGGCGCGGGCCACCTGGGCGCGATACACCGTCTCACGCAGATCGCGCCGAGCGCTGTATTTGAGAAAGGGAACCACCCGCGGCATGTCAAGACCCATCAGCCAGGGGCCGGCCTCTGCCGTGGCCGCCGCATCGCCGCTCTGGTGGGCGGCCTGGCGCGCCGCCTGGGCCAGCAGCTCCAGCAGGCTGGCGGGCAGCCCCTCCACCTCAGCAGGATCGCTGAGCCGCAGGGTCCAGCCATTGGTGGCATCAAGCACGTGGTTGCCGAAATCACTGGCGAGCCGCGCCAATTCGGCGGTGGCCGCATTGAACGCCTCCTGCTCGGCGCCCTCGAGCCCGACGCCGCGCAGCTCCATGTCACGCAGCTCGGCCGCCAGGATGCGCTGCTGGGTGGCGTCGAGCGGCTGGCTGCCAGCGTCGTGCTGCTGGGCGAGTCTGCGCAGGGCGTCATAGATCACCCGCGACTGGCCAGCGCGGCTGCCAAAGGCCACCACGCCCTGCTGCTGACGCTGGTGCGCCTCACGCAGCTCAGCGGTGTTGCAGACGCCATTGAGATGGCTGACCACCCCCCAGCTCCAGCGCAGCCGCTCACCGAGGTGATGCAGCGGATCCATCAGCTCGGCCCAGGCCAGCTCAGCGCCTGCACGTCTGTCCAGAGCCGCCTCGAGTTGATCGAGCTCGGCGTTGAGCTCCTCGAGCAACTGCGGAATCGCTGTATCAACCTGCTCAGGCGTGATCGCGGCAAAGTCAGGCAGCCCTTCACAGACCAGTAGTGGCGATCGGCTCATCGAAGCAGCAGCAGCAGCGGAGCTCATCTCAACCGATCCCCAGGCTCTGGCCCAACGCCACCACAGGCAGAGCCGACAACTGGGCCGCCATGGCGTTGGTGCTCGATTCGTAGAAATCAATCGCCAGCCTGGGCCAGAAGCCGATCGCCAGGGTCGGCACCAGCAGGGTCAGCCCGATCAGCAGCTCACGGGGCTTCATGTCGCCGGTGATGGCCAGGGCCGGGATGCGCGGGCCAAAGAAGACCCTGCGGCACAACGACAGCAAGTACACGGGGGTGAACACCAGTCCGATTGCGGCCAGAACAATCGTGATCACCCGGAACCCGATCGTGAAGCCGTCGTTGGCAGTAACCCCCAGAAACACCGTGATTTCGCTGACGAAGCCGCTCATGCCAGGCAAGGCCAGCGAGGCCAGCGAACTGGCCAGAAAGAACGCAAAGGTGATCGGCAACGCCTTGGCCAGACCGCCCATGTTGGGGATCGAGAGGGTCTCGGTGCGCTCGTAGAAGACCCCGGTCACAAAGAACATGGCTGCGGCGATCAGCCCGTGGCTGATCATCTGCAGCATGGCGCCGCTGATTCCCAGCGCATCGATGGCGCCGATCCCCAGCAGCACAAAGCCCATGTGGCTCACCGAGCTGCAGGCGATGCGGCGTTTGACGTTGTCCTGGGCAAAGGCATTGAGCGCGCCGTAGACGATGTTGACAATGCCCAGCACGATCAACGCCGGCGCCAGCTGCAGATGGGCCTCAGGCAGCATCTGCACGTTGAAGCGCAGCAGGGCATAGCCGCCCATCTTCAGCAGCACACCCGCCAGCAGCATCGAGACCGCCGCATTGGCCTCGCCATGGGCATCGGGCAACCAGGTGTGCAGGGGGAACATCGGCAGCTTCACCCCAAAGCCGATCAAGAAGCCCAGGTAACAGAGCAGGCCAAAGGTGCCGCCAGGTGAGCGGGCTGCCAGCTCACTGAGGTTGAAGGTGAAGGGCCCATGCAGGGCCAGGGCCAGTCCGCTGAGCAGGATCAGCAGCGAGGCGGTGGCCGTGTAGAGGATGAACTTGGTGGCGGCGTACTGGCGGGCCTTGCCGCCCCAGATGGCGATCAGCAGATAGACCGGCACCAGTTCCAGTTCCCAGGCCAGGAAGAACAGCAGAAAGTCCTGCGACAGAAAGACCAGCGCCTGGGCCGAGGCCTGCACCAGCAGCAGGGCGAAATACAGCTTGGTTTTGCGGCTGATGTTCCAGCTGGCGGCGGTGGTGAGCAGGGTCACCAGACCCGAGAGCACCACCAGAGGAGCCGAAAGTCCATCGGCGGCGAGGCTCCACTCGAGCCCCAGCGCCGGTACCCAGGTGATCCGCTCCACCAGCTGCAGGCCTTCGAGGCTGGGGTCGTAATGACGGCTGAACGCCAGCAGCATCAACACGAAATCGCTGATCATCACCACCAGCGCCACGGTGCGCGGCAGCCGTGGATCGCTGCCATCGCCAGGCAGCAGCGGCATCACCAAGGCCGCTGCAGTCGGCAACAACACAATCAGACTCAGCCAGGGGAAAGACGCGGCCAGGCCTGAAAGGTTCGCGTCCATGGTTCCCTGAGGGCTGTTGCGAAATTTATCAGCGCGGCCCTATCGGTTGGGTAGAAGTACTCAGCGCCGCCGCGCCGCTCAGTCCCGATCGGGCAGGGCACTCCAGGAGCTGCCGCTGGTCTGGATGCCCAGCGCTTCGGCCCGCGACTCGACGCCTTCGCGGCGCCAGGCATCGACCATGGCCGCCTGCACCGCTTCGGCAACCTCAAGCCGGCTCAGCGCCAGCAGGCTGGGGCCAGCGCCGCTGATCACGCAGCCCCAGGCACCGGCGGCCAGGGCCGCCTCGCGCACGGCGCGCCCCCCCTGAATGAGTCCCCAGCGGTAGGGCTCATGCAGCCGGTCGTGCATACCATCGCTGATCAGGTCGCCATTGCCGCTGCGCAGGCCCTGCAGCAGCAGCGTCAGCGCACCCAGGTTGCTCACCGCATCAGGAATCGGGATGGCCTTGGGCATCGCCCGCCGCGCCTCGCTGGTGGTCAGCCGAATCGCCGGAATGGCCACCACAGCCCGCACATGCTTGGACCACTCACAGCGCACAACGCGCCAGCGCTGCGAGGCCGCCTTGGCGGTCATGCAGAGCCCGCCCACCAGCGAAGGCACCACGTTGTCGGGGTGCCCCTCGATGTCGATGGCCAGTTCGAGCAGTTTTTCGGTGCTCAGCGGTTCACCCGCCAGGGCATTGGCGCCCATGAGCCCGGCCACAATGGCCGTGGCGCTGCTGCCCAGGCCCCGCGCCGGCGGCACCGCCAGGCGAACCCTGGCCTCGAGTGCCACCGGCTCAAGCCCCGCCTCGCGCCAGACCCGCTGGGCCGAGCGATACACCAGGTTGTCGGGGCCGCCGCGCAGGTGCGATCCCTCATTGCCCTCGATGATCAGATCGAACCGCTCACTCCCGCCGGGAATGCAGCGCATCTCGAACACATTGTCGAGCTCGAGGGCGGCCCCGAGGCAATCAAAGCCCGGGCCCAGATTGGCGGTGGTAGCGGGCACATGCACCACCACGCCCTGCCCGATGCGGGGGCGCGCCATGGAGTCGATTCAACTGGGGCCAGTGTGTCAGCCGAGCAGCATGCGGGCCCGGCAGGCCGCGCTGTACAAGCCGATCTCCGGATCGGTGATGGCCGTGATCGGCATGGCCTCGAGCACAGCCCCCAGCCGCCCTTTGTTGAGAAACGCCTGCTCAAAGGGGCCGCTGCGCAGCGCCTCGAGCAGCTTGGCCGCCGTGCCGCCCGCCAGCCAGATGCCGCCACGGCTCAGGGCCGCCAGGGCCAGGTCACCGCAGACGCTGCCGTAGGCCGACAGCCACAGCTCCAGGGCACGGCTGGCCAGGGGATCGCCCCCTGAGGCCGCCGCCGCGACCGCCGCCGGCAGATCCTGGGTGGCATCGGCCGCCACGGCCCCCAGGGCATGGCCCGGACCCTGCGCGCTGGTGGCCAGCAGCCAACGGGCCACCCAGCCCAGGCCGGTGCCGCTGACCACCCGCTCGATCGAGATCCGCGGCACAGCGAGCTCGCTTGCCAGCCATTGCCTGAGCTCCCATTCGCTCTGGCAGCGCGGCGCAAATTCGCCGTGGGCCGCTTCGCTCGGCACCGCCTTGAGCCCTACCGGGGTGGGCACCCCCAGCGCAACCCCCAGGCCCGTGCCGGCGCCCAGCACCAGCAGTGGCTCAGCGGCATCGGGGCGCCCCTGGCGCACGCTCGCCTGCTGGTGGGCCTGCAGATGGGGCAGGCCGTAGATCAACACGGCGAAGTCATTGACGAGCTCAACAGCCGGGATACCGGTCGCCTGGGCTAGCCGGGCCTCATCGAGCAGCCAGGGCAGGTTGGTGAGGCGGGCCGCACCGCCCTGCACCGGCCCGGCCACCGCCAGGCAGGCCGCAGCTGGAAGCGCATCGCCTGCCCCCGGCTGCGGATGGTCTGCCAGAAAAGCCGTCACCATCGGCGCCAGGTCGTCCCACTGGCTTGATGGATAGCGCTGGCTGTGCACCAGGGTGAGGCCACCGCCGGGCTCCAGCCGGTAGAGGGCCAGCAACGTCTTGGTGCCGCCGATGTCGCCGGCCAGCAGGGTGGTCATCGCGCCAGATTCAGGCCCGCATGCCGATGCTGATTGGCCCTTGCGGCTGCGGCAAGCACCTCGGCCAACGCCACACTGCCGAGGTCGCCATCTTTGCGGCTGCGCAGGCTGAGCGAGCCGGCCTCGGCCTCCTTGGCACCGATCACCGCCAGCAGCGGGATCTTCATCTGCTCCCCGTTGCGGATCAACTTGCCCAGCCGGTCCCCGCTGTGATCGACCGTGGCCCGCACCCCGGCCGTCTTGAGCTGGGCCAGCACGTCCTCGGCATAGGGGCGCACCTCGTCGGTGACCGGCAGCAGCCGGATCTGCTCGGGCGCCAGCCAGAACGGGAAATCGCCGGCGTAGTTCTCGGTCATGATCCCGAAGAACCGCTCCAGCGAGCCAAAAATGGCGCGGTGGATCATGATCGGTCGCTGCCTTGTGCCATCGGCGGCGACGTACTCGAGGTCAAAGCGCTCGGGCAGGTTGAAGTCGAGCTGGATCGTCGAGCACTGCCACATCCGCCCGATCGCATCTTCAATCTTGAGATCGATCTTGGGGCCGTAGAAGGCACCGCCGCCCTCGTCGACCTTGTAGGCCCAGCCCTTGCGGTTCAAGGCCTCGATCAGCCCCTTGGTGGCCAGCTCCCAGACGGCGTCCTCGCCGATCGATTTGTCGGGCCGGGTCGAGAGGTTGATTTCGTAGCTGCGGAAGTCGAAGGTCGAGAGGATCTGTTCGGTCAGATCGAGGATCGCCAGAATTTCACCCGTGATCTGCTCCGGCAGGCAGAACACGTGGGCGTCGTCCTGGGTGAAGCCCCGCACCCGCATCAGCCCGTGCATGACGCCGGGGCGCTCGTAGCGGTACACCGTGCCCAGCTCGGCCCAGCGGATCGGCAGCTCCCGGTAGCTGCGCAGCGTGCTGGCGTAGGTGAGCACGTGGAAGGGGCAGTTCATCGGCTTGAGCTGGTACTCGCGCTCGTCGACCTGCATGGGGCCAAACATTGACTCGCTGTAGAAGTCGAGGTGGCCCGAGGTCTTCCACAGGCTGATGTCAGCCACGTGGGGGGTGTACAGCAGCTCGTAGCCGGCGGCGAAGTGGAGTTCGCGCCAGAGGGTCTCGATCAACAGGCGCATGCGGGCACCGCGGGGGTGCCAGAACACCAGGCCGGCGCCGGCCTCATCCTCGATCGAGAACAGGTCCAGATCGGTGCCCAGGCGCCGGTGGTCGCGGCGCTTGGCCTCTTCCTGGCGGCGCTGGTGCTCGGCCAGTTGCTCGGGGGTTTCCCAGGCTGTGCCATAGATGCGCTGCAGCTGGGCCTTGGTCTCATCGCCACGCCAGTAGGCCCCGGCGACGCTTTCGAGTGCAAAGGCCTTGGGGTTGAGCTCGCTGGTGTTGGCCACGTGGGGCCCGGCGCACAGGTCCCACCATTGCTCGCCCAGGGTGTACAGGGTGATCGGCTCTGTGATCCCCGCCAGGATCTCGAGCTTGTAGGGCTCGTTCTGGGCTTTGATACGGGTTTCGGCCTCGGCGCGGCTGACCTCGAGGCGCTCGAGCGGCAGCTTCTGGTTGATGATCTTGATCATCTCCTTCTTGATCGCCTTGAGGTCGGCTTCGGTGAAGGGATCCGGGCTGTCGAAGTCGTAATAGAAGCCGCTCTCGGTCCAGGGGCCGATCGTGACCTGGGCTTTGGGAAACAGCCGCTGCACCGCCATGGCCATCACATGGCTCATCGAATGGCGGATGCGCAGCAGCTGCTCGCTTTCGCTGGTCTTGGGGAGGAGCACCGGCGCGGCTGTCACGGCAGCGGTCTGCTCACCATGGGCCGAATCGGCAGGGGCCATGGAAGGGGCAGACACGGCAGGCAAGCGGCAAGGGTCGATCCTAGGCGCCGCCTTCAGGCCCCCTGGAACTCCTACGGTTGAGCCATGGAGTCAGAGTCCAATTCCGAACAAGCGGGCGCCCTGCTCGATGGCTTGCTGGGTTCCTTGCTCAGCGACTTCCGCTTCTGGTTTGAGCGGGGACAAATCCTGCTTGCGCACTGCCCTGACCAGGTGATGCCCCAACAGGCGCGGCTCGAACTGGGCGAACAGCTGTCTCAGGCGAGTCTTGAACTGGCCGCCGCCTCGAGCCTCAGGCAGGCGGCACCCACGCCGATGGCCCTGGAGATGGGCACGCTGGCCCCCTGGCACAAGCTGGTGCTGGAGGTCTGGGGTCTGTCGGCCCGCATGCGCATGGCCCAGGTGCCCATGCCCGAGCTGCCGCCCCTGCCGCCGCTGCCGGGACTCGGGGCCCCGTGAGTGCAGCCTCAGGCTGAAGCCTTCAGCAGATCGAGTTGCTGACGGTAGAAGTGCAACAGCTCGCGGCGTCGCTTCACCGGCTGGCCGTAATAGCTACCTCCCGAGGCGGTGGGAAGGGAGGCCCACTCCGGAGCCAACCGCGCCAGGGAGGCGGCATCAAGGCCGCGCTCATCGACAGCCTGCAACACACCACGACGCTCAACCAGATACAGCGCGGCCTGGTCCTGACTGAGGGCACCAAAATCGCGCAATCCGAGCTTGGCCGAGGCCTCGTTCCAGGTGGCAGGTAAAAACTGATAGGCCCCTGCCGCCGCACTGACGTAGCGACGCCTCACGGCAATCTCTGGATGGCGACTGAGGTCCTCAAAGCGGCCACCGCCATAGAGGGTCTGGTATCCCTCATCGCGACCATCGGCCCAGGTGCCCTCGGCAAAGCGAATGGTGTTGAGCAGCGCACGCCGCTCAGGGGTGATCGGATACGCCAGCGAGGCGGCTCGTGCCGGGCCTGCGAATGGGGACGACACTCCCAGCTGAGGAATCAGCAACAGCGACAGCAACGACGAAAGAAAGGCCGACAGAGGCAGACAACAAAGCTCGAGAGACCCTGCTCAAGCGCCAGGGGTCGCCGCCAGAGCCCCTGACCCGGGGTAGACAAAGGCACCGCCGGCATGCTCCTGAAGAAAATCTAAAGAGAGTCTCACGGTAGACACTGAGACCCGGCAGCCGCTTTCATCAGCACAGCTGATCAATGAGGCTTGCAGAGATCAGCCAGCCTTGAGGAATCCAAGGGCGCCGCGCACCCGCTCGAGCGTCGCTGCAGCAACCTCCGAGGCCCTGTGGCGACCTTGCTCGAGCACCTGATGCAGCCCATGGGGATCGGCACGGAGGTCGGCGTAGCGCTGCTGCACTGGGCGCAATGCCTCAACGGCCACCTCGGCCAACAGCGGCTTGAACTGTCCCCAGCCCATCTGGGCACAGTCGCTGGCGGCCTGT
>Ga0194122_10000247_pt1 | contig 84478 bp, 78 predicted proteins | sample TA2MahCa10mmetaG_FD_155487 | JGI IMG/M metagenome (GOLD analysis project Ga0194122, IMG submission 155487) | Freshwater microbial communities from Lake Tanganyika, Tanzania - TA2015021 Mahale Deep Cast 10m | ecosystem: Environmental > Aquatic > Freshwater > Lake | place: Tanzania: Lake... | reverse complement strand
TGGCGTGCTGTCGGCGGCGGCGGCGAAGCTGGTGCGCCAGGCGCGCGTCGCCGTCGCGGCCGGCGGCAAGCGGCTGCCGCGCTGGCGCGAGCTGGGCGCGGGCCTGTCCTTCGTCGCCCGCGATCGTCACCTCAGGCCGATCGCGATCACGGCGATGGGCTGGGCGATCAGCTGGTCGATCCTGGTGACGGTGCTGGTGCTCTACGCCGGCCGCACGCTCGGCCTGTCGGCGGCGGCGATCGGCGTCATGCTGGCCGCCAACGGCGCCGGCATGATCGTCGCGGCGCTGACGGCGGGCCATGTCGGCCGCCGCATGCCCGCGGGCCTGTTTATCGCCAGCGGTCCGGCGATCTCGGTGGCAGGTGTGCTGATGGTGTCGCCGCTGGTCGGCGGCGGCGTCGTCCAGGCGGCGGTGGCGATGTTCCTGCTCGGGCTGGGCCCGATGTACTGGACGGTCGGCCAGACGACGCTGCGCCAGACCGTGACACCGCCGTGGATCCTGGGCCAGGTGATCGCGATCCAGTTCCTCATCCAGTACGGCTCGCGCTTCATTGGCGCGCTGGCCGGTGGCCTGATCGGCAGTGCCTATGGCGTCGAAGCCGCGATCTGGGCCGCCACGGCGGGGTTCAGTATCCAGCTCGCGACCATCCTGTGCTCGGCGGTGCCGTCACTGCGCGCTTACGAGGATGCGCTGACCTGAGAAAGGAGAAGGGCGCCGCGTCGGCGGCGCCCGTCCCGGCTTCGGCGAGCCCTAGCGATAGCGGTGCCAGTTGCCCCAGCGGTCATAGTAGCCACCCTGATAGCGCTCGCGCCGTTCGACGCGGTCGTCACGGCCATCGCGGTCGCGGTCGACCCAGCCCGGCGGGTTGTAGTAGGTGCCGCGACCGTCATAGGGCTCGTTGATGACAGTGCACGCGCCGAGCACGGTCGCGGCGCCAGCGGCGATCACAACAGCACGGAACATGGCGTCCTCCTTCGACGTGGCGGCGCGCGCCAAGCGCGTCCGACGCTCCGAAGGTGGCGGCGGATCAAGTCCTTCGCGGGACCAAATCAGGGTCGATCGACGGCAATGTGTAACGGCGCGTCTCGGCCGCCCTACGGCAGGATGCGCGAGGAGAAGGGCGGGCCGCTGCCGGCGTGCCGATTGGTCGACCCGGTGTCGGTGGTTTGCGAGCAGGCACCGAGCGCGGCGAGCGAGACGATGGCGATGAGCAGGACACGGACCATGGCGGTCACCCCTGGGTTTGTCGTGGCCTCCACTCTCCGCGCACATGGCGTCGCCGGCCACTCAATCTCCCTCACGATGACGGGAGCGTGCGCGGCGGGTTGCCGCGCCTCGCCTGGGCCACTAGTGTCGCCGCGCTGACACGAAGTCGTGATGAAAAAAGGGGTCCGGGGTGGCGTCATCCACGCGTCTGGCCGTCGATATCGGCGGCACGTTTACCGACATAGTGCTGGAAATCGGCGAGGCGGGGCGGGACGGCAGGCGCTTGACGCGCAAGGTGCTGACGACGCCGCGCGCGCCGGAGCAAGGCGTGCTCGACGGCACGCGCGCTATCCTCGCCGACGCCGGAGTCGGCTTCGCCGACATCGACGTCTTCGTCCACGGCACGACGTTGGCGACCAACGCCATCATCGAGCGCAAGGGGGCCAAGACGGCGCTGATCGCCACCGATGGCTTTCGCGACACGATCGAGATCGCCTACGAGAGCCGCTACGACCAGTACGACGTATTCATCGAGAAGCCGCGCCAGCTGGTGCCGCGCGCGCTGCGCTTCACCGTGCCCGAGCGCGTCGACGTGCACGGCGCCGTGCGCCTGGGGCTCGACGAGTCCGCCGTGCGCGCGCTGGTGCCGAAGCTCACCGAAGCCGGCGTCGAGTCGGTCGCGATCGCCTATCTGCATTCCTACGCCAACGAGGCGCACGAGCGGCGGACGGGCGAGATTCTGCGCGAGATGCTGCCGTCGCTGTCGCTGACCCTGAGCTGCGAAGTCTGTCCGGAGGTGCGCGAGTACGACCGCACCTCGACGACCATCGCCAACGCCTACATCCAGCCGCTGATGGCGGGCTACCTGGCGCGGCTGCGCGACGGCTTCGCCGCCGAAGGCTTCAAGGGCATGGTCTACCTGATGACCTCGGGCGGCGGTCTCACGGCGCTGGAGACGGCGCGGCGCTTTCCCATCCGTCTTGTCGAGTCCGGACCCGCCGGCGGCGCGATCCTCGCCGCCACCGTCGCCGCCGAGCGCGGCGAGCGCAAGGTGCTGTCCTTCGACATGGGCGGCACGACGGCGAAGATCTGCCTGATCCAGGAGTACACGCCGTTCAAGTCGCGCGCCTTCGAGGTCGATCGCGCCGCGCGGTTCCTCAAGGGCAGCGGCCTGCCGGTGCGCGTGCCGGTGATCGAGATGGTCGAGATCGGCGCCGGCGGCGGCTCGATCGCGCGCGTCGACGAGCTGCGCCGCATCACCGTCGGACCCGACAGCGCCGGCTCCGAGCCCGGCCCGGCGAGCTATGGCCGCGGCGGCATGCTGCCAACGGTGACCGATTCCGACGTCGTGCTGGGCAAGATCGATCCGGCGCGCTTCGCCGGCGGCACCATCGCGCTCGACGTCGAGGCGGCGCGCGGCGCCGTCGATCGCGCGGTCGGTCAGCCTCTGTCGCTGGGCAGCGAGACGGCCGCGTACGGCGTGGGCGAGATCGTCGACGAGAACATGGCCAACGCCGCGCGCGTGCATGCCGTCGAGCGCGGCGCGGTGATCGGCGAGCACACCTTGATCGCCTTCGGTGGCGCGGCACCGCTGCACGCCTCGCGCCTGGCCGAGAAGCTCGGCATCGCCCGCATCGTCGTGCCGGCCAATGCCGGCGTCGGCTCGGCGGTGGGCTTCCTGCGCGCGCCGGTGGCCTACGAACTGGTGCGCAGCCGCTACATGCGGCTCGACCGCTTCGACGCCGCCGCGGCCAACGCCGTGATCGAGGCGATGAGCGCGGAGGCGCAGGCGCTGGTGGCGCCCGGCGCCGCCGGCCGGCCGGTGTTCGAGACCCGCGTCGCCTACATGCGCTATCTCGGCCAGGGCCACGAGATCGTCGTGCCGCTGCCGGCGCGGCCGTTGACCGGTGCCGACGCCGCCACGATGCGCAGCGCCTACGAGAAGGAATACGCGCAGCTCTTCGAGCGCTTCATCCCCAACGCCGTCATCGAGGTACTGAGCTGGTCGGTGACGGTCTCGACCGAGGCGACGCGGCCTGATGCCGTCGCCGACCCGTCACGCGGCGCGGGACCCAAGCCGATCGGCAGCCGCGCCTTCTACGACGCGCGCCTGTCGAAGCGCGTCGACGTGCCGGTGTATTGGCGCGGCGATATGAAGCCCGGCGGCGTCGTGCCAGGCCCGGCGATCATCGCCGAGGACGAGACCTCGACCTTCGTCTCGGCGCTGTTCGACGCCTGGCTCGACAACGCCGGCGGCATCACGCTGGAGCGGCGGCGGGCGTGACGAGGTTTACCACGACCGCATGCTGAGGAGGCCGCTTCGCGGCCGTCTTGAAGCATGGGCCACAGAAATCGAGCAGGTTGCCCACCCTTCGTGACGCTCCTCAGGGTGAGGTCGAAGCCTGATGCGATAGGCGCGGCGGCATGGCGGAAGAACGCGGTGGCTGGGGCGAGGTATTTCGTCCGACCTATCTGGCGACGACGGCGACGTTGTGCCTGGGCGTGGCGCTATACGCCTTCAACACCTTCCTGGTGGCCACGGCGCTGCCGACCGCGGTGCAGGAGCTCGACGGCCTGGCGCTGATCTCCTGGTCGCTCACGGTCTATCTGGTCTTCGCCATCATGAGCGGCGCGTCCTCGGCGCTGCTCAAGCGCCGCTTCAGCGCGCGGCTCGCGCTGGCGGCGGCCGCGATGGTGTTCATGCTCGGCTCGGTCGTCGCCAGCGTCGCCTCGACCATGCCCGAAGTACTGGTCGGCCGCGCCCTGCAGGGCGTGGGTCAAGGCATCGTTGCCGGCCTGGTCTCGGTGCTGACCATCGAGCTCTATCCGCTCAAGCTCGTGCCCAAGGTGTTCGGCGTCGAAGCGGTGGTCTGGGCGATCGCCGGTTTCGGCGGGCCGCTGCTCGCCGGCGCGCTCACGCAATACATCTCCTGGCGCGCCGCCTTTCTCGTCAACGTGCCCCTGGCGGCGATCTTCATCGCCCTTGTGCTTTGGGTCGTGCCGCGCGCCGCGCCGGAGCCCGGCCGCTTCTCGTTGCCGATGACCAGGCTCGCGATCATCGGCGTCGGCATCATGCTGGTCTCGCTGGCCAGCATCGCGCGCGATGTCCAGGTCTCGGCCGCATTGCTGGTGGCGGCCGCGATCCTGCTGACCTCGGCCGTGCTGCTCGATCGTCGTGGCGGCACGCGGCTGATGCCGCGCGACGCCTTTTCTTTGCGCACCATCGTCGGCAATGGCCTGTGGGTCGTGCTGTTGATGCCGATGGCGCAGTCGGCTTCCACCGTCTACCTCGTGCTGCTGTTGCAGAAGCTCTGGGGCTTCACGCCGACGCTGGCCGGCGCCATCGGCGCGATCATGGCGCTGTCGTGGAGCGGCGCGGCCATCCCGATCGCCAACATCTTGAGCGCAGGCCGCCGGCGCCTCGCAGTGTGCGCCGGCCCGGTCCTGCTGGCGCTTGGGTTCGTCGGCACCCTGCTGGCGTTCCGCTACGAAATGGTGGCGCTGCTGGTCGTGGCCCAGGTCGCGGTCGGCGCGGGCTTCGGCGTCACCTGGGGCTTCCTGAACCAGACCGTCATGGAGGCGGCCGGCGACGGCGAGCGCGACCGCGCTTCCGGCCTGCTGCCCACGGTGCAATCAGCGGGTTACGCCGTGGGCGGCGCCGTCACCGGCCTGGTCGCCAATCTCGCCGGCTTCACCCGCGCGGCGAGCCAGGACGACATGATTTCAGCCGTCATGGTTGTCTTCGGCGTCGCCGCCGCCCTGGCGGTCGGCGCCTTCCTTGCCGCCATTCGCACGACCGCACTGGCGGCGCGCGCCGCAAACCCCTAAGGTCCGCGGCACGGAGTTTGCGTCGCTCCACGTCCAGGAGAGTCACCAGACTATGGCGTCCAACAGCCTTGGCCAAATCGACCTGCAGATCATGTGGAACCGCCTGATCGCGGTGGTCGAAGAGCAGGCCCAGACCCTGATGCGCACGGCTTTCAGCTCGATCGTGCGCGAGGCCGGCGACTTGTCGGCCGGGGTCTTCGATCTGAAAGGCCGCATGCTGGCGCAGGCGGTCACCGGCACGCCGGGCCACGTCAACTCGATGGCCGAGTCGGTGAAGCATTTCATTCGCCACTTCCCGGTCGAGACCATGAAGGCCGGCGACATCTACATCACCAACGACCCGTGGATGGGCACCGGCCACACCAACGACTTCGTGCTGACCACGCCGTGCTTCAAGAACGGCCGGCTGGTGGCGCTGTTCTCGTGCACCAGCCACATCATGGATATCGGCGGCATCGGCTTCGGGCCCGACGCCACCGACGTGTTCATGGAGGGTCTCTACATCCCCATGCTCAAGCTCGCCGAGCAAGGCAAGATGAACGAGACCCTGATGGCGATGATCCGCGCCAATACGCGCACGCCGGTCGACACCGAAGGCGACGTCTACTCCTTGGCCGGCTGCAATGACGTCGGCTGCCGCCGCCTCGTCGAGATGATGGAGGAGTTCAAGCTCGACGATCTCGACGAGCTCGCGACCTTCGTCATCGACAACAGCCGCGCCGCGGTGCTGGCCGAGATCGCCAAGCTGCCCAAGGGCAGCTGGCGCAACGAGATGACGATCGACGGTTACGACGCGCCGATCAAGCTGGTGGCGACGACCACCGTGAGCGACACCGGGATCCACGTCGACTACACCGGCACCGATCCGCAGGCCAGGGGCGGCATCAACGTGCCGCACGCCTACACCACGGCCTACACCGTCTTCGGCCTGGGCTGCATCGTCAGCGCGCGCATTCCCAACAACGCCGGTTCGCTCGAGCCGCTTACCGTGTCGGCGCCCAAAGGCACGATCCTCAACGCGCAGAAGCCCGCGCCTGTGCTGTCGCGCCATATCATCGGCCAGATGCTGCCGGACATGGTGTTCGGCTGCATGCGCCAGGCGATTCCCGATCGTGTGCCGGCCGAGGGTACGTCGTGCCTGTGGAACATCAACGTGCGCGGCAGGGTGAAGGACGGCGACGGTGGCAATTACGGGTTCTCCGTCGCCATCACCAGCAACGGCGGCACCGGCGCGCGGCCGGCGGCCGACGGCCTGTCGGCGACGGCCTATCCCTCCGGCGTGCGCGGTACGCCGGTGGAGATCGCCGAGTCGATCACGCCGCTGATCTTCTGGAAGAAGGAGCTGCGGCCCGAAAGCGGCGGCGCCGGCCGTACGCGCGGCGGCATGGGCCAGATCATCGAGATATCCTCGGGCATCGACCTGCCGTTCGACCTGCTGGCCGCCTACGATCGCATCGACTATCCGCCGCGCGGCCGCGACGGCGGCGTCGATGGCGCGGCGGGCTATGTCGGCTTGACGACGGGTCAGAAGCTCAAGGGCAAGGGCTTCCAGCAGATCGCGCCGGGCGAGCGGCTCGTGGTGATGACGCCGGGCGGCGCCGGGATCGGCGATCCCAGGTCGCGCGATCCGCAAGCGGTTGCACATGATGTCGAGGAAGGGCTGGTCTCGCGCGAGACGGCCCAGCGTGTCTACGGGCTGCCGCTGAAAGCGGCGGAATGACCAACAACAGGGGGTGGACGATGAGCGTTTCACGCAGGCGGGTTTTCCGGATCGGCGCTGGCGCGGCGACCATGACTTTGGCGATGCCGTGGGTGGCGCGCGCGCAGTCGACGGTGAAGTGGGATCTGTCGACGGTGTGGCCGGACAGCAACTTCCACACCCAGAATTGCAAGCTCTTCGCCGAGGAGGTGAAGAAGGTTACCGGCGGCGCCCTTGAGATCACGGTGAAGGCCGGCGGCCAGCTTGGCTTCAAGGGGCCCGAGCATCTGCGCGCGGTGCGCGACGGGCTGGTGCCGATGGCCGACATCCTCAACGTGCAGCAGGTCGGCGACGAGCCGCTGCTGGGCACCGAGGGCGTGCCGTTCCTGGTCGGCAACGCCGACGAACTCAAGGCGCTGCACAAGCACATCAGGCCCGAGTACGAGAAGGTCGCCGCGCGCAACAACCAGACGATCCTCTACATGGTGCCGTGGCCGACGCAGTACCTGCACCTCAAGATCAAGGCCGAGACGGTCGACGCGCTGAAGGGCATCAAGATCCGCGTGCCGGACAAGAATTCGCAGGACCTGACGGCGGCGATCGGCATGGCGCCGGCGCTGATCCCGTGGGGCGAGACCATCCCGGCGCTGGCCTCGGGCGCGGTCGCCGGCGTGTCGACCTCGTCGGTGTCGGGCGTCGACGGCAAGTTCTGGGAGTTCCTGAAGTTCTTCCACCAGACCAACCACCAGTGGTCCTCGCAGATCGTCACGGTCAACAACGACGCCTGGAAGAAGCTGTCGACGGCGCACCAGAAGGCGGTGGTCGAGCTGGCGGCGAAGATGGAGCCGCAGTTCTGGGCGACCAGCCAGAAGGCCGACACCGACAGTGCCAAGCGGCTGACCGAGGGCGGCATGCAATTGGTCGTGCCGTCGGCCGCCATGATGACCGATCTGCGCGGCCGCACCGCGAGCCTGCTCGACGCCTACATGAAGCGCGTCGGCGCCTCGGAGAAGCCGATCAAGGCATATCTCGCCGAGATCAAGCGCGCCTGATCCGGCGGAGTTGCGGCCGGTGACCGATAGCGCCGAGGCTCGCGGGCCGAGCCTCAACGAGGGCGCGCCCGCGATCCTGCGTCCGGTGCTCGACGCCATCGACCGGCTTGGCCGGCTCGATGGCTGGATCGCCGGCGGTTGCCTGATTCTGCTGACGATGCTGATGATCACCGAGGTGGTGGTCAGCGCCGTCGCCAACAGCGTCTACTGGCTGCGCGCCAAGGGCGTCGCCTGGCTGCCGGCCGACATGCCGGCGAGCGTACCCAACGCCTGGGAATACAGCTCCTACCTGATGGCCGCGAGCTTCACCTTCGGCGCGGCCATGACCTTGCGCGCTGGCGGCCATATCCGAGTCACCTTGCTGCTGGCGCGGCTGTCGCCGGGACGGCGACGCCTGTTCGAGATCGTCGCCGCGCTCGCCGGGCTGCTGATGTCGGGCTTCCTCGCCTACTCGATGGTGATGTTCAGCTGGGGCTCCTATGTGCGCGGCGCCACGTCGATCAACAGCGACACGCCGGTGTGGATACCGCAGGCTTTGATCACCTTCGGTATCACGCTGCTCGCGTTGCAGTTCGTCGCGCGGTTCCTGCAAGCGGTTTGCGGCCTGCCGCTCGAGGATCCGCGGCTGCGCGTCGCCAGCGTGGCGGAATAGGCGATGTTCTCCGCCGTCTCGACCATGTTTGCGGTGCTGTTCAGCGCGCTTGCCGGCGGCATCTGGATCGGCCTGACCCTGGGCCTGACCGGCGTCGTCCTGCTCTTCGTCTTTCGCGACATCCCGCTCGAACGCCTGCTGCCGCAATACACCTGGAACATCCTGACGACGCAGGAGCTGCTGGCGCTGCCGCTGTTCATCGTCATGGGCGAATTGCTATTCCGCACCCAGCTCTCGCGCAAGCTGTTCGCCGGCCTCGCGCCGTGGGCGGCGTTGCTGCCCGGACGCCTGGTGCACGTCAACGTCGTCGGCTGCTCGATCTTCGCGGCGATCTCGGGATCTTCGGCGGCGACGACCCAGGTCGTCGGCCGCATCTCGCTCGAGGAACTGACGCGGCGCGGCTACTCCAAGGACATCGCCGTCGGCAGCCTCGCCGGCGCGGGCACCTTGGGATTCCTGATTCCGCCCTCGAACATCATGATCATCTACGGCGTGCTGGGCGATGTCTCGGTGCTGAAGCTGTTCACCGCCGGGTTCATCCCGGGCGTGCTGCTGGCGATGTGCTTCATGGCCTGGGTGATGATCCACACCACGGTCAAGCCATCGCTTGTGCCGGCCGGCGAGCACGCGATGCGGCACATGCCGTGGTCGCAACGTTTCGCGTCGCTGCGCGATCTCGCGCCGGCGATCTTCCTGATCCTCTGCGTGCTGGGCTCGATGTATGGCGGCCTGGCGACGCCCTCGCAGGCTGCGGCGGTCGGCGTGCTGGGCGCCGTGCTCGTGGCTCGCGCCCAGGGCGGGCTCACTTGGCGGGCGCTGCGCGAGGTGGCGATCGGCTCGGTGCTGACCTGCAGCATGATCGCGATGATCGTGCTGGGCGCCTCGATCCTCGGCAACGCCGCGGCGTTTCTCGGCATCCCCGCCGCCATCGCGGGTTTCGTGAAGAGTCTCGGCCTGTCCTCGTTCATGCTGATCGTCGCGCTGATGGCCTTCTACATCTTGCTGGGATGCTTCCTCGACGGCTTCAGCATGATCGTCATGACCCTGCCGATCGTGCTGCCGATCGTGAAGGCGGCCGGCTTCGACGAGATCTGGTTCGGCATCTTCCTGGTGCTGGTAGTCGAGATGGCGCAGATCACGCCGCCCGTGGGCTTCAACCTGTTCGTGATCCAGGGGTTGACGCAGGACGGCCTGGGCTACATCGCGCGCGTCACCTTGCCCTACCTGATCATTATGGTGCTGTTCACCATGCTGATCACCGTGTTCCCCGACATCGCCTTGTGGCTGCCGCGTGTCCTGTCATGAGCGCGACCTACGACGTGGCGATCGTGGGCGGCGGCGCCGTCGGCAGCTCGATCGCCTATTGGCTGACGCGCGATCCCGCTTGGGCCGGGCGCGTCGCGGTGATCGAGCGCGATCCGACCTACGCCCGCGCCTCCTCGGCGCTCAGCGCCTCCTCGATCCGCCAGCAATTCTCCACGCCGCTCAACATCGCGCTGTCGCGCTTCGGCATCGGCTTCCTGCGCGACGTCAACGCGTATCTCGGCGTCGAAGGCGAGCCGCCCGTCGTGCTCGGCCTGCGCGAGCCGGGCTACCTGTTCCTGGCGACGGCCGCCGGCGAGCGCGTGCTGCGTGACAACCACGCCATCCAGCGCGCGGAGAACTGTGCCGTGGCGCTGCTCGACCCCGCCGCCGTCGTCGCGCGCTATCCCTGGATGAATCTCGACGGTGTCGTGCAGGCCTCACTCGGTACCGCCAACGAGGGCTGGTTCGATGGCCCGGCGCTGATGCAGGCCTTCCGCCGCAAGGCGCGGTCGCAGGGCGCGGTCTACCTGCATGACGAGGTGGTCGGCATCGATGTGTCGGCGAGCCGCGTGAGCACCCTGCGTCTACGTTCCGGCGAGTCGGTATCGGCGGGCGTCGTCGTCAACGCCGGCGGCCCATGGTCGGCGTCGGTTGCGGCGATGGCTGGCGTGAAGCTGCCGGTCGAGGCGCGGCGACGCTGCGTCTTCGTTTTCGACTGCCGCGAGCGCTTCGAGGGCGCGCCGCTGACCATCGATTCGTCAGGCATCTGGTTTCGCCCCGAGGGCCGCTACTGGCTGGCGGGCGCGCCGCCGAAGCCAGAGAACGACGTCGACGGCCTGCCGCTCGAGGTCGACCACAGCGAATGGGACGAGCTGGTCTGGCCGCCGCTTGCGGCGCGCGTGCCGGCCTTCGAGTCGGTGAAGGTGGTGAGCGCCTGGGCCGGCTACTACGAGTACAACACCTTCGATCACAATGGCATCGTCGGACCCCATCCGACGATCGCCAACCTGATCTTCGCGACAGGCTTCAGCGGCCACGGCATTCAGCAATCGCCGGCGACCGGCCGCGCCGTCGCCGAGCTGATCGCGCACGGCCGCTACGTCAGTCTCGACCTCGCGCCGTTCGGCTTCGATCGAATCGCCGCGAACCGCCCGGTCATCGAGCGCAATATCATCTGATCTTTGTTCTTCCTTCTCCCCGCCTGCGCGGGGAGAAGGAAGGCGTCAGTATGACTTCGGCAGCCCCAGCGCGCGTTCGGCGATGTAGCACAGCACCAGCTCGGCGCTGACCGGCGCGATGCGCGCGATCATGATCTCGCGCATGTAGCGCTCGACATGGAACTCCTTGGCATAGCCGTAGCCGCCGTGGGTCAGCACTGCGCGCTCGCAGGCATGGAAAGCCGCCTCGGCCGCCATATACTTCGCCGCGTTGGCCTCGGCGCCGCATTCCTTGCCAGTGTCGTAGAGCGAGGCGGCTTTGAAGGTCAGCAGGTCGGCGGCCTCGAGCTCCATCCAGTTCTTGGCCAGCGGGTGCTGGATCGCCTGATTCTGGCCGATCGGCCGGCCGAAGACGACGCGCTCCTTGGCGTATTGCGTGGCCTTCTTCAGCGCCAGGCGGCCCAGCCCAATCGCTTCGGCGGCGATCAGCACGCGCTCGGGGTTCAGCCCGTGCAGCAGATAGTGGAAGCCCCTGCCTTCCTCGCCGATGCGATCCTCGAGCGGCACCTTCAGGCCGTCGATGAACACCTGGTTGGTGTCGATCGCCTTGCGGCCCATCTTTTCGATCTCGCGCACCTCGATCTTGCCGCGATCGAAGTCGGTGTAGAACAGCGACAAGCCGTCGGTCGCCTTGCGGCATTGATCGCGCGGCGTGGTGCGGGCGATCAGCAGCATCTTGTCGGCGACCTGCGCCGTGGTGGTCCACACCTTCTTGCCATGCACAACGTACTGATTGCCGTCGCGCTCCGCCTTGGTCTCGAGCGCCGTGGTGTTGAGCCCGGCGTTGGGCTCTGTGACGGCGAAGCAGCCCTTGACCTTGCCCTTGATGATGTCGGGCAGGATGCGCTGCTTCTGCTCCTTGGTGCCGAACACCACGATCGGGTTGGGCCCGAAGATGTTGAGGTGGATCGCCGAGGCGCCGCTGAAGCCGGCGCCCGAGCCGGCCACGGTCTGCATCAAGAGCGCCGCCTCGGTGATGCCCAGGCCCGCGCCGCCGTATTCCTCGGGCATGGCGATGCCGAGCCAGCCGGAATCGGCCATCGCGGCATAGAAGTCGTTGGGAAAGCCGCCTTCCTTGTCCTTCTTCAGCCAGTAGGCGTCATCGAAGCGCGCGCACAATTTCTCGACGCTGTCGCGGATTGCGAGCTGATCGTCGGTGAAGGCGAAATCCATCGGAACTCTCCGGCTTCACGCCCTCTGCCCACCTGCGGGGAAAGGGTTGGGGTAAGGGGTAGGCTCAAGTTGCGCAGGGCGGTGGTGCGCCACTTGCGGCGGCCCCTCACCCCGACCCTCTCCCCGCTTGCGGGGAGAGGGAGGAAAACCGAAATCAGCGTTGCGCCCAGAGGAACGACATCATCGCCTTGTTGAAGGGCTCGGGCCGCTCGACGTTGGGCAGGTGGCGTGAGTTCGCGATGCCGACATAGCGGCTGCCAGGGATCTTGGCGGCGATGAACTGGTTGCGATCCGGCGGCGTGCCGGGATCCTCGTCGCCGCAGATCACCAGAGTCGGCGTCTTGATGGTGTGCAGGCGGTCCTCGAAGTTGAAGTTCTGGATCGCCGAGGCGCAGCCGAGGAAGCCCTGCGCCGTGGTGCCCACGATCGTGGCATGGATCTGCTTGTAGCGCGCCGGGTTGGCCGTCTTGAACGAGGGCGTGAACCAGCGGTCCATCGAGCTGTCGGCCAGGGTCGCCAGGCCATTGTTGGCGCGTACCGCCGCCTTGCGCTCGTCCCATGATGCGGCCGAGCCGGCCGGCGTGCTGGGCAGGGTGTCGCAGAGGATCGCCGATTGCAGGCGCGCACCGTGATCGAGCAGCAGCGCCTGGCCGATCATGCCGCCGATCGACAGACCCATATAGTGAGTCCGGGCGATGCCCAGCGCGTCGAGCGCCTTGATCACGTCCTGCGCCAGGATCGCCATGGTGTAGTCGCCGGCGACCGGATCGCTGCCGCCATGGCCGCGCATGTCCAGCCGCAGCACACGGAAGCCCGCCGCCAGCAGCGCCGGCATCTGCTCGGCCCACATGCCGCCGTCGGAGGATAGCGAGTGCGTGATGGTGAGGGTAGGCGCGCCCGGATCACCGGACAGATCGTAGTAGATGCGGCGGTTATCGATGTTCAAGATCATCGTTTCCTCCCCAGGAGATCCTTCGCTTCGCTCAAGATGACGGGCGCTTTGCGCCGGTCACATCGCGCTGATGCCGCCATCGATCACAACCTCGGAGCCGGTCATGAAGGCCGATTCATCCGACGCCAGGAAGACCAGCGCCCAGCCGACTTCCTCCGGCTTGCCCAGCCGACCGATCGGCACCTGGCGGCCGAGCTTCTGCTGCATCAGCTCGTTGCCGAAGCGGTCGCGGTACTTGTCGAGGATCGGCGTGTCGATGAAGGTCGGATGCACCGAGTTGCAGCGGATGTTGTAGCCGGACTTGGCGCAGTGCAGCGCCACGGACTTGCTGAGCAGGCGCACGCCGGCCTTGGCCGAGTTGTAGGCCGCCATGTTGGCGCCGGCGATGATCCCGGAGATCGAGGAGATGTTGATGATCGAGCCGCCCAGCGTACCGGTGTGCTTCTTGATCTCCTTCACGCCGTGCTTGCAGCCGAGGAAGACGCCGTCGAGGTCGATGGCGTGCACCTTGCGCCATTCCTCCAGCTCGATGTCCTCGACCGTCTTGCTGAGCCCGATGCCGGCGGAGTTCAGGAGCACGTGCAGGGCGCCGAACTTCGCCACCGTGGCAGCGATCGCCGCCTTCCACTGATCTTCGCTGGTGACGTCGAGCTTCACGAAGTCGGCCGCCGCGCCGATCTTCGCCGCGACGGCGCGGCCGCGTTCCTCGGCGATGTCGGCGATCATCACCTTGGCGCCCTCGCGCGCCATCAACTGGCCGGCGCATTCGCCCAGCCCCGAGGCACCGCCGGTGATCAGCGCCACCTTGCCGTTCAGACGTCCCGCCATACCCCGACCTTCCCGATCATTTCGCGCACTTTCTCTGCATTTCGCCGGCAAGCTGCTGCGCGCGCGGGCCGCCCTTGTCCAGCTCGCGCTTTTCGGACATCGGCAGCGGCGCGATGATTCCGAGCGCGCAGGCACAATAGGATTTGGCTTGCGTCTCCGCGACCTGCGCCGACCTGCCGGCGTTCATCATCGCCTTGCGCGCGGACTCCTCGCAGGCTTCGGTGAAGTTCCTTGCGTACTGGGCCTCGGACACGCCCCCAGAACGCGAAGCGTACCAGCCGAGCCCGGCGATGACGATGAGGCCGAGGACTATCCAAACAGTGCGTGACATGGTGGGCGCTCCCTGAACCTTTCGCCGGGCGATTAAACGGTACTGGCGCGGCTCGCGCCAGAGCGCGCCGCGACGCTTTCCCGATGTGCGATATAGCTGGTGGCGGCGACGATCACGGCGGCGCCGACGAAGGTCCACAGATCGGCGGTATGGCCGAACACCGTCAAGTCGAGCAAGGTCGCCCAGACGATGCCGAGGAAGCCCACGGTCTGCACCGAGGAGATGTCGGCGAGCCGGAACGCCCAGGTCATCAAGAAATAGCCCATCGTGCCGGTGATGCCCGCGACGGCGAACCAGCCGAGCTGCTCGGGCGTGGGCATACGGAAATCCCACAGCGCCAGCGGCGCGAAGAAGACTACGGCCAGCGCGCTTTGCCAGAAGACCACGACCTCCGGCTTCTCGTGCGCGGAGATCACCTTGGCGACGAGGTTCGACGCCGCTGTCAGCGGCACCGCCGCGAGCATCACCAGCGCGAAAGGATTGAGGCCGGCGTTCCATGGCCGCACGATCACCAGCACGCCGGCGAAGCCCAGCAGCACCGCGAGCCAACGCCGCCAGCGCACGCGCTCGCCGAGGAAGAGGGCGGCGCCCAACGTGACGAAGATCGGCCCGGTGAAGCCCAGCGCCGCCGCCTGCGCCAGCGGGATCGCCGCGATCGCCCAGTACCACAGGCCGTAGCCGGCGGTGTGGAAGACGGAGCGCAGCAGGTGACGCGGCAGCTGCGTCGTGCGCAGCGAGGCGAGCCCGCCCTTGACCAGGAACGGCGCGGTGAACAGCAGGCCGGCGATCCAGCGGCCCCACGACACCTCCAGCGGCGGCAGCTCGAGCGTGAGGTGGCGCACTGTGGCGTTTAGCCCCTGGAAGAAGATGCCGGCGAGGATTGCGAAGGAGAAGGCGCGCGCGGCACGCGAGGGGATCAGCCGCTCGAGCAGATCGGGCAGGCGGTCGGCGGCGGACACGCTATTCGGCCGGCGCCGGTCGCGGCGCGGCCGCGCCCGCCTTGGCCGCCCGGGCGATGCGCGCCTCGTGGCGGGCCAGCCACAGCGTGGCGCTGAAGATCACCACGCCGCCTGCGACGGTCCAGCTCTCGGGCACGGCGGAGAAGGCGATGAAGCCGCCGAGCGAGGCCCACAGCAGGTCGAGAAAGCGGACCGGCTGGGTGGCCGAGACGTCGGCGACGCGCAGCGCCTGGTTGACGCAGTAGTGGCCGCCGGCGCCGAGCAAGCCGCAGAGTACGAACCAGCCCCATTGCCAGGTCGACGGCGTCGTCCAGTCCCATAGGGCGAAGGGCACGGCGAAGAGCGCCACCAGACCGTGCTGCCAGATGACGATGGCCTCGGAGGTATCGTGGCGCGTCAGCAGCTTGGCGACGATGAAGGAGGCGGCGAAGGTCGGCGCGGCGAGCAGCAGCAGCGCATTGCCCCAGGTTACGCCGCTAAAGCCCGGCGCGGTCCACGGGTGCACGACGATCAGCGCGCCGATAAAGCCCACGAACACCGCCGCCCAGCGCGTCGCGCTCATCTTCTCGCCCAGTACCAGCACGGCTCCCAGGCACATGAAGATCGGCCCGGTGAAGCCGAGCGCCGTCATCTCGGCCATGCTGACCATCGGCAGGGCGAGGAACCACAGCAGCAGGCCGCCGAGATGGAACAGCGCGCGCAGCACCTGCAGGCCAGGCGCGCCGGTACGCATGCGGCCCCAGCCCAGCCGCAACGCGATCGGCAGCAGCACAACGAAACCGAAGAAATAGCGCAGGAAGCCGACGACCCACGGATCGAGGTCGTGCGCCAGCCACTTCATGAGGGTGTTGAGCGCCGCGAACAGCGCGCCGCTGGCGGCCATCCACAGCATGCCGCGCAGCGCGGCGGGCAGAGCCTTTGACACGCGGCGGACTATAGTCGGCCGCGCACCACGCGCACTACCGGCGGGTGCGGAACCCTGCCATGCGAACCAAGCCTTCTGCCCGCGAGGCCGGGGAGAAGGGCGTCACGGTGCTGGCGGCCCCTTGGCGTCGGCGCTGCGCACCTGGGCGCGGCGCACCGCCTCGCGGTGCGAGATGTAGAGCGCGCTGGCGAAGATCACGGCGGCGCCGACGAAGGTCCAGACGCCGGGCTTCTGCGCAAACAGCAGGAAGCCGAACAGCGTGTTCCAGATCAGCGACAGGAAGCCGATCGGCTGCAGGGCCGAGATCTCGGCGACCTGGTAGCCGCGCTGCATGATCAAGTGGCCGGCGGTGCCGAAGAAGCCGGCCAGCAGGAACCAGCCGACATGCGTCCAGGTCAGCGGCTGCCAGTGCAGGATCGCGAAGGGCGCGGCGAACAGCACGATGAACGCCGACTGGTAGATCACGATCGTATCGGCGCGGTCGGTGGTCGATAGCGACTTGGCCATCAGGTTCGAGGCCGAGAACAGCGGCGTCGATGCCAGCGCGCAGATGGCGCCCAAGGTGATCACCTCAAAGCCCGGCCGGATGATGATCATGGCGCCGATGAAGCCGACGACGACCGCCGCCCAGCGCCGCAGGCGCACGTCCTCGCGGAGGAACAGCGCCGCGCCGATGGTGACGAAAATCGGGCCGGTGAAGCCCAGCGCCGTCAGATCCGCCAGGGTGATCAGCGGCAGGGCGACGAACCACAGCTGCATGCCGGCGCTGTGGAAGGCGCCGCGCAGGGCGTGCGTGCCGATCTTGTGGGTATGAAACGGCCGGATCAGGCCGTGGCGGTAGAAGACATGCAGCAGGAACACCGCGCCGAACAGGTAGCGGCAGAACGCCATCATGTAGGAGTTGAGCTCCTGCGCCGGATAGTAGGTGGCGATGTTCAGCGCCGAGAACAGCACGCCCGAAATGCCGACCAGGATGATGCCCCGCAGATTGCCGGGCTGCGCCGCCCACCACGTCCTGAGCGCCTTCATCGCTGGCCGCCGCGCAGGCGCAGCACCTCGTTCTCCAGCGACTCCAGATAGGGATCGACGACGCCGATGGCGCGCAGCTGGTCGGCGCATTCGAACAGGTACGACCGGCAGGTGCCGCGGCGCCCTTCGGCGAAGGCCATGCTTTCGGCTTTCTTGGCCACGCTCATGCCGCCGCAATACTGGGGATGTTCGGGATTGATCACGAAGGTCAGCGCCCGCAGCCCGCCGCCCGCCTCGTCGGTGCAGTCCACCCACAGCGCGTCGTAGATGCCGCTCAGCATCTCGCGGTTGAACAGGATCGAGATCTCGGTCTCGACCTGCGAGGCGGTGATGCGATAGGCGACGCCGTCGCAGGCGCCGCCCTTCTCGACGCCCAGCATCAGGCCGGGCCGTTCCGGCGTGCCGCGACCCAAGGGCGTCCAGAAGCAGAAGGAGCGACGCCAGCCCTCGAGCCGCGCCGGCCGACGCTCGACAAAGTCGAACGCCGGATTCCACATCAGCGAGCCGTAGCCGAAAACCCAGGCGTCGGTGCCTTCGGTCCAGTTCGCCAGGCAGTCGGTGAGCCGCTGGTCGCGGTCCTCGCGCGGCAGGAAGTAGTCGAAGCCGAGCTTGCGCGCCTCCTCGGCCAGCTGATCGATGCGTTCCGCCGTCAGCTCCTCGCGGACCAGCGGCTGGCCCGTCTTGCCCCAGATCGTGGGCTTGTCGTTCGACAACGGATCGTGATCGTTCACGTCCTGGCGCTCATGCCTTGCCGTAGGCGATGCCCATGGTTTCCGCGACGCAGGCCGGACGATCCTTGCCCTCGATCTCGATCGTCCATTCGTAGGTCATGCGCACGCCGTTGTTGGCCATGTCTTCGGCGGCCACCAGCTTCTGCCGGCCGCGCACCCGCGCGCCGACCTGCACCGGGTTGGTGAAGCGCACCTTGTTGGAGCCGTAGTTGATGCCGTTGCGCACGTTGTTGACGTGCAGGACGTTGTGGCTGAACCAGGGGATCAGCGACAAGGTGAGATAGCCGTGCGCGATCGGCTTGCCGTCGGGCATGTCCTTCTTGCAGCGCTCGACGTCGACATGGATCCACTGATGGTCGCCGGTGGCGTCGGCGAACATGTTGACGCGCTCCTGGGTGATCTCCAGCCAGTCGCTGACGCCCAGCTCCTGCCCGACCAGCGCCTTCATCGCCTGCGGGCTGTCCACCGTACGCTTCGCCATTCTGTCCTCCCTCTGCTCAGCAATCGCTCAAGGTCCGGCGTAACGCCGAACCGCCGGTCGTGCAAACGAAACCGGCTCATGCCGTCGATAAAGACCATGGGTGCGGAATGGGTCGGCGGCCAGGCGCGTCTGATCTGTCACGGCGTCCCGTATGGCGGTCGGCGCGGCTTGTTCGCCGCTTTGGCCCACCTCACAATGGACGGCGTCCCGAATCAACAGACATCGGCGCAACGCGCCCATTCCGGAGGGAACGTCCATGGCCTACGAGCAGATTCTCGTCGAGACCGCCGACCGCGTGCGCACCATCACGCTCAACCGGCCCGACCGGCTCAACGCCTGGACCGCCACGATGCACAACGAGCTCAAGCGGGCCATGCACGAGGCGGGCGCCGATCCCGAGGTGCGGGTGATCATCCTCACCGGCGCGGGCCGCGGCTTCTGCGCCGGCGCCGACATGGGTGGGCTGCAGCAGATCGGCGCCGCGGGCGCGGTGACCGAGCGCGCGAGCAAGGCCCAGGACGTGCCGGCGGGCGGTAGCGCCATCGCCGATTTCCGCATGAACTATTCTTACTTCCCGTCGATCCCCAAGCCGATCATCGCGGCGATCAACGGCCCCTGCGCCGGGCTGGGCCTGGTGATCTCGCTCTATTGCGACATGCGCTACGCCGCCGAGAACGCGGTCTTCACGACGGCCTTCGCCGCGCGCGGCCTGATCGCCGAGCACGGCGTGTCGTGGCTGCTGCCGCATTTCGTCGGCCTGCCGGCGGCGATGGACCTGCTGCTCTCGGCCAGGAAGTTCCGCGCGCCGGAAGCGCTGGCGCTGGGCATGGTCAACCGCGTGCTGCCCGACGCCGATCTGCTGAAAGAGACCAAGACCTACGCCAAGCTGCTGGCCGAGACGGTCTCGCCGCGCTCGCTGGCGGTGATGAAGCGCCAGATCTGGGAGGCGCAGTTCCAGACCTTGGCCGAGGCGACGGTGAAGGCCAACCACGAGATGGAGCTGAGCTTCGCCGCCGACGACTTCAAGGAAGGCGTCGCCCACTACGTCGAGAAACGCGCGCCGAAGTTCACCGGGCGCTGATCAGCTGAAAGTCCGCTCCTTCCACCACGGGAAGTAGCTCGGCATGCCATCGGTGACCTTCATCGGGAAGCGCGCCGGGCGCTTTTCGAGGAAGGCGACCACGCCTTCCTTGACGTCGGCCGACTTGCCGCGGGCGTAGATGCCTTTGGAGTCGACCTTGTGCGCCTCCATGGGATGGTCGGCGCCCAGCATCTTCCAGATCATCTGTCGATTGAGCGCCACCGAGACCGGCGCGGTGTTGTCGGCGATCTCGCGCGCCAGCGCGTAGGCCGCCGGCAGCAGCGCGTCGGGTTTGTGGATCGAGCGCACCAGGCGGCCGTTCAGCGCCTCCTCGGCGGAGAAGACGCGGCCGGTCATCACCCATTCCAGCGCCTGCTGCGGGCCGACGAGGCGCGGCAGGAACCAGCTCGAGCAGGCCTCCATGACGATGGCGCGGCGCGTGAAGACGAAGCCATAGCGCGCCGCCTCCGAGGCCATGCGCACGTCCATGGCGAGCTGCATGGTGATGCCCACGCCCACCGCCGGGCCGTTGCAGGCGGCGATGGTCGGCTTCAGGCTCTCGTAAAGGCGCAAGGTCAGCAGCCCGCCACCGTCGCGATGGCCGTCGAGGCCGGGATCGACCGGGCCGCGATTCTCGGCGTTGAAGGTATTGGCGCCGCCCGAGAGGTCGGCGCCGGCGCAGAAGCCGCGGCCGGCGCCGGTGAAGACGATGGCGCGCACGTCGTCGTCGCGATCGGCGCGATCGAGCGCGTCGAGCAGCTCCGAGAGCATGCGGCCGGTGAAGGCGTTGAGCTTGTCGGGACGGTTCAGCGTCAGGGTGAGGATGTTGTCCTTCACCGCGTACTGGATCTGCTCGTAGTCCATGGCCGTCCTCCGCCGAATTCCACGCGTCACGCTTAGCGCGACGGCGGTGGAGGCGGAAGACCGACGGTCCGTAGCGCGAAACCCCCGAGGCCCGGAAGCTCAGTGCTGGTTGACCAAGAACACGCCGCCCATGATCAGCGCGATGCCGGCGATCTGCTGCCAGCCGAAGGGCTCGTTGAACAGCCAGTGGCCCATGACGGCGACGATGGCGTAGCTCAGCGAGACGCTGGGAAACGCCACCGAGACCGGCAGCTTGCGCAGCGCGATGATGTAGAGGAAGGCCGCCACGCCATAGAGGAATAGCCCGACGATCGTCGAGGGCCGCAGCAGCTGGGCGAGCAGGTTTTCGGCGCTGGCACCGACCTTCAGCAGCATCTGGCCGCCGATACCGGTGATGATGCCGCCGGCGAGCGCGGCGTAGTAGGGCCACATGGTCAGCGCACCGCTGTCAGGTTGGGTGAAGTACGGGGCGCGTCGGATTCGCTCTGGCTGGCGCTCTCCGCTCGCAGCACCTCGCGCACGACGTATTGCGGCTTCTGGTTTGCGCTCAGGAACATCCGGCCGAGATACTCGCCCATGACGCCCAGGATCAGCAGCTGCACGCCGGCCAGCAGCACGACGGCCGACATGGTCGAGGCCCAGCCAGTCGGCAGGTCGCGGTTGATCAGCGCCTCGGCCAGGATGAAGACGAAGCCGAGGAAGCCCAGCGCCGACAGCCCGATGCCGGTGAGGCTGGCCAGGCGCAGAGGCATCACGGAGAAGTTCAGGAACATCGACAACCACAGCCGTACCAGCCGGCGCAGCGTGTAGTTGGTGCGCCCCGCCGCACGCGGCAGATGCTTGACCTGCAGGCGGCCGATGTTCTGCGTCACCTGCATCAACAGGCCGTCGACATAGGGGTAGGGGCCCTTGTAGGGCACGATCTGCTCGCGCACGAAGGCGTTCATGCAGCGGAAGCTCGAGAGGTACAGGCCCTTAGGCTTGTCGATCAGCCGGTCGGCGCACCAGTTGGTGAAGGCGCTGCCGAGATTGCGCCAGGCCGCGTGCTGCTTGCTGGCGTAAAAGGTGTAGACAAGGTCGTAGCCGCCGTCGCGCGTGTGCTCGAACAGGCGCTTCACTTCCTCCGGCGGGTTCTGCAGGTCGTCGTCCATGGTGATGGTGTAGGCGCCACGCGCATGCGCCAGTCCCGCCATGACCGCGTTGTGCTCGCCGAAATTGCGGTTGAGGTTGACGAGCGTGATCGGCGCGCCCGGCTGGCACATCAGCTCGCGGCAGACTTGGAAGCTGTTGTCCGGGCTGCCGTCGACCACCAGCACGATCTCGAGTCCGCGCCCATCGGGGCCGCCCGCGATGTCGAGCGCGCGCAGCGCCTCGACCAGCTCGCCGATGCTGGCGGCGCCCTTGTAGACCGGGATCACGACACTGAGCGCGAAGGGCGCGTTCATCTCTTCTCCGCCACCAGCATGATCGACCCGCCGAACGGCAGGTCGAGGCCCCAACCAATCAGTCGCCGTTCGACCGCCACGACGGCGCCGAACAAGGCGTTGAGCGGCGCCGGAAAGGGCCGCACGTCGCTGTCGCCGTGCTCCCGCGACAGCAGGCGACGCAGCACCATGAGCGGAAACAGGAAGCTGTTCCAGTGCGTCGCGCGCCTGACGCGGAAGCCGGCGGCCTCCAGCAGACCGACAGCCTCGCGCCGCCCGAAACGGCGCGCGTTGTGCACACGCGCATCGTGCGCCGAAGCCAGCCAGCGATAGGCCGGCAGGTTAAGCAGCAGAATTCCGCCGGTTTCGAGGCAGCGATGCGCCTCGGCCAGCGCGCGGTCCGGCTCGACCATGCGATGGCAGAGCACGTCGAGGCTGAACATGCCCGCCAGCGCCCGATCGGCGAAGGGCAGCGCGTTGACCGATCCCACCGCCACCGGCCGGCCGCTCTTGGCGGCGGCGATGCCGGCGGCCGTCCGATCGTATTCCAGGCCGAGCGGCGCGGGTCGCAGCCCGGCCGCGGCAAGCCGAGCCAACAGCCCGCCTGTTCCGCAGCCGGCATCGAGGATCGGCTGTCGCGCCGCCGAGGCGTGGCGCGCGAAAAGCTCGGCGGCGAGCGCGCGCAGGCCGCGATACCACCACAGGCGGTCCTCGACGGCGGCCATCAGCTCGTACTCGCGGCGCTCCATCCATCCACCATGCCACGGTCCGGCCACGATGGCAGCGCCGGATGGCCTCTGGTACCCTGCGGCTCCATCAGATAATCCGCCTCCCCTCGTGGACAGCCACCCGCCCGATCCCGATCCGCCCAAGCCGCCGGCCCCTGCCGAGCGGCGGCGCGAGGTCGAGGCGGCGCGCCCGCGCCTGGCGCGCTGGCGGGTGCCTCGACCGCGCCGCAGCGACGCGCTGTCGGACACCACCGCGCGGCTGATCAAGCTGCTGCTGATCCTGGTGCCGTCAGGCTGGGCGGTCGGCTACCTCTATCCGCCGATCAACCACGACGTCGGCTGCCTGCTGGAGATCGCCCATCGCTGGGTCAACGGCGAGCGGCTCTATGTCGACATCATCGACGTGAACCTGCCGCTGGTTTTCGCGCTGCACGCCATCCCCGAGCTGCTGTCGCGCGCCACGCCGTTCCTCGGATGGACGGCGATGACGTGGCTGACGATCTGCTTCTTCGTCGCCATCGCCGCCTCGTTCTTCGCCTCGCGCCGGCTGGTGCATGTCGTGCCCTCGCTGGCGCATCCGCTGACCGAGGCGGTGGTGCCGCCGACCCTGCTGTTCCTGTTCATCGTGCTGCCCAACGAGAATTTCGGGCAGCGCGAGCATCTGCTGATGATCGCCATGGCGCCCTACGTGCTGCTCGCCAGCGCGCGCGCCGAAGGGGCGGACGGCCGGCTGTCGCGGCTCTTCATCTGGAGCGTGGCGATCTCGGCCGGCGTCGTGTTGGCGCAGAAGCCGCATTTCATGCTGATCCCGCTGGCGGTCGAGGCCTATGTGCTGGCGCATCGCGGCATCAGGCCCATGCTGCGCGATCCGGTGCCGTGGCTCATCGGCGGCATCACCGTGGCTCATCTCGCCTATATCGTCCTGCTGACGCCGAACTACTTGCGCTTCGTGCTGCCGATCATGCTCGACTCCTACGCCGTGATGGGCGGCACGAGCTGGCGGCAGGTGTTGCTGGGCGCCTCGGTGCTGCCAACCTTGCTGGCGCTGCTGACGCTGGGCGCGCTGGCGATCTTCCTGTCGCGCACCGTGGCGGCGCGCGTCATCGTGGCCTACGGCGTAGGCGCGGCGCTGGCGGCGGCGGCGCAGGCCAAAGGCTGGCCCTACCACGTCATGCCGGCGCACGGCTCGGCGATCCTGCTGGCCTCCGTGACGCTCTCGCAGATGGTCGACCGGTATCTGCCGCTCAGCCGCGAGGCGCATCGCCGGCCGGTGGCGGCGATCGGCGCCACCTTCCTGATCCTGCTGTATTTCCAGGCGGCGCTGTCGATGACGCCATTCCACAAGCAGCGCGATTTCCAGGACAGCCCCACCGGCGTGCTGCTGCATGTCGTCGAGCGCAACGCGCCCAACCGGAAGGTGCTCGTCCTGTCACCCGGCATCTACCCGCATTACCCGATGATCAACTACGCGCACGCCCGCATGGCGATGCGCTTCCAGACCATGTGGGTGCTGCAGGGCATCTACGCGGACTGCGAGGAGTTCGCCACGCTCTACACCGCGCCCGAGGACATGCAGGACGCCGAGCGCTTCCTCTACGAGTCTGTGTCGGAAGACTTCGACCGCGAGAAGCCCGATCTGCTGATCGTCGATCGTGTGCCCGGCATCCCGCGCTGCCAGGGCCGCGAGTTCGCCTATCTCGAGTACTTCCAGCGCAACCCCCGCTTCGCCGAGGCCTTCGAACGCTATCAGCACCTGATGGATGTCGAGCGTTACAGCATCTACAAGAGGCGTTAGTGGGACGCCGGCGTCCCCGGAAGAGGACGGCATGACCGAGTCCGAGAAGTTCCCGCAACCACTGTCCGGCATGGTCGTACCGCGCTTCGGCGACATCGCGACCTTCATGCGGCTGCCGCTGTTTCGCGACCCGGCCGCGGTCGAGATCGGCCTGATCGGCGTACCGTGGGACGGCGGCACTACCAATCGTCCCGGCGCGCGCCACGGGCCGCGCCAGATGCGCGACCAATCCACGCTGATGCGGCGCGTGCACCATGTCACCGGCGTGGCGCCGTATCGGCTGGCGCGCTGCGGCGATCTCGGCGACACCCCGGTCAATCCCGCCGACCTCGACGACAGCCTGGTGCGCATCAAGGCGTTCTTCGACAAGGTGCATGCCGCCGGCACCGTGCCGCTGTCGGCCGGCGGCGATCACCTGATCACCCTGCCGATTTTGCGCGCCATCGCCACCGGGGGTCCGCTGGGCATGGTGCATTTTGACGCCCACAGCGACACCTGGGATACCTACTTCGGCGGCTACAAGTATACGCACGGCACGCCGTTCCGCCGGGCCATCGAGGAAGGCCTGCTCGATTCCAAGCGCGTCGTGCAGATCGGTATCCGCGGCTCGCTGTACAACGCCGACGACATGCGCTGGGCCTACGATCAGGGTATCCGGGTCATCGGCATCGAGGAGTACTACGAGCTCGGCGTCGAGAAGGTGATCGCCGAGGCCCGTCGGGTGGTCGGCGACAAGCCGACCTATGTCAGCTTCGATGTCGATGGCCTCGACCCGGTCTACGCCCCCGGCACCGGCACGCCAGAGGTCGGCGGCTTCAGCACGCACGAGGCGCAACGCATGCTGCGTGGCCTGCGCGGGCTCGACCTGGTCGGCGGCGACGTGGTCGAGGTCTCGCCGCCCTTCGACCCGTCCGGCAACACAGCGCTCGTCGGCGCCACCATGATGTGGGAGATCCTCTGCCTGTTGTCTGAGGTGGTCGCCCGGCGCAAGGGCCGCACCGACAGCTAGCGCCGAGCGCTTGAACCGCCAGTGCGTCTATTCCAGAGTGATCCACGTAAGCTCATCGGAAGGCACAATGACCGGCACGCGTGACGGCGCAATTGCGCGCATCGAGAAATATTTTGATGACGGTGGTTTCCTCGCCGAGCTGCAACGGCGCGTCGCGATTCCCACGACCAGCCAGGAGACCGACAGCGGCCCGGCTCTGCGCGCCTATCTCACCGAGGAGATGGGCCCCAGCCTGAGCAAGCTTGGCTACGACTTCCAGGTCATCGACAATCCGGTACCGAAGTTCGGCCCCTTCATGGTCGCACGGCGCATCGAGGATCCGTCCAAGCCGACGGTGCTGACCTATGGCCATGGCGACGTGATCCGCGGCCTCGACGATCAGTGGCGCCAAGGCCTGTCTCCGTGGACCATCGTCGTCGAGGGTGACCGCATCTACGGCCGCGGCACGGCCGACAACAAGGGCCAGCACACCATCAACATCGCCGCCCTGCAGGCGGTCCTTGAGGAGCGCGGCGCGCTGGGTTTCAACTCGACCATCCTGATCGAAACAGGCGAGGAGACCGGTTCGCCCGGCCTCGCCGATTTCTGCCGTGCGCACAAGAATCTGCTGAAGGCCGACGCGCTGATCGGCTCGGATGGCCCGCGCCTGCAGCCGCACAAGCCGGCGATCTTCGGCGGCACGCGCGGCACCTTGAACTTCATCATGAAGCTCGACATGCGCGAGGGCGGCCATCACTCCGGCAATTGGGGCGGCCTGCTGGCCAATCCCGGCCTGATCATGGCGCATGCTCTATCCTGCATCGCCGACGGCCGCGGCCAGATCAAGGTGCCGGAATGGCGGCCCAAGACGCTCACCAATTCGGTGCGCATGGCGCTCGCCGGGTTGGAGATCGACGGCGGCCCCGACGGCCCGCAGATCGACCGCGACTGGGGCGAGGAGTCGCTGACGCCGCCGGAGCGGGTGTTCGGCTGGAACAGCTTCGAGGTGCTGGCCTTCAAGACCGGCAATCCCGACCGCGTGGTCAACGCCATCCCGCCCAGCGCCACCGCCTGGTGCCAGCTGCGCTTTGTCGTCGGCACTGATCCGAACGACATCCTGCCGGCGCTGCGCCGCCATCTCGACAAGCACGGCTTCCAGGCGATCGAGATCGCCTCGATGCGCGAGGTGCTGATGAACGCCACGCGGCTCGATCCCGACAGCCCCTGGGCCAAGATGGCGGTGGCCTCGATCGAGCGCACGACGGGCAAGAAGCCCGACGTGATCCCCAATCTGGGCGGCTCGCTACCCAACGAGGTCTTCGTCGATATCCTCGGCATGCCCACGGTCTGGGTGCCGCATTCCTACGCATCATGCAGCCAGCACGCGCCCAACGAGCATATGCTGGCGCCGGTGGCCCGCGAGGGCCTGCGGCTGATGACCGGGCTGTTCTGGGATCTCGGCGAGCAGGGGAGGCCGCGCTGATATGTGCGTAGCGGGTATGATCCGATCGGCGCGACGCCCCGTAGATGGGTCATGCTTGCTGTCGCCGCCCGAGTCCCAGCGATACCTTTCCCCCACGTCTGGGGCAGGGCGGGGTCGGTTGTGAGCGACACCGCGCCGGTCGCCGCTTCCGTCGTCCAGCCGGGCGTGGACGACTCCGCCGAGCTGATCGAGGCGGTGGCGCGGCGCCGGGATCGCGCCGCTTTTGCCGAGTTGTTCCGGCGTTTCGCGCCCAGGGTAAAGGCGTTCGTGATGCGTTCCGGTGCTGATCCCGACATGGCTCAGGAGGTTGCGCAGGAGACGATGGTGCTGGTCTGGCGTCGGGCGGAAACGTTCGACCGCAGCCGTGCCGGGGCGGCCACCTGGATCTTCACCATCGCGCGCAACAAACGCATCGACCTCTTGCGCAAAGCCACTCACGCTGACTTCGATCCTGAAGACTACGTGCTGTTCTCGACCGAGGCGCCGGAGAGTGCCGACAGCGCCGCGATAGGCCGTGAGGTGCGTGAGCGCGTCGGCGTCGCGATGCAGCAGCTGACGCCGGATCAGATCGATGTTCTGCGCATGGCCTTTTTCCAGGAAAAGTCACATTCCGTGATTGCTAAAGAGATGAAGCTCCCCCTCGGTACCGTGAAGTCGCGTATTCGTCTGGCGCTGTCGCGCCTGCGCGAGGCGATGCAGAGTGAAGCCCCATGATCCGCAACCCCGCTCCGTCCGAGCTGCTGCTCGACTATGCCAGCGGTACCTTGGCCGAGGGCCCGGCGCTGCTGGTCGCCAGCCATCTCGCCTATAGCGAAGAGGCGCGCGCGGATGTCGCCGCGCTTGAGGCCGTCGCCGGCGACATGCTGGCCTCGATGCCGGCCGAGGTGCTACCCGACGACGCTTTGGCCCGCACCTTGGCGCGTATCGACGCCGAGCCGGCGTCGGCGCCGACGAGCCCGCCCAAGGACGACGCCATGCGCGTCGTTGGCACCGCCATCCCGACGCCTCTTCGCCGCTACCTGCCGGAGGGTGCGCACTGGCAAGCGGCGCTGGGTGGTTTCGAGGAGATCGAGCTGCCGCTTCGCGACAATAGTTACCGCGCGACTCTCATACGCATGGCGGCTGGCCGTGGCCTGCCTGCCCACCGCCATGCCGGTAGCGAGTACACGCTGGTCCTTGCCGGCGGCTTCAGCGATGGCCACGGGCGCTTCGACCGCGGTGACATCTGCGTCGCGGACCCGTCCGTCGAGCACAAGCCGGTGGCCGATCACGACCAGCCCTGTGTCTGCCTGGTGGTCGCCGAGGCGCCGGTGCGGCTCACCGGTTTTTTCGGTCGGCTTCTGAACCCTTTCCTGAAGCGATAGCTGCGTTGACCCCGCGTGCGGGCGCGGGTGATGGTTCCCCGGCTTGAACTCCGGGGGGCGAGATAATGGCGTACCGTGTTCTGATCGCGCAGTTCATGCACGAGACCAACACGTTCTCGAAGCTGCCGACGACGTTGGACGACTACCGCCGGCGCTGGTTGGCACCCGGATCGGAACTGGCGAGCCGCTTCAAAGGCACCAAGACCGAGATCGGCGGGCTGCTCGACGCGGCGACTCGCTATGGCTGGGACCTCGTGCCCTCGATCGCCGCCAACGCCACGCCCTCGGGCAAGGTGACGGCTGAGGCCTGGGCTCATATCCGCGACGGCATCGTCGAGAGCGCGCGCAACGCCGGCAGGATCGACGGCATCTGCCTCGCCTGCCATGGCGCGGCGGTCACCGAGACATCCGACGATCCTGAAGGCGAGCTGCTCGAGGCGCTGCGCGCCGTCGTCGGGCCCGACGTGCCGATCAGCATGACCTTGGACCTGCATGCCAATGTCACCGACCGCATGGCGTCGCTAGCCAGCGCGCTGATCAGCTACCGCACCTATCCGCATATCGATCAATACGAGCGCGCGCAGCAAGGCGCGGCTTTGGTGCAGGCGGCGATGGAGGGCAAGAAGCGCCCGCGCTGCCTGGCGCTGCAGCCGGCGACGATCTCCGGCGCCGATGGCGGGCGTACAACGCAGCCCGGACCGATGCTCGATCTGCTGGCCCGGGCCGACGCCTTCGAGAAGGAACCAGGCATCAATGTGGTCAGCGTGCAGGCGGGCTTCGGTCCTTCGGACATTCCCAATGTCGGCCCATCGATCGCGGTGAGCTACGAACCCGGCCAGGAAGGCCGCGCCCGCGACATCGCCCGCCAGCTCTGCCAGGAGATCTGGGACCGCAAAGCGGAGAAGACCGTGGGCATGGCCAGCGTCGAGGAAGCCATGGCGCGGCTGAAGTCACGCGGCGAAGCGGCGGGGCCGCTGGTGCTGGCCGACGGCACCGACAATCCCGGTGGCGGCGCCTATGGCGACGCCACGCGCGTGCTGAAGGCGCTGATCGACGCCGATGCGCGGGACGCGGCGGTGGGCACGATTTTCGATCCCGCGGCCGTACGGGCGGCGATGAAGGCCGGTGTCGGCAACAGCGTCACCGTCGATCTCGGCGGTCACCACGATCCCGAATTCGGCGCGCCGATCCGCGTGACGGCGACGGTGCGGCTGCTGTCGAACGGCGAGTTCGTCAATGACGGGCCGATGCAGCAGGGTGTGGCGACGTCCATGGGTCCGACCGCCGTGCTGCGCATCGGCGGCATCGATGTGATCGTCATCTCCAATCGCATCCAGACCATCGACCGCCAGGTCTTCCTCAGCCAGGGCATCGACCCGGCGCGTCGCCGCGTGCTGGTGGTCAAGAGCGTGCAGCACTTCCGCGCCGCCTTCGCACCCATCGCCGGTGAGATCATGGTCGTGGATTCGGGCGCGCTGTGCTCGCCCGACGTGCGGCGTTTCAAGTACACCAAGCTGCGCCGGCCGGTCTGGCCGCTCGACGACGTCGCGTCGCCGTTTCCGAACTGATGGCGTGGGGCGCTGGCGCGATGGTGGGCGCGGTAGGGATTGAACCTACGACCCCACCCGTGTGAAGGGTGTGCTCTCCCGCTGAGCTACGCGCCCGATCGAGGCGCGGTATAGGGTGCCGGACCGCCCCTGTCTAGGGTCTCGGCGGCCGCAGGCGGGCGAGCGCGGCGGGGATGTCGGCGAAGCGCTCGACCACGGCATCGGCGCCCAGCCGATGCGCTGGCGTCTCGGTGTAGCCCCAGGAAACCGCCACGGTCGGCAGGCCGGCGCGCTGGCCGGCGTGCACGTCGTGTATCGAATCGCCGACCATCGCCGCCTGGGCGCGATCGGCGCCCATGCGTGCCAGGAGGTTCAGGATGTGGCCGGGATCCGGCTTGCGTACGTCGAAGGTGTCGGCGCCGGCGACATCGCTGATGTGGTCCATCAGGCCGAGCCGCCGCAACACGTCGCGCGCCGACGCTTCGTACTTGTTGGTGCACACCGCCAGGCGGACGCCGGATGCCACCAACGCAGCGAGGGTCTCGGCGACCCCTTCGTAAACACGGGTATGGATGACGGGCCGCTCGGCGTAGTGGCGCACGAAGTCGTCCACCCGCGCCGACAGCGCGGCATCGTCGAGCATCACGCCGCGCAGCGCGAAGGCCTTGCGGGTACGCACCCGGCCGCCCTCGCCCATCAGCGAGCGCATCGTCGCCTCGTCGAGCGGTGCCAGCCCGTGCTCGGCCAGGACCCGATTGACCGCCTCGCCGACATCGCGGGCGCTGTCGATCAGGGTGCCGTCGAGGTCGAAGACGATGGTGCGGAAGGGAAAGGTGGCGAGGTCCAGCGGCATGCGCCGCCTCTCTTGCGGCAGGGGATGATCGATGGCAAGGGGGGCTTCGCATGCTAATCTTGGCGCTGCTCGTTTCGGCGGGCCAAACAACACAGGAACGATGCCCCTGACCCTCTCTGTCGTCTTGCTGGCGGCGGGCGCCGGCAAGCGGATGAACTCGGACCTGCCCAAGGTGCTGCACCGCGTCGCGGGCGTGCCGATGGTGGCGCACGTCGTCGCTGCGGTGCGTGCGCTGAAACCCTCGGCGGTGGTGGTCGTGATCGGCGCCGGGCACGAGGCGGTCGGCCGCGCCGTGGCGCCCTGCGCGACGGTCACGCAGGACCCGCCCAAGGGCACTGGCCACGCGCTGATGACGGCGCTGCCGGCGCTGCCCGTTGGCGGCGAGGTGCTGGTGGTGCTGGGCGACGCGCCGCTGCTGAGCGCCGACACGACGCGCCGGCTGGTCGAGGCGCGCCGCGAAGCCGGGGCGGCCGTCGCCGTGCTGGGCTTCCGCGCCGCCGATCCGGCGCCTTATGGCCGGCTGGTCTGCGACGCGGCCGGCGAGCCGATGAAGATCGTCGAGGCGCGCGACTGCACGCCGGAGCAGTTCAAGATCGACCTGGTGAACTCCGGCGTCATGGCCTTCGACGGCGCGCTGTTGCCGGCGTTGCTCGACCGGCTGCGTCCAACCAACGCGCAGGGCGAGTACTACATCACCGACCTGGTCGAGCACGCGCGCGCCGTTGGTCGGCGCTGCGTCGTGGTCGAAGGGCCCGAGGCCGAGTTCCTCGGCGTCAACTCGCGGGTCGAGCTGGCGGCTGTCGAGGCGGCGATGCAGGCCCGCCTGCGCCGACGCGCGATGGATGGCGGCGTCACCATGATCGATCCCTCGTCGGTGTGGCTGAGCGCCGACACGGTGCTGGGTCGCGACGTGCGCATCGAGCCGCACACCGTCTTCGGTCCCGGCGTGCGCGTCGGCAATCGCGTCGACATCAAGGCCTTCTGCCATATCGAGGGCGCAGAGATCGGCGACGACGCCGTCGTCGGTCCCTACGCGCGCGTGCGGCCGGGCAGCCGCATCGGCCGTGCGGCGCATATCGGCAATTTCGTCGAGGTCAAGAACGCCACCCTGGGCGAGGGCGTGAAGGCCAACCATCTCGCCTATGTCGGCGACGCCGATATCGGCGCGCGTAGCAACATCGGCGCCGGCGTGATCTGCGTGAATTACGACGGCTTCGGCAAGTGGCGCACGGTGGTCGGCGCCGACGCCTTTGTCGGCTCCAACGCCGCGCTGGTCGCGCCGGTGCGCGTCGGCGATCGGACCAACGTCACCGCCGGCAGCGTGATCACCTCGGATGTCGCCGACGACGCGGTGGCCTTCGGCCGCGCGCGGCAGGACGACAAGCCGGGCGCGGCGCCAGCCATGCGCGCCAAGCTCAAGGCACGCGCCGCCGATCCGGCGATGAAACACCGCAAGGCCTGAGGAAGGACCCTCCACGATGTGCGGTATCATCGGCATCATCGGCAAGGCGCCGGTCACGCCCCTGCTGGTCGACGCGCTCAAGCGCCTGGAATATCGCGGCTACGACTCGGCCGGTGTCGCCACCCTGATCAACGGCCATATCGACCGTCGCCGCGCCGAGGGCAAGCTGGTCAATCTCGAGGCGCGGCTGAAGAGCGAGCCACTAGCCGGCACGATCGGCATCGGCCACACCCGCTGGGCGACACACGGCAAGCCCAGCGAACGCAACGCGCATCCCATCGCTACCGATCGCGTGGCCATCGTGCACAACGGCATCATCGAGAACTTCCAGGAGCTCAAGGACGAGCTGGTGGCCGAGGGGCGCCGTTTCGAGAGCGACACCGATACCGAGGCGGTTGCGCAGCTCCTGACCTCGTACCTGGAGCGCCAGATGTCGCCCGAGGCGGCGATGGGCAAGGCGATGGGACGCCTGCGCGGCGCCTTCGCGCTGGTGGCGATGTTCAGCGGCCGCCACGACATTCTGATGGGCGCGCGGCGCGGCAGCTCGCTGGCGGTTGGCCATGGCGACGGCGAGATGTATGTCGGCACCGACGCGCTGGCGCTGGCGCCCTTCACCAGCCGCGTCACCTATCTCGAAGACGACGACTGGGTGGTGCTGAGTTCGTCCGGCTGCGCCGTTTATCAAGGCACGACCAAGGTCGAGCGCCCGGAGAAGAGGAGCGGGCTCTCGGGCGCGATGATCGGCAAGGGCAACCATCAGCACTTCATGCTGAAGGAGATGCACGAGCAGCCCGCGGTGATCGGCGACACCTTGCAGTCGTACCTCGATCCGGCGACGCGCGCGGTGCGCACGCCGTCCTTGCCGTTCGACTGGAACACGGTCAGCCGCATCACCATGACGGGCTGCGGCACGGCGTTTTACGCCTGCATGGTGGCCAAGTACTGGTTCGAGAAGCTGGCCCGCCTGCCGGTCGAGATCGAGGTCGCCTCGGAGTTCCGCTACCGCGAGCCGCCGCTGCCTGAGGGCGGCGTGTGCATCGCGGTGTCGCAGTCGGGTGAGACCATCGATACGCTCGAGGCGCTGCGCTATGCCAAGTCGCAGAAGCAAATCCTGCTGGCGGTGACGAACGTGCCGGAGAGCGCCATCGCGCGTTTCTCGCACGCCGTGCTGCCGACGCTCGCCGGACCGGAGATTTGTGTCGCCTCGACCAAGGCGTTCACCACCCAGCTGATCGTGTTGCTCAATGCAGCCATCGCCGCCGGCCGCGCGCGCGGAACCTTGAGCCGCGAGGACGAGGAGCGGCTGGCGCTGGCGATGATCGAGCTGCCGGCGCGCATCAACGAGACGCTCAACATGGAGGACGACTATCGCCGCATCGCCGAGAACACGCTCGCCCAGGCGCGCGACGTGCTCTATCTCGGTCGCGGCGCGTCCTTCCCGGTGGCGCTCGAAGGTGCGTTAAAGCTCAAGGAGCTTTCCTACATCCACGCCGAGGGCTACGCCGGCGGCGAGATGAAGCACGGCCCGATCGCGCTGATCGACGACGCCGTGCCCGTCGTGGTCGTGGCGCCCAGCGACTCGATCTTCGACAAGATCGCCTCGAATTTCGAGCAGGTGCGCGCCCGCGGCGGCAAGCTGGTGCTGCTGAGCGATGCCAGAGGCGTGGCGAAGCTGGGCGCCAAGGCCGAGACCTCGATCGCCGTGCCCGACATCGATCCCGTCGTGGCGCCGATCCTCTACACCGTCGCGGTACAGCTGCTGGCCTATTATACGGCGCTCGCGAAGGGCACCGATATCGACCAGCCGCGCAATCTCGCCAAGAGCGTCACGGTCGAATAGCGGCGGAGGTCGCCATGGATCTCGAGGCGAAAAAGCGCCATCTGCTGGAGCACGGCTTCTGCGTCGTGCCCGGTGTGCTGACGCCGGCCGAGACGGACGAGGTCCGTGCCCGGCTGTGGCGCGCGGCCGAGGAGAGCGAGCGGCTGGGCGTGCCGACGCGCCAGATTGGCCTGGATCCCAACGAGCACAATGTGCGCGTCTTCTATCTGCTCGAGCGCGACGCGATCTTCCGCGAGCTGATCCAGCATCCCATCGCGATCGAGTTCGTAAGCGCGCTGCTGACGGACGATTTCCTGGTCTCCAACTTCACCGCCAACATCGCGCTGCCCGGCAGCAAGTCGATGGAGTTGCACTCCGATCAGGGCATCGTCGTGCCGGAGCCATGGCTGCAGCCCTGGAGCGTCAACGTCATCTGGTGCCTCAACGACGTCGACGAGGAGAACGGCGCCACGCGCTACATCCCGGGCAGCCATAGGTTCCAGACCGCCGCCGAGGTGCCCGAGGATGCGCCGCGGAAGACCGTGCCGTTCGAGGCGCCGGCCGGCTCGATCGTCGTCATGGACGGCCGCGTCTGGCACACGTCGGGGGCCAACGTTTCCAGGTCACGCGAGCGCGCCCTGCTGTTCGGTTACTACTCGCGCTCCTTCGTGCGCCAGCAACAGAACTGGAACGCCAGCCTGTCGCCTGAAACGCTGGAAGCGCTTTCACCGCAACTGCGCGCAAGGCTCGGCCTCGAACCGCGTGCCAACGTGAAGCTCGGCGCGCGGCTGCGCGTTCGTCCGGATCACGGCCGGCGACCGGCGACATGATAGCCGGTTGACCGCCGCTTTCAGCGCAGCGGCGTCCCGGGCTGCAGGCCGCCCGACGGTGGCGGAGGCGGCGGTGTCTTCGCCGGTCCAGGACCGGGGGGCTTGGCGACCGGCGGCTTGGCGACCGGCGGCTTGCCGGCCGGCGGCGCCGTCTTGGGTGTCGCCACCGGGGGCGTCGTCGGCGGCGATGAAGGGGCGAGCGGCGTCGCGCTGGCGATCTGCCACTCCGACGGGTTGATCTTGCCGTCGCCGTCCAGGTCCAGGCGCCGGAAAGTGGCCATCGCCCAGGCGCGAATCTCGACGGCGTCGATGACACCGTTCTTGTTGGCGTCGATCTCGTTGAAGCGCTGGGTCACCTGCTCGCGGCGCTGCTGGTAGGGCGGCTGGCCGGGAACATTGGTCGCCGGGCCGGCGAGCACCAGGAAGGTCTGAAGGGTGATCTTGCCGTCCTTGTCGGGATCGAGCCGCTCCATCAGCCGGGCGGTCTCGAAGCCGACGAACTCCTCGACATCGATCACGCCGTCGCCGTTGCAGTCCGGATTGACTCGGCAATGCTCGGTGCGGGCCTTCTGCCGCTCTTCCTCGGCGATGCGCTCGACCAACAGCGCCTCCTCGCGCGTGACCCGGCCATCGCCGTCGAGGTCGGCTTCGCGGAAGCTCAGCGCCGCCGACGTCTGGAACTCCGCCCGGCTCACCCGGCCGTCATCGTTGGTGTCGATGGCGCTGAACTGTTGGTCGTAGAACGCGCGTCGGCGGCCCAACGTCGCCGGGTCAGGCGGCGGCGGGGCGAAGGGCGGCTCGGCCAGCTTGACGAACTCCGCCCGGGTCAACAGGCCGTCCTTGTCGGCATCGAGCTGGTCGAAAGCCGTCATCCGATGCGCGATGAACCGCTCGCGGCTGACGACGCCGGTGTTGCCGGTGTCGATCTCTTTGAACCAGGACGGCAGTTGCGTCGGCCCTTGTTGCGCCGCCGGTTGTTGACCGGACGCCGGCGATTGCAGCAGCGGCGCCGCAAGCGCGATCGTCGCGAGAAGTCGTGTCGTCCGGCCGCTCAGAGGGGCCTCCCTGTTGGCTAGCGGCCCAACGGCACGCCCGGCTGCAATCCGCCAGGGCCGGGCGCCGGGCGTGGCTGGGCGCCGGGTGCGACTGCGGGTGCCGGAGCCGGCTTGGGCGCCGCCTGCGCCGGCGGTTGCTGCGGCTGGGGCGTGTTGGCCGTCTGCCATTCCTGCGGCGTGATCTTGCCGTTGCCGTCGAGATCGATCTTCTTGAACAGCGCCGTCGCCATGGCGCGGATGTCGGCCTGGTCGAGCTGGCCGTCCTTGTTGGCGTCGAGCTCCTGGAAGCGCTTGGTGAGCGCGTCGCGGCGCTGCTGGTAGGGCGGCTGGCCCGGCGGGTTCTGGTTGGGCTGGCCGGCGAGCACCAGCCACTCCTGCAGGCTGATCTTGCCGTCCTTGTTGGTGTCGAGCTCGAGCATGCGGCCGGTCTCGAAAGCGACGAACTCCTCGAGATCGATCGCGCCGTCGTTGTTACGGTCCGGGTTATTGCGGTTGCGCTTTTCGATCTCGGCGTCGATCTGCGCCTGGCGGTCGCGCGCCTGGCGGATCACCAGCAGCACTTCCTCGCGCGTCGCGCGGCCGTCCATGTCGATGTCGAACTCGCGGAAACCCAGCGCGATATAGGCCTGCACCTCGCCGCGCGTCACCTTGCTGTCGGCGTCGGTGTCGATCGTCTCGAACTGCTTCTCGTAGAACGCCCTGCGATCGGCCAGCGGCGGCAGGTTGGGGCCGTCGGGCGTGAAGGGGGGCTCCGCCAGCTTGAGAAACTCCTCCTTGCTGAGCGTGCCGTCCTTGTTGGTGTCGAGCTGGTCGAAGAGCTTCATGCGATAGGCGATGAACTGCTCGCGCGTGACGACGCCGGTCTTGGCGGTGTCGATCTCGACGAACCAGTCGGGCAGCTGAGGCGGTTGCGGAGCGGCCACAGGAGCTGGAGCCGGAGCCGGCGCCGGAGCCGGAGCAGCGGCGGGTGGTGTGGCCGCGGGCGGCGCGGGGGCGATGCGCGGCGGGCCGGGCGGGGTCTGCTGGGCAAACGCCGACAGCTGCGGCACCAGGGTCAGCGCCGCGGTCAGGCTGATCACCGCGAATTTCGTCATCCCGTCACTCCGCACTGCGTTGGGCGCAGCGGCCCCGTACCGCATGCGACCCCGCGCGGCGGCGAGATATCGGTCCCCCTACCGGCGCCTGTCAACCCTGAGGGGGGATTGAGTCGCCATTGAGGCGTGTCCGCTCAGCGGAATCGCCTTGCGAGGACCGCGCTGCGTCGGGGTGCCGCTATTGAAAGGCAAAGTCGAATCGTACAAGGTGCGCCGCCACGACGGACGGTTTACGTCCGCATCGGCAGGGAGCGGCAAGGTCTCCACCATCCGCGACGCGATGGAACGGTCGCGCGCTCGGCGAACCGGGACGGCGACGTCGCCGGCTCTGGAGCTGTGACGGTGGGTGATGGAGGAGAGCCGCGCAGGGAGACGACCGGACGCCCATGACGGCCATTGCAGAGACTAGCCGCGCCCCGCGACCATCGTCCGGCGAACCTTTGTTGAGCGTTCAAGGCGTCTCCGTCCGCTTCGGCGGTATCGTGGCGCTGGACGGCGTGACCTTCGACGTTTTCCCCGGCCAGATCGCCGGCCTGATCGGCCCCAACGGCGCGGGCAAGACCACGCTGTTCAACTGCCTCAGCCGGCTCTACCAGCCGAGCAGCGGCGACATCCTGTTCGAGGGTCGCTCGATCCTCAACTCCAAGCGCCACGATATCCCGGTGATCGGGCTGGGCCGCACGTTCCAGAACGTGGCGCTGTTCGACAAGATGAGCGTGATCGACAACGTCAAGGTCGGTTGCCACAGCCAGACCGGCGCCAGCTTCTTCGCCAACGCGCTGCGCCTGCCCTCGGTGCGCGCCGAGGAGCGCCGCATCACCGAACGGGCGCGCGAGCTGATCGAGTTCATGGACCTCGCGCCCTTCACCCAGTTGCCGGCCGGTCCCTTGCCGTTCCCGATCCGCAAGCGCGTCGAGCTGGCGCGAGCACTGGCCGCCAGCCCCAAGCTGCTGCTGCTCGACGAGCCGGCCGCCGGCCTGAACCACGACGAGATCGAGATTCTGAAGGAGCAGATCCGCCGCGTGCGCGATCTGCAGCACGTCACCGTGTTGCTGGTCGAGCACCACATGAGCCTGGTGATGTCGGTGTCGGACAAGGTCGTCGCCATCGATTTCGGCAAGAAGATCGCCGACGGCACGCCGGCGGAAGTGCAGCGCGATCCCGAGGTGATCCGCGCCTACCTGGGGACCTCCTGAGATGACGACGGTTCTCGAGGTCAAGGACCTCAAGGCCTATTACGGCCAGACCCAGGCGCTGCACGGCGTCAGCTTCGAGCTTCTCGAAGGCGGCATCACCACCCTGCTGGGCGCCAACGGCGCCGGCAAGACGACGACTCTCAGGGCCATCTGCAACATGGTGCGCACCGAGGGCGACGTGGTCTTCCAGGGCCGCTCTATCCGCGGCCAGGCCACCGAGTCGATCGTGCGCCTGGGCTTCGCGCACGTGCCCGAGGGTCGCGGCACGTTCACCACGCTGACCGTCGACGAGAATTTGCGCATCGCCGCCTACACACGCTCCGACAAGGCGGCGGTGAAGCGCGACCTCGACATGGTGTTCGAGTATTTCCCGCGCCTGCGCGAGCGCATCCAGCAGCAGGCCGGCACGCTGTCGGGCGGCGAGCAGCAGATGCTGGCGATCAGCCGCGCGCTGATGCTGGGGCCGCGCGTCATGCTGCTCGACGAGCCGTCCTTCGGCCTGGCGCCGCTGATCGTGCAGGAGATCTTCCGCATCATGCGGCGCATCAACACCGAGGCGAAGTGCAGCATGCTGCTGGTCGAGCAGAACGCCGCGCTGGCGCTCGACCTCGCCGACCACGCCTACGTGCTGGAGACCGGCCGGGTCGTGATGTCGGGGCCGTCCGACGTCGTGAAGAACGACGAGAACATCCGCAAGTCGTACCTGGGCTACTGAGGGCCGCGCCATGGAACAGCTCATGCAGCAGGTCGTCTCGGGCCTCGCCAACGGCGCGATCTACGCCTGCGTCGCGCTGGCGCTGGTGATGATCTTCGTCTCGACCGACCACATCAACTTCGCCCAGGGCGAGATGGCGATGTTCTCGACCTATATCGCCTGGCAGCTCATGCAGTGGGGCGCCGGCTTCTGGCCGGCGTTCTTCATCGCCATCGCCGTCTCCTTCGTCGGCGGCCTGACCATCGAGCGCGTGATCTTGCGGCCGCTGCACACGGCGCCGGTGCTGTCCATCGTCGTGGTCTTCATCGGCCTGCTGGCGATCTGCAACTCGATCGCCGGCTCGGTGTGGAGCTACCTGATCAAGGAGTTCCCGTCGCCCTTCCCGAAGGACACGTTTGGGCTGGCGGGCCTGATCGGCCCGCATCAGTTCGGCGTCGTGCTGGTGACGATCGTCGTGCTGTCGCTGCTCTTCGTCTTCTTCCGCTTCACACCGCTCGGGCTCGCCATGCGCGCCGCGGCGCAGAACCCGGTCTCCGCCCGTCTGGCTGGCGTGCGCGTCGACTGGATGCTGGCGCTGGGCTGGGGCCTCGCCGCCGCGGTCGGCGCGGTCGCCGGCACCATGGTGGCGCATATCGTCTACCTCGATCCCAACATGATGGGCGGCATCCTGCTCTACGCCTTCGCCGGCGCGCTGCTCGGCGGCATCTCCAATCCCGGCGGCGCGGTGCTCGGCGGCTTCATGGTCGGCGTGCTGGAGAACCTCGTCGCCTTCATCGGCAACGCCATCGAGAAGTCCTTCGGCGTCTATATCATCGGCAACGGCGAGAAGCTGACGGTGGCGCTGATCATCGTCATCACCGTGCTGACGGTTAAGCCGAGCGGCCTGTTCGGCCGCGTCGTCGTGAAGAGGGTCTAGCCATGGCCACGACCGAGACCGCCGCCGCCGCGGACGCTGTCGCGCGGCAAGCCGCGACCGCCGAGCCGCCGGCCCGCGCCGCCGCCGTCAAGCCCTGGGTCTGGGCCGTGGTCGCCGTGGCCTTCGTCCTGCCGCTGCTGAAGTTCGTGATCCCGGGCGTGATCTCCGATTACCGGCTGTTCGTCATCAGCACGATGATGATCGCGGCCATCGCGGTGCTCGGCCTGAACCTGCTGACAGGCTTCAACGGCCAGATCTCGCTCGGTCACGGCGCGTTCTACGCCGTCGGCGCCTATACCGCCGCCGTGATGCTCGACAAGATTTCGTGGATGCCGGACTACTACTTCCTGACCATCCCGGCGGCCGCGGTGATGTGCTTCGTGGTCGGCTATCTGTTCGGCCTGCCGGCGCTGCGGCTCGAGGGCCACTATCTCGCGCTGGCGACCTTCGCGCTGGCGCTCGCCGTGCCGCAGCTGCTGAAGTACAAGTGGCTCGAGGGCCTGACCGGCGGCGTGCAGGGCGTCGTTCTGCTCAAGCCATCGCCGCCTTTCGGTCTGCCGCTGAGCGAGGACCAGTGGCTCTACTACTACATCCTCGTCATCATGGTGGCGCTGTACTTCATCGCCTTCAACATCCTGCGCGGTCGCAACGGCCGCGCCATGATGGCGATCCGCGACCACCAGATGGCCGCCGACACCATGGGCATCGACACGGCCCAGTACAAGACGGTGACCTTCGGCATCAGCGCCGCCTATACCGGCATCGCCGGCGCGCTCTCGGCCTCGGCCATCGCCTACGTGGCGCCCGACAGCTTCGGCTTCTTCCTGTCGATCTCGCTCCTGATCGGCCTGGTGGTCGGCGGCGTGGCGTCGTTGGCGGGTTCGATCATCGGCGGCGTCTTCACGGTGCTGGTGCAGAACTCGGCGCAGGCCCTGTCGAAGTTCGTCAAGAACGACCTCGGCCTGCCGTTCGACCTTTCGGCCTACGCCGTCTACGGCATTCTGCTGCTGATCCTGATGTACGTCATGCCGCTGGGCATCGCCGGCGGCATCGTCATGGCCTGGCGCCGCCTGCGCGGCTGACCAGGCACGCTTCGTTAAGTGTTCGCGACAACGCTCTATAGAGGAGGGCTTCTCAATGGCGACGAGTAGGCGTGGTTTCGTCGGCGGCATGTCGGCCGCCGTGGTATTCAGCGGTGGCGCCGCGTTTGCGCAGAAGAAGTATGACGACGGTGCGACTGACACCGAGATCAAGATCGGCCATACCAATCCCTATTCGGGCCCGGCCTCGGCCTATGGCGTGATCGGCAAGGGCATCGAAGCCTACTGGAAGATGGTCAACGACAAGGGCGGCATCAACGGCCGCAAGGTCAAGTTCGTCAGCCTCGACGACGGCTACAGCCCGCCCAAGACCGTCGAGATGGTGCGCCAGCTGGTCGAGCAGGAGAAGGTGCTGTGCGTGTTCAACACGCTGGGCACGCCGACCAACACCGCGATCCATCGCTACATGAACCAGCGGAAGGTGCCGCACCTCTTTGTCGCTACCGGCGCGTCGAAGTGGGGCAAGCCGAAGGAGTTCCCGTGGACGATGGGCTTCCAGCCCGACTACCACACCGAGGCGGCGATCTACGCCAAGCACATCCTGGCCAACGTCAAGGATCCAAAGATCGCCGTGCTGATGCAGAACGACGACTACGGCAAGGATTACTGGGAAGGCTTCAAGGACGGCCTCGGCAAGGATATCAACAAGGTCGTCCGGCACGTGACCTACGAGGTGACGGATCCCACCGTCGACTCGCAGGTCATCCAGCTCAAGGATTCCGGCGCCAACGTCTTCTTCAACATCGCCATTCCGAAGTTTGCTGCCCAGGCGATCCGCAAGGCGGCCGATCTCAACTGGAAGCCGGTCCACTATCTCAACAACGTTTCCTCGTCGGTCGCCTCGACCCTGAAGCCGGCGGGTTACGACAACAGCCAGGGCATCATCACCGGCCTGTGGCTGATGGACCCCACCGACAAGCAGTGGAACGACCATCCTGAAATGAAGACCTGGCGCGAGTGGATGGCCAAGTATATGCCCGGCGCCAACACCGAGGACGGCAACTACATCTACGCTTACGCCGTCTCGACCCTGATGCTCGAGACGCTGAAGAAGGCGGGCGACACGCTCACCCGCGAGAACCTGATGAAGCAGGCCGCCAGCCACCAGAAGCTGCGCGTGCCGCTGGTCCTGCCAGGCATCACCGTCAGCACCAGCCCGACCGACTTCTACCCGGTCCAGGCGATCCGGCTGGCCCGCTTCAAGGGCGAGACCTGGGAGCTGTTCGGCGACGTGCTGTCGGCGGAGAGCACCTGAGCCCGGGCCGGGACGCTTAAATTCCACGAATCGACGCCGCCGGGCTCCGCCCGGCGGCGTTTTTCACGAGTCCGGGATTCGACTCTGGCGGCCAATTGCCGCATCCTTCCCCATGACCGAGCGTCAAGTATCGGCATTAAGGGAGGATTTATCGTGAGGACTACCAGACGTCTGCTCATGGGCGGCGCGGCCGCGATGCCCGCGTTGTACGTGTTGGCCCCTGCTTTCGCGCAGAAGCCCGGGGCGAAATACGACGACGGCGCGACCGACACCGAGATCAAGATCGGCAATACCAACCCCTATTCGGGCCCGGCCTCGGCCTACGGCGTGATCGGCAAGGCGATCGAGTCGTACTGGAAGATGGTCAACGACCAGGGCGGCATCAACGGCCGCAAGGTCAAGTTCGTCAGCCTCGACGACGGCTACAGCCCGCCCAAGACCGTCGAGATGGTCCGCCAGCTGGTCGAGCAGGAGAAGGTGCTGGCGCTGTTCAACACGCTGGGCACGCCGACCAACACGGCGATCCACCGCTACATGAACCAGAGGAAGGTGCCGCACCTGTTCCTGGCGACCGGCGCCTCGAAGTGGGGCAAGCCGAAGGAGTTTCCGTGGACCATGGGCTTCCAGCCCGACTACCACACCGAGGCCGTGATCTACGCCAAGCACATCCTGGCCAACGTCAAGGATCCGAAGATCGCCGTGCTGATGCAGAACGACGACTACGGCAAGGATTATTGGGAAGGCTTCAAGGACGGCCTCGGCAAGGACATCAACAAGGTCGTCCGGCACGTGACCTACGAGGTGACGGATCCCACCGTCGACTCGCAGACCATCCAGATGAAGGACTCCGGCGCCAACGTCTTCTTCAACATCTCGATCCCGAAATTCGCCGCGCAGTCGATGCGCAAGGCGGCGGAGATCGGCTGGAAGCCGGTGCAGTACCTCAACAACGTCTCGGCCCAGGTGTCGACGACGATGAAGCCGGCCGGCTTCGAGAACGTGCAGAACGTGATCACCGCGGCCTGGCTGATGGATCCCACCGACAAGCAGTGGGACGACCACGCCGAGATGAAGACCTGGCGCGAGTGGATGGCGAAGTACAATCCCGCCGGCAACGTGCAGGACGTCAACTACTGCTACGCCTACGCCGTCTCGTTCCTGATGCACGAGACCCTGAAGAAGTGCGGCGACGTGCTGACGCGCGAGAACCTGATGAAGCAGGCCGCCAACCACCAGAAGCTGCGCGTGCCGTTGGCGCTGCCCGGTATCACGGTCAGCACCAGCCCGACCGACTTCTACCCGGTGCAGGCGGTGCGCCTGCAGCGCTTCAAGGGCGAGACCTGGGAACTGTTCGGCGAGATCCTCGCGGCCGAGAGCACCTGAGCTTCAACCGGCTATCGCCGGGCGAGAGGGGCCGCCGGACCTGGTCCGGCGGCCTCTTCCTTTTGTTCGGCTGCGAGCCTGCTCGCTGGAGGCGCCGACGCCGCTGCCCGGAAGCATGATCAACCCCTGGCAACTCTCCGCCGACGTTCTCGCCGACGGGAGCGCCTGAATCTTCGCTCTCCCCGCGGGCGGGCAGAGGGAGCCGATCAGCGCGCCGGCGCCTGCGTGCGTGCCTTGCGCTGGCTGAACTCGGCGAAGCTCAGCTTGCCGTCCTTGTCCGTGTCGCGCCGCATGAGCGACTGGTCGGCGCGGGCGATGAAGTCGGCGCGGCTGATGGTGCGCTGCTGGGTGTTGCCGGCGCGCTGGCCGCGGCGGCCGGCACGCATCTCCTCCGGCGTCAGCTGGCCGTCCTTGTTGGTGTCGAGGCGGTCGAACAGGGCGGCGCGCGCAGTCTGCATCTCGCCGCGGTCGATGAAGCCGTCCTTTTTGGTGTCGATGCGCTCGAACGCCGCCTGGGCGCGGCCCTGGCCACCGCCGGTGTTGGTCGGCCCGGACGCGGGCTGGGCGAGGGCGGGCAGGGCGACGAGGCCGGCGACCAGGGCGGTGGCGGCGATGCGGATCATGGACATCTCGATAAGGCTCCGAATGTGTGGATGGTGGCGATCACCACCCCTCCTTCGACCTCTACGGACCGTGAGAGCAATTCATCCCCGCGATCTTCAAACCGGGTCGGCGAAACCGATATAGTCGGACCCGTGAGGTGGGATAGGGACGGTTTCGCGGCGGTAACATGGCGAAACGCTCCGGAGGACGTCGCATGAGCGCTTACGACTACGACCTTTTCGTCATCGGCGCCGGCTCCGGCGGGGTGCGCGCCAGCCGCGTCGCCGCCGCGCATGGCGCGCGCGTGGGCATCTGCGAGGACGACCTGGTGGGCGGCACCTGTGTCATCCGGGGATGTGTCCCGAAGAAGCTGCTGGTCTACGGCAGCCATGTACACGAGGAGGTCAAGGACGCTGCCGCGTATGGCTGGACGATCCCCGAGCCGACCTTCAACTGGGCCACCCTGCGCGACAACGTGCAGAAGGAGGTCATGCGGCTCAACGGCATCTACAAGACCCTGCTGAAGAACGCCGGCGTCGAGCTGGTGGTCGGCCGAGGCCGGCTGATGGACGCGCACACCGTCGCCGTCGGCGAGAAGATGATCACGACGGACAAGATCCTGCTGGCGACCGGCGCGCGGCCTTGGCGGCCCTCGATCCCCGGCGCCGAGCTGGCGATCGTCTCCGACGACGCCTTCCATCTGCCCAACCTCTCCAAGCGCATCCTGATCGTCGGCGGCGGCTATATCGCGGTGGAGTTCGCCGGCATCTTCAATGGACTGGGTTCCGAAGTGAGTCTGGCGCTGCGCCGCGACCTGGTATTGCGCGGCTTTGACGAGGAATGCCGCAAGGCGGTGCAGACCGGCATGACCGACAATGGCGTGCGCTTCCGCCCCGAAACCGAACTGGCGAAGATCGAGCGGTGCGGCGATGAGCTGATCGCGACCACGACCAAAGGCGAGGCGATCGAGACCGACTGCGTGATGTACGCCACCGGCCGCGTGCCCAACACGGCGGGGCTCGGCCTCGAGAAGGTCGGCGTCACCTTGAACAAGGCCGGCGCCGTCGCGGTCGACGAGTGGTCGGCCTCGACCGTGGCCAACATCTACGCCGTCGGCGACCTCACCGACCGCATCAACCTGACGCCGGTCGCGCTGATGGAAGGCCACTGCTTCGCCGACACGGTGTTCGGCAACAAGCCGCGCAAGGCCGACCATCAGGACGTGCCGTCGGCCGTGTTCAGCCAGCCGCAGATGGCCACCGTGGGCCTGACCGAGGAGCAGGCGCGGCGCGTTTATCCCAGGCTCGACGTCTACGCCTCGACCTTCACGCCGATGAAGCACACCCTGACCGGCCGCAAGCAGAAGACCTTCATGAAGCTGCTGGTCGACGCCGAGAGCGACCGGGTGGTCGGCGCCCATATGGTGGGCGACGACGCGGCCGAGCTGATCCAGGGCGTGGGCATCGCCGTGAAGGCGCACGCCACCAAGGCGATGTTCGACGCGACCGTGGGTATCCACCCCACGGCCGGCGAGGAATTCGTCACCATGCGCACAAAGCGGCCTGATCCGAAGCCGGTGGCCAAGGCGGCGGAGTAGGCTAAGTATCTGAAATATCAATATCTTCCTCCGAAGGGAAGGCGCCCGAAGGGCGGATGGGGGATGTCGAAGACGCACGCAGGAGTCCGTCTTCGACATCCCCTATCCGCCGCGCTACGCGCGCCACGTTCCCCGTCCGGGGGAAGGTAAAAGCGGGCCCCCAACGCTGGCGGCGTCTGTGGAAAAATCGTAGAACCTTGCGCCCGCCGAACCCCGGCGGGGCGATGGAGGATGTCATGAACGCGATCCAGGCTGCGGCGCAGCGCAAACCGACCGACCTCAGGGCGGCGGGCGCGGCGGCGTTTCCCTGGTCCCCCGAATCGTGGCGTTCGTTTCCCGCCCAGCAGATGCCGACCTACGACGACAAGGCGACGCTCGAAGGCGCCGAGGCGCGGCTGCGCCGCTACCCGCCGCTGGTCTTCGCCGGCGAGGCGCGCAAGCTGACCGCGGCGCTGGCCGATGTCGCGGCCGGCAAGGCCTTCCTGCTGCAAGGTGGCGATTGCGCCGAGAGCTTCCAGGATTTCACCGCCAACACCATCCGCGACATGTTTCGCGTGCTGCTACAGATGGCGGTCGTGCTGACCTACGGCGCCGGCGTGCCCGTGGTGAAGGTCGGCCGCATGGCCGGCCAGTTCGCCAAGCCGCGCTCCTCGGACATCGAAGAGATCGACGGTGTGAAGCTGCCGAGCTATCGCGGCGACAACGTCAACGGCTTCGAGTTCACGCCGGGCGCGCGCAAGCCCGATCCCGAGCGTATGGTGCAGGCCTATAACCAGTCGGCCGCGACCCTCAACCTGCTGCGCGCCTTCGCCCAGGGCGGTTACGCCGACCTGCACGAGGTCCATCGCTGGAATCTCGACTTCGTGTCCAATTCGCCGGCCTCGGCGCAATACGAGGATCTCGCCAAGCGTCTCGACGAGACATTGACCTTCATGGCCGCTTGCGGACTCACCTCGGCGACCACGCCGCAGATCGCCGAGACCGACTTCTTCACCAGCCACGAAGCGCTGCTGCTGCAGTACGAGCAGGCGCTGACCCGCGTCGATTCGACCTCGGGCGACTGGTACGACTGCTCGGCCCACATGCTGTGGATCGGCGATCGCACGCGCCAGCCCGACGGCGCGCATGTCGAGTTCCTGCGCGGCGTGAAGAATCCGCTGGGCTTCAAGGCCGGTCCGACGACCAAGCCCGACGACTTCCTGCGCCTGTTGGACTCGCTGAACCCGCGCAACACCGCCGGCCGCATCACCGTCATCGCCCGCATGGGCGCCGGCAAGGTGGGCGACCATCTCCCGGCGCTGATCCGCGCCGCCAAGCGCGAGGGCCGCACGGTCGTCTGGTCGTGCGATCCCATGCACGGCAACACGGTGAAGGCGGCCAACGGGCTCAAGACCCGGCACGTCAGCGCCGTGCTGCAGGAGGTGCGGGAGTTCTTCGCCATCCACCGCGCCGAGGGCACGCACCCCGGCGGCGTGCATTTCGAGATGACCGGCCAGGAAGTCACGGAGTGCGTTGGTGGCGCCGTCGACATCACTGTCGAGGGCCTGACCGCGCGCTACGAGACGCAGTGCGATCCCAGGCTCAACGCCAGCCAGGCGCTCGAGCTCGCCTTCCTGCTCGCCGAGCAGCTCAAATCCGAGCGGCTGTCGCGCGAGCGGTCCGTCGTATCCGGCAAGTAGAACGTTCGTCCGGTTCCGCCGTCGCAAGGTGGCGGAAGAGGCGAAGGGGGAAGCCATGCATCCGGTCGACAGCGATATCGCCCGGTTCACCGACCATTACTTCAACCGCACCAAGGCGGTGGTCGGCAAGTTCGGCGACAGCCGGGTGACCTACGCGATCTTCATGCGCCGCCCGGTGATCTGCGCGCCCAGGCTGGCGCTCGACTGGCTGCGCGAGCTGATGGCGACGCGCGGCACGCAGATCGAGATCGATCTGCGCTATCCCGAGGGCAAGTGGGTCGGCGCCGGCGAGCCGATGATGTACATCACCGGCTCTTTCTTCCATCTCGTCGACCTCGAGACGATCTTCCTGCAGAAGCTCGGGCCCGCCTGCGTCGCCGCCTACAACGCCTACACCATGTGCGCGGAGATGCCGAAGACGGCCTTCCTCGCCATGGACGCGCGCCACTGCGCCGGCACCGAGATGGCCGAGATGATGGCCTACGCCGCCTCGGTCGGCTCCAAGCGTGCGCAGCGCAAGGACGGCGCCGTCGGCTTCATCGGCAACGCCACGCACGCCACGGCGCATTTCTTTGGCCGCGAGCAGGGTCTCGGCACCATGCCGCACGCCCTGATCGGCTACGCCGGCTCGACCCTGCGCGCGGCGCAGATGTTCGCCGAGACCTTCCCCGGTGAGCCGATGACCGTGCTGGTCGACTACTTCGCGCGCGAGGTCACTGACTCGCTGGCGGTGTGCCGCGGCTTCCCCGAGCTTGCCGCCGCCGGAAACCTGTCGTTGCGCCTCGATACGACGGGCGGGCGCTATGTCGAGGGCCTCGATCCGGCCCGCTCTTACGCCGTGATGGAGAAGCACGCCCGCGAGTCGACGCGCGGCTATCGCTCCGAGGAGGAGCTGCGCCACCTGATCGGCACCGGCGTGTCGGCGGCGGCGATCTTCCATCTGCGCGAGAATCTGGACGCCGCCGGCTTCCCCAAGGTGAAGATCGTGGCCTCCTCGGGCTTCGGCCCGGCCAAGTGCCGCGTCATGGCCGAGGCCAAGGCGCCGATCGACGTCGTCGGCTCGGGCTCCTTCCTGCCCGCCAACTGGACCGAGACCTACGCCACCGCCGATATCGTCGAGTACGACGGCACGCCGCGCGTGAAAGTCGGCCGCGAGTTCCTCCATCGCCGCCGCGGCGGCAATGGAGAGCCGAAGTAGGCCAGATATGACGGACCGGGCCAACCTCTCTTCTCCCTGCGAAGGCGGGAGAAGGAATGCCTTGGCGATCCATATGCGAGTGTGTCTGTTCGCGCGACCTCGCTGACAGGGCGATTCGGTCCGGCCGGATATTGATCTAGAGTATCGACATGACCGAACAGCTTTCCATCGCCATTGCCCAGCTCAACCCGATCGTCGGCGACGTCGCCGGCAATGTTGCCAAGGTGCGCGCCGCGCGCGCCGAGGCGGCGAAGCAGGGCGCCGACCTCGTGATCTTCGCCGAGCTGGTGCTGTCGGGGTATCCGCCCGAAGATCTCGTGCTCAAACCGGCTTTCCAGCGCCGCCTGCACCAGGCCGTCGAGGAGCTGCGCGCCGACACCGCCGATGGTGGCCCGGCGCTGCTGGTGACCACGCCCTGGCGTGAAGGCGACAAGCTGTTCAACGCCATCATCGCGCTCGACCGTGGCGAGATCATCGGCAAGCGCTTCAAGGTCGACCTGCCGAATTACGGCGTGTTCGACGAGAAACGTGTCTTCGCGCCCGGCCCGATGCCCGGGCCGATCGTCTTCCGGGGCGTGCGCATCGGCGTGCCGATCTGCGAGGACGTCTGGACGCCCGACGTCGTCGAATGCATCGCCGAGACCGGCGGCGAGATCATCCTCGTGCCCAACGGCTCGCCATTCGACGTCGACAAGCCAGAGACACGTCTGCAGCTGGGTGTGGCGCGCGCTGTCGAGAGCGGCCTGCCGTTCTGCTACGTCAACCAGGTCGGCGGCCAGGACGAGCTGATCTTCGATGGCGGCTCTTTCGTCATCGGCGCCGACCGCAAGATGCGGGTCACCTTGCCGAGCTTCCGCGAGGCCGTGGTCACCACGAAGTGGACACGCGGCGCCGATGGCGGCTGGGATTGCGCCCCCGGCCCCATCGCGCCGACTCAGACTCGCCTGGAGTCGATCTACGACGCCATGTTGCTGGGCCTGCGCGACTACGTGAACAAGAACAAGTTCCCGGGCGTGGTGATCGGCCTGTCGGGCGGCATCGACTCGGCGATCACTGCCGCCGTCGCCACCGACGCGCTGGGCGCTGATCGCGTGCGCACGGTGATGATGCCGTCGCCCTATACCAGCAGAGACAGCCTGGAGGACGCCCAGCAGTGCGCCACCATGCTGGGCATCCGCTACGACATCGTCTCGATCGAGCCGGCGATGAAGGCCTTCGGCGAGATGCTGGCGCCGATCTTCGCCGGCCGAAACGCCGATGTCGCCGAGGAGAACATCCAGGCACGCGCGCGTGGGCTCACCTTGATGGCGATCTCCAACAAGTTCGGCGGCATGGTGGTGACCACCGGCAACAAGTCGGAGATGGCGGTCGGCTATTCGACGCTCTACGGCGACATGTGCGGCGGCTACAACGCGCTCAAGGACGTCTACAAGACGACCGTCTTCCAGCTCTGCCACTGGCGCAACCAGCACCGCCCGCAGGGCGCGCTGGGGCCCGAGGGGCGCGTGATCCCCGAGCGCATCATCACCAAGCCGCCCTCGGCCGAGCTCAAGCCCGACCAGAAGGATCAGGACACGCTGCCGCCCTACGATCAGCTCGACCGCATCCTCGAGGGCCTGATCGAGCGCGACCTCGCCACCGAGGATCTGGTCGCCGAGGGCCACGACGCGGTCACCGTCACCCGCGTCTGGCGCATGTTGGAGAACGCCGAATACAAGCGCCGCCAGGCGCCGCCCGGCGTGAAGATCACCAGCCGCTCGATCTCGAAGGACCGCCGCTATCCGATCACCAACGCGTTTCGCGGTTAGGTTTGGTTACCTTCCCCCGAAGGGGGAAGGTAAGACCAAGTCAGACAATCCACATGCGATAGCCCTGCCCTTCGGGGAAGCGAATGGCGGCCGACAACATCGTGAAGGGCGGTGAACCGCCGCTTTCGCTATGCTGCGCGCATGACTGGAACAAGCAGACGACACTGGGTCCTGGGCGCCGGCGCGCTCGCCATCGCCGGTCTGGCGGCGACGCGCACGGCATCGGCGAAGGCGCCGGGTCCCTTCGAGGTGACGCGCTCCGACGAGGAGTGGCGCCAGCGCTTGACGCCGGAGCAGTACCGCGTGCTGCGCAAGGGCGGCACGGAGCGCGCCTACACCTCGCCGCTGGACCGTGAGAACCGTGCCGGCGTCCTCCATTGCGCGGGCTGCGAGAAGCCGCTGTTCTCCTCGGCGCACAAATATGACAGCCGCACCGGCTGGCCGAGCTTCTGGCAGCCGATCGACGGCGCCGCGATCGGCACCAGCCCCGAATGGACCATATTCGGACGCCAGACCGAGGTGCATTGCGCGCGCTGCGGCGGCCACCAGGGCCATGTCTTCGAGGATGGCCCGAAGCCGACCGGTCTGCGCTATTGTATCAACGGGGTGGCGCTGCTGTTCCGCCCGTCCGCCGCCTGAGGATCGCGCCGATGCGTCGTTGGTTGCTCGCCCTTGCCGTGGCTCTATGGAGCCTGCCCGCGCTGGCACAGGGGCCGACGCCCGCGCCCAAGCCCGGCCTCGCCGTGGCGGTCTTCGCCGGCGGCTGCTTCTGGTGCATGGAGCCGCCCTTCGACAAGCTCGACGGCGTGGTGGCGACCATCTCGGGCTACACCGGTGGCACCAAGGCCAACCCGCGCTACGAGGAGGTGACCTCGGGCCGCACCGGCCACTACGAGGCGGTGCGTATCGACTACGATCCGGCGAAGGTGAGCTACGAGACGCTGTTGCAGGTGTTCTGGCGCAATATCGATCCGCTCGATGCGAAAGGCCAGTTCTGCGACAAGGGGCCGATGTACCGCTCGGCGATCTTCCCGGTCGATGACGCCCAACGCGCCGCGGCCGAGGCGTCGAAGGCGGCGCTGGAGGCGTCCGGCAAGCTGCCCGGTCGTATCGTCACCGAGATCCTGCCGACGGCGCCGTTCTACGACGCCGAGGACTACCACCAGGATTACTACAAGAAGAACAGCGGCAAGTACGCTTACTACCGCTGGAGCTGCGGCCGCGACCGCCGCCTCGAGCAGATCTGGGGACCGCAGCCGAAGAGCTGACGGCCCCCGCCGCGGACCTACTCGATCTTGATGCCGCCGGCCTTCACGACGGGCGCCCACTTGGCGATCTCGTCGGTGATGAACTTCGCCGTGCGTTCCGGCGTTGTCTCCGGCGTCGGCACCGCGGCGATGTCCTCGAGGAACTTGATCATCTCCTTGTCCTGCATGAGCTTGCGCGACGCCTGGTCGATCGTCTCGACGACGTCCTTGGGCACGCCCGCCGGCGCCAGGATCAGGTTGAACGTATAGGCCTCGAAGCCCGGCAAGCCGGCCTCGATCACGGTCGGAATCTCAGGCGCGATCGCCGCGCGCTTGGCGTGGGCGAAGGCGAGGATGCGCACCTTGCCGGCCTTGTGATGCTGCAACATCGTGCTGAAGGTCTCGAACATCCAGTGCACCGTGCCGGGCAGCAGGTCCTGGATCGCCGGCCCGGAGCCGCGATAGGGCACATGTACCACCTCGAGGTTGCCGGCCTCGCGCTTGAAGTACTCGGTGGCGATATGAAGGATGCTGGCGGGGCCCGACGAGGCGTAGGAGTACTTGCCGGGATTCTTCTTCATCAGATCGATCAGGCCCTTCACCGAGTCCGGCATCGAGGGATGCGTCACCAGGATCAGCGGGTTGACGCAGATCGAGGAGATCGGCGTGAAGTCCTTGAGCGGATCGTATTGCGGCTTGACCACGGCCGTCGGCAGGATCGCGTGCGTCGAGGATGTCGCAAAAAGCAGGGTATGGCCGTCCGGCTTGGCGCTCTTGACATCGATCGAGCCGATCGCGCCGGCGGCGCCGGCCTTGTTCTCGACGACCATGGTCTGGCCGAGAATCTCGGTCATCTTCTGCGCTACCTTGCGCCCGATGATGTCGGTCGGGCCGCCGGCGGCGAAGGGGATGACCAGCTTGATCGGCGCAGACGATGGATACTTGGCCTGGGCGCGCGCGATGGCGGGCGCGGCGACGGCGCCGAGGCTTGCGGCGATCAGTGTGCGACGCTTCATGACGGTGATTCTCCCAACCGAATTCCTGGCGTTCTCTACACGGGTCCCAGCGTTTCGTCGAACAGATCGAGCATGGCCCGCCACGAGCGGCGATCCGTCGGCTCGTGATAGGCGAACCCAGGCATGTTCAGCCCGTCGGCGGCGGGATTGGTGAAGCTGTGGCCGGCGCCTGAATACAGGATCAGACGCCAGTCGACCTTGGCGGCCGCCATCTCCGTCTCGAAATCGGCGCGCTGCTGCGGTGGAATGATCGGATCCTCGGCGCCGATATTGACCAGGATCTTGCAGCGGATATTGGCCGCGTCCTGCGGCCGCGCGGTGGCGAGGCCGGAGTGGAAGCCCACGGCACATCTAAGGTCTTCGCCGGCGCGCGCCAGCTCCAGCGCCGTGGTGCCGCCAAAGCAGTAGCCGATCGCCGCCAGCCGGGCGACATCGACCTCGCGCCGCGCCGCCAGGAGCCTGAGCGCGATGCCGGCGCGCACGCGGATGCCGGTCGGGTCGGCGCGCCAGGGCGCCAGGCGGGGCATGATGTCGGCGCGGTTGGCCAGCGGTTTGCCGTCGCCGTGGTAATCCATGGCGAAGGCGACGTAGCCCAGCCGCGCCAGGCGCCGGGCGATGATCTTGGTGTGGTCGCTGAGCCCCGGCCCCTCGTGGCAGACCAGCACGCCGGGCCGCCGACCCGGCCTTGTCTCGTCGACGGCGAGCTGGCCGACCAGGCGCGTGGGGCCGTCGAAATACTCGATGTCTTCGATGTGCATGTTGTCATCCCCGCTTGGCGGTCCGGAGCTTAGACGGTGGCGTCGCGCCGCTCCAGCGGACCTTGACCGACCGCCAGCAAGCCCCCACAACCACGCCCGCCATGGCCAGCGCCCCCGTCGTCCGCTTCGCACCCAGCCCCACGGGCCGACTGCATGTCGGTAACGTGCGCGCTGCGCTGCTGAACTGGCTGTTCGCGCGTCGGCATGGCGGCGCCTTCGTGCTACGGCTCGACGACACCGATCGCGAGCGCTCGACCGAAGCCTTCGCCCAGGGCATCCAGGACGACCTGCGCTGGCTGGGTCTCGAATGGGATCGGCTGGAACGCCAGTCGGCGCGCTTCGCCCGCTACGACCGTGCCCGCGATTCGCTGATCGCCGCCGGCCGGCTCTATGCCTGCTACGAGACCCCGCAGGAGCTGGAGTTCAAGCGCAAGCGGCAGATGGCCCAGGGCAGGCCACCGGTCTACGACCGCGCGGCGCTGAAGCTGAGCGAGGCCGATCGCGCACGGCTACAGGCCGAGGGCCGCACGCCACACTGGCGCTTCAAGCTCGAGCCGGGTGACGTGCGCTGGGCCGATCTGGTGCGCGGCGCGCAGCACATCGACGAGTCGAGCCAGAGCGATCCGGTGCTGATCCGCGCCGACGGCACCTATCTCTACACGCTGCCTTCGGTGGTCGACGACATCGACTTCGCCATCACCCATGTGATCCGCGGCGAGGATCACGTCACCAACACCGGCACGCAGATCCAGCTCTTCACCGCGCTGGGCGCCACACCGCCGGGCTTCGGCCACTTCCCGCTGCTGACCGACGCGCAGGGCGCCGGCCTGTCGAAGCGCGCCGGCTCGCTGTCGCTCCTGGAGCTGCGCGAGCAAGGCATCGAGCCGCTGGCGATCGCCGGGCTGCTGGCGCGGCTGGGCACCAGCGACGCCATCGAGCCGGTGGGTGCGCTGGCACCGCTGATCGAGAGCATCGATTTCGGCCATGTCGGCCGCGCCGCCGCACGCTTCTCGCTCGACGAGCTGCGCGCGCTTTCGGCGCGCACCGTGCACGCTCTATCCTATGCGGCGGCGCACGAGCGGCTCGCGGCGCTGGGCGCCGATCTCGGCGAGGCGTTCTGGATGACCGTGCGCGGCAACCTTGCGACGGTCGCCGACGCCGCGACCTGGGCGGCCATCGTGCGCGGCCCCATCGCGCCCACAGTCGAGGACGTGTCCCTGCTACGCGCCGCCACTGATGCGCTGCCAACCGAGCCGTGGGACAGCGGGACCTGGAAGGCCTGGACCACGGCCATCGGCGTGGCCACCGGCAAGAAGGGTCGCGCTCTGTTCCATCCGCTGCGTCTGGCGCTGACGGGACGCGAGCAGGGGCCGGAAATGGCAGGGATGATTCCCTTGATCGGCCGTGCTAAGGTGCTCGCCAGGCTTCGAGGAGACGTCGCGTGACGTTCGGACGGCGATGTAGGGAGGGCGGCCCCGCCTGAGGGGTTCGACCAACGCGGGCGGCGACGCCGCCGCGCGTGGCCTGCCGTCTTCCATCCGGAGTTCTCCCGTGTCCTTGCAGATCCACAACACGCTCACGCGCGAGAAAGAACAATTCGCGCCGCTCGATCCGTCGCATGTGCGCATGTATGTCTGCGGCCCGACCGTCTACGACTACGTGCATATCGGCAACGCGCGACCGGTCGTCGTCTTCGACGTGCTCTACCGCCTGCTGAAGCGGCGCTATCCGCGCGTCACCTACGTGCGCAACATCACCGACATCGACGACCGTATCATGGTGCGCGCCGCCGACAATCGCGAGACTATCGAGGCGCTCACCACGCGCACCGCTGACGCCTATCGGAGCGACATGAAGCGGCTGGGCGCGCTGTCGCCCGACTTCGAGCCGCGCGCCACCGAGTTCGTGACGCAGATGGTCGGCATCATCGAGCGCCTGGTCGCCAAGGGTCACGCCTACGCCGCCGCCGACCACGTGCTGTTCAGCGTGCCCTCGATGGACGACTACGGCCGCCTGTCGCGACGCTCGCGCGACGAGCTAGTCGCCGGCGCGCGCGTCGAGGTCGCGCCCTACAAGAAGGATCCGGCCGACTTCGTGCTGTGGAAGCCGTCGTCGCCGGACCAGCCGGGCTGGTCGAGCCCCTGGGGTCGCGGCCGGCCGGGTTGGCACATCGAGTGCTCGGCGATGAGCGCGCAGCATCTTGGCGAGACCTTCGACATCCACGCCGGCGGCCTCGACCTGATCTTCCCGCATCACGAGAACGAGATCGCCCAGAGCCTCTGCGCCTTCGGTCACGGCCTGATGGCGAAGTACTGGATGCACAACGGCTTCCTCAATATCTCGGGCGAGAAGATGAGCAAGTCGCTGGGCAATTTCTTCACCGTGCACGAGCTGCTCGAGCAGTATCCCGGCGAGGCGATCCGCCTGCTGCTGCTGTCGGCGCATTACCGCCAGCCGCTCGACTTCACGCATGAGGGCCTGGTGCAGGCCAAGGCGACGCTCGATCGCTGGTACGGCCAATTGCGCGGCAAGACATTGCCCGAGTTGAACGCGGTACCCGCGTCCGTCGAGGACGCGCTGTCGGACGACCTCAACACGCCGCTGGCGATCAGCGCGATCCACCAGCTCGACGATCCCGCGCAGTTGCGCGCCGGCGCCTTGGCGCTGGGCCTGCTGCAACAGGATCCCGAGGCCTGGTTCCGCTGGACGCCTGAGGGCGCGAGCGGGCCGACCGAGGCCGAGATCGACGCCGCGATCGCCGCGCGACAGGCGGCGCGCAAGGCGAAGAACTTCGCCGAGGCCGACCGCATCCGCGACGATCTCGCGTCGAAGGGCGTCGTGCTCGAGGACGGCCCGAAAGGCACGGTCTGGAAGCGGGGCTGATGACGCTGCGCGTCTATCACATTGCCGAGGCCGAGAACTGGCCGTCGATCCAGCGCGACGGCCTGCTTTCTGCGCGGGCCCTGTTCGAGCGTGCCGGCGCGCGGGCAGCGGATCGTGCGGCGGTCGAGAAGCACCGCCCGGCGCGCGCCGTGCTGAGCGACGGCACGGTGATCCGCGACCAATCGCCGATGCCGCCGGCGGCGCTGAAGCCATGCCTGCGCGGGCTGACGCCGGCTCAATGGTATCAGCTGCTCAACGGCAAGGTCTTCTTCTGGTTCGACGAGGATCGCGTCGAGCGCCATCTGCACGCCTGCCGGCGCACGGCGCAGATCGCGCTGACCATCGACGCCGAAGCGCTGTTGGCGCGCCACGCCGCGCGCGCTTCGGTGGCGCCGTTCAACACCGGCAACGCGCGCCGCAAGCCGGCGGTTCGCGGCCGCGCCACCTTCGTGCCGTGGGCAACATGGCGGGCCTCGGGCTGGCGCTCGGAGAGCGATGGGCTGGGCACGGCCTTGCGGTCAAAAAGCCACAAGCCCGCCGAGCTGACCATCGATCGCGCCGTACCCGACATCCTCGACTTCGTCGTTGCGCGGCGGACAGTGAAGGCGTCCAGCTAAGGCGCGTCATAGCGGTCCTTCAGCCGCACCCAGGCCATCGGGAAGTCGAAGCCGCCCTCGTCGCGTCCCTTGGGCACGAGGTCGAGCAGCTGGTAGGTGCCGTTGAGCGCGTCGAGGCCGCGCGAGTAGGTCGAATAGGTGTGGAAGATCGCGCCGCTCTCGTCGCGCATGAAGACGCACAGTCCTGGCGCCTCGCCGCCGCCGAAGGTCTGGGTGCCGAAGTTGTAGTTCGGCTTGGCGGGCTTGCCGTCGGAGGGCGGGAAGGACACGCCGAAGTCGAAGTTGAAGTCGTTGTCGAGGGACGACACCCAGGGGAAACGCCAGCCGAAGCGTTCCTTGACCTGCGCGATCTTGGAGATCGGCGCGCGCGACACGGCGGCGAGTTCGACATCGCGATGCGCCAGGTGCACGCGCGTGGCGTCGTGATGCTCGGCCCAGAACGAGCAGCTCTTGCACGGTTCGTTCCAGTCCGGCCCGAGCATAAAGTGGTAGACGATGAGCTGGCCGCGGCCGGCGAACAGCGCGGCGAGACTCACGGGGCCCGACGGTCCGGTGAACACGTAATCCTTGTCGATGCGCACGCGTGGCAGCGCGCGGCGTAGTGCGGCGACCTCGTCACGCAGGCGGGTGAGCTCCTTTTCCCGGCGCAGAAGGGTGCGGCGCGCGTCGAGCCAATCCTCGCGTTTGACGATCGCTGTCATGATGGTCTCCCTATCGAGCCGCTTGACTCGGATGGTCGGCGGGCATTAATTAACTCATAGGTTAATAACAGTCAAGGCGGGCGGACCATGGATGGCGTCACCGGCATCGACACGCGCCAGCTGCGCATCGTCAGGCGTTTCAAGGCGCCGCGCGAGATGGTGTTCAAGGCATGGACCGACAGCGCGATGTTCGCGCTCTGGTTCGGCCCGGATCGCTTCCGCGCGACACGCTGCGCGCTGGATGTGCGCGAGGGCGGCGCCTGGTCGGCGACACTCGAAGGACCGGAGCGCAGCCATTCTGTCAGCGGCAAATTCCTCAAGGTGAAGGCGCCGTCCAGCCTGGAGTTCACCTGGGCGTGGCACGAGACCGGCGATCCGTCGACGCCGCGGGAGCACGAGACCGTCGTCAGCGTCGAGCTAATCGATCGCGGCGAGGAGACCGACATGGTCTTCACCCAGGGCCTGTTCCGCAACGAGGGCGGCACGAGGGGCCACGCCGAGGGTTGGACCAGCGGCTTCGACTGTCTCGATCGCCTGCTGGCCGGTGCCGAGCCGAAAACCGCTTGAACGAGGAGGGCGACCATGGCCGACAGGCCTCCGCCCCACTTCATGCCGCATCTCGACGTCGACGGCGCCGCCGCGGCGCCCGATTTCTACAAGAAGGCCTTCGACGCCGTGGCGATGATCCGCATGCCGGCCGAGGACGGCATGCGGCTGATGCGCGCCTCGATCAGGATCGGCGACGGAGTTGTCATGCTGCATGACAGTTTCCCGGAATGCGCCGAGATGGCGACATCAGCAATCCCAGGGCGCTGGGCAAGAGCACGGTGACCATCCATCTCCACGCGCCCGATGTCGACAAGACCTACAAGCGGGCGATCGCCACGCCAGGCTGCGCGACCCCTTCGGCCATGTCTGGTCGCTGGGCACGCCGATCAACAAGTAGGCCGGTCTAGAGAGTTGTGACATACTCAACCGCCGTGCCCACGGCGGAGGGATGTCTCATGGCCAAGACAGCCATTTCCGACGTCCTGGAACGGGACGAGACGCCGGAGCCGCCAGCGATCGGGCCGGGCGACATCCTGCGCCAGATCAAGGTCGATCTGCTCGACAAGGAAGTGCAGAGCGCGGCGACCTATTCCTATCTCTGGCTCGCCGACCAGATGGGCCATATCGGCATCGGCCTGCTGATCACCGCGGCGGCGGCGGCGTTGGTGTCGATCTTCGGCTCGCTGGCGATCTGGTGGCATTGGGTGGTCGCCGCCGCGGCGCTGGCCGCCATCCCGGTCGGCAAGGAGGTCTGGGACTTCCGCAAGTTCAACGCCAGTGCCAACCGCTATTTCGCCGTCGACCGCTTGCTGCTGATCGGCAACGCGGCCACCGCGACGCTCTACATGCTGGCCGGAATCCTGGCTGGTGTGGTGATGGCGATGCCGTTGCCGTTCGTCGCTGCAAAGACCTGGACATGCGTCGTGCTCGGCGTCGACATGACGATCACCCTGGTGCTGCTGACGCGGATCGCGATCGTCGTCGGTGTCACCATCCTCGCGATGAGCGGCGTGCTGTGGTGGGTGCGCCAGAAGATCGTGTGGCAGAAGGCGGCGCTGCCCTACCTCTCGCGGCTGTCGCGCGTCGAGGTGGAGTTCACGCCCGACGCGCCCGACCAGCCCGGCCCGATGATCGAGGCCTACGCCGCCGGCGCCCTCGACGTGGACGGCAAGGCGACCGAGCGCCCGCTGCTGCTGCTCGGGCCGCTGGGCGTTGGCAAAACCGGTCTCGCCGCTGCGATCGGCACCGAGGCCGCCTTCGCCGGCGCCAAGGTGCGCTACGTGTCGTTCAGCAAGCTCGCCCAGTCGGCGTTGGCGCAGCGCCGGGCGCATGATCGCGCGCAGGCGATCGACGCCGCTGACGCCGGCCCGCCGAATATCCTCTATTGGCAATGGCGCCGCGCCCAGCTGGTGATCGTCGACGACATCCGCCCGGGCCTGGGCGAGCGCGACTATGTCACCCTCCAGGAGTTCCGCGAGCGTTTCGCCGAGGACCGCAAGCTGGGCGCCGCCGGCCTGCGCACGCTGCTGCGGCGCCGCTCGGTATGGGCGATCGGCGTCACCGAGGCTGAGGAGTCGGACTGGATCGCCGCCTTCGAGGAGCTGTTCGGGGTGCCGCCGCTGGTGGCACGCCTGCGCCCGACGCCGCGCCACGGCTCCGGTCTGGAGGCCATAGCGCTTCGGACCTGAGACGGCCGAACTTGGTCGGAAACCCCATAGAGTCGGGTTTCCGACCTTTCCGGCTGACCGTATCCGGGACTTTCGGCTCACTGCGCCGACCTCTTCGACGAACTGGATTTCGTCCGCGTGCTCGACGGGCTGGCCGCGTAATGCTTCGTGCGCCGATACGTGGTCGACGGCGTCGCGTACGGGGTGATCTTGAGCTTTGCTCGGCACCAGCGCGTCAACAAGAGGGAACAGCTGTCGAGGCTTCCGACACCCGTGGACGACGCGTGCTCCACGCGTGAGGGAAATGTCCAAGGGGAAAGGGAAAGGAAGGGAACGGATATCTCGACTTCGTCGGACGGCGGCGCGCCGTCCGCTTGTTTGTCAGGCCTTGACCTCGAAACCACCGACGCGGCAATCCCGGAGAATCTCCGGCTTGAAGCGCAGGCCGTGGCCCGGCGCTTCCGGTGGTTTCAGGAAACCGTCGATCGGGATCGCCGGCTCGATCCACAAATCGTCGTTCCAGTCCATGTACTCGAGGTAGTTGGCGTTGGGGATCGAGGCCATCAGGTGCACCGTCAGCTCGTGGAAGAGGTGCGGAGCGATAGCAATGCCCCAGGTCTCGGCGACGGCGGCGATCTTGCGCAATTCGGTCAGCCCGCCGCGCATCGGGTCGGGCTGCAGGATCGGCGTGCTGGGCGGGCTGACGAAGAACGGCCGCAGGTCGTAGCGCGTGAAATGGCTCTCGCCGCCGACCACGCGGGTCTTCAGCGCCGCCGCGACGCGCTTGTAGCCCTCGAAATCCTCGCAGACCACGGGCTCCTCGAGCCAGTAGGGATCGGCCTCGTCGATGTGGTGGCCGGCCTGGATCGCAGTGTCGGCGCTCCAGCCCATGTTGACGTCGATCATGATCTCGATGTCGGGCCCCAACGCGTCGCGCATGGCGTGGACATTCCGCACGTCCTCGCGCCACGGGCGGATGTGCGCGACCTGCATCTTGATCGCCTTGAGCCCCATGCTGGTGAAATGCCGGGCGCGCGCGATCATCCCGTCGCGGCCCAGCCCGCGCCAGCAGCCCGAGCCATAGGCCTCGACCTTCGATCGCGAATTGCCCCACAGCCGATGCAACGGCAGGCCTGCCCGTTTGCCGACGATATCCCACAGCGCGATGTCGACGGCCGACTGGCAGAAGGTGGCGATGCCGCCGCGGCCCAGCCAATAGGTGCTCTTCCACAACGTGGTCCAGATGCCCTCGACCTCGGTGGCGTCGCGGCCCAGCACCTTGGGCGCGATCATCTCCTTGAGGCAGGCGTCGAGCGTGAACAGCCCGCCCGACAGCGGCTGCAGGTAGCCCATGCCGGTGACGCCACCCGCCGTCTCGATCTCGAGCACCAGCAGCTCGCGATGGGTCGGCGGCATGATGCCGTTGGGCGGCGGATCGCCGATGAAGGGCACCCGCAGCAGCGTGGTGCGCAGCGCGGTGATCGTGGTCGGTGAGGCCATCAGAGCTGCTTGACGTAGTTGATGCTGATGCCGATCGCCTGGTCGAGCGAGCGGCGTTCCCTGAAGCCCGCCTCGAAGCCCTGCACGATGGCCGCCGCGCGCTCGTCGGGCCGGCCGTGATGCTTGGGCGAGTTCACCATGTTGTCGCCGAAATTGTACTGGGTGAGCGCGAAGACGGCGGCGGGGAATTGCGGGCGGCTGAGCTTGCGTACCCCGGCGAAGTAGCCGGCGAAGAAATCGGCCTGCAGCTCGACGCGCTTCACGGTGGGCTGGCCGGCGCCGACGATCTGCGTCAGGCCGCGCTTGTATTGCAGGATATGGCCGAACTCGTGGGCGCAGACGGCGGCGACGCTGACGTCGGGATGCTCCTTCTGGCGCATCAGGCGGCGCAGCAGGCCCTTGCCGAAGAGCACCGTGCCGTCGCCGCGATTGAGCCGCACGCGGTTGGTGGCGTAGGCGTTCTCGCCCTCCGAATCGTCGAAGTAGCAGAAGCCGGGCAGCACGTGCAGCAGCTCGGACATCGCCGAAAGCGTATGGGCGAGCGCGTAGTCAAACTGCGAATCGCCCGACTTCGGGAACAGCTCCTCATTGCCGGTCAGCGACAGCCAGGGTGGAGCGCTGCGGTTGAGCAGGATGTTGGCCGCCGGATCGGGCAGCATGCAGCCGGTCAACTCATGGCCGCCGATGTTATGGGCATGCGCACAGGTCGTGCCGGTGCCCCACAGGATGGTCAACGCTCCACCAAAGATCGTCTCGCGACGCGTCCACATGGTTCGCTCCCAGATTAGCACAGATTGGGGAATCGTCGGCAGGCTTCCGACGATGGAGGGTTCACGTCGGGCCTGGGATTCGGGTCGTTCGCGGGCGACGGCCGCGGCTGCGCCTGGGGTGGCTGCGCTTGGGGTGGCGTCGGCGGCGGTGCCCAGGGCGGTGCCGGCGATGCCGGGCCGCCAGTACCCGGCCCGGCCGGCTCGGGCTCGGTCACAATCCTGCCGGGCTGCTGCTGGGGCGGTCGCGGTTGCGATGGCGGCGGCGGCGCATTGACGGTGGGCGAGGGCGGCGGCTGGCGCGACGGAGGCGGCGCGCCACGAGGATCGGCCGGCTCGGGCTCGGTAACCACCCGGCCGCGCTGGGCCAGCAGCTCGGCGGTCGCCGGAGCGGTGAAAGACGGCAGCACCAGGATGGACAGTGCCACGGCGACAGGCCAGGCACGTCGACGAACTCTCCCAGGCACCAGCATCCGCCCCAAACTCCCCTGATGCGAACCTGATCACATTACACCAGCCGCGCGTCGGAGCCGAGGCTGGAAAATGGCGGAGATACGGCACGGCCGGCTGGCACAAGCGCCGAATGGTTCGCAGAATGCCTGCCGATCACCGGGAGCACCCACGCCATGGCCGAAAGCACACCAACTGGACCGATCGCCGTCGACGCCGCCTCGGTTGCGCCCCGCACCAAGCCGTCCAACTACCCCGAGCCGTTCTTCAGCCGCATGGCCAAGCGCGAGAAGCGCCAGCTTGGCGATGTCTTCGGGCTGAAGAATTTCGGCGTCAACCTCACGCGCCTGGCGCCGGGCGGCGAATCGGCGCTGCTGCATACCCACAGCATGCAGGACGAGTTCATCTACATCCTGCAGGGCGAGCCGACGCTGGTGACCGAAGCGAGCGAGACTGCTCTGAAGCCCGGCATGTGTGCCGGCTTCCCAGCCAAGGGCATGGCGCACCAGTTGGTCAACCGCACCGGACGGGACGTGGTCTATCTCGAGATCGGCGATCGCACGCCGGGCGACGAGGGCGGCTATCCCAACGACGACATCCAGGCGGTGATGGGCGCCGACGGCAAATGGCTGTTCACCCACAAGGACGGGCGGCCGTATTGATGCCCTGGACCATCGCCATCACCGGGCCCGACCTCGCTCAGCCTGGCCTCGACGTGCTGAGCGCGGCCGGCTGTCGCGTGCTGTTCATCCAGGACAACAGCACTGACGCCGAGCTGCTGGCGCTGGTGCGCAAGGAGAGGATCGACGGCATCCTGGCACGGCACGGCGTGTCGGGGAACGTCATCCGCGCCACCGACACGATCCGCTGCATCTCGCGCCACGGCGCCGGCTACAACAGCGTCGATGTTCCCGCGGCGACGGCGAAGAAGATTCCGGTGCTGGTCGCCGCCGGTGTCAATGCGCAGTCGGTGGCCGAGCTGACCATCGGGCTGATGATCGCCGTGGCGCGCTCGATCCCGATGCACGACGGCAATCTGCGTCGCGCCCGCTGGATCAGAGGACCTTCAGGCACGCAGCTCGCTGGCCGTACCATGGACATCGTCGGGCTGGGCGCCGTCGGCAAGCGCGTGGCGCGCGCCGCTGCGGGGTTGGGCCTGAATGTGATGGCCTACGATCCCTATATCAACGCGGTGATCGATGGCGTCGAGCGTGTGGGTTCGCTCGACGATCTACTGTCGCGCGCCGAGGTGCTGACGTTGCATTGCCCGCTGACCGACGAGACCGAGGGCATGATCGGCGCGGCCGAGCTCGCGGCGTTGCCCAAGGGCGCCATTGTGCTGAACGCGGCGCGTGGTCCGGTGATCGATGAGGACGCGCTGGTCGCGACCCTGCGCTCGGGCCATCTGCTGGGCGCCGGGCTCGATACGTTTCGTGACGAACCGCCCTCGGCCGACTGCCCGCTGCTGTCGCTGCCCAATGTCGTGCTGACGCCGCATATCGGCGCACACACCGGCCACGCCACCGACGCGGTGTCGGCGACGGCGGCCGAGAACCTGCTGCGGATACTCGACGGCAAGCCGGTCGATCCGGCGCTGTGCGTGAACCGCGTGGTCCTTCCGGCTTGATTTCCATGTAAGTCATGACTTGCTGTTCGTGATGTCTATCGAAACAGCTCTGGCCGCGCTGGCCACGTCGATGTGCCTGAAGGTGTTCGGGCGACTGCATCGGGGACCACGTGCGGTGAACGCCATAGCTGCAACCACTAGACCCCGGAGCACGCCATGAACGACACCCCGATGATCGAGCCGGTACGCATAAGCGTGCGGGTGAAGGCGCCTGTCGCGCATGCTTTCGAGCTCTTCACCAGCGGGATCGAGCGCTGGTGGCCGCGCCATTTCACCATCGGCATGAAGCCGATCCTGGAGGTGATCATGGAGCCGCGCCTGGGCGGGCGCTGGCGGGAGCTCGCCAAAGACGGCAGCGAGATGGTGGTCGGCACGATCATCGTCTGGGAGCCGCCGCATCGCTTCGCGATGCTGTGGCAGATCGACGCCCAATGGCAGGCCGACGTGACGATGAAGTCGGAAGTCGACGTGCGTTTCGCCGCCGAGGATGCCGGCACCACCCTAGTCGAGCTGATGCATCACCGCTTTGAAACCATGGGCGCCGAGGGTGGCGGTCGATGCGCGCGGATGTCAACGGTGGCTGGCCAGGCATCATCGAGTGCTTCGTGCGCGAGGCCGACCGCGACGTCACGGGAGGGGGAACGTCGTGAGCAGGCCGCAAATCCTCCGATAACGGTACGCGCTGCCGCTCAGTGCGGGCGATGGCCGAGGGCGGTGCGTAGCCAGGCCAGCACGTCGGCGCTGACCTCGTCACGGTTGGTCTCGTTGAGCAGCTCGTGGCGGGCGCCGTCGTAGAAGCGATGCGTGACGTTGCGTAGCCCGGCATCGCGGTAGGCGATCAGCAGGGATGGCAGGCCCTTGGCGCCGTCGCTCACCGGGTCGGCGGTGCCGGCGATGACGTGGATCGGCAGGTCCTTCGGGATGCCGGCGATCAGCGTCGGGTCGATCTGCCGCTCGACCCCGCCGATCAGATCGATCCAGAGCTGGCCGGTGGGCACGAAGCCGCACAGCTTGTCGGCGACATAGGCGTCGACCTCGGCCGTGTCGCGCGACAGCCAGTCGGCGTCGGTGCGGTTGGGCCGGAAACGCTTGTTGAAGTCGGCGAAGGACAGCTTCAGCAGCAGCGCGCTGCGCCCGCGCGGCCCCAGCCGCCAGCGCTCGAAGCGGGCGATGGCCTTGCCGACGGTCGCGATCGGCGGCGGCTTGCCGTTGGAGCCACAGAGGATGGCGCCGACATAGTCCGCGCCGCGCTCGGCGATGGTCCATTGAGTCAGGAACGAGCCCATGGAGTGGCCGAAGATGATCACCGGCAGGCCGGGGTGATCGGCGGCGATGCGTCGGCGCAGCAGCACCATGTCGGTCAGCACGCGCCGCCAGCCGTCGCGTTCGGCGAAGAAGCCGAGATCCTCGGGGGTAGGTGCCGTCAGCCCATGGCCGCGATGGTCGTCGGCGTGCACGGCGTAACCGTCATCGGTCAGCGCCTGGGCGAAACGGGCATAGCGGCCGGCGTGTTCGCCCAGCCCGTGGGCGAGCTGGATCACGGCCCTGGGATCGCCGTCGGGCAGCCAGCGATGGACGTGCAGGGCGTAGCCGTCGTCGGCCGGCAGGGTGTAAGGGGCGGTGCGCATCGCCGCAGGGTGGCACGGAATTGGCCGGAGCGCGCCACCGGAGTGGCGCGCCCCCCGGCCGTCATGCGATACCGCGCCCAGGCTGAGAAAAGGATCAAGGCACGTGGCCGACGACAATCGGGTCTACCTGTTCGACACCACATTGCGCGACGGCGCGCAGACGCAGGGCGTCGACTTTTCGGTGGCCGACAAGGTCGCCATCGCCCGGGCGCTCGACGACATCGGCATTGACTACATCGAGGGCGGCTGGCCGGGCGCCAATCCGACCGACGATCGCTTCTTCGCCGCGCCGCCCGCCTTCAAGCGCTCCAAGTTCGTCGCCTTCGGCATGACACGGCGCGCCGGGCGCAGCGCCTCGAACGATCCTGGGCTGAACGCCCTTGTCGGCACCAAGGCGCGCACCGTGTGCATGGTCGGCAAGACCTGGGACTTCCACGTCGACGTGGCGCTCGAGCTGGGGCGTACCGAATACGTGGAGATGATCGCCGACTCGGTGGCCTACGCCAAAACGCGCGCCGAGGAGGTGATGTTCGACGCCGAGCATTTCTTCGATGGCTTCAAGGCCAATCGCGACTACGCGCTGACCTGCGTGCGCGAGGCTTATGCCGCCGGCGCGCGCTGGGTCGTGCTGTGCGACACCAATGGCGGCACCTTGCCGCACGAGGTCGAGCGCATCGTCGGCGAGGTCAGCCGCGAGATCCCCGGCACGGCGCTCGGCATCCACACCCACAACGACACCGAGAACGCCGTGGCCAACACCTTGGCCGCGGTGAAGGCCGGCGCGCGTCAGGTTCAGGGCACGATCAACGGCCTGGGCGAGCGCTGCGGTAACGCCAACATGATCGCGCTCATTCCGAATCTCGCGCTGAAGATGGGCTTCAACGTCGGCATGAGCGCCGAGAAGATCGCCACGCTCACCCATCTGTCGCGCTTGCTCGACGAGCGGCTCAACATCGTGCCCAACCGCAGCGCCGCCTATGTCGGCACCCGCGCCTTCGCGCACAAAGGCGGCCTGCACGTCTCGGCGGTCGAGAAGGACCCACGCACCTACGAGCACATCGATCCTGAATTGGTCGGCAACCAGCGCATTATCGTCGTCTCCGACCAGGCCGGTCGCTCCAACGTCGTGGCGCGTTTCCGCCAGATCGGGCTGGAGATCGATCCCAAGAGCCCCGACGTGTCGAGGCTGCTGGAGATCGTGAAGGAGCGCGAGGCCAACGGCTACGCCTATGACGGCGCCGATGCGTCGTTCGAGCTGCTGGCGCGGCGCGAGCTGCACACCGTGCCCGACTATTTCGCGCTCCAGAGCTTCCGCGTGCTGGCGGAGCGCCGTTGGAACGCCAAAGGGGATCTGATCACGCTCTCGGAAGCGACGGTGAAGCTCGACGTCGCGGGGCGACGCGTCATGGAGGTCGGCGAGGGCAACGGCCCGGTCAACGCGCTCGACCAGGCGCTGCGCAAGGCGCTGCTGCCACATTACGAAGCGCTTGCCGACATGACCTTGGTCGACTTCAAGGTGCGCATCCTCGATTCGGCCGGCGGCACGGCCGCCGTCACCCGCGTGATGATCGAAAGCGAGGACGGCGCGGGCCGGCGCTGGAGCACTCTGGGCGTGTCGCCCAACATCATCGACGCCGCCTACAACGCGCTGTACGACGCCATCACCTACAAGCTGTTCCGCGACGGGGCGAAGGTGGCGGGTGTGGCTTGAGCAAATCCTCGTCGCCCCCGCCTGCGCAAGGCGATCGCATATCGATTTGGCACTATCTTCGGGCCGCGCCGGTCCAGCGGCGCTCTTGATGCGTCGCTGGAGCGACGCGGTCCAATCGGCTTGAACGCCACCGACGGGTCGGGGCCGGCCATCGGGGGAAGGTCAAAAAGGCGCGGCAGCCATGCCCGTCAGCCGGCTGACGCGGCCGGGCGGGGGCGATGGCGGCGTGCTATAAGGCGGGCATGCGCATGGTCTCGGGAGGGGCCATGTCCGATGTCGAGGGTCCCGTTGGTAGCATCATGAGCGAGCAGCAGTCTGCCCCGGCGCCTCAGCCGCGCCGGCGTAGCCGGCGGTCGCTGGCGCGCGCGGTGATGTGGCTGCTACCCGTCGCGGCCATCGCCATCGGCATCTGGAGCTACCTGGCCTCCGGCCGCTACGCCAGCACCGATAACGCCTATGTGAAGGGCGACCGGGTGCTGATCGCGCCGGAGATCGCCGGCGTGGTGGTCGAGGTGCTGGTGCAGGAGAACCAGCCGGTCGCCAAGGGCCAGCTGCTGTTCCGCCTCGACGACGCGCCCTACCGGCTGGCGCTGGCCAGGACCGAGGCCGAGCTGGAGAGCGCGATCGCCGAGATCCAGGGCCTGCGCGCCAGCTGGCGGCAGAAGCGCGAGGAGGTGAAGCTCTCGCGCAGCCAGGAGACCTACGCCCAGGGCGAGTTCGAGCGGCAGAGCGATTTGGCGCAGCGCAAGATCGGCCTTGGCACCAAGATGGACGAGGCGCGGCGCGATCTCGACGTCGCGCGTCAGCGCACCGCCATGCTCAACGAGGAATTGCTGCGCATCGAGGCGGCACTGGCCGGCGATCCCAAGATCAAGGCCGAGGATCATCCCAAAGTGCGCCAGATTCGCGCGGCGCGCGACGAGGCGATTCTCAACCTCAAGCGCACACGCATCGAGGCGCCGATCGCCGGCATCGCCGCGCGCAGGCCCGTCGTCGGCGCCTATGCTTCGGCCGGCACGGCGATGATGACGGTGGTCGCCGATACCGGCCTGTGGATCGAGGCCAACTTCAAGGAAACCGACCTGGCGCGGGTGCGGCCCGGCCAGCGCGTGAGCTTCCACGTCGACACCTATCCCGATCGCACCTGGCATGGCGTGGTCACCAGCATCAGCCAGGCGACCGGCGCGGAGTTCGCCGTGCTGCCGCCGCAGAACGCCTCGGGCAACTGGATCAAGGTGGTGCAGCGCATCCCGGTGCGCATCGAGGTGCGCACCACCGACCGCGACCCGCCTCTGCGCATGGGCATGAGCGCGTCGGTCGATATCGACACCGGCCACAAGCGCTCGTTCGGCGATCTGGTGGCCAGCGTCGAGCGCCTCTTCGGGTTGGGCGGCGCCAACGCCCAGACGGGCGACGCGCGCGGCAAATGACCGCCGCCGCGGTCGAGGTTAAGCATCGCGGCTTGCTCGCGCTGGTGATGATGGCCGCGACCATCATGCACGTGCTCGACGCCACCATCGCCAACGTGGCGCTGCCGCACATGCAGGGCACGCTGTCGGCGACCCACGACCAGATCTCCTGGGTGCTGACCTCCTATATCGTCGCCTCGGCGATCGTCACGCCGTTGACCGGCTTCCTGGCCGGCCGCTTCGGGCGGCGTCCGGTCTTCTTCTGGTCGGTGGTCGGCTTCACGATCGCCTCGATGCTGTGCGGCGCGGCGATGACGCTCGACCAGATCGTGATCTTCCGCGCCCTGCAGGGCGCCTTCGGCGCGGCGCTGGCGCCGCTCTCGCAATCGACCCTGCTCGATGTCTATCCGCCGAGCAACCACGCTTCGGTGATGGGCTTCTGGGGTGTGGGCGTGATGGTTGGGCCGATCATGGGCCCGACCCTGGGCGGCTGGCTGACCGAGGAATTCACCTGGCGCTGGGTGTTCTACATCAACGTGCCGGTCGGCATCCTCACCGGGCTGGGCCTCTTGCTGCTGATGCCGAAGGAGGAGCCACGCCGGCGGCCCTTCGACTTCACCGGCTTCGCGCTGCTCGGCCTCGCGATCGCCTGCATCCAGCTCGTGCTCGACCGCGGCGAGCTGCTCGACTGGTTCGCCTCGACCGAGATCATCATCGAGACAGTGGTGGCCGGCGTCTGCTTCACGATGTTCGTCATCCACCTGAAGACCACCGACCATCCGTTCTTCGACCTGCGACTGTTCGAGGATCCGAATTTCTCGGTAAGCCTTCTGTTTACGGCCACTTGCGGCATGGGTCTGATCGCTTCCTCGGCGCTGATGCCGCCGTTCCTCGCCTATCTCGGCGGCTATCCGGCGCTCACGATCGGGCTGGTGATGGCACCGCGCGGTATCGGCATGATGTTCGCGATGCTGATGGTCGGCCGGCTGGCGCGACGCTACGACCCGCGCATCCTGATGGGGTCCGGTCTGATCATCACCGCTGGTTCGATGTGGGTGATGACCGGTTTCACCACCGACATCGACACCTGGGCGGTGATCTGGACCGGCGTCGGCCAGGGTTTCGGCCTGGGCTTCGTCTTCGTGCCGATCAGCGTCTTGATGTTCGCCACCATGTCGCCGGCGCTGCGCACCGAGGCGGCGGCGATCAACGCGCTGATGCGCAACCTCGGCGGCAGCCTCAGCATCGCCATCCTGGTTGCGCTGGTGTCGCAGAACATCCAGCTCAACCGCTCCGAGCTCGCCGGTCACATCAGCCCGCTCAATCCCAACCTCACCTTGCCGGCGCCGGGCGTATCGATCCCGCTCGCCATCTGGGACGCCGAGCTGACCCGGCAGGCCACCCTGATCGCCTATCTCAACGATTTCCGCGCCATGACATGGTTCATGCTCGCCACGCTGCCGCTGCTGTTCCTGTTGCGCCGTCCGCCGCCAGCGCAGGCGCCTGGTAAGCCCGCCTGATGGGCCGGCCGTCGAAGGCGTCGCGGCCGGCCTCGGCCGCGCCTGTGGTGATCCTGGTGCGCCCGCAGCTCGGCGAGAACATCGGCATGGCGGCGCGCGCCATGCTCAATTGCGGCCTGGGCGAGCTGCGTCTCGTGGCGCCACGCGACGAGTGGCCCAATGTCCGGGCCGAGCGCGCCGCGTCGGGCGCCGACGACGTGCTGACAAACGCACGGGTGTTCGACACCGTCGCCGGAGCGGTCGCCGACCTGCAGCGCGTCTACGCCACCTCGGCGCGCGCCCGCGAGCTGACTCAGCGCGTCGCGCCGCCGCGGGAGGCCGCCACCGACATGGCGCGCGCTGTCGCGGCGAAGCGACGTGTCGGCGTGCTGTTCGGGCCGGAGCGCGCCGGGTTGGAAAACGACGATCTGGCGCACGCCGATGTCGTCATCACCATCCCGCTCAACCCGGCCTTCTCCTCGCTCAATCTGGCGCAGGCGGTGCTGCTGGTCGCCTATGAGTGGTCGCAGGCGATCGGCGAGACAGGCGCCACAACGCTGGTGACCAACGACGCCACGATCGCCAGCCGCGAAGAGCTGGAGGATTTCGTGCGCCGGCTCGAGGCCGAGCTCGACGAGGCCGGCTTCTTCAAGGTGGCCGAGAAGCGGCCGCGCATGATGCAGAACATCCGCGCGCTGTTCTCCCGCGCCGAGGCCACCGACCAGGAGATCCGCACCCTGCACGGCATCGTCAGCGAGCTCGTCGGCAAGCGTCGTCGCAAGATACCGCGATAGACCCGCGCCGCTTGGCACCGCGCGATCGCGCCGATACAGTCGCTGCCAATCACGGCGCGATACCAACAGGCGCCGACGTTGGGAGGGATGCCATGCGCAGGCGCGGCCTGATCGCTTCGACTGTTTCGTTGATTGTCGCGCCGGCGATCGTGCGCGCGCAGGCGGCTTGGCCCAACCGGCAGGTACGCTTCATTGTGCCGTTTCCGCCCGGCGGCGGCACCGACACGATCGGCCGCATCATCGCCGATCAGCTCGGCAAGACCTTCGGCCAGACCTTCGTTGTCGACAACAGGGGTGGCGCCGGCGGCACCGTCGGCACCGTCGAGCTCGCGCGCGCGGCGCCTGACGGCTACACCGTGGGCATGATCACCGTGGGTTCGCACGGCATCCATCCGACGCTCTACGCCAAGCTGGCCTACGATCCCTACAAGGACTTCACGCCAATCTCGATGTTCGCCTCGCTGCCCAACCTGCTGGCGCTGCATCCGTCGGTGCCAGCCAAGACCGTGGCCGAGCTGATCGATCTCCTGAAGAAGAACCCCGGCAAGTACACCTTCTGCTCATCCGGCGCCGGCACTTCGCTGCATCTGAGCGGCGAGCTGTTCAAGCAGATGGCCGGCGTCGACATGCTGCACGTGCCCTACAAGGGCGGCGGGCCGGCGTTGATCGATCTGGTCGCCGGCCAGGTGCACATGATCTTCGGCAACGCGCCCAGCACCTGGCCGCTGGTCAAGGACGGCAAGCTGCGCGGCATCGCGGTGACCTCGCCGGAGCGCTCGAGGATCATGCCCGAGTTTCCGGCCATCGCCGAGACCGTGCCCGGTTTCGCCGCCACCTCGTGGTATGGCCTTGCCGGTCCGGCCGGCTTGCCACAGCCGATCGTCGAGCGCCTCGAGGCGGCGTTGCGCGAGATCCTCGCCAAGCCCGAGGTGACCAAGCGCTACGCCGAGCTCGGCACCGATATCCCGCCGCTGGGCAAGGCCTATCTCGACAAGTTCTATCCGGAGGAGATCGCCCGCTGGGCGCCGGTTGTGCGCGCGTCGGGGGCGCGGGTCGAGTAACGCGTCTGCGTTCCGCAGGGAACAGCCCGACCGGCCGGGTTCGTGCTATAAAGAGCGTATGAAACTGCTGAGCTTCAGAACCGAGGGTCGCGCCCTGTACGGCGCGGTGGTCGGCGAGGGCGTGGTCGATCTGGCGGATCGCGTGGGCGACCGGTACCCGACCCTGCGCGCGGCGCTGGCCGGTGGCGCGTTGGCGGAGCTCGATCGCATCGCCCGCGGCGCGCCGCTGGACTACGCGCTGCGCGACATCGCCTATGACCCCGTGATCCCGGCGCCGGATAAAATCCTGTGCATCGGCCTGAACTACCGCACTCACGCCGCCGAGATGGCGCGCGAACTGCCAGCCAATCCCAGCGTTTTCGCTCGCCTGCACAATACTTTGGCGGCGCATGGCGACACGCTGCCCAGGCCGCGCGTCTCGACCCATTTCGACTTTGAGGGCGAGCTGGCGGTGATCATCGGCAGAGGCGGTCGCCATATCCGTGCCGAGGACGCGCTGAAGCATGTCGCCGGCTACACATGTTTCCTCGATGGTTCGGTGCGCGACTTCCAGAAGCACTCGGTGACGGCGGGTAAAAACTTCCCGCGCACCGGCCCGCTGGGGCCGTGGATGGCGACGGCGGACGAGATTCCCGATCCGACGACGCTCACGCTGGTGACGCGCCTCAACGGTACCGAAGTGCAGCGCGACACTGTTGACCATCTGATCTATCCGATCCCGACCCTGATTCAGTACCTCTCGACAATCACCCCGCTGGAACCCGGCGATATCATCGCCACGGGCACGCCGCACGGCGTCGGCGCCGGGCGCACGCCGCCGTTATGGATGAAGGCGGGCGATGTGATCGAGGTCGACATTTCGAATATCGGCGTGCTGCGCAACGCCGTGGTCGACGAGACGTAAGGGGAGGCTCACGCCATGTCGCTGGTAGTCCGTAACTTCGTCGCAGGCGCGGTACTTGCTCTGGCGTCGCTGGGCGTGGTCCAGCCGGTCGCCGCCCAGAGCGTACAGCGGGTCGCCCTGGTGCTTGGCAACGGCACTTATCTTGTGCAGCCGCCGGTGCCAGCTTGTCCGCTGGCGGCCCGCGCCGTCGCCGATCGTCTGCGCGCCGCGGGTTACGATGTCGTGGATCGCAACGATGTGAGCGGCGGTGGTTTCGACGCCGCCCTCGCCGATTTCAGCGGCCGGTTGGCCAAGGCGCCAGGCGCCGGCGCCTTTATCTACATCTGCGGGCGCGGCGCCAGCCTCAACGACCGCGCGTTCCTGCTGCCGGTGTCAGCGACCTTGGAGCGCCCCACTGACCTGTTCACCCAGGGGGTGCTGGTCAAGGCGATCTACGACGCCCTGTCCCGCAATAGCGCTGGTCCTTCGGTCGTGGCGCTCGACGTCATGCCGCCATCGGGCGCTAAGCCGACTGGCTTTGACACCGTGGCACAGGCGGCAAGTTCGGACGGGATGGCCGCGATCACCGTGTTCGAAGCCTCGCCTGGTCCCGCGGGCACACCGATGTCGGGGGCGCTGATTGCGACTTTGGGCAGCGCGCCGACGATCGAGAACGGCGCCTTCCTGACCGCACTCCAGCAGCGCCTGGGCTCGACCTCGGCCAGCACGATCGCGGTGGTGCGCCAGCCCAAGACCACCGGCCTGGTCGTCGGCCGCCCGGCTGTGGCGCCGCCGCCGCCCGTCGCCCCACCCGTGGCGACGCCGCCAACCCCGCCGGTAGCGCAGCCGCCAGCCCCGCCCGTCTCCGCGCCGCCCGTCGCTACGCCACCCGTCGCCACGCCGGTAGCGCCGCCGCCGCCGGAGGCGACGATGCCTGAAGAAGACCTGATGACGCTTGAGCATCGCCGGCGCATGCAGGAGGCGCTCAAGCTGCTGGGGTACTATACTGGGCCGCTAGATGGCGTATTCGGTCCTGAAACGCGGGCTGCGATCCGCCGCTTCCAAATGCAGACCATGGCGGAGCCGACGGGGCGGCTGACGCCGCAACAGGCCAGTCGCCTGGCAACCGTTCGCTAGTTGGGGGATTACGTCGTCATGGGACTGAAAGCCAAATTCAACGTCGTGATGGCCGTGGCCTTCCTGATCGGCCTCGGACTGGCAGCGTTCCTGGCCAACCAGGCGTTGCGTGAGAGCGGTCGCCAGCAGGTATTGCGTGACGCCAGCATGATCATGGCCCAGGCGCAAGCCGTGCGCGGCTACACCGTGACCGAGGTCGAGCCGCTGCTGCGCGAGCAGATGAAGGCGCGATTCCTGCCGCACTCCGTGCCGAGCTGGGCGGCGCAGACCGTGTGGCGCTTGATGCTGAAGGAGTTCCCGGACTATGCCTACAAAGAAGCGGCGCTCAATCCGACCAATCCGGCGGACCGCGCCACCGATTGGGAGGCGGACATCATCGAGAAGTTCCGCGCCGATCCCAAGCTGACCCAGTGGGTCCTCGAGCGCGACACGCCCACCGGCCCCGTGCTGGTGCTGGCCAAGCCGTTGCGCGTCACCAATCCGGCCTGCCTGATCTGCCACACCACGGCAAAGGAGGCGCCGCAGACCATGGTCGACCTCTACGGCCCCAACAACGGCTTTGGCTGGAAGCTCAACGAGACGATCGGTGCGCAGGTCGCCTCGGTGCCGATGGCCGTCGTCGACAAGCAGGCGGATCGAATGCTGATGCTCTACGTCGGCGCGTTGGCCGTGGTGTTCGCCGTGGTGATCGTGCTGCTCAACGTGATGTTGCACTACATCGTCGTGAAGCCTGTGCGCCAGATGTCGGCTGCCGCCAATGACGTCAGTCTCGGCAACATGGATGCGCCCGAGGTCGAGGTGAAAGGCCGCGACGAGATCGCTTCGCTCGCGGAATCTTTCAATCGCATGCGGCGCAGCCTCGCCAACGCGATGAAAATGCTGGGTAGCTAGCCACAATGCCACCGCCTTCGGCGCCGCAGAAGATCGGCCGCTATATCGTAGAGTCGACCATCGGCAAGGGGGCCATGGGCGTGATCTATCGCGCCCATGATCCCATGATCGACCGGCCGGTCGCGCTGAAGCTGGTGAATATCGACCTGCTCGAGGGTAATGGCCGGGCCGACTTCGTCGAACGCTTCCAGCGCGAGGCGCAGGCTGCCGCGCGCTGCGCCCACAGCAATATCGTCGCGATTTACGACTACGCGCTCCATGGCGAAGATCCCTACATCGCCATGGAGTTCGTCGCCGGCCGCAGCCTCGCGCAGGTGATCGATGGCGGCGGCCGCCTGCCGATCGACGTCTCGGCGGCGATCGCGCGCCAGATGCTCGACGCGCTGGCCTGCGCCCATGCCCAGGGCATCGTGCATCGCGACATCAAGCCAGCCAACGTCCTGCTGACATCCGATGGCCGCGTGAAGGTCACCGATTTCGGCATCTCCCGGATCGGCGGCTCCTCGCTGACCCAGACCGGCGCGATGATCGGTACGCCCAACTACATGTCGCCGGAGCAGGGCCGCGGCGAGGAGGTCGACGCACGCAGCGATCTGTTCTCGACCGCGGCGATTTTCTACGAGCTGCTGACCGGCGCGCGCCCGTTCCCCGGCCGCAACTTCCACGAGGTCACCTATCAGCTGCTCTATGGCGAGCCCATGCCGCTGTCGAAGCATCTGCCGGAGGCGCCGGCGGCGTTGGTCGCGTTTGTTGCCAAGGCGCTGGCGCGCGATCCGGCGCAGCGCTTCGCGACGGCGGATGCGATGAACACCGCGCTGGCCAACGCCTTGCGCGGCACCGTCCTGGCGGACTCGCCGGGCAATGCCGCCACGGTGATCGGACCGTCGCCGACGGCGGTGATCGGCCCGCACCTGCAGGAGATCGAGCGCAGGCTGGCGGCCTATGTCGGGCCGATCGCCGGCTACCTTGTGCGCAGCGCGAGCGGGCGCAGCACCTCGATCGAGGAGCTCTGCAAGAGCCTCAGCACCAGCATCGACAAGGTCGAGCAGCGCGAGGCGTTTCTGCGCGACGCGCTCAAGGTCTCGCGCGTCGGTGCGGGCACCGGCACGTCGGGCCTCGTCGCCTCGACCTTGATCGCGCCGCAACCCAACGCGGCGACCGCTTCCATACCGCAGGCCGATATCGATCAGGCCCAGGCCGAACTCGCCCGCCATATCGGGCCGATCGCCCCGCTCTTGGTGCGCCGCGAGCGGGCGGCGGCGCAGAGCGCCGAGGATCTCTGGCAGCGCCTGGCCAAGCACATCGACAAGCCGGCCGACCGCGAGGTCTTCCTGCGCAACCGCGCCCCGCGCTGATAGGCGGAACTTATCCGTCCGGGCATGTTGCGTCCGCCTGCCGCCTGACCCTAGCATCGTGGCAGTCAGGACAATGAAAACCGTGCGGGCAAGCCGCGCACAGGGAGGGTGTGACGATGACAGAACTCGGTTCGCGCAAGGCGACGCCGGTGCGCAGGCGTGTGGTGCTAGGCAGTGCGCTTCTCGCGCCGATGATCGCCTCGGGCGTGGCGCGGGCGCAGGATGCCTGGCCCAACCGCGCGGTGCGCTACATCAATCCCTTCCCGGCCGGCGGCGCCACCGACACGCTCTCGCGCATCTATTGCGCCAAGATGAGCGAGCTGACCAAGCAGCCCTGGGTGGTCGAGAACCGCAGCGGCGGCGGCGGCGACGTCGGCGTCGACGTGGTCGCGAAGTCCGATCCCGACGGCTATACGGTGGGTCTCGGCGGCATCGCCAGCCATGGTATCTCGGCGACGCTCAAGAAGGGCAAGCTGCCGTTCGATCCGCGCAAGGATTTCACCTTCATCAGCGGGTTGTGGTTCCTGCCCAACATGCTGATCACCAACCTCGACCTGCCGGCCAAGAACCTGCCCGAGCTGATCGAGCTCTTGCGCAAGAATCCCGGCAAGTATTCCTACGGCTCGGCCGGCGCCGGCACGACATTGCATCTCAGCGGCGAACTCTTGAAGCTGATGGCCAAGGTCGACGTGTTGCACGTGCCCTATCGCGGCGCCGCGCCGGCGATCATCGATCTCATGTCAGGCCAGATCCAGCTGATGTTCGACAACATCCCCGGCGCGCTGGCCCAGGTGCGGCCGGGCAAGGTGCGGCCGATCGCCGTCACCACGCTCAAGCGGAGCCCCTCGGCGCCCGACGTGCCGACGATCAACGAGGTGCTGCCCGGCTTCGACATCACGTCGTGGACCTGCGTCTGCGGCCCGGCGCGCATCCCGCAGCCAATCGTCGATCGCATCAACGCGCTGTCCAAGCAAGCGCTGGAATCGGCCGATGTCGCCGGCAAGTACCAGGATCAGGGCGCCACGGCGTGGTGGACCAGCCAGGCGGATATCGTCGCCTATCGCGACAAGGAGGAGACGCGGCTCGGCAATATCATCACCCAGGCCAAGATCACGCTCGACTGACGGCACGTCAGGGCGTTGATTTTCTTGAGTCTTTCGCCGTTTGACTCGGGCCGCGCGATGCGTATAGTCCGCGCCTTCTTCCGGAGAACGTGGATCGGCGCCCCAGGGCGCCGATCCCGCCCGGGTGCGCCGCACCCGATCCAGGCCTATCCGGACAAACGTGTGACGAAGGAAATCCGTTCGTGAGCAAGCGCGAATCGTCGAAGTACAAGATCGACCGACGCCTCGGCGTCAACCTCTGGGGCCGTCCGAAGAGCCCGATCAACAAGCGCGAGAGCCGCCCCGGCCAGCACGGCGCAAAGCGCACCAAGCCGACGGATTTCGGCAACCAGTTGATGGCCAAGCAGCGCATCAAGGGCTACTACGGCAATGTCAGCGAGCGCCAGATGCGTCGCTACTACGCCGAGGCGATGCGCCGCCGCGGCGACACCGGCGAGAACCTGATCGCGCTGCTCGAGCGCCGTCTCGACGCCGTCGTCTACCGCATGAAGTTCGCCGCCACCGTGTTCGCCTCGCGCCAGCTGGTGAGCCACGGTCATGTCCGCGTCAACGGCCGCCGGGTCAACATCGCCTCCTACCAGGTGCGCGACAACGATGTGATCTCGCTCGGCAACAAGGCCAAGGACCTCGCCGTCGTCATGGAGGCGAGCCAGCTCGCCGAGCGCGACGTGCCGGAATACATGCAGGTCGACCACAAGGAGATGAAGGGGACCTATCTGCGCGCGCCCAAGCTCTCCGACGTGCCGTACCCGGTTCAGATGGAACCGTCGATGGTGGTCGAGTTCTACAGCCGCTGATCGTCTCGTCCTCTGTCGGACGCGCGAACCCCGGGCAGAACGCCCGGGGTTTTTCGTAGGCGGAGTCTCAGCGCGGCGCGCGACCCCTCGCGACGATCACGCGGCCCTCGAGCTGCGCCGATACCGTGCCCAACTTGCGGATATGATCGACGACGTGCTTGGAGACCAGCAGCGCGTCGTTGGGGCCGACGAGCATGCGCGCACCGACGAGCGCGACATAGCCGTCGCCGCCGCGCGCCAGGAAGTCGTTGGTCACCACCTTGTAGAGCCTGTCCGGCTCGACCGGCTTGCCGCCGACCAGGAGCGCGACAACGCGATCGCCATCGGGCCGCGTCAGGTCGGCGCGGATGGTCATGCCCGAGACCTGCGGGAAGCGCCCGACCTCGTTCTCGGCGCCGGCGAGGCCGGCCTCGATCGCCGCGCGCAGCGTCTTGCCGCTGACCTCCAGTACGAGGGCGCGGTTGAGGAAGGGTAGCTCGGCGAGGATCAGCCGCTCGGTGATGTCGCTGCCGGCTGGATAGACGTGGTTGCCGCGGAAACCGCCGCCGTTGAGCAATGCCACGTCGGCGCCGGTGGCGGCGCGCAGCGCGTCGGTGAACAGATTGCCGATCGCCGCCTCACCGCCGCGCACCGCGGCGTTGCGGCTGTCGAGTTCAGACGTGGTGCGGCCGATGACGATATCGAGCGACTTCGACAGTCGCGATTCATAGACCGCGACCCGCGCGGCGACCTCGGGATCAGGCGCCACGTCGGCGGTGTCGATGATGCGGAAGCGCGGCCACCACGTGACCTTGCGCTTGCCGGCCACCGTCTCGACCTTGACCGACAGGTCGATGGTGGCGACGACGAGCCCGTCCATCGCCGCCTCGACGATGGCGACGCGGCCGTTGTAGCGCAGGTAGAGATCGTGGTCGTCGCCCGAGAGGATGACGTCGGCGACGCCCGAGTCGACCAGCGCGTCGTCTATATCGCGATTGGAATGCGAGACCAGGACGATGATGTCGGCGCCCTCGCGACGGAGCTTGGCGGCTTGCGCGGTGGCGGTGTCGAGCATCGAGGCGATCTTCAGCCGGCCGGGCATCGACTTCTTGTGGCTATCCTCTGCCGTCAGCCCGATGACGCCGATCTTGACCTCGCCGTAGCTGTGGATCCGCGAATCGACGACGCCGGGGATAACGGAACCGTCGGCCTCGCGTAGATTGGCGGCGTAGACCGGGAAGCGCGCCTCGCGCAGGCGCTCGAGGAAGACGTCGGGGCCGAAATCGAACTCGTGGTTGCCCGGCACGAAGACGTCGATTGGCATCATGTTGAGCAGATCGACCATGTGGGCGCCCTTGTCGAAGCCCGACATCAGCGACGGCGAGAAGGTGTCGCCGGCATGCGCCACGAGAACGTGCGGGCCGCGCGCCTTCTCGGCCTTCACCACCGCGGCGACGCGCGGCATGCCGCCACGACCCTCGCTCTCGTTCATGTTGTAGATGTCGCAGATCAGCACCAGCGAGATGCGCGTCTCGCCGGCCCGTGCGAGCGACGCCACCGCCGCGAGCAGCGCCGCCGCGAGGAGCCTGACGATTAGGCGCATGCTACTTCTTCGGCGCGTCGGCGGGCTTGGCCGCCGCTGGTTCGGCCGGCGGTGGCGGCTCCTTCTGCATCGCGCCGGTCATCGGGATGAAGTAGACGCCAAGGTCCTTCTTGGAATGCACCTTGCCGTCGGCGTCCTTGCTGAAGACGTAGAGGAACTGCTCGCGCTTGAAGGGCTGGCCGATCGGGATCACCAGGCGGCCGCCCGGTTTGAGCTGCTTCAAGAGCGGCGGCGGCACGTACTGCGCCACGCAGGTGACCATGATCAGGTCGAAGCCGTCCTTCTCCTCGGGCCAGCCGAAAAATCCGTCGCCGATGCGCGTCTCGAGGTTGTTGTTGAAGCCCAAGGGCTCGAAGATGCGCGCTACCGCCTTGCCCAGCGGCTCGATGATCTCGATCGAATAGGCCTTCTTGACGATGCGCGAGAGGATCGAGATCTGGTAGCCGGAACCAGTGCCGATCTCCAACGCCACGCTGTTGGCGGTCGGCCTGCAAAGCTGGGTCATATAGGCCTGGCCGCGGTAGTCCGACAGCGCCGAGCCCAACCCGATGGGCCAAGGCTTCGACTCCCCCTCATAGGCGACGGTGGCGAAGTCCGCCTGCGTGGCATAGTTGTAGTGATAGTACTCGCGCGGCACTTCGCGGAAGGCGCGGACGACCTCCGGATCGGCCGCGCCGAAGTGGTGATGTAACACGCTCGCGATGGTGTTCAGCGCGGCCGGCCGGCGCCTCTGCATCGCCGCCCATTCTTCGGCCGAGATCTTGACGTTGCGACCGCCTGCCTTCATCGCCGCGACGAAGGCGGCGTAGGTCCAGGGCGCGGGCTGGGCGTGGACGATCGCCGGCGCCGCCAGCGTCGCACCGGCGGCCGTCATCAACGCGCGCCGTCGGGTCAGAATCATAGGTCCGGTCTCCCTTCCGGAGGATCGAAATGCGGCCACCAACCTAAGGCTTCGCGGTCATGATTCCTAGCGGATCTACCGCACCCGGTACGACAGCGCGGCCCTATCGGCCCTGCGAGATGCGGCCGGTCATCGGGATGAAATACACGCCGACGTCGCGCCGGCTGTGGATCTTGCCGTCTTTGTCCTTGGTGTAGACGTAGAGCACTTGCTCGCGGCGGAATGGCTGGCCCACGGGGATGATCAGCCGGCCGGTGCCGGGCTTGAGCTGGGCGAGCAGCGGCGGCGGCACGTGCTGGGCGACGCAGGTCACCATGATGATGTCGAAGCCTTCCTTCTCCTCCGGCCAGCCGAAATAGCCGTCGCCCACCTTGGTGATGACGTTGTCGAAGCCCAGCGGCTTGAAGATCTTGGCCACGGCGCGGCCCAAAGGCTCGATGATCTCGATCGAGTAGGCCTTGGCGCAGACGCGGGAGAGAATCGAGATCTGGTAGCCCGAGCCGGTGCCGATCTCGAGCGCGTTCTCGCCCGGTTGCGGCCTGGACAGCTGGGTCATGTACATCTGGCCGAGATAGTCCGACAGCGCCGAGCCGTAGCCGATCGCCCAGGGATGGGCGTTGCCCTCGTAGGCCGAGGCGCCGAAATCGAAGGCGCCAGCGTAGTTGTAGTGGAAGTACTCGCGCGGCACCTCGGCGTAGGCGCGCAAACTGTGTGGGTCTGCCTCGCGGAACTTGCCGCGCAGGTAATTCTCGACGATGCGCAGCGCCTGATCGCGCCGGCGCATGACGCCGTCGAAGGTCGCCTTGTTCATGCCGATGCGGCGCTCGCTGGCGCGCATCGCCGCGACGTACTGGTCGTAGTCCCAGCCGCCGCCATAGGGCTGCGCCAGCGCCGGCGCGGCAAGGGCGGCGGCGGCGCCCTGGGCGATCAGCGTGCGGCGGGTCAGCGAGACCATGGACAGGGCTCCGGGTTACTTGGCCGCCACGCGGTCGGCCGGCAGGGTGAAGACGACGATCGCATAGAGGGCGGCGCCCAGCAGCAGCAACGACTTCAGCCCGACCGAGACCGCCAGGAGATTGGCCAGCGGCGTCGAGATAATCGAGCAGGCGCCGTTGACCGCCCAGGCCCAGGGCAGGAAGGCCAGCCGGACGCCCTGGAACTGGCTCAAGCCCAGCGCCATCGGCATGCCCAGCGCCACCGACACCGGCAGGGCGACGGCGACCAGGATGGCGATCTTGACGGCGAAGGGTTCGGTGGCGGTGGCGATCAGCAGCGGGTCGAGCCAGATGAAGGCGACCCCGCACCAGACCAGGACGGTCAGCACGGCAACGCCCAGCCAGGTCCGTGGCCGGTCGCGCACGCGCTCCGCCAGCAGGCTGCCCGCGCCCGAGCAGACCAGCATCATGGCTAGCACCAGGCCGAAGGCGAAGACGCGGTCGTGCAGGTACTGCGAGGCCTTCTCGATCAGGTAGATCTCGAGCGTCAGGAAACCCAGGCCCAGCCCGGCGAAGTACACCGCCGACTTGGCGAAGCGGCCGATCGGCAGCGCGGTGCCGCGCCGCGTCATAAGCGGCATCAGCAGCACCAAGGTGGCGATCACCAGCGCCTGCGCCAGCACCGCGAGATTGATCAGGTAGACCAGCTCCTCGCGCGGCACGAGCTCGATGCGGTCGAGAATGGTCTCGACCCGGGTGAGCGGCAGCACGGCGTGGAAATAGGGTCGGTCGATGCTGGGCGGCTCGAGCTTGAAGAAGGCGTGATAGGGCGAAGCCTGGCCGGCGACCCCCGCGTTGGCCTCCTCGCTCAGCGGATCGGAACCGGGAGGTTGCGCCTGGGTGACGTCGAAAGACACGACGGGCAGCTCGTTGAAGACCGTGCGCTTCACACCCTGGCGCGCCGGCGGGAAGACGACATCGAAGGAGCGCTCGTCGCAGAATTTCTCGAGCTCGGCGATCGCCTCGGGGGTCCAGGGCGTGGCGCTGAGCAGGATGCGCACATTCCACGCCGAACGGTAGATGACGATGTGCTTGTCCGGCTCGGCGATACCGGCGCGGCGCAGCCCCTCGCGGGCCGTGCCGAACATCTTCACGGCGTAGACCGTGAACTCGCGGATCGACACCGGGATCGACAAGGTGCCGCCGGGCTTGAGCATGCCGACATAGTCGCCGAGCACCTCGACCGACAACGCGGCGCGGTTGGTGTCGGATTGCCCGAGGAACTCGCGCGTGATGTCGATCACGTCGAACGGACCATCGCGTGCGACCACCCGTGTCGCCAGCGGGCTGGTGTCGCGGATCGTCACGCGCTGGTCGGCCGGAAAGGCCGGCGCCGGCCCAATGCCGCGCAGAAGTGCACGGCGCAGCGCGTCGTCCGGCTCCAGCGTGACGACGCGCGTGGCGCCGGCGCGCAGCGCCTCGTGGATGCGAAAGCCGCCGGCGGCGCCCAGCAGCAGCGTCCGCTCGGGCGGGCGCAGGCGATAGGGCAGGGCATCCAGCGCGGCGGCGAAGTAGCGTGTGTCGACATCGGTCGTGCGCGGCAGCGCGGCGAGGCGGTTGCCGTCGGCGTACAGGCCATAGGCGCGCGGCATGGTCGCGCCGGCCATGACGTCGGGATTGTTGGAGATGTCGGTGTCGAGCCGCTCGGTGAAATTGTCGAGCAGTTGGTAGAGGCCCTTGGGCGAGGTCACCGTGGCCAGGACGCGCGCGTCCTGGGTGTTCATGGGCGCGAAGACTTCCTTGTACTCGTTGATGCGCGCCTGGCCGAGGAAGAGAGCGGCGACCACTGAGACGACCAGCGTGGCCAGCGCGGCGATGCGCACGCGCGATCGCGGCCAGACCGACGACATCTCCAGGCAAGCGGCGAGCGCCAGCACCGGCAACAAGCAGGGCACCAGCCAGAACGGGTGCACCACGAACATCAGCGCCAGCAGCAGCGCCGCGCCCAGCCCGGCGCCGGCGAGATCGAAGGCGTAGACCCGGCCGATGCGATGGCTGTAGTGCACGAAATAGGCCGAGAGGTAGAGCCCGACCATGAAGAAGAACGGGAAGATCGCGGCGTAGTACTGCGCGATGTTGAGCAGTTGGTCGTACCAGAGCTGCTTGTTCTGCAGCTCCAGCGGGTTGAACGGCACGACGGTGACCCAGACCCAGCCCAGCGAGGCGGCCAGCAACATCAGGATCGGCAGCGACGGCAGCAGGACGGGCAGCGATCGGATCAGCAGGCGCGAGAACAGCGAGGCCACCACGCCGCTGGCCGCCAGCCCGGCCATGGTCATGGAGATCACCCAATAGCCGTACTCCGACCAGCTGGCGATGGCGAAGAAGCGCGTCAGCGCGATCTCGTAGGCGATCGAGGCGAGGCACACGAGAAAGAGAGGGACAAGACGCGCGGCCGGAACGTCCTTGATCGCGTCTGTCGCCACGCCCGGCTACTCCCCTCTGCCCCTCGCGGACGCCACGCGTCCGGCCGCGCGACTGTAACGGCTGGCGGACGAAGCGCAATCGCGCTGTAGCCGCTATTCGCGAACAACGTGGTACGGCATGATCCGGGGCGGCATAGAGTTTGCTCTTGAGTTCGTCGGAGTGCGTGAGCATTCGCGACATTGACTGCGTGCGGGGGCGCCCGAGTGCGGGTCGTCGCACGCCGATTCGGGGAGGGCTCGATGAAGAACATAGTGCGTTCGGCGATCGCCGGCGCGGCGCTGGCCTTGGCGTCCGTG
>Ga0194122_10000219_pt1 | contig 88934 bp, 93 predicted proteins | sample TA2MahCa10mmetaG_FD_155487 | JGI IMG/M metagenome (GOLD analysis project Ga0194122, IMG submission 155487) | Freshwater microbial communities from Lake Tanganyika, Tanzania - TA2015021 Mahale Deep Cast 10m | ecosystem: Environmental > Aquatic > Freshwater > Lake | place: Tanzania: Lake... | reverse complement strand
GTGGATTGAACTTCTAATGAATCAACAGCGGATGGATTAAATCCAACGGCGTGTGGGAGTAAAACTTCAAATACAGCACCATCCGGCCAATCAAATACAGCAGATGTTCCTGTGTAAATCGCAGTTGCGTTTACCCAACCAGGCTGACTGTAGTAAGAACCATACTTTGTATTGACTCCAACTGCGGTTGGTCCCCATTTTACAATAGGTTGCTTGAAAGCTGCTGTGGGGTAAAAAAATCTTACCTGAAAACCAGCATAACTTACTGCGGTTGGGTTATGATAGTGTAAATACACCACAGTAGTATCCTGTAAAATACTACCAAGTGTAAACACCGTATCAATCAAAAAGTGTGGTGAGTTTTGGTTTGGCGATGTTAATACTTCCGTTCTGCCGTTTTGAGCAAATGAACCAAATGGTAAAATTAACGCAAGTAATAAAAGTAGTTTTTTCATTTTTTTCCTTTAAGGTTTAACTATTCTTCATTTCCTGATAGCGAAACCCCATCTTCTTCGTCCATTTTTTGAACGAGCATCTTATCTCTATCTTCGTTAGAGAACCAAAAGTCTACTACTTTGTTTAGATTACCCACAAAAGCACCTAAAAGGATAAGTAGTAATTCTTTCCATGCTTCTTCAATAGTTGCTTTAAACATTACTGCCATAACAATACCGAATATGATAAAAAAGAATGTAAATAAAATTAATAATGTGATTTTCCAACGATTGGATTGCATGGTTTGAAGCATGAAATTAAACCTTTGGTCGTTTTCAACCCTTTGGAAATCTTCGTTGTATAGTAATTTGCTAAAAAGTCCCATAATTATTCCTCACCTTTGTTAGATTTTTTGAAAATTTTATCTGCTGATGCCAACCCCAAAGCCCCGAAGGCAAGTGCGGCAACAGCATTAATTAAGGAATCGGCAGGTGCGATGTTTGAATCTGTAAATTGGTTATGGTACATTGTAGCACATAATGCTATTGCACACATAATACCAACAAATCGTTTGGATGAGAATCCTCCTTTTTCGTCTTGGAAGATTTCAGTAAAAAATCTTTTCATAGTCTTGTCCTTTCACTATTTTTAACATAACTGAATTGACGAAACTAAATTTAAAACCTTATATAAATAGGTAATTTTTTGGAATAACCCACTCAATTCCGAATGGGTCTGAAACTTTTATTTCATTTCCCAGAAGTTCTTTTATCTCCACTCTCTCCCCCTCTAACAGGCTTCCCTTGTGGTTGGAGAATGTCATCAACATTCTCACCCTTTCTCCCTTTTTTGGGCTTAAACTTTTCAAATCCTGCGGGTTCTCCATAATCATAATTTCTTAAATCTACTTTAGGCATAATATTTTACAAAATTAAATATAAATCTTCTTCTTTAATTGTTGGGTTGGTAATTTTTATTTTCATATTGGATAAATCATTTTTACTTTTTATAAATATGTTAAAATAATCATATTCAAATTCCCCCACGTCGGTTTGGCCTATTATATGTTGTAAATTTATTAAAAAATCGTTAAAATGGTAATCTTTGAAATCATTAAAATTAAATTCTACGACAATTTCATCGTTACACTCATTGCTTGAAAAAATTCGTTCAGATGCCTTTAATTTGTTAAACATATATTTATAATTATCCCAAACATCTGTGGTAACACCAAGTAAGTTATTTGCCACAATATGTTCATCATCATAAACTTTTTGTAAATCATCTACAATAGAAATATCATCAACATATACTTTATTAAAAAATCTTTCTATATAATAAAACTTTTCTAAGTTACTTATATTCCCTTTTATTTTTACACTTATCTCATAGTATTTTCGTTTTTTAGTACTATGTTCCATATATCCCCAATTTCTAAAAAATCTACCTAATTCAATTTGGTCTGCCAAATTTTGTAAATTTAATCTATGTTGGGATTCTTCGTTATTTTTATTAAACCAATCAGGACCTCTGCTTGAGGTGCATGTAAAATGATAAACTACTGCATTCCAAATTTGAACTATTTTTACATCATTTAATACTAATCTTGTTAAAATATCAGTATCTTCACGAGAACGTCTGAAAATAGAGTTATGCCCACCAATTGAGTTCCAAACATCTTTATACATAGAAAATGGTGCAAAGAAAAACTCAGTTTTTTTGTTCGTTTTTTGGGTTTCTGCGTATTTTGTAAATTCTTCTAAATTGAAATTTAATGGATTTAACCCAAAATCATATGTAATTTTTTCTCCAGAGCTAGGATGTAATGGGGGTTCTATTCGTGTAGAACAAATTATTGTGTTTGGTTCTATGTGTTTTAATATTTCCAAATCATAGTTTTTGCATATTACCATGTCCGATTGGATATACGATACTATATCATTTTTTGCCAAATAAAACATATGGTTAATATTTAACTGATAACCATATGGAATAGGTAATTTATTTTTTAGTATTTTTAGATTTGGAAATATCCCCTTTTGCGATATTAACCATTCGGTTGTATTTTGATTATCACTATCCACAAAAACAATTATTTCATGCTCCGTTGTAGATAAATTTTTTTCTAAAGATTGAAATAGTAACCTAATATGGTTTATTTCATTTTTTGCTGTATTGATACAAAAACTAATTTTTTTCATTTTTTAATTTATTATAAATATTGGTAATACCAACCTCTAATCCAATATAATTTAAAAGTGTATTAGAATTACCACAATATTTTTCACCCATCCCACCATTATTAAATATAATTTGGGTTTTATGGGTATCTAAGCCATTTATCATATTTGCAATATCAAATAAACTATACGATTGTTGATATGAACAATCTATTTCTTTTGGTGGATTTTCATTTTGGATATAATAATCAACCAATGAAATCAAATCTTTCATATAAAAAAAATCCATAAATTTATCTTGATGAATAACAATAGGTTCTTTATTTATATAACGTTTTATATTTCCTTTAATAAATCGTGTATCTAATTCGTTTTCATCAAACACAGCAAATATTCTGATATTATAAAAGTTTTCTTGTTCTGATATGGATTTACTTATAACTCTTTTACTTAATCCATAAGGTGTTTCAGATTGAATTATTTCTGCTCCAGAACCAAAATGGATTAATTTACCAAATCTATCTTTACAATTCAGTAAGTTGTAATACATTTGAAGATTATTATCCATATCACCAATAGTATCTTCTTTAAGTCTACTTCCACCACTTACGGCGCAATGAATTACCACATCAAAGTATTTATGTTTCAAATATGAATCTAACACTTTAAAATGATTTAAATCAAAGTTATTTCTGGTTAATGTGGTTATTTCATAGGAATTTTTCAATGAGTTATATAAGCTTTTAGCTATATAACCATTTCCACCTGTTATTAGTATTTTCATAAGTTAAATATATCTGATATGAACATATCTGTTAATTCTCCTGGTATAATTTTACCACTGGCATCTATTCCTTTAGCTATTACTTTTGGTTCGTGTTTTTCATATGGATATGTAAATAATTCACAAACAACAGGTCCAGAAGTTTTAAAAACTTTTGGTAAAATAATATCATAGTCTTGATTAGTTTTTATTGATTCATATGTTAATTCATAAGCCATACATATTTTTTCTAAATTAGGAAAACTTACCCCACTATTTTTACCAGAAGCAACTTCTTTACCATTAAAAAATGAATCTTGAGTTATTTTTATTGATAAATATCCATCGTTATTAATTACAAATAATTTTATAGGTAAATTGTGATGTTTAATAGTTTGTAATTCTTGAATATTCATTTGTAAGCTACCATCACCCTCAATACAAATTACACTTTTATAGTTATTTGCAAAGGTGGCTCCAATTGCAGCGGGTAATCCGTACCCCATAGATGCACACCCAACATTAGTAAATAATCGCTGATTACTTTTTAGATTAAGTGTTTGTAATGTAACAACATGAGCAGAACCATCGCTCGTTACAATTGGTAAATTATTACAATATTGTTTTAGTTTGTGTGTAAAATAGTACGCACTTGCATAATTTTTTATGTTTTCGTGTTTTGGGTAAAAATATATTTGTTCACTCCTTAGTTTTACGATATGCCGTTGCCAATCAGAAATACACAATTTTGGTATTTTATCTATTATTTCCAATAAAAATTCTTTTAAATCTGTATGTATAAATAAATCTATACCAAATTTGTGCTTAAATACTTCATTCTTATCAATATCTACAAATATTTTTTTAGCATTTGGTGCAAATCCATCAATATTATAACCAGTCATTTTAACACTTAATCTGCTACCAAAAACTATTAATAAATCACATTCCTGTACTAGTTTATTTGATGTAATTTGACCCAAAATACCAATTCTTCCACAATAGTATTTATATGTGTTATCTATACAATCAACACCAGAATGTACGCCTGTTAAAGCCGGTATATTAGTTTTTTTAAGTATATTATTAAATAATTCATAACTTTTAGATAGTCTAATACCGTTACCAACTACAAAAAGTGGTTTTTTGGAGCTACTAAGCAAATTCAAAAAATTTGTAATTTCGGTTTGATTTATTTTTTGATTAAATTTCTTATTTTTATAAATTTTAAGGTTTTTTTTATCAATAATTGAGCCTTGAATATCTAATGGTATATCAATCCAAACTGGGCCGGGTCTCCCAGAAACAGCTAAAGTATAAGCTTTTTCTAATTCATATAAAATATCATTTTTATTTGTTATTAAAACAGCATATTTTGTCATTGATTTTACAGTGGATATTATATCGTGCTCTTGATCACCAACTTGTCTACAACCAGTATTTGTAGCCATTTGAGATAAAGAAACTTGGCCTGATATGAATATGGTTGGAACACTATCTAACCAACAGCCCAATACGCCGGTTAATGCATTTGTTCCACCAGGACCTGTGGTAACTATAGCAGCACCAACATCTTCTTTTAATCGTGAGTATCCTTCGGCCGCCATTGCAGCAGCTTGCTCATGATGCGTACAAATATATTTTAATTTATCTGATTTTCCTAAAGAATCTATAAGATGAATACAACCCCCACCAGAAACAGTAAAAACATGTGATATATTTTTATTTTCTAAAAAATTTATAACTAAATCAGAAACTTTCATTTGTAAAATATTTTAATTCTTTTAGTGTTTGATTCCAATTAACAAATCGTATAGCCTTATCATCAATATAACAAATAGCTCTTGGTTTTTCTGCAGTTACTTCAAAAATATATTTATCCAAATCATATTTCCGTAACCAATCCCAAACTAAATCTATTCCAGTTTTTCCATTAACCAACGGCCTATCTAATTTTGCTTTGGCCGTATATATAACTATTTTATATTTATTAGATATTTTTTTAATAGATTCTAATGCCCCTAAAATGGGAGTCCCATATATAGTTCCATCATAATACCCAAATTCAAAACTATGAATAACACCATCAAAATCAATAGCTATAGTATTTGATTCTTCGTTATTAATTAGTTCCTTAAAATCCATTGTAAGTATTTGATTGATTAATTCTATCTTGAATCATTTTTATTCGTTTAATATCTTGGTTAGCATAGGTAGTATATAATTCATGTTTGCACATTAACCATTCATATTCAAACATTTGCGCTTTAGATAAAGCTTTTGATAAATTTTTTAATGTGATAGATGGGTCAAATATAGCATATCGTGTTTCAAATTTATCTAATAAACCTTCGGAATGTAATTTTTTAAGAAACTTCAAAGAATCCATAGAGATAGCACCACCCAAACACGCTTTAAGTCCTTTTTCTTTTACCTTTAAAAATACCGATTTAACCATTTTATAGACATCATCACTATTAACATATTCTCTATTTTGCCCCATAGATGATACTAAATCTACTCTACCAACAGTAACACCATATAAATCAGTTGATTCGTTTGTATCCAGTATTTTGGAAATATTGTTTACAGAGTTTATAGTTTCTACATTTATATTGAGTTGTAAAGATGAAATTACATCTTCTGGAATATTAGCTTTACACGCTTGAATAAACTTTTTTAATCCAAAATCAGATTCAACCATTGGCGCAACCAATCCTTTCACACCAATAATAGAAGAATCTTTTAAATCTCGTATTGCTTCCGGTCCTCCTATTTTAAGTGTAATTTTTACTTTGGATTGATTACACACTTCTTTCAAACGAATTGTTTCGTTAAAAGTTGCACCCTCATCTTCAAATGAGGTTTTAATACCTACTAACCCATCGTTTTCAACGAGATCAGTAAGAATTTTTGAACATTTAAATTCACGATTATTCATATTTTTATTTTTTAAGTTTACCAAATAAATTTATTTTTATAATGTTGAACTATTAGTGGTAATTCGTTATCAAATTCTTTTTTTGGCTTCCATCCTAACCTTTGTAATTTAGAATCATTCAAAGCGTATCTAACATCTTGTCCTGGTCTTACACAAGAAAAATCAATATAGTTATCCAACTCTTCTAAATTTTTATTGTCTAATATACAAATCTTTTTAACAGTTTCCAAATTATTTTGCTCAAATCCACCACAAATATTATAAATTTCGTTTTTAACTCCCGCATTTATAATTGTGATTATCGCATCAGCGGTATCTTGTGCATGTAACCAATTTCTTATAGGTGTTCCACCATTGTGTAATGGAACTTTTCTACCTAATTTTAAATATTTACAAGTTTTTGGTATTAGCTTTTCAACATACTGCCCAATACCATAATTGTTTGTAGGCCTTACTATAATATATGGTAATCCGTATGTTCTTCCCCACGCCATAACCAACATATCTGCTGCTGCTTTTGTAGCTGAATATGGGTTTGATGGTTTTAATAAATCAGTTTCTATGTGTTCACCCTCTTCAATATCACCATAAACTTCATCAGTACTAAAGTGTAATAATGTTGGTTTACCCGTATTTTCCCCCCTATGATTTTTAATCAGTTCCAATAAATTATGAACCCCATTTATATTGGAGTGAACAAAATCATCGCTGTTTGCTATTGAGTTACCAACATGGGTTTCTGCTGCGGTGTTAATTACATAATCACAATCGTATAAAAATTTTAAATCGTTTATATCACAATTAACAAACGAAAAATTTGGGTATTTTTTAAATTGTGTTAATAGGTCTTTATTTGCAGCGTATGTTATTTTATCTACACCCTTAACATACCAACCCAAATCTAAACAAGTTTTGGTTACATAAGAACCTATGAATCCTAAGCAACCGGTTACATATACTACTTTCATAACAAATTATTTTCTTTTAAATATATATCAACCATATCATTAAATATTTTTGGCTTCCCCCAATGTTCTCCGGCGTGTCCAGTGTGCCCTATGAAATGAATTATTTTAGATTTCATATTTATATCCCACCCATTATATTCATTTGCATGGTCTATTTCACCAAAAATTGGGTGGTATCCCCAATTTGGACAAACAAAATACTCATTTAATGTCAAAATATGCGGTTTTCTTTTTGACCTGATAATATTCATTATACCAAAAAAGGATTGTTGTTGAGTATCAATCAAAGACCTTTCAGGCCCCCATATTTCTACACCATTTTCATCATATATTCCCCTATAATCAAAAAGTTCAATTAAAAATTTAAAATACTCTGGCTCTAAAAAATCATCGTACATATCTAAACTAATTCCCTGAATGCCAGCATTGAATCCTAAAAATTGTGGGTTTAAGGCTTTATAGTAATTAAGAGCATCCTGCCCACCATAAAGATTAAATAATTTATTGGCCAATACTTTATCACAATTAGAATTTAATGGTTCGTGAATTAAACAAGGTATTTTATTTTTTAAGCAATTTTTAAATTCAGATAACTCATTGGTAAGTATAATATCATCATCATAAATTAAATAATAATCGGTTATATTATTTTTTTTCAAATAATGAGCGTGTATTATAAAATATATTGCGCCAAATTTTGAAAACTTTAATATTTGCTCTTCAGCTATTCCATAATCTAAACAATAATCATTAAGCATTTCCTTATTATATGATATTATTTTACAATCTAAATTGTCAATTTTTTCTGTCCATTCATCTTTATATTCAGTATTATCCCATATTATATGAAATTCGATATCAAATTCCGAAAGTTTGGTAATTGCCTGATGTATTGCGAAAAAAGCTGTTTTATTTTTTGCCCTATACATGTTGGCTATAACTAATTTGTGCTTATCCATTATTTTAAATATTTTATAATTTTTTGAGATGATTGACCATCACCATATGGGCAATTTTGATTAATATAGTAATTTTTTATTAAACTATCAAAAATTTCTTTTAATTGTTGCGGAGCTTTACAAAGATGTAAGTGGCCAGTTTCCATTGCTTCGGGTCTCTCTGTGGTCTCTCTACAAACTATTACTTTTTTATTAAAAAACGAACCTTCTTCCTGCAATCCACCGGAATCAGTTATAATTAGTTTTGTTTTGATTAATAATTGAATCATTTCTTTGTGAGGTAGGGGTTCTATAATTTTAATATTTGTTAAAATATGTTTGTGTTTTTTAACATTTGGGTTTGGGTGTATTGGTAATATAAATTTTAAATTAGTATATTCCGCTGCCAAATCGTTTATGTAGTTAAACCATTCATGCATAGATTGGTGATTTTCTCTACGATGCATTGTAACCAAAACAATATCACCATATTCACACTTATTTTTAAATTCAACTAAATTATCTAATACGGTATTCCCAGTTACTATAACCTCACCACTAACTTTTTCGTTTATTAAATTATTAGCTGAAATCTGAGTTGGTGCAAAACAAACATCTGATATTCGCGCTATCATTTGTCTATAAGCTTCTTCTGGGTAAGGATGTTTCAAATTATAACTTCTTAGACCAGCTTCCAAATAATATATTTTTATACCACGATTAAATGCTGCGACAGAACACGCAAAAGCGGAAGCCGTATCACCCTGAACTAATACGGAATTGAATCCATCATTTGGAAATTGGATTAAACAATCTGCTATTAATTGGTCTAATCTATTTAATGATTCAGTTATTGTTATTTTATAATCTACCACAACATCTTTTAATAAATCAGGATGTTGTCCAGTAAATAAAAGTTTATATTTAGATTTATCCATTAAATTAAGTATAGGCTTTATTTTTAGCCATTCGGGTCTTGTCCCAAAACAAAATAATATCATAGCAATGTCCAATTTTTAGGATAAACTAAATCGGGTATTAGTGATGGTTGTGATGGATAATATATTTTTGGTGCAATTATATTTTCATTTTTATTTAAAAAAGATGCCCACCAACTAAAAGTAGATGAAAAAGATGTGATGTTGTAGTCGCACATTGTCATTAGTGTAAATGTTTCAATATCATTTAATCCATCAATACATATAATTCTAGTATCATTAAAATTAGATATGCACCAATCTATATCATTAGAATTAGTTTTTTCATCACGCGAACCACCTGTAAATAAAAAAATTGTAGAATTAGTGGGTATAATAGATAATGCGGAATTATAGTAATTATATAGAATTGAACCATTTGAAAAATTATTAGACCAATCAGTATCTATTGGATTTGTTCCATCTGATAAATCACCTCGTCTAAAATGTAATGAAACTGTTGTATTTTTATATTTTGATAAAATTTTATAAATTTTTGACTTAATATCATCTTTTATTTCAAATTCATCTCTCAATTTATCTTTAATATTTACATAATAATTTGGATTTTGAAAAAACCCATTAAAATTTGTATTATCAGATACATTATATATATCGGTATCATAATATCTTGCATCTAATTCTTCATACAAATATTCAAAATTAGTATTAATAAACGTACAACTTGGTAATTTGAAACTATTTAAAATACACTTCTGACCATGCCAAGACCTTTCAAACAAATCCAATGGTAATGCTATTTGATATCCCGTTTTTATTGAAATGGATTTAAGTATTGCATATTGAAATAATTGGTTTCCCAATCTACCAGCATATCCAATTTGAGAATTACTTATCATATTTATTTTTTAAATCTATTATCCAATGCCATCCTAACAAAGATTCTAACCAAAAAAATAACTGTTTTGGTAATATTCTAAAAAACCAACGCTTTTCATAACAATCAATAATATATTTATCAATTATATATGGAAAAATATGAGTTTTTTTGATACTTAAAATAATATAATCTTCAAACATATTTTTTAACTCATTTTTGGTATATGTGTAAGCCACAGGACATCCTATTTGAGCTTCGGCATAGTATTGTATTGATTTTTTAAAATTAAATTTAAATTTATAACCATATTTTATCCAAGCTTCTAAAGTTTTATATGATATAAATGAATAAAGCATTATTTTTATTTTAGTATCATTGTGACAAAATTGTTTAATTTGTCTGATTATTTCATTTGGATTTGGTGAATGATGTATTACACCAAATGAATATATTAAATCAAATTGTTCATTTTTAATAAATTTATCTAATTCCTCAGCGTTACATAATATAAATCTTGCTTTTAACCCATAGACTTCAAATCTTTTTTTACAAAGGTTTAGTGATTCTTCAGATAGTTCAACACATGTAAGTTTTGCTCCAGCTTTTGCAAAATTTATAGAATCTGTACCTATACCACATCCTATTTCAAGAACTTTTTTATCCTTCCATTTATCAAATTCTACAAAAATTGGTATATGTGGTTCTACGAAATATTTTTTAGTTTCAACTGCATCAAAATACTCTTTTGTACCCAATTTTTTTGTAGAATGTCGTATATTACATGGACGTGCATCCCAATAAGTTTTAATATCATCTATGTTCATTAGTTTATTAAGTTTAAATGAGTATAATATTCTTTTAGTTCATTATTTTTTTTTGAATGTTGGTATTGCTACCATTTTATGTTTATTTTGATTATTTAATTTATTATAAATGTAATAAACTTCTTTTTGTCTGCCAAATAATTTTTTAGGATCTTTTTTATACTCCATAGCCCATTCTAATTCTTCATATGTTGCACCCATTTGATCTTCATCGGTTCTATCATCATCCCAAAGACCATCTGTTGGTTTTGCTATAAGAATTTCTTCTATTATTCCTAATTGTTTAGCTATTTGTCTAACTTCTGTTTTTGTTAAATCTCCAATTGGAGAAATATCAACTCCACCATCTCCATACTTTGTAAAAAATCCTACACCAAAATCTTCTACTTTATTACCAGTACCAACAACTAATCCTTTATTCATTCCTGCTATTTGATATAATGTAGTCATTCTTAAACGTGAACGTGAATTAGCTAATGCTAATTTATTTTCTGTAGAAAATAAGGATTTAAATGTTTCAAAAGTATTAGTTAATTCAATTTCAAGCGATTCTACATTTGAATATTTACTCTTTAACCAATTAATATGGTTATGGGATCTTTTTAATTGTTCGGATGCCTGATATATTGGCATGCTTACAACTATTGTTTTTTTACCTGTCTGGGCACATAGTGTAGATGTAAGTGCTGAATCAATGCCACCACTTATTCCAATTATAAAGCATTCTAAATTATTAGATTCTAAATAATTTTTAAGCCAATTTGATATCTGCTGATATAACATTACAATATATTTTTTAGTTGTTTTAATACTTCTTGTCTTTTATCTAATATTTTAATTTTATATCCTAACTCTTTTAATTTAATAGCAAATTTAAGTTGTTGAGATTCTTCTAATAATACACTATCTTTTTTGTAGGTAACAAAATCTATTTTAATAGTTTTTTCTTTATTTGGGTTTTGTTTTATAAAATCTTCAATTTGATATTCTAAGTGTTTTTGATTCATTTCATCTGTTGCTTTAGAAATAACAGCATTAATTCCCACTTCTTCAGCGCATTTAGCTAATGCTCTATTATCTCTAGGAAAACAAGGACCACCAAATCCAAATCCTGGTTTTAGGTATTTGTTACCTATTCTTGAGTCAGTACCTACAGCGTTTAACACTACATCAGAACTACATCCTAATCTATTAGCAATATCCCCAACCATATTAGCATAACTTATTTTAGTTGTTAAAAAACAATTAACTGCTAATTTAGTTAATTCTGATTCGGTTCGGGACATTCTATTATAAATTGGTTTAGATTCAACCATTTTTTCATAAATACTTTGAATTAAATCACCAGCATACTTATCTGCTTCTCCAATTAGAACATTATCACACATTATTTGATCTCTAATAATAGTACCTTGTGCTATAAATTCGGGATTATATGAAACATAATAATTGTATTCTTTTAATTTTTCTTGCAATGTATCACAATAACCTGGAAATGTAGTACAATTAATTATCAAATCTTTTCTTACTGGTTGTTTACCAATAGAAATCAATTGATTGGCGATATTTTCAATATCATTGTGATTGTATTTCCAATCGGAAGTTGATGGTGTACTTACAACTACAAATAAAATATCATTTTTTAAAGCTGTTTTTAAATCAGTAGTAAATTTAATTTTGTTAGAACTTTGTAAATATTCAGTTACCAAAGGCTCGCTTGTGGTAAATGTTTTATTAATTAACGAATCAATATAATTTTGATACATATCAACACCAATTATATTAAACCCTTTTTTTTCTAAATTAAGAGCTAAACATAATCCTAATTTACCTACTCCTAAAATTGATATATTAGTCATTATTTATTTGTTTATCAATCCAATAGAATGTATCTAAAATTCCATCATATAACGATTTTGTAGGCTCCCACCCTACTTTTTCTTTATATAGTGTATTATCGGAATTTCTACCCCTAACGCCAACAGGACATTTAAATCCATATTTTTCTTTAAATTCACTACCATCTATATTTTTAATAGTAATGTTTTTACCTGAAGCATCAATAGCTGCTTGTGCAAGTTGATTAATAGTAACCATTTCTTCTGAACCAATATTAACCGGGCCTAAAAACCCATCTTGCCTCATAAACCGCAATATTGCTTCTACACATTCATCAATGTAAAGAAATGAACGAGTTTGTTGCCCATCACCCCAAACCTCTATCTCACCACCATCAGGAGTTTCTGCTGCTTTTCTACACATAGCGGCTGGTGCTTTTTCTTTACCACCTTTCCAAGTTCCCATAGGTCCGAATATGTTATGAAATCTAGCTACCCTAACATCTAAACCATAATTGCGATTAAATGCTAAAAATAAACGCTCACTAAATAATTTTTCCCACCCATATTCTGAATCCGGATTTGCGGGATAGGCGGATGATTCTTCACAATTTGGGTTATTTGGGTCTAATTGATTATGTTCAGGATACATACAAGCCGATGAACTATAAAAAATTCGTTTTATGGAATGTCTAATTGCCTCGTGTACTACATTTAAATTTATTAATGCGGAATTGTGCATAACATTTGCATCGTTCTCACCTGTAAAAATGTAGCCTGCTCCTCCCATATCTGCTGCTAATTGATATACTTCATCAAATGATAATTGTTTATCAGCTAATGAATGTTGGTTTGGAGAAAACATTACTTTACTTACCAACTTTGGGTCTCGTAAATCTCCACAAATATATTCATCGCAGATATCTTTGTGATTCCAATATTCATGTTTTGGTTTAATGTCTACTATACGAACCCAAAAACCTTCATCTTTAAGATGTTTGGCGAGGTGTCCTCCTATAAAACCCCCACCACCTAATACTAATGCTGTTTTCATATCTAACTAAATTGATTTCTGTAAATTTTCCAAAATTGTTTGGTTTTTTCAGGTAAATATATTTCAAAATTTTTTAAATCGCCTAATAATTTGTAAGTATTTTTGTAACCAATTATTTCATTTTCTAAATTAGTAATTAAGTCTTGTATGTTTCTATTTTGATATACAGTTGCTTTGTTGTAAATTACTGAATTTGGAAAATAGTGTTGTATAATATAACTACCCCAAATATCATCCATTCTACCAATATGTGGTAAAACAGCATAATATGGAATTACACTTCTATGTAAAAATGTATTTTGTGAGTTAAATGGAGCTAATTGATTAGAACAAAACGGTTCAAATTTATCAAACTTAACTATAGGCTTTTTACTTAAACGACAAATAGCATCTATGTCTGGATCTCCATCCCAAAAATCAGCTTGAATTAAAACCCTTCGTTTTGTTTTACCTTTGTATTCTATATTATTTTTAAAAGGTAATTCCTCAATCGGATAACCTCTATGCCACAGCGAATTATGATTAGTTGGGGATATAGGATCAAAATATAATGATGAAACGTTTTCGTATAAATCAACTTCAATCTCTTGACCAACATATACATCATCTCCCCAAGTATCATATGGGATATTATCATCATCTACTGTGGCAATTATACTTGCGTTTTGCTTATACGTATACACAAATCCAATATTTCTTCTTTGAATTGATTTCCAGCCTATTATATCACTTAACTCTGGATACATTTTTTCTTGTTGTTCCGGATGTAGATATACAACATTTGGGTGATATGTATTAGCTAATAAATGATACGAGTCGTGCGGAGTTTTCGTGTCTCCGACTATAACAAATGTCCAATCTTTTTTAACTGCAAGTTGTATAAATTTTAATGTAGCTTCTGTTGGCTCATTGATTGTAGTAGTTACTATATATTTTTTCATAAATACATTTGTTCTTTATTAATAATTTTTTTCATTTGTTCATCAATATCATACATTAAAACTTTTTTATAGGCATTCTCAATTATTGGTATGTATTTATCATAATTTGTTATTATATCTTGTAATTTATGTTCCAAATCGGAAAAATTGTAATAATATATAAAATCTATGTCGGGTGTAAACCATTTTTCTATAACATTCCAATAATCATATTTTACTAAATTTAAAGTTTTACAAAAAGAAGCTTCCATAATTCTAGACTTAAATTGAGGAACAATTCCCAAATCTATATGTTTAAATGCCTCATGTTTTTTATAGTCTGGGTAAAAATTTTTACAATAATTAATTTGAGTATCGTTAAGATACAATAAATTTGATGCTAATGATATTTTTGAAGATGATATTAAATTCATTTTTTCATTTGTATTTAATCCAAAATGAGTTACATATGAATTAGGTCCAATTGAACATATAGCATATTTATACTTCTGCATGGCTTGTAGCATATTTTCATGATCTAAACCTATGAATTGCCCCTGATATAATACATCATATTTTTTATTATTATAATCCGAAATATATTGTGAAAATTTTTCACACCGTATCGTATATGGTATTGCTGTTTGTTTTGTTATATTACCATATTTGTAATTTATATAATCAGCGGTATATGGGCACAATGTGTAAACTTCGTTAAAATATAATTGAGAAGTTACAGCATCTTCTCTACAATAAAAAGTACAGGGTGCTTCCCAATTGTAATAAACTTTTCTATCGTATGATTCATATTGCATTTTTAATTTATCATTTATACTACAATTGTACCCATAAAAAAATATTTCTTTTTTAGAATTATCATCAAATCTGTATAAATCATAGTAAGAATGTGGTACATCCTGATAATCATCTTGTGCGTTATATATTATTTTCATATTATGAATTTTTTAAAATAATTAATGGTTGGTATGGTGTTCCCCAAACACCATTGTATTCGGTATCAAAACTATTTTCAGTAAAACCATATGTGGCTATAGGCTCCCAATTTTCAATTAATTTATAGAATCTTTCAAAACCATATATTCTATGGGCATTAAAGCATAATAAATCTTTACCAACAGGAACTGATAAATACATCAAACCATCTTTTTTAATTACCTTTTTTGCATTTTGCATAGCTTCTAAATCGCCTGTCGGATTGATTGGATCACCATACCTACCCAACCCATCATGCTCAAAAGATGAAATTGATAACCCAATATCATACACTTTACTATATTGATTCTCTGGTTTAATGTATGCGATTTTATCATCAAAAGAAATTCTGTCAGAATATTCTATTACATTTACTGATTTTGCTCCGTAAGTTAAACACATGGCTTCATACCAAGGAGCTGTTGATCCAAATATACAAACATTTTTTCCTTCTATGGGGTAAAAACTTAATGCTTCATACATCCACTGATCGGTATATCCGTAGTAGTTTGATTCTCGAGCTTGAACCATATTGCGGTATTTGTTAAAAGTATCTGAATTAAAATTTGCATTTATTTCATTTTGTACTTCTTGAGTTGTGTTATCTATTATTTTGTAATTAATGGGAATAGTTCCCTTTTGTGTAAATTCACCATATAGGTAATCTGGTATCTTTTCTATTATCATTTTGGTATTTTTTTTATTATTATTTTTTAGAATGTGCAAAACAAATCACAACCACCTACTATTGTAATATTAGTGTATCCTATTTCATTTAGTGTATGTATAATATCTTCTTTATAATAACCAAATTGTAACGTATTTTGGTTTTCAAATTCAACCAATAGTAGTGGTTTATATTTTTGCAAAGTCTTAAACCCACCCTTCAACACCATATTCTCAGCACCTTCAACATCAATTTTTATAGCATCAATACTGTTAATAGATGTTTGCTCTACGAAAGTGTCTAAAGTTATACATTTTACTTTTTGTTTTAAGACTCCAGATTCGTAACTTTCTGCTCTATGTGGATTATGTCCAAATGTACTTACAACATTCCAATGTATATTTTCAGCATTAGGTATCGTAATTTCTAACTCCGATTCAACATCCATTATACCTAAATTATAGGTTTTTAATAAATCATCTGATAAGTTGAGTGTTTTTTTATTTTTATTTAATAAATCGTAACATTGCTCTACTGGCTCAATTGCATGAATAGTAAATCGATTGTCAACATAAGGGATAAAACTATGTGCACCTATATTAGCACCAATATCTATTACAATGTATGAATTCTTACGATTTTCAACTATTCTATCATAGAATTGCTGCAACAAAGGTAAATCCCATATACCCCCAGTTGCTAGTACTCCATATCCTCTACTCTCTACACAGTAAGGAATTACTGTATTATTAATAAAGTCAACTTGAATCATTATCTTATAATTTTATAATTTTTAAACAAATTAAATTCAGTTAAATCTCTGTAACCGTTATTTTCTACTTGATCAGGATTATCAAGTTCCATATTCTGCATTAAAGCTAATCCATGTGCTGCTTCTTGAGGAGTCATATACATATTCCACCCGTTAAAATCAATATCATCTTCGTGATACATTTTTTCATGCCTTCCTTCGTATCTAGCCGTTTTAAACCATTCTACTGCTTCCACACTGTCTGTAAGTATCATTCCTCCTTTTCCTATTTTTAAAATCTTTTTAATATGAAAAGATAATGTCATAAAAGTTCCTGGTATATACATCCCTTGTCTAAACCTCTTTGCTGCATCATAAATAGGATAAGGTTTTAATTGGTAAGTTCCTGCCCAATCATTTGCTGTAGAATCGAATACCGGCGTACCTCCTGCATGTATAATAGATTGTGGTACACTTAAATAAGTTTTGCTTGGTATAGTAACTTCTTCTACTTGTAAATATTTACATACTAACATCAATGCACTTGTACAGCTATCAACCGATATTGCATAAGGAGCTCCTGTATAATAAGCCACTTCTTCTTCAAACATTCTTACAACTTTGAAGGGATTATGTAAACATTTATAACTACTCATCTTCTTTTATAATTTCAATACAAAGTATGTTCTTATCATTTACCATAACAAGTCTACCATCCTTTGTTTCAAACTTTGTAAATTGACCTTGTTTTATTGAATCAGTATCAACTCCACTAAATGTTCTTTTCTCTCCGCCAACAAAGTGTAGAATCTTAGAAACATATTTACCTTTTGCTGTTATTGAACTCTTTAAGCTTACCATTTTTGGTTTGAGCTTATAGTAAGTAAAGTTATCATCCTTACCACTTATTTCAAATCCACAACTAATGAATAACTTATCACTTGTGGTATTACCTAATTTAACTTTAGCGTATGCGGTTGGCCATATTTTCATACACTCTGTAATCATAAACTGACCTATACCCATATTTTGAAAATCGGGATGTGTACATACTCTGATATCATTTTCTATCACACCAACATATCCTGCCGGCTTTTCATCAACTAAACATATACGATAATGCTGTGCATTTTTGTTCATATACTTTATTTGTTGTTCTTTTGTAATTGGTATGGTTTCTAAGAATCCATCTATTACTCTTTTGTCCATTCTAAGAATCCTTACAAATTCCCAAAATTCTTTTGTACAGTTTACTAAATTTTTTACCATACACAATATCTATTTAAATCATTTCCGACCTTATTGAACCAATATTCTTGTAAATAACTCCTATCCATAGGCATGTTCATATATGGTGTAAGAGTAGTTCCTATATCCAAATAAGTATTTAGTGGATATTTTTTATATAATTCATATATAGCCAAATTGGAAAATGTAGATGCACTAAATAAAAATAAATGATTTGTAATATTATTTTTATTAATCCAATTTTCTATATTTTTTATTTTATGATAATCATTTATCATGGCATTATACCCAACTCTAAAATCTTTTTGAACGAATTCTAATTTACTCAAATCCGCATCTTTATGGCAAATCATAATTGTATTATAGGTTTGTATTATAGGTAATATTTCCTCTATAAATGTAATGTAATTTGAATTTACAAATAAATTTGCCCAAGTTAAAAACTCATCATCTCCATTATGTATATAAATTTGATTATCAAAAGATTCATTTCCAACACAGCATCTACAACTTATTCCTTTATAATAATTATACTGCCGATATTTAAATGCTTCTATCAACTTTTCTCTAAAGTCTGCATGCTTATTGGGATCAAAATGTTTAAAATCTTGAGGTTTATAAATACCATAACTTAAATTTGTATCTACTTGTATTAAATTATTGTCTAATTTTAATTCTTTGTTTTGTAAAATATATAATTCTCCATCAGAGTATCTGGCAAATGCAAATGGCTCCCTATCAATAAGTTTTTTCTTAAATAATTGTAAATGCTCTTTAAAATCTTTCATTAAATTTCCGCTATAAGTTTCCAACCCTTATTTCTTTGCTCTACAAAATAATCGTGCATTGCCTGTTTAAATGGTGCACCTGTTATTGTTGGTTTATTTGTTTCCCACATAGAATTTTCATCACCACCATATTGTGAACCTTTTATAGAACCCCACATTTCAATATCATCTTTTGGGTGTGGTGGTACAAAAGTTGGAATATTTCTATACTTTTGTAAAATATAACTGAAATGCATATCTTCACCACATATATTATATTTTGGGTCTGGTAACTCTCTCCAATAATCGGATAACCATTCTTTTTTAAAGAACCAACTATGGCCTACTAAATCTACCTGTTTAATTTCATTGTGCGGATTTACCCATCCCCACCTTTCATAGTATTCATAATAAGAGCATTGTGGGTGATTTGATGGTAGTGGATTTGGATAAAATAATCCAACCGTTCCCAATAATCCTTCATTTGTTTTCATTGTGTTCATACAATTTTCTAACCACTTTGAACCTGGTATTGTATCATCATCAAATATACAAACATACTCATTTTTTGCCATTAGCGCAAACGCAAACCGAGCCCAAACACCAAAATTATAGGTACAATATGCAGTTGGTATTTTTGTACCTATTTCATAATTTGGTTCTGATGTTTCAGGATTATTATACCAAAGTAGTATTTCATCCGGCTTTAAGGTTTGCTTTTGTAGAGCATCATATTGTTCATCCAAATTAGAGCCTCTACGATATCCATTTAATATAACTGTTATTCCCATATGCTACTCATTTTTTTTATCCAAACACCAATATCATAGTGCTTTCTATAATTTTCTTTTGCTTCATTTATACACAATATACGAAATTCTTCATCATTTACCAAATTTTTTACTAACTTTCTCGCCCGTTCAACATCATGCACATCTACTGATAATTGGGGGTGGCATAATCTTTGGGTATCTACATTAATGTTTCCAATACAAGGGATACCAAAATACGCACAATTTAAGGAAAATGTCCCCGCTGCCACAGTAGGCATTAGGTGTACAGCGTATTTAAAGGAACTTAGCTGCTTCATCCAATCAGTCCAAAATACACGTGATAGATGATTAATTATTTGCTCCTCCCCCTCCCGCATTGCGTGTGAGGTTTGACCCCAAATTGGTAATCTAAATTCCGAAGCCACTATGTAACTTTCAAATCCACTATACCACCTTGCAAAATTACCACCAATAATAACTTTATCTTCAGTTATTGGTGTAATATCCTTAATACTATCCTCTATCATCAGAGTTGGTATTGTATCTACTTTTAAGTTGGGAAATAAACCTTTATAATACTTAACATCTTCAACATTATGTGCAAATATACCGTCGGTTGAAGCCAACATATTATAAAAATTAATTTGGTCATTTAATTCATAATCATTCCACAACCAATGCGGTCCTTCTTGTATATAATAAACCTTTTTGTTAGTTTGTTTTAGTTTTTCTACAATATTAAGTTCTAAAAGGTCTGATACTGGGTTTTTTTCGTTTGATAGTTTACCACCAACCGCATTTAAAAATACCATTCCCTTTGGAAATATTACAAAAACAACATCATAACCCTCAATCGGTGAATGAATATTATAATGGTCTGCATCTAAAGCGTGCATCCATGCAAATTCTGTCCGCATGTTAGGGTGTTCTTTGGGAATTTTACCCGTAAACCCCATTTCGGTTAAGAATGCTATTTTCATTTACCGAAAAATTCTTTTATTTTACCACACACATAATCCACATCCTCAATTGTCATCCCGTGATGCGCGCCTAACAAAAACCCATTCTTCATAATAATATCTGAATTGTGGAATGGTTGTAAGTATTCTCTATAAATTGGATGTCGGGTTACATTCCCCGCGAATGTTACTCGGGTTTGGATATTATTATCTTCTAAAAAATGAAGCAACTCATACCTCTTTTCAGTTTGTAATGGGATTGCCAACCAATTTGGTTTAATACTATCATCCGGCAACAATATTTCCTTTACATCTTTTAGGTTTTCTAAATATCGTTCAATATTATCTCTTCTGATTTTTTCAAACTCCCCAAACCTTTCTAATTGAACAAGCCCAAAAGCGGCATTCATTTCGGATGATTTCATATTATAACCCAAAACACCATATAAAAACTTATAATCATATGGTATTCCATCTACACTATGGTTAAACCTATCAGACATTTCTTCTGAATTATCACCGATCCTACCCCAATCTCTAAATTGTAAACAGGTATTACGATATTTTTCTTCATTGAACATCACCATACCACCAGCACCACCGGCAGTAATAACATGCGATGCGTAAAAACTTGTAGTAGCAATATCAGTTTCGGGTGTGTGAGTAACCGTATCTGCCGAATCTTCAATTAGGATAATATCCTCTCTACCCATAGTAATTAAACCTTCTTTGATTTTTTTCCAATCAGGTTTATTACCAATTAAATTTGGTAGCATTAGGACTTTAACATCATCGGTTATTACACTCAATACCCCATCAACATTGGCTACATAAGTATTCAAATCAACATCTACAAATACCGGCACTAAACCCAACTGAATTATTGGTGCAAGTGTTGTAGAAAATGTACAAGCGGGTGTAACTACTTTAGTTCCTTTTGGAAGGAGTAAACTTGCTAATGCAAGTAAACATGCGGATGAACCCGAGTTTACAAATACACCATATTTCTTTCCGAAATATTTTGCTACTCTTTCTTCAAACTCAATTGATTTGGGTCCAAAACCCGCTAACCAACCTGATCGTAAACAATCAACTACTGCTTGAATTTCTTGTTCCCCATATGATTCAAATTTGTTGGGGGCGTACCATACTTTTTTCATAATGTATTATAATAATCATTTTGTTTTTCTTGTCTTTCAATTGTTTTTGGGTGATACAACGCCCAATCCTCTTCCATAGGAATATAAGCAAATTGTTTGTGCCCGTCAAGTCTTTCGTGTACTTTATTTATCCACTTTATTTCAGAGGTATTTCTATAAATACGAGTTTGAAAATCAGGCCAATTCACCCACCCCCATTCATTTACATTCCATCCCCACTTTTGAATGTGTTGGGGTGTTAAACCTTCTACAGTGTTTACTCTTGGAACAGCGTATAAATCAACTGCTGAATTGTTTTCTAAAAGTAAAGGTAATTGAGATATCAGGTTCTCATGTGGTAATTCATCCGCATCAATCTGAAAGATGTAATCACCACTACAAAGAGAATTTAAATGGTTCTTATGGTCTGCAAAATGATTATCAAAATCCCTACTATACCACTTATACCAGTCCAGTAAGGAGTAGGCTTTGAGTATATCCAATACTTTAGATGTTCCATTTTTAGAATCAAAAAGAACAATAATCTCATCTTCTTCTCGTTTTTTTTCTAAAAGGAATCCAAGCAATTTTTGGATTTCTACTTCTTCATTTTTTACTGTTATTCCGTAACTTATTTTCATTTCTTTTTTGCTCGTTTGTTTTTTGCTCTTTTGTTTTTTGCTCGTTTGTTTTTTGCTCGTTTGTTTTTTGCTCTGCTTCTCTTACATCTTTTGGTTCTACCATATCAACGGGTTTGTATTTGTAATTATAAACTATTACTGTCCTGATGTTTTTCCATATAAAAGTTCTATACCCCTCTTGCAATAGTTTGTTTCTAATTTTTGCGGTATATATCCCCTTTGATGCTTCATTAAACTCTAACTTTGCTAATCCTAATTTTTTAACTCTTGCTGATTCAGATATCACTTCCGGAAAATCTTTTGATAATCGTTCAAATATTTGAGGTCTTAAATAGTTTAAATCTAAACAATGAAAGTAATTTTTGAATTTTGGTTCTAAAACAAGTACCCAATAGTAATTCAATTCACCATTTACTTTTTCATACTGAAGTTTTGCTACCATACCTCGCTCCAAATACATTTTGTTTAGAGGTTGTTCATCACTCAATCTACGTAAGTGTTGGTTTATGAATAACTTTTTAACCGGCATCTACTTTCCTTAATTCAGGTAGTTTTATTTTTGGTAGTTCGTTTACTTCATCGACTTTTTTGAGTTTTGGTAATTCAATCTTTTTAAGAGTTGGTAGTTTTAAACCAACTTGTTGTGGTGCAGAATCAGCTCCCCACTTTTCTAAATATTCAGATAACTTTTCGGTCATTTTATCAAAGGTAAAGTTATCTTTTGCATATTTACGATTCTTTCTGGATAGTTCTAAATACTTATTGTAATTTTCGTAGATATCCTTCATATACCCAGCTGCTTCACTTATATTAATATTGAACCATTTAGAACCGCTAATTAACCAATCGTTCACTGCTGATTGATGTATTTCTTCTAACTCACCATTAACTAACACATTAAAACCATTATCCAAAAAGTCCATATGACCACTCCACTTTGGAGCAATAATTGGTTTACCACTTATCATTGCTTCTAATAGGGGTCTGCCAAATCCTTCACCCTTTGTGAATGATATATGCGCTTTAACCTTTGTATGGTTATATAGGGAGTTCATTTCAATATCTGATAAATCACCACTCAATAAATAAATATTAGGTAATTTTGATTCCCCACTTTCTTTTCGGACTTGGTCTTTTAACGATTCAATTCTTTTTCGTATTTCATGCGTATCTACATACGAAGGAGCCATCAAACTTGTTTTTAGAATAAGAGCCGGTGGGTTCTTCTTACCTTTGAATGATTGTAGAAAGGTATATATCATCGCACATACATTCTTACGGTCATGCCCACATTCGCCAGGCAACCAATGTCCTACGAATAGAAAGCAAAACTCTTCTGAAACATCACTCAATACATCTTTTACCGATTGTTCAACAGGCAGCTTATTATCGTATATCTGCTCATCAAATCCTTCAAAAAGAACCTCAACAGGTTTTGTTAATCCTAACTCACCAACTTTTTGTTGGGTTTTTTCATCCTGCATATCATACTTTACTTCCAACCCAGATTTGGCGTGTTTGGATGATACCAATGTTAAGTTCATTCTATTACAACCTTCAATAAATTGAGGTGAAGCCTGATTTGTTTCAATCCCTGCAGTTATACCAATGTTATAGTTACCCATAGGTTGGAACTCATTTGGTATTGTAATTTGTATCCAAACATCAGGCTTTTGATTTATTTGCCCCAAAACCAATCTACTCACCAAATCATCATCTATTGGTAATACCAATGCGTTTTGAGGTGTAGCACCCCACCTTTGAGGTAAAATCTTAACATCCCAATCCGGTCTTGCTTTTATCAAACTACGGACAAAGTCACGGCTACGAGCCCCGTAACCACTACGGGTTGCTATAGGACAGCTAACTATACATAACTTTTTCATATTTTTACTATTTCAAATTTTTTACGAGGTTTCCAATTTTCAAATACACGCTCCATTGATTCAATAAATGTCTCACCCATTTTTTCGGCTGTCATATTACCAACACCATTTACAAATGCGTGCGCTAACATCCCCGCTTTTGCTCTTTCATCTGCTGGGGTATCATACCATTCCTTAATTGCGTTTCCAAAATCTCTGAAATCACATCTATCATCAAATATATAAGGTGTCAATGGTGAACCTTGCAATGAACGATTTGATGGCCATACCGGCTTCACCCATTCGCCCCAAGTCAATCTACTCAAATAATCAGAACGAACATCGTGTAACGAACCCAATTCTAAATAATCATCTTCGGTTAAAAACTTACCATCCAATTTAAACCCACATTGGTCCTGCAATCCACCTGTAACATTCACCACAATTGGTATTCCTGCTCTCATTCCCTCACAAGTACTTAATCCAAATCCTTCGTTGGAGGTAAGGTTTACAATTACATCACCTGAGTTGTAGTACAGGTTTAATTCTTCGGTTGATATGCCAGGATTTGTAAATATGTATTTACCACCATTTGAACAATTCTTAATAACTTCGGGTATATCCGTTCCATTTTCATCTACCGGTTGTGTATGTAAAAACAAACAAACCTTATCACGCTTCTCTTTTGGTAATTGTTGAACAAAGTGGTCAAAAGCAATAATTAAATCACCAGGTTGCTTTCTACGAATATTTCTATTGTTCCACAACACCACAAATTCCATCTTATCAATTCCATACTTTTTCTTAAACTCCACCAACTTTTCGTTATCCTTTGGCAGTGGTTTAAAATGTTCGGATACCCCATGCGGAACATACTTAAATGTCCAATCAGGCAAATCCATACCATACTTTTTCAAACACCTTTTGTTGATACCATAAGTTTGCTTTGATATCGCCATCAACAAATCACAACTTGCGTAATAAGGTGAGTTCCACAACGGGTCAGGTAAATCATCCCAAATATTGTAATAAAATATTGGAATCATCTGCCTAAGTTCATGCTCCATCTGATACAACCATATCCAATACCTCGGGTCAGTAAAGTGTAGAATAGCATCAGGCTTTTCCAAATTTATTAATTGACGAACAATATCGGCATTTCCGTATCCACTAGTGCAATATATTTTTAGGTAAGCATCCTCAACACCAGTTTCGTTTGCAGCATCAGAAGATACATCTAAAACCTTTCCGTTTTCGGGGTGGTTTAATGCAGCACCTAATTGAACCCAATCGTATTTGTGTAGGGTTTTTAAGACAAACTCTTTTGATTGAGTTGCTATTCCACTAAATAATCTTAAATCATCTGAAAGAAGGAGTATCTTCTTTTTCTTTGGTTTGTTAGGGTCTATTTTCCTAAGCTTTGGTAATTTTAATTCCATAAATCTTCGTAACTAACTTTAATATAAATATTATTTTCTAACCAATAAAAGTTACTTTTGAACCAGTTATTTTCAACATTTTTTTGAAATGAGATAATTCTCCGTGTGATATTTCTCCAAAATATAGTATCTTATCTGCGTTCCTAGCAATCAATTCATATTGATGTAATTTTTGTGTTGCGTGGTAGGGTTTTTCATAATATGATTGGTTCATTCCACTATATAGGTTCATTGGAGTAGATGCCGGATTATATTCAATATATTTAACACCCATTTCTAATGCCCATTTCTTAACCCATTTTTCAATTCCATTTTGATTACCTCTTGAAATCAATATGAGGTTATCACCATATAAATTTTTTAATTTAAAAACCAAATCTTTGATTTCCATTTGGTTTTCATATCGGTCACTACCAATCAATGCTACCCTGGTCATAATCTTGCTCCTGTAAAATCTCTGTGTTACTTTCATCTTTTTTACGATAAATACTCAATAAAAAATCGGTTTTAATTCTATCAGTTTTTGGGCAAAGATCGTATCTATTTTTAAAAGGACAAAACTTACATTGCTTATTATTAAATCCAGCAGTTGCTGGGAAATTATTATCAACCCTATGAGAACCATCTTTATTAAAGGCCTCTTTTACAAAGTCCTCAAACATTTTAAGAGTTTTCTTAATTGTCCTACCACCATTTGTTGGTGAAAACTTTTGTAATCGGGTTACATTATACATCATCGCCTCATTCAACTTTCTTTTTAGGATTAGATATTTTACATCAATCTTTTTGTAATCAATCCCAAATTGTTGTGAGAAAAAGTGTTTATATAAAATAAGTTGTGCTGTTTTTGTTTCATCTGCTTTCTGATAACTATTCCAGCCATTGGTGGATGTTTTGATATCAACAATTAAAATGTTACCCGTTTCAATTTCTTCAAAAACTAAATCTAAGTAACTAATCATTTTTACATTATCCATACCCTTTACAATGGGTTGATATAATTTTGTTTCAATACCAAACAACTTCCACTTCCTGGTTGAGAATAACTCTGCCCTACTTTTCTTTAACTCGTTTAGTATTTCTATTCCATCCAAATAAAATTCATTCATTTGTGATTTTGTAATCCACTCCTTTAAATCGGGCCGGGTTTCCAATAGAGTTTTATACTCCCTTGCCATCGTATCCCTTAATAAAGTTCCTAAATCCATTTCATCGGATTCTAATGGGGATTTTGTAAAAAGTGTTTTTAACCACTCCTGAATAGTTTCGTGCATACTCGTCCCAAAGAGCAGGTGAATAGAAGGTTCATCCTCTTTATGCCCATCCATATAGGTTAATTTCCATTTTTTAGGACAATTAACCCACATTGTGAACTGAGAGTAAGAAACCTTTACATCACCTACAGACTCCGTTGGAGTTGTAAAATCAAGTATACTACTAAAACTATTTTTCATAATCAATCAAAAAAGCTGGAAATGGTTCTTGCCCATGCAATCCTAAAATATTAAATTCATAAAACTCATAGGCCTCTTCATAACTCATACCATCTCTTTCCATAAGAGTTGATAAAATACATTTAATTGAATAAAGTAATTTTGTATCACTTCCCGCCTGCTCAACTTTACCCAAAATACATTCATTAAACCCATCCAACACAATCATCCCCTCATGCAAATCATCCAATATATTATTTTCCATTTTGTAAGTTTTGAATTTTTCTATCTAAATACCACTTTGCTTTTAATAAATCTTCCAATTCTTTGTCTTGATGTTTCTTTCCGGCACGGGATATGTATTTGACTGTATTACCCAAATGAAAATCCAAATCCCATGCTTCTATAACCTTAATCGCTTCATATGGATTATCTACTCCACCATAATGATTGGGGTGGTTTACCATTTCTTTACTTTGCTGCATCTTTATACATTTTATCAATTTGAGAATCTTTAACTCCATACTTTTTTATAATACTTCTAACCTCATCCTCTGATAATATCTCTAAATAATCATCAGCTTCTCTGCTTGAGACCTCAAAGTACTTACAAATATACGAAATAATTTCTTCAGAAACAACATTTCCGCCAGATTTTTTTATGTATTTATCAAAAGTTTTTTTCTTTGGTAAGAAATCATAATATACTTTATACACCTCCCTAGCACCCATTTGACCATTGGTAAATCTTTGAATTTCATTTACTAAATCAATGAATTCTAGATTCATACTCAACCAACGATTGGCAAGATAAACCGAAAACGATTTTTTATCAACATCCGAAAGAGAATCCCATTTCGTTTTGTTTTCCTTTAAACCACTTAAATGGTCAAAAAGAGTTTTAGCCTTTATCGTTCCTTCGGAACTATCACTTTTTTTCTTCGGAGGCATCAAATAAACCTTTTGGTACAAACTTCGGATGTACAGTTCCACACTCATTACAAACAACCACTGGGATAGGAATCATTGATGCTTTTCCGGTCGGTGATTGAATCGCAGGTAATTCTTTGAACATCATCTTTTCTTCAAAAAAGATACCCCCACAATTTGGACAAGTAACCGTCTGAAGCTTTGTTGGGTCTACATTAAACTGAACCGGTTGTTCAGTTTGTTGGGGAGCTCCCCCTTTGAAATCTACTAATTTTGCCATTTTTATCCTTTATTTACATTAAAATATTTACAAACATTGCCATTACATTTATTTCTTTATCCACCACCAACGAATCCTTATACTGTGCTTCGGCTATATTAACAATTGTTGTTCCAACTTTATTTCCGGCATACTCATCCACCCTCTCATATAGAGTTGAATACAACTTTGTATAATCCCTCACCTTTGAATCTGCCAATATTTGGCGAATTTGTGTGAATTTACTTTTTGTATCTGCACCACTTTTTAAGATATCCACAATCTTTTCAGAATAGGTTGATTCAATGCTGGATTGTTTATCAATCACCAACCTACCATTAATAACTTGCCGTTGCGCAGCGTTTATCACCCTACGAATATCAGGGTATCCACTATTAACAATTACCGCAAGGTCTGGCATTTCAAATTGAATACCCTCATTGATTAAGATATCATTCAATCTTTTAGCCACATCCTTTTTAGATGGTGGTATGATTTCAAATGTTTGACATCTACTTTGAATTGGGTCAATAATCTTTTCAGGATAATTGCATGTCAATATAAATCTCGTACCTTTACTGAATGTTTCCATCAGATTACGAAGAGCTGCTTGTGCAACGGGTGTTAAATAATCACAATTGTGTGTAAGTGTTTCAGTATCACCTATAAAAAAGTTATGATTTCCATCTACAGAAATATCATAAACATGTCGTTTTTGCTCTAATTTTTTTATTGATTTTATTTTAATTTGTTTTAATTCCATCTTTTAATTTATTAAGTTGTTTAATTTTATCATATGTATCAAAATCGCTTTCGTTAATATACTCAATGATATTATACTCATTTATCCATTTAAACTTATATCCATTTTCGTTACAATGTGCTATTAGCGCATCTATTTTTTCGGATTGCTTTAAGTAAAATGTTTTTGGTTTTATTTCATACAAAGTTTTAGTATTTGCATCAAAAAAATCACCCATATATACTCTACCATTAAATTGCTTTTTAGTTCTACACTCAGCACTTTCATGTTGTAAGTGTTTATTTGAGTTCCAAAAACAAGCTTCCCAAGAACTTCTAAACCTATGATTATCAATAACAGCATCCCAGTGAGTAAATGTATTTGTAATTGGGGGTGTAAACTGACCACTTGCTATTTTTTCTTTCATTCGTATTGAATGTAATTTAGCATTACGTTCAATATTCGCCATACCTTTCGCTGTTTTATTAAACTCTTTCATTTTTTCAGAGTTTATTTTACCTATTCTTTTAGCAAATTTTTTACCCTCTTTGGTTTTATACCATTTCTTTTTAGATTTACTTATTGCATCACCAATATTAACTCTGCCCGTTTTTAACCAAGGTTTAGATAATTTACAATTAGGACAGCACATCGTATTATCATTACCATATGATGTATATATGTTATTACAATGTTTACATGTACTGTTATATCCGTGCTGTTTACAGTTATTACAAATTAACTGATTTGGATTACCCTTATATGAATTATCACATTTTACACATATCAAATCAACCAAAATTACACCTAAACCAAATCCGTTTTTAATAGCGGCTTCTCTAAGCTTTTGTCGTGTTTCATCACTAATCATTTAATACTCCTATTTTTATATAAATAGTGAGCTTGTGTAAAAACTATTAAATAATCCTATTGTGGTGATAAAATATGTTGATATTTGTGTAAATCTCGTGTTTTAATTACTTTTAAATTACCATCAACATCTTTAACATACCACTTATGGTCATCAGTACAAATTACAATTTCACCATTTTCAAGTTCAATTTCATACACATCCTGCTCACCCTTATCCCAGTGATAAAACGGTCTCCATTGAACCTCATTCTTTTCAACATTCCAAGATTTAACCAAATCATTGCGTTCATCTAAATCCCGTATAGGGATTTTAGTTTGTTCACCATTTCGTAATACAGATACTAATGTATTTTCATCCAAACACTCATCAAGCAGAACCAGTTTCCAACCCCGAAATCCAGCTGATGCAGCAAATCCTCTGATTTTTTCTCTTAAAGTATCAATACCCCTTTCATCGGATGCGTTGATATAAAGATAATCACAATCAATAGCATTTACTATGATTTTCGCAAGTGTGGTTTTACCAGTACCCGCATCCCCATACAATAACAAATGGGGAACATCGTTGTTTTCTATATAAATCTTAACTTTTTCTATGATATGTTCATTACCAACATATCCCTCAAGTCCAAATGGACGATATCGTTCTACCCATAAAGTATTTTCATTGTTACTCATCTTCCTACTTCTTTTAAATATCTTTCTTTTGCTTTTTCCCAGCTCATTCCTATAATATCTACATAAAAAAGTGCTTCGGGTTTAATTCTCCCTTCATCAAACAGGGTGGTGTATCTACGAATTGCTTTGGGTTTCCACCAATTTATAGTATATTCATCACCTTTAACAAACTTATCCTTCATAACCAATTTATCTTCTTCTATCTCCCCCTTCAGAAATTCGTTACCATTTTCATAGAATGGTGCAAGATACACCCCCCGTTTGAATCCGTGATCGTAAGCGTCTGATTTGATACCAAGCTCTTTATAGATTTGATGTATGATTTTTTGCTTTATCCCACTCACAGGCCCGTTTCTTTCGTAACCCATACTCGCACCATTCCTCTCCCGCTCTTCCGTTATCTCCCTCTTATACCAATCTGAATGGTTTTCTTTTAACCATTGATGCCACGGGTCATACACCATATCATCGGGCTTAGTACTAATCTTACCCTTACTTTCTCCCAAAGTTTTAAAATGCGGAATACCATTATATTGTGAGTGAATTCCATACAACGAAGTCGTTCCTAATGCTACCAAAACATCATCATACTTCTTTTTCCAATAATTCCTAACAATGGGTGATGTAGCAAGTGCAGCAATTAATTTACCACCTAAAAAGTTGTATCCAAAAGGTTGGGTAGAAACAATCGTAGTTGCGATACTCGTATTGTTTAACTTCCCTTCTTTAAACTTATTATCCTTACTCCAACCAATGTAAGCATCCCTTACACCCAATGATGTAATATCAGAACCCAATGAAACCTGTCCTAAAACTTTACCGCTAACTCCGTCCTTTATCCATATCTTTACATTCCGACCAGGATTAGCAACAAACTCCATTGTATGGATTAGTTTTCGGATTTCTGTCCAGCGAGTAGATTCTTTTGGATTATCATCAACGATTTCTACATAAGGCTCTAATGATTCAATTTCTTTTATCGTTAGTTCTTTATTGTAAATATCCGTTGGAAACCAAAGTGAATCATAGTGGGTAGCAATGATTGCCTTTTTAGGCATGGTGTTTTTAAGGTCACCATTCCATTCCTGCCACTTTTTATATAAAGTCTGCTCTTCAACCGACATTGAAGATAGATAGTTCAAATTATCAATGAACTTCTTCTTTTCAACATCATAGTTGAATTCAGGCTTTGCTGGTTCAGTATCCCAAAACATATTATTTCACTTCAACTAAAAAGTATTCTGATTTAAAACCTTCACTCTCAAATGTACAATGTGCTAATCCCGCAGTTGCGATTTTTAGATTAGCTGCTTTTGGCGTTCGATTCGCATTTAGGATTTCTTTCAAATACTTTGCAGAAAATGAAATTGGTCCTACCGAATCTTTGGTGCAAGTGCAATCAACTTTAATAGAAATTCTATTTGAGTTAATCTTTGAATACCCCAAAATAATCTCACCCTTATCACCTTTACATTGAAAGGTAAAAGTATCGGATTCGTTTAACGCACTTTTTGATTTGATAAACCTGCTAATAAATTCATCACTTAAAGTGATTTCAGATTCAAAATCAGGCACCTGCTTAATATCCGGCACCGCAGGGATTACTGATAGGTCAGCCATCATATAATTCACCATAGTTGAATTATCAGAGAACTCCAATGCAGCACTTCCAGCAGTTACATTGATATTAGCATCCAACACACCTAATAGGTTTTTGAGCTGGGATGTGGTATATACACCAAATTCACCATCAGCGAATTCAGCATCTTCAGATGTAACAGTTCCCAATAGGGTTTTATCATCTGAAATAAATTTGACACTCATACCAGCTTTATCTGATACGATTTTTACTGATTCAATTTCACCACCCAAATTGTAGCGGCTTATGAATCCCTCTAAAGAAGTTTTTTTCATAGTTTTTTATTTTTTATTTTACACAATATACGAAATTTTTATCAATTATCCAAACATTTATAGAAAATAATTTTACGATTTTCACCAGTCGGCTTTACAAACTTTTTAGATAACTCTTCTGAATTATCCCATTTCATAGATGATGATTTATGTTCAGGTAAGCCTGCTGTAAAACCAATAGATTGCCAATTATCTGCTTTATAAACTGCTCCAGTATTACCTCCGGCTACAAATGTGATAATATGTTTAAGTTCATCTCCATATTTTTGTTTCCAAGCAATGGGGCCCTTTTTTCTCAATTCTTTTAAAACACGTGTTCCTGCATTCTTTATTGATTTTACCATACAAAATCTCCAATTATTACATATTGTATTGAAAACTTCCCTATATTCATTCTTACTCAATTTTAGTTTATTCAATAAATCTTTTGGTGGTGGATATACCGAAGAACCTATACCAATCATACCAACAGGCTGAGATGGAAATGTATCTTCTTCATAAATTAACCAATCTATTCTCCTACCAACAGAAGCATTATTTGGAACATAGGAATGATAGTTTTCAATTATTTTTTTAACAATATCCTTTTGAGACTGTGTTTTAACCTCAACTAAAAGCATCTCTTTAAAATCCAAAAAATTGTGAAGCTTTTTGTAAGTTTTCATTTGGTAAATAAATCCATTCTGCCCAAAATATACAAAGGACAGAGGATAAAAGTAATAAATTTTCTGTTTTTATTAAATTTTTCATAGTTTTTTATTTTTAAAGTTTACACAAAATACAAAATTTTTATTAATTATCCAAAAGTTTTTTCACTAATTTTCCTTTTATGTCTCTTTTTTTACACTTTCCAATAGGTATAGTGTGGTATTAGTGTATTTATTCATTTAAAAGAAATGTTTTCCATTTTTTAATTAGTGGTTTCAAAAATACTTTCTTTATCGGCGATTGAGTTACAACATAATGTTCCCTACCAACAGCATATTTTTTGATAGCAGCTTCGGGATTGGTTCTAGCAAGTTCACCTCTGGTCGAATCCTCTCGCTGCCATAATAGAACAGGAGCTTTTTTTATAGAGTTTCCATGTGTTTCACCAACCTCTATCCAGTTATCTGCAAGATACACCGCTCCATTTCGTTTATTATCTGAACCATCTATTAATGGTTGAACAAATGTTTCCAACATTACCAAATCATCGCCATATTTTTCTTTCCAACGTTTAGCACCTTCAACTCTCAATAGTTTTAGAGCCATCGTTCCAACATTTGATATACCATTACCGGGAATAAGACAAAATCTATAATTATTTGCAACACCATTTGAGTTTTTCAATCTGGTGTCTTTATCCCAACCAATCCACTTATCTCTTGCTCCAATAGCAAGAACACAACTTGATATACCAATAGCACCTATTGGTTGACCATCCAATGTTCTATAAATCAAATAGTTTATTCTTCGTTGTGGGACATCCTTATATTTTACATAAGAATGATAATCGTTTATAATATCTCTAAATATTTTAGTTTGCTTTGAATTCAAACATTCCTGTAAAAATATAGGATACTGATGTGTATTACTATAATCAAAAAATGACATATATATCCTTTTAAGACTGTGTTTTAACCTCAACTAAAATCATCTTTTTAAAATCCAAAAAATTGTGAAGCTTTTTGTAAGTTTTCATTTGGTAAATCCCATTTCATCGCATTATAAAAATCATCTATTTTGTTTTGAAGAGAACCTTCCCAAATAGCGTTTAAGTCAGCGTAATCGTTAATTAAAGTTTCAATTTCCTGCGGGTCATTCCACCCCGTAAAACCAACCGTTTCCAACCCCAAATTGTTTCTTTTCAAATAAACCCACTTAATTTTATCACCATCTTTCATTGGTTCAAATTTAAATGGGCATTTGTAGTATTTCAATAATTGATTGTATGTAATAGCAGATTTAACGTGTGCGGGTGTTCCTTTAGGAAATTTACCTAACGATAATCTACCATTATCATACTTACTCAATTCTTTTACAGCAGAGTTCTTTGCAATATCTTTCTTTGGTTGAGTTTCCATCCCCGCCTTAAAATCCAATATCTTTTTATCAATATCGTTTTTATCTACACCCTTTAAGATATCCGATAAAACCTGCTCCATCACACCCTTAAAGTAAGTTGGAAAATCTGAGCGTTTAACATCCAATCCCTTTGCATCAATCTTATCACAGGGGACGGTGTTATCATTGATAATCCATTGAGCATATCGTTTTTTAGCAACCCAAAACCCAGACTTAGCAATGGTTTCCTGCTTAATATCAAATCGGTGCTTTTCTATGTTGAACAACCTTTTTGACATTACATCATAAGTTTTATTGATATATTCCTGTACCTCCTTTGCAACTGATAGGATAGCCGGGACCATTTCTTCATCCGATTGTTCGTTAATAGTTGGGTTTCGGTGTTTTACTAATGGTAATGCTTCATAAAATACCGAATCAGTTAGGTGTCGGTGTAGACATTGTAGTCCACACCGACATTTTTCTTTTTAATTGTTTTTATTTTCATAAATTGTTATATTTCCTCTATAATCTATCCTTACAAATTTACACTTTAATTGAGATATAATTAAATTCATACGCCAAATATCCTTTGAGTGTAACTCATTTTTTCTAAAATGATGTGGTTCATCATATTCTATTACAATATTATTTTTAATATCAAATCCATCTACAAAAAAGGTGGTGTTTGGAACTTGATACTCGCCACCATTTTCAGCGTGTTGAAAAGTGTATCCATTTTCTTTACCATATTGTTCTATAATCGGTATTGAATTTGGATTATAAAAATGTGGAGCACCATCTCGTTTAACGCGTTCAATAGCGGATTTGCGCATTCTTTCCAATTCTTCCGGTCTTTTTTTTCGTCTATAGTTGCCATTATCAACACCATACCGTGCCTTTCGTTTGGATAGTTCAAAATTCATACTATCAGCCATATCACGCCCATATTTTTCAATCCAAACTTTATAATATGATGAACCATAATTACCATTTAATATACCAATACTACCTCGTTTCTTATTATATTCATTAAAATCATCCTCACTCCAACCAAACTTATCTCTTTTATATTCATAAGAATTACTATAAGCTTGTTTATATTTATATGTCTCCCATCTAATAAGCCCCTCACATTCACCATATTTATTTTGTAAATTTTCAAGAGTTACTCTTTTTAAATAAATTGTTTTAGCATCATGTAATGGTTCATTTGGAAATTTTTTAATATAATCAGCAACACTCATATTATGATGTTTTAAATGAGTTGCGGTTATACTTTTATATTGTTGATTACATATTTTACATTCAATCATATACAGATACCCCCGTGTCTTTATACATAAATAGTGGTAATTAAATTAAAACATCATCATTTTCAGTTAGTTCTGAAACTTTTTTCGTTAAACCATTTGTGAGCTTTACCACAGCATTACCACCCATTTGGATAGTCTTTCCGTTTTCCAATGTTATATCATATATTTCACCAATTAAGTTGGTATAATACTGATTCGCAATCTTTTCGGTTGTTTTAATCACCGTCTGCCCCGTAATCGTAACTGCTTCGGCGTTATCAACATCGTAAAATCTAAAAGATGGAAGTCCTAACACACCATACAATGAATTAAGCATAATCTTTTGAACAAGTTGACGTTGGGAATAAAACTTATACAAATCTTTGTTATTTTCCTTACCATACTTTTTCATCAAATCTTTATACTCAACCCTTTTATCAAACCACACATTTAAGATTTCAGGTATTACCCCCGCCTGCTCATTTGAATATATAACCCCATTTGAAGCAACGGAGTAGTTGTTGGATTTTATTAACCCATTGAACTCATCATATGATAGTGATGGTAATTCATTTCCGCCATCATCAACCAATATATAAGATTCAATTTTATTCTTTATGTATTCCTCACTCGTAAATCCCCTAACCTTACCAACCTTTGTTTCAGGACTGATATTCAAACTCATAATGATAGATGGGTATAGAGATGTTAAATCCAAATCATACAACCATTGGTATAAACCCGGCACAGGCTCTTTGACATAAGCACCTTCAAACTTACCCTCTTCATTATCCCCACCACTCCTTTTGGGTTTATTAGGAGCAACCCTACCACTTCTACGCAAGAATGTAAGTATCGCACCCTCCAGCCATTTGGATGAAAATAAGAAGTCCTCATAGGGTGTGTGGCCGGCATGGCATATCGCCCGTGCCAAATCAATAAATTGTAACTTTTTATCTAAGTCCACAACCAACTTAACATCCTCAATATTATATTGAATAAATCTCTCAAAATCATCTCGCATCAATTGGTCCAAGTTCCCTGTATATTGAACTTTACCCCTACCCAACTCCAACTTTGAAATGGTATCCAATCGGTAATTAGGAAACTCCTGATAGGTGTAGGTTTTGTAAAGAGCAAGGTAATCTAAACAGGATACACCTGCTATCATATACCGTTCTCTACTTTTTAGATAATCCACTTTTCCTATAGGTGATAACGAATTAGCATTCTTATTCCCCAATACCCGTTTTAATCTATTATAAAGGTATGGTATATCAAAGAAATCAATATTCCACCCAGTTACAATTGTCGGGTTTATTTCTTGCCACTTTTGGAGAAACCCCCATAGTAAATCCCTCTCATTGTTGTATATATTTACTTCCGCACCATCAATAGTTTGGTTCATTTTAGTATCACCCAACGCATAAACAAAGTAATCTCCGGTCGCAGAATCGTGTGCTGCGATGGAGGTTATACTATTATCGGCTTTTTCAACATTTGGGAGACCGGTGGTCATCTCCACCTCAATATCAAATGTCAATACAACATTCCCCGTTGAAACATCATCGGATGCCCCATACTCATCAATTAAAAATCGGGTATAATCATTTACATCTGATTCATACAATTCTAAATTAGAATCCTTTTCCCAATAAGTTATTTTCTTTAAGCGCTTACCATGTATAGAAAAATAAGAACCATTTCCATCAGGTGTATAGGCGTATCTACTATACTTTTTAATATAATATCCTTTAACATCATCCCAACAGTGTATTGTGTTTGTTTCTTTATCATGGTATAAGTTCTGATACATCTAATATTCCTCTCCTATTTATATAATTTTGTGTGTAATTCATCTATCATTCTATCTTCATTCAAAGATAACTCCCTCGCTCTTTGGAGCGCTTTCAACTCACAATCACGCCTAAACTCATCATCATCAAACATCCTATCCAGTAAAGTAAATAGTTCTTTTTTGGTTTTAAAAAACAACCCATCGGATTGAATTTCACGATAACAATCTGATTCTTGAAATATCATAGGTGTTGCATTCATCATACAATCGGTTGCTGCTACAGACCATCCATAATTTGTTTGCCTCATTTGAATACCTACTTTACATTCCTGCAATCTTTTGTAGTATTCGTGCTTTGGGACTTTACTGTTATCAATCCAACTATAGGGTGGTTCTCCATTTAATTGTGGTATCCATACAGTAAAATCTTGTCTATGCTTTTGGTAATCCTCCATTAATTCAATAAACTTTGGATAACCTTTATATGCAGCAGCCCTATGATTAAATACAATTGTATTCTGAGTACCATCTATTGGTGTTTCTATAATTTTAGATTTATCAACCCCCAAGTTCCAAACCCTAAGTATTTTATCTAATTGTATGTTAGTACAATCGTTGAATGTCTCATGCGCTTCAGTTAGAATACGATTTTTTTGGTCTTGGGTATTAAGATAGCAAGTTTCCATTTGCAGTATTCCTAACATTTCATTTGGAAACCATAAGGTTTTTGGTTTGCCAGGCCTATTATCGGGCCCATTGCAAGATTTCATCTCAACCCAATGTAAATAACCAATGATTTTAGTATCCATTGATTTACGATACCTACCCACCTGCGACCAATCGGGTAGATGTGAATAAATAATATCATAATCAATATCCCGTAACTTACTTAATAAGGTTTCCGGTGGAAATGAACGCTGATTCATCATATCACCAGGTATATCAATTTGATGTTGTTTTATGTGAGGTAAGTTTAACTTTTTACTGACATTGTTAATCGGCATAAGTATATGCCAAAAGTATTCACCTCTACTTTGTAGTGCCGTTATATGGTTATATATTACATCTACAAACGAGTCCTTATCAATGTTGGAAGAGTTGGTAATATTTGGTATCACCAACACCTTCCGCGCATTGCTATAATCTACCGCGTCCCAAAAGTTCATTACCTACCCTCTTTTTCAAAATACTCAATAATATCTTCCAACACCAATTTAACCTTATTCAGTTCTCTATCGGTTGTGTATTTCTTTTTAACTTTAGGTGATAATTGTTGTTGTAAAATATACCTATAATATTCCGATTCAGTTTCAAATGATTTGGTTTTTGCACCATCCGAAGAGTTTGTTTCAGTTGCTCTTATAGCCCCATATGTTTGAGTTGAATTTTGAATATGTTCCCAAGAAACATTATTTCTAACATTACCATCATATCCACAATAAACAACCTTTCCGCTGGTAGTATCTTCCAACCAACCAAATTTGGTAAGCTTTGTGATTTCTTTTAGTAACTGAATGTGTAAATCAGCTCGTTCCTCATTAGTTCCTTGATAATCTTCAAAATCCTCATATACTTTTTTATAAGTATTCAACTTTGAATTAGTGAAGTATTCAGCTCTACCGCTATGCGAATTACCATATCCATCCGAATCGGTATCTTGTAACAACTTTAAGAACTCAGAATCTTTAATTGTATATGTATTATTCAACTCATCAACAACAAATACATCATTACCAAAGAAAGTATTTAAAAACAAATCCAATGCTTTTTCAACATTATCATCCGAATTTTTAATCGTTTTACCATCTCCAGCAAATAATAAAGCCAATACAACATATGTATTATATCCAAACTTATCAGAACATAATCCATCTATTTTAGATGGGGCAAGTATTTTTAGTTCATCACTTTGAGTTGATAAAGCTTTACTCTTTAATTTCTTTAAAACCTTTTTAAGTTGGTTAAGCTTTTTCTTATATTCTTTCCAATTTTCCAATGCCGAATCAGTAAAACATACATTAATTAATTCATATTTAAATTGAGGTAACTCTTTCAATCCATTGGCGTATTTAGAAAGCCCATCAAGACTCTTACCTTCCATTAAATCAGCAAGATTTTTGTAATTCTCTAATCTATCATCGTTTGATTCTTTAAAATCATTCTTTGAAAAACTATCTAAAGCCATAACTGGTACTAATGCGTACTCAGGTGCTTTATCAATTAAATACTTAAAGTAATTTAAAGTTTCGGTATAACTACTATTTACCAAAGATAGTTTAGCCTCATTTACAAAAGAGATGTCGAATCGTTGTTTTACCTTTTGAAATAAATAATTAATGTTTACCCAATTATTATTTCTATTATTTAGAGATTCTAACTCCTTTGAAATAATAGCATGTGGTCCAATTACGATGTGAACCATTTGATGTTTTTCAATGATATTTTCAGTACCTTCGTTACCAATACAATCAATAATATTATATGTAGATGAAGCGGCGTCATCTTCAATATCATCTAATAAAGTATCCAATTGCGTTGGATAATAATTGCCAAATTCTTCTTTAATTTGCTCTATAACTTCAATTAAGTCTGATTTTTTTAGAACATCCAAGCCAATTTTTGATTTTAATTTGCTATATTCTTTTGTTGTTATATTTGAAAACTTGGAATTTAGTTTGGATATTAAATTTATAATAGAAAATTCAGTTAGATTACTTCTATCGTAAGCTTCAATAGCAGTATTTGGATTTTCCAATCGTACACCAAATGGAAAAATATTAGCGTGAGCCGCATTAAACGCTCTCAAAATGGCGTATCTAAAATTATCTTTTATCTTATCCGTACTCACATTTCGGATTCGTTGTTCATCATATTTTTTGAAAAAACTCTTTGATAAAATATACTCAACACCCATATCAAGAAAGGTATCCGATTGATAATGGTTTAGAATGGTTTCAAATTCAATCATACCATCCACTTCAATTGGCATCTGAATATCATTATTGATACTAAATTGGTGAATCTTTTTAATATCATCAAAAAATGATTTTACTTCACTTTCTCCTATTGGTGGAATTTGAAAATTACTCTTCTTACCTAAGTATTTAATTACACTTAAAGAGGCTATTAATTCCGAAAACCCCTCATAATTACATATGTGTATCCAAGGTTTTCGTTTTATTTTGTTTTCTACAACTTTTTTCATAACTTTATTATTTTATAAATTCAATTTTTATTCATACAAATATACAAAAGAAATCCGATATTTCCAAATTATACCATAGGAAATCCGGCGCGAGAATTGGTGGTTGAAGGTAATGGGTTAGAATTTTTAGCTACCAACCCAGCAACCAATGCATCATGCGATGCCCCTTTAGGTTGCTTAACGATTACACCATTATAATTGTTGTATTGTGGTGCGGATGAACTCCAACCCTTTGAGTGATTACTGAAAGCCCTCCGACCGTAATTAACAGCAACCATTGGTGATACCTGCCCAATACTATCCCATCCACTTTCCCATTTTTTGAGTTGGGTTTTTTCCTTAAAGGTAATACTATCTTCGGTAAATCCGGCTACCATTTTAATAGGTGCTTTACGGAAAATGTTTTTACGCTCCTCACGATTTACCTCAATAAACAATAATGAGCGGACTTTTACCCTACAAACCTTTAGGTTCATAGTGTAATCCTTACCATTGACTGGGATGGTCACTGCGACAACTTTACCTTCCAAACTTTGTAGTTCCATAATATAAGGGGTTTTTTTAACTTACATAGTAAAGATACGAAAGAAACCCCATATTTCCAAGCCTTTTATATTAAATTTAGGTTAAATTTATCCACATTTTTACCCAAAAGTGTCCAATTTATTGGACGGTCACCAAAAGTGTGTCTCTATACTCTCTTCTGGTAGATATGTTAGATGATGTTCAATGGGGTAATCATATGCAGCAACCTCCGTTGGATACGGAAATTCTTCGTGCTTCATTCGTTTTAGCATATCTCGCCGTTCCCTCTTGTTTTGAGCAAGTATTTGTATATATCGGTGTTTTTCGGGCTCACGCCTTCTCCAAAATTCCTTATACCCGCTTTTACCAATTTCTCGTTTTAAGTGGTCTAAATTATTACTACCCCACTTACTGAATACTGTTCTACTATGTATCCACTTATATGGGTTTTCTGTCAAAGATATCCCGTAGTTCGGCATCAAAGCAAGGTCGCTAGAAATTCCCTCGTATCGCCAATTAGTTGCCTTATAAATACCACCCAAATGCCCCATACCGTTATCAGCATAAGATATTAATAGTTTGATTTCCTTATCATTTTCTCTGAACCATTTGAATGTTTGCCCAATAGCATAACTTTCAATGTTTGAACCATACCCGTCATGCACAAATAATCGGGTCAACTCTAATGCATTATCTTTGGATAACCCCTCACAAATTGAGGTTGCTGCTTTCGCACCGACCGGAAATCCGTAGATTGCGCATCCTATCAACTTTTCTGAATTACCGAATACATCGTTTTCATCACCCCTATAAAATATCCCGAAAGCATATCGGCACATTGTCCATGCGTGAGTGTAGTGATAGGTTACAATAATATCCTTTGCTATTGATTTAGCAATTGGATGTACCCTAACACGGGTTACATCACAGTATTCCTTACCTTCAATTTTCATTTGATATAATTGGATGTTTTAATTGTTTGATTATCTTCTTTTTTTCTGTTTTTGAACAAGTAAAATATAAATATCTATGCTTTCTTTCTATTGGTTTATATTCTATTTCAGGATATATTTTTAATACATCTCCCAATCCACATACACCTATTTTATTGTTCATAGCACGAGGTGATAACCATTGTTCATTGTTAGTAAACCGATATTGATACATTGTTCCGCTGTGCGATACTTCATTTCCTTGATATAACCAATTAGTTGCTCTATATACCAACCCTATATGGTTTTCGGTTGGGTCTGCATATGATATTAACACTTTAATGTTTGGATGGTTTTTCTTTATATATTTAATACTTTGTGATATTGAATATGATTCTATATTAGAACCCAATCCATCCTCAACCCATAATCGTTTAAGTTCCCAAACCGCATCAAAATCTAATATGGGCGATATTGATTTTACACCATGCCGCGCAACAGGAGAACCATAAATAATACACCCAACCAATCTATCAGATACAATATCAAAAAATGAATGTAAATCAGTTCCCTTTTCATATATGCCCAAAATTAAAGAAGCCCCTGTCCACCTACCAGCGTAATGTTTATTTACAATAATATCATAAACAATTTCTTTATTTGTGGGTTTTAGGTAATATTTAGAAATATCACAGTATTCCTTACCTTCAATTTTCATTTGATATAGGTTCTAATTTGTGTATCTCTTCCGCAATAATTTCACTTACCTTTGGATAAGGTTGTAGGGGATGTTTTATACTATTCAATATTTTCTTTCTATTCTTTTTATCCAATATGTAAAAGTATCTATGTTTTTTTGGTTCTCGCCGAATCCAAAATGGTTTTGTAATTACTTTTTGTATTTGCTTTGGGTCATTCGTTCCATACCTAACAAACGATGTTCTACTATGAAACCAATCACCATCCTCATCCCACTTAAAACTCCAACTATCAGTCCATCGTAGGTTATTACCCTGATACAACCAATTGGTAGATTGATACACCGTTCCTAAATGCCCTTCTTTCGGGTCTGAATATGATATAAGTGCTCTAATATGTGGTGCGTTTTTCTTTAACCAATCAAATGTCTGAGAAACAAACCAACTTTCAATATTACACCCATACCCATCTTCAATCCATAAGCGGGTCAACTCCAGCACCTCCGTCCGTTCTAAAAGTTCGGATATGGAGGTGCCGGAATTTCTACCCACTGGGTCACCATAACAGGCAACCCCCACCAACTTTTCATTAACCCCACCGAAAAATTGATGTTCCCCCTCATCTAAATAAAATAACCCAATCGAATAACTAACTTTTGTCCATAGGTGGCTGTAGTGATTTTTTATAATCATCTCCTTTGCCACCGATTTACTAATTAACCTTACACAGAATTTAGATACATCTGAATAGTTTTTACCCTCTACTTTCATATGGCCATGTTAGTATATGTTTCCAAGTATAACCTTTAACGATTTTACGAATGTTAGCAGGTGAAACGCCATTGTTTCTTGCAAGGACTTTAATGTTCCTATGCCCAACACTCCACAACTCACGAATTGATTTTACCTGTCCCTCCGTAAGTTTGTGTTTTGGATGTGATTCACCGCACAACATATTAAATCTCCTCATTAAAAATAATTTCGGATTGTAACCTTTCTGATTCCCAAAATCTATGGACTATCTTTCCAATATCAGGTTTTCTATAATTTGGGCCCTTTAAGATTTTACCATCTTCTCTGTAAATAGGATTACCATTTTCATCTAACTTTGACATATTTGAACTATGAACCTCATCAAATACATCTTCTATAATATCACCCATCCCATGCTGAAGAATTGTTCCTAATAAGATATACAATTGGTCTGCGAGAGCATCTGCAATACCAGCCGGGTCATCGTTTTGGTTTGCTTCCCTATACTCATTTAATTCTTCCACCCCCAACTTATACCTCAAATCACAAATTTCATCTGATTGAGCTGTTGGACTTTTGTAATACTTTTGATGATATACCTCGTGAAATTGCTTCACCTGTTCTAATTGCTTTTTCATAACTATACAAATATACAAAATAATTTTTAAAGTGCCAAATATTCTCCTAAAGATTTTATTCCGATAATCCTTTTGAACTCCGAACCATCTTTCATTAAAATTACAGTTGGAACGCTTCTAATTCCATAGGAGTTTGCTAATTCGGATTCCGAATCTACATCAATCTTTTTTACAGGTATAGTTTTAGATACCTCTTCCATAATAGGAGCTAATTGTTTACACGGTGCGCACCACTTTGCGCTAAAATACCAATATTCTACCATTTTTAATCCTTTTTAATTTATTAACCATCACAACTTATACAATCGGGGTCAGTTGCTTTTGCTGCAATATCACCCCTTAATACCGATTCGGTTCTCATATAATATAAGGTTTTAATCCCTTCTTTCCAAGCTTCCAAATGAACTTGATTTATCCATTTTGGAGGCGCTTGAGATGGAAACGCAAGATTTAGAGATACGGCTTGGTCAATATATTGTTGCCTAATCCCAGCTTGCTTTATTAATTCTAATTGATTGATTTCTTTGAATGTTTTATATACATCTTTTACCCAATCAATTTCTTTATTTTGGATTGCTGTTTCGGGAATCTCCTGAATGTTCATTAGTTTATTTCCCAAAAATCCCCACTTTTCCAATTCATCAATCCCTTGAACCGAACCACCATCTTCTAAAATCTTATCCCAAGTTTCCTTATTGTTAATTCCAATCTTACGAAGAACCTTTTCTAACTCCGGGTTTTTACGAATGAATGTTCCCTTCGCCGTTTGCTCCGTAAACACATTCGCTGCCCAAGGTTCAATACCTGGTGAGATATTACCACTCAACTTTGAGTTGGATACCGTTGGTGCAATTGCCCTCAAATGAGTGTTTCGCATTTCAGTTCCAACACACCATAAGGGTTCACCATATTCTTTTGCTAAATCCCTACTTGCTCTTTCACTTTCAATCTTTATTTGTGAGAATATCTTCCTCGTTTCAAATTGAGCAGGTAATCCTTCAAATGAAATACCCCTTTGTTGTAAGTAAGTATGCCACCCAAGAACACCCAAGCCCAATGCTCTCCCTTTTTCAGCAGAACGAACTGAGTTTTCAAATCCCCTCATATTCTTTGCTTTCTGAATGAACTCTTCTAATACTCCATCCAAAAACCAGATAGCAGTATAAATCAAATCAGTATCTTTCCACTCATCGTACTTTGCAAGATTGAGTGATGATAAACAACATACAAACGAATGTGATTCATCGGTGTGTAAAGCGATTTCAGAACAAATATTGGTCATAAACACTTTTAACCCATTCTTTCTATACGCTTCTGGGTTTTGTTTGTTTACATTTCCCTTATACATAATATAAGGTTCACCCGTTGCTTTTCTCTTCTGCAATAACTTACTCCACTTTCTTCTTGCTTCTTCATCACCATCTTCTAATTTACGCATGAACTTATCACCAACAATTGCGCATTGGTGAAGATTAAGCGACTGGCGATTAACATCCCCCTTTGGTTCTCTAATTTCCAACCAATCTTCAAAATCTTTATGCTCAATATTCAAATTAACGGATGCTGCCCCCCTACGAACCGCTCCCTGATTTGTTGCAAGGATTGTAGAATCAAATATCTTACAAAATGGAACAATACCATCCGATGTCCCATTTCCGGTGATTTTACTCCCCGCAGGTCTTATCATATTGATACCAATACCAACACCACCACCATGCTTCGCAAGTAACATCATCTCCAAATTCTTCTGCCCAATTTCTTGGATAGAATCACCCACATCAATACCAAAGCAGGAAATAGGTAATCCCCTATCCGTTCCTGTGTTTGATAAGACGGGTGTAGCAAGGTTTAACCAACCACGCCATATATAATCAAAAAACTTGGAAGCAAGTTGTGGTTTATCCAATCTTCGTGCTACCGCAGTACATACCCGCCAATACGCATCTTTGGGTTTCTCTCCTGCTAAAACATACCCCTTTGATATTGTTTTTAGGTAAACTTCAGTATGACCCCATGAAGGGTAATCAACTTCTTTTTCCCAACCTAATTCTTCTGCTATTCTATCTGCCGTATTCATCGTATCCTTAAATTAAAATATATCTCCCCAATCTTCCCCCTCACCTGCTTTGCTGTAATCAGTAGGTCTTATAGCAAAGAAATCAGTATGGGTTACACCCCCCGTAAGGTGATAAAACCATTCTAAATTACTTGCACTAACTTTATCGTATTCAAAGATACCTTCATAACCCAATTCTGCCAATTTTTCATTACCCCTCTGCTTTATAAACTCTTTTAAATTTTCTGCTTTTAGATTTTCTAAATTTCCCATCTCAAACATCTTATCAATAAATTTGAGCTCCATCTCCACCATCAACCTTGCCGCAATTTCTATATCGTTTTTTACCTCACCCAATAAGTTAGGATATTCTTCGCACATATGTCTGAATAATTTACATCCCATTTTTGAGTGTAATGATTCATCCCTTACCGACCATTTCATTTGCTGCCCAATCCCTTTAAGTAAATTTCTCATTTGAAACGAATAAAGAACTGCGAATGATGAATATAAAGATACTCCCTCTGCAAACGCAGAAAAGATTGCCAAACTACGGCCTACCTCTGCCCTCGCTTTTGGATTTGTTCGTAGCTCTTCAGGTGTCCAATCTGCTGATACTTGTGTTAGGAATTCAAATTTTTCTTTGATTTCCGGCTCATACATAAATGCAGCAAAATCTTCTAAACCCAATGTTTCGTTAAGATATGAATAGGCGGTTGCGTGGATTGTTTCTTGTGAACCAAACGCCATAGCCATCTGCCGTATCTCATGTTTTGGAAACCATTTTGTAACCATCCCCGTCCAATAATCAGAAACAGCGCATTCGGTTTGAGCAAATCCCAATAGGATGTTACCTACCAAGTTTTTTTCATGCTTCTTTAAGTTTTCTTTCCAATCTTTGACATCCCCCTGCATTGGTATTTCGGTATGTAACCAAAAAGCCTGCATTTGTGGAAGCCACCCATCATTGTAATATTCGGGGTATTCAAATGGTTTAAACGGTATTCTCTCTTCAAATAATCCCATAATAATCTCCTAAAAATTTTGTGTGTAAATATAAATACATTTTAAAACCCAATATCACCTTTCATATCTTTGTATTTTTGTAATAAATTTTTTCTTACCAAAGTTCCCCCATCTTTCATCTCTTTTTGAGTGTTTTGACCATCTACTGAATTATCATTGTATATCAAAATTTGCCCATTTGAGAAATTAGCTTTTGAAGGGAATGTCATTCCATCGGGCCCAAATCGGTTTTTAATAACATGCCATCTCCCCGTCCCCGCTAACTTATCATCAATTTTTCTACTCAATGAAACTACAAAATCAGCAGTCATCAATTTTGAAAAAGAACCTGCAATTGATGTTCCGGTAATTACATCTTGCTCCGCCCCTCCACGATTAATCTGCGACGCGGTATATAATGGAACACTATACTCCCCAGCCATACCCCTTAAATCTACTATCAACTCTTCTAAAACCTCATATCTTTTTTCTTTAGCAGAACCCTTTAACAAATCAGCATAATCAACCACAATTACATCGGGTTTCTTACCCTGCAATATCATCCTATCTATGTGGGCTTTTAAGGTATTCAAACCAGCAGTACCTGAATTAAACCCTTTAATAATCAAATCACCTCGCAAAGAACCTACTACCCTCTCAACCTCTTCCATATTGTATTTTAGGTTTGGTATAGGTATCCCCGTAAAAACGGAATCAAACCTTTGACCTATCATTGCTTCTGAAAGTTCTAATGTATAATACACCACAACCTTACCATTCTTAACAGCGTTTGATGCAACATTAACCAATGACCAGGATTTACCAATGCCAGGCGGTGCTGCAAATATTATTAACTCCCCTGTTCCAAATCCACCCTGTACAATTTCATCTATAACATCCCACCCCGTAGGTATTGGATTTCTTACTAAATCATCATACCTTTGATTTACCATTGTTTTATACTCATGCCCAACATCCGTTGGTTGACCTGCTTTCATAGCAGTATCAATGGTTGATTTTATCTTATCATACTTACCCTGCTCTAAAAGTGGGATTGAATCTAAGATAGCCTGTTTAAGTGATTGATTGGTGCAAAAGTTTAAGGTTTCTTCTTTTACATAATCCAAATCATCCGATTCTAAATCCCGCCAAACCTGCTTTAAGGTATCTATCACCGATGTTTTCAAGATATCCCTCTCAATGGGGCTTATCTTCGTTTTAAGGACATCTAATGTTGGTTTGGATTCGTATGTATCTATGTACTCTAAAATCGTTTTACACAACCATTCTGATGCTTCTGAGTCAAAATATTGTGGCTTTAATATATCATATATCTGCCTACTAAAAAGCATATCCGATAAAAGAGCGGATAAGATTTTAGTTTGAAACCCCGTTCCAAATTTACTTCCAAATTTTTCCATATGATACTAATATACAACCTTAATTGGTTTTTTCAAAATTATTTTTTAAAAGATTATCCAATCTCATAAAACTATTTCGTAACCACGAATCTACATTCGCAAAAGCAGTATATAATTTATCATACATAAACATTTTTTTAAACTCCAATAAATTTAACTTTGGATGATGATTATCTAAAATATCTCTCGTATTTGAAATAACTGATGTTGATATTTCAGGTAATTTTAACTGCATCAAATCATAGTTTAATTCTATAGTTTTTACTGATTCTAATAATTTTTTTGATAGTTTATCATCGCAATTTTCTTTAATTCCGGTAATAAACCCATCGTAATCTAACTCCACATCGTTTAAGAAATCCATTTTACCTAAAATAGTTTTCTTACCAATCCCATTCACACCTTTAATGTTATCGGATGAATCGCCCATAATTACTCTATACCAAATAAGGTTTTGAGGTATTACACCCCACTCTTCTTTGATAAGGGATTCATCATACATTATTTTTTTTACAGGCGAATAAACTTTAATCCTATGATTCACCAATTGTAAAAAATCTTTATCGGATGATAATAATATCACCTCATTTTTAAAATAGTGGTTAGCCATCCAAGCCATCAAATCATCTGCTTCTACATAATCTACTTGTAAAAGAGTTACAGGTAAATTCTGAAGATACTCATACAAACGAATAAATTGCTTACGCATAGATAATTGTTGGTCCTCTATATCTTCATATCCCTGCAACCTATTCAATCGGGTCAGACCTGTTCTACCACCTTTGTAATCGGAATATACTTTTTTTCTCCGATGCGAACCACCCTTACCATCAAATACAATGATGACACGGGATGGATTCAAATTTCTAATAGTGGCTGCGGTGGATAACAGGAAACCCGTTATACCACCACAGTGCTCACCATCATCGTTGAGTGCAGGGACTGCTCCGAATACTCGGATATACATATTCAATCCATCAATGATAAGAACCCTATCATTTAAGGTTTGATTCGTAACTTGTTGGTTTTCTTGCCCCAACTTACTCAACATATCTTTGTAATTCTTAATCATCAAAATCAGATAGTTCTATATTATCAACATTTGCTTCATCGGATGCTTCTTTGTACGAAAGAATGTAAGAATTACAAATTTCGTTGTAGATTTTTTCCCTTACATCAGGACGAGTCTGAAGAATATCGGGAAAATTCTTTGCTTGAAACTTTATTTCTTCACCAGTTTCTTTATCTACCCAAGTATACCATGCACCACTTTGATTGGCTAACTTATAGGTTTTCATCATTTCTAACCAAGAACCTAAATTATCAATACCACTATCAAAGTAAATATCATAATCAACTGAGCGGAGTGGTGGGCCCATTCGGTTTTTAATAACCTGTGCTCGGGTTTTAATACCAATCACCTGTTCTACACCACCAACCTTTGCTTTCAACTGACCCATTTGTTTCAAACGAATTCTACAACTTGAATGGAATGCGATTGCTTTACCACCGGAGGTTGTCCACGGGTCGCCAAAACTTACCCCCATCCTCGTCCTTAACTGATTTGTAAAAATAAGAGTGATTCTTTCTCTACCAATTAAGTTGGTGATTTTACGCATTGCTTTTGAAATGATAATTGCTTTTTGAGTTGCATACCCCGCCTGGTCATAATCAGCTGAAATCTCAACCTTTGTTGATGCACCTGCTACGGAATCCACTACAATTGTAACCAATTTCTTTTTATCGGATTTTCTTACCGAATCAATAATTGAATCAATTGCTTCAAAAATATCTTCCACCGTCTCCAATGGAACATACAACATCTTTTTCAAATCAACACCAATCGCTGCCAAAAACTCCTGATTAAGTGCGTTTTCAGTATCAATATACACACCTAATCCACCTCTCTTTTGCGTATCCGCAATTGAGTGAGCCGCTACTAATGATTTACCACTACCTTCCAACCCCGTAATTTCACAAATTCTTCCAACAGGCAAACCACCATTTGTTCGGTTTGAAATAGCCAAATCTAACATTTCAGAGCCAGTAGACACCCACTCGTCTAAGTCGGTGGGTGTCTGCTCTGAACCATCTAAATAATAGGCTACTTTGTGCTGGGATTTGAACTTCTTGTTAAGATTATCAGCAAGGATGGTAGATAGTTCATCACGAACTATATCCACTTTAGGTTTACTCATACCGATTAATCGTTAAAAAGGTCGTCAAATGCTTCTTTTACTGAACTTGCCTTTTGTGTTGTTGGTGTGGATTCTACAACTGCAGGTTGTTCTGCTTTTGCTTCTTCTTTTACCTCACCCGTTTCCAACCAAACTTCCAACATATTCTTCAATTCATCATAAGTATATCTTTTGAAAATGGTTGATAAATCGGCCTGATTTTTGACCAATTGAACAATGTTCTTATCTTCGGTCATAGGTGTGGTATTTGGCTTTACCCTAATGAATGTTTCAGGATAAGATTTACCAACCTCTGCGGCTGATTTGAACTCTACAGTAATATCCCTACCACTCATCGGGTCGGTTAAATCACCATAGTCTGGGTCTGCGAAGAACGCAAGGATTTCTTGGTAAACCTGCTTACCAAAGCCCCAAAATTTAACACCCTCTGATTCTTCGCCTCGTACCAAAATAGGAACATAAGTTCTCATCTTTGGTGTCAATTTTTTAGAGAGATTGTAATCTTCCCTATCCTTCGTTGCTTTCAATTGTTCTGAAAATTCAACAATAGGGTCTTTCTCACCAAAAGAGACGGGTGATAGAATGGTCTTACCACCAAAATCAAAGTGGAAATACAATTCAATAAAAGGGTTTTCTTTGTTGTGCACATAAGGCACTAATCGGATTTGCTGCTTACCTGGATTTGGTTTCCATAAGGTATCAGTCTTTTGTACTTTTGTTTGAAGTGAATTCAAACGGTTTCGGATTGCATTTAAGTCAATTGCCATAATTACTCCATTTTTTAATAGGTTAAACAAAAATTATAGTCACTAATATACAACATTTAGTTGACAATTCCAAATGTTTTTTCAAAAAAATTATTTTTTATTTTTTTTAATCTAAACTTTCTACTCTATAAATAGTGGTTCGCATAAATTTAAAACTATCATCATGGGTTAATAATACGCCATTTTTATAATCTTCCCAATTCAACATATAGTTCTTATCTAAAATACCACCATTCAAAGATTGAATAAGCCTGTTAAGGGCGTTTATTGTATATAAGGTGTTTGTTTCTCGCTTTCTATGAACCATAATTGTATTTGGTAAAAATTTTGATAATGGGGATGGGATGATATTGTAACTAATAACCAACTCTTCTGAATTCTCTAAAGTCAATACGAATATCTTTTTGCTGAAAAGAGTAAATCCAGTTTTTATAGTACCTAAATCAGAATCGCATTTAGGTTCGGTTGTAAATGTTATTAGTAATTGTGTTTTCACTCATAGCTCCGTAAGTTATTTTTTTCGTTTAGTTCTTCGTTTAGCATCTACTTTAGATTTAATACATTCTCTCATATCATCACCATATCCACTAGCCACCTTTTGATTACCGCTCCCCGCAGTTCGCCAAGTATCATTAAAAATAGAATGTGTTCCATTTTCATCCTTAACGACTATAGCACCGGATTCTGAATCTATTGTACACTTTTCTCTCAAATGTTTTTTTAAAGCGTCTCTACCTTCTTTAGTTGAATAATCACCTTTGAATCCAGTTTGTTCTGCTAAACATTCTCGCATATGTTGTGGTTGAGCACCTCTAATCCCCATTTGAACAATCATTCTACCATCACCGCCATCTATATAAGAATCTACGTGCATAGCATCGAATACGCCACCTAGATATGCTTGAGTATTTGGTCCATTTATACCATTCTTTGGATAACCTTCTTTTTCATCTGCAGATTTAATTTCATTAACAACTTCAGCATGTGCCTCATTTACAACATTCTTTTCATAGTTTTTTACTTCAATACAACTATTAACCGATTCATCATTAGAATTAATGTTTTGATATTTTTGCTTAAACTTGCCATTTTGAGTAAGTTCTGCAACTTTAACATAAATCTTACCATATGGGTCATATTTAGGAGTTTTTCCATTAGCAATCAAATCACGAGAGTGATTCTGCATCTCAACTAATAACTCTTTAGTTGATAGTTTATTCACATCAAAACCTTTACCTTCAAGATATTTTTTGAATGATTTCTCATTTCTTAATTTATTCATGTATTTTTTCATTTCAGGAGTATCACATACTTCAACAATCGAATCACTAATTTTAATATTATTAGCACTTTCAATAGTTGATTTTTTAACATTTGATACTTTTTTAATACCGTTATCAAGTGCAACTGCAACGGTTTTAGCCACCTTTTTACCGAATTTTTCTAGCATAGCCCCAAACCTTTTCGCGGGTGTGGTATTACCTTGTGTATCATCTAATTCACTACTTTTTTTATTGGATACTGATACAGTAGTTATATTACCATCTTTGTCCTCACCAATTACAAATGTATCGTGATATTCTTTATTTTTGTTAAAATGATAAAGTTCCTGTTCATAGTGTTTTATAAGTTTTTTATCACCAGCTTTTTTAGCTTCATTTAATTTATTTTCTAATAAAGATATTGTCCTTTCGTTAGTGTCAGTTGTAGATTGTACAGTAGTATGTGGTTTTGATGTATCTAATTTGGTATCTTCCTCTAAAATTTTTCTTGTGGCTAAAGCACCATCATATGCTGCGCGAGACCATTCTCTACACGCCTCTTCATCCCCCCCAAATCCGTTTGGTGGTTCTTGATGATAAACCGAACCTTCAATACCTTTCATTCTTTCCAACTCTTTATCTGCAAATATTTCACGAGTTGCAACATATTCATAGGCTTCATCGGAATTGGAGTCTAATCCTAACGCTTCTAAATCACCCTTTTGCTTTTTATTCCATGGTTTTTTCTTGTTTTTAAACTCTTCTTTTTTAGCATCAATAGTTTGTCTATTTTCTTTTTTGAATTTTTCTTCATTATGGGTATTCATCGTATTACAATAACGAGCTTCGCCATACGATGCTACCGCAGTACCTGCCCCATGTACCCCCATATCCCTATCTTTTTCAAGTTTTTCCTGCTCATTTTTCATTTCAGATTGATATTTTGAATTTGGAGAACCTGAATTTGATTTTGAATCCTCACCACTATCCGATTTTTCTTTTTCTACTTTTGCTATATCATCTTTGGTTGCTGGTTCTTGTGTTGTTTTATTAAATTTTTTAACCTGATATACTGAACCTGATTTTTTATTTTTTACCCAAATATCTTCTTCTAAGCTATCAGATTTTTCCCGCTTCTTTTTCAAGTATGCTTCTTTTTCAGCACCTGTCATCATACCAAACTTAATAGCATCCAAATCTTTTTCTAATGGATTTTCCTTTTCAGGCTTTTCTTCCTTTTCAGGCTTTTCTTCCGTTGATGGTGTTGGGGATTGCTCTAATAAGCTTTTACGATACTCATGTGCAATTTTACTACCATACAATTCTTCTATTACTTGAGTAAGCGCATTTATAGATTTTACACTATGTGGGTTTGTGAGTTCACCCCTTGCCTCATACCATGCAAGTTGGGCTATTTCATCAAATATTTCACTCTTAAAACTATTATTCTTCATAAGTATAAATATCTTTATTATATGGTAAACATATTTTTATAATCATCTCCAACCTCTACTTTTACAGGATACCCACCCCACTCCATAATCTCTTTTACCTTTTTGGGGTATGTATCTATTTCATCTTCGGATACATCAAATAAGATTGAGTCATAAGTGTACAGTACAGGTACTGATTTATATCCCTTCAGTTCTTTGGAAAGTTTATTTATAATAAGTATGTTTCTCTCCGTTTCTAGTGCTTGTAAAATATAGTTAAATAGTTTATTTTTGTTCATTTCCGGCAATTTTCTAATAAGCCGTTTAAATATTGGTGTTTTAACTCCAAACTGAAACAAATACCCATCCCATAACTTATCAATTAATATAGAAACTGATTCGTAAAATGGTATGTGTTTATACTCATCCTGCACCCCACCATAGAGTTGCCTAAAGGTTATAGGTTTTGCTTGCTCCATAGGTACTCCATACTGTTGACCTAACCAATTGTGAGCGGATATATCCGTTGGGATGGGTTCACCTATCAAACCACCAATTAACCTAATGTGGTAGCCATCATAATCAAAACTGAACAACTTACCCCCTTCAAATCGGGATATAAACCTACTTCGGGTATCATCCCCCTTTTTCAATGCAGCATAGTTAGTACCATTGAAAGCGTTGGATGGGCGGGAGGTGGATGTTAAAAAATTATAGTGTGTCATTTCCAACCCATCTTTGGATTGAAACCCATTTTTTTCTATACTATATAATGAATGTGGATACAGCGTAGAAAAGTTTGTAGGCTCTACATTGGTTGATAAGAACAATTTTTTCCATTTACCAAACATCTCATAGTGTTTTAGTATAGGTATTAAATCTCCTACCTTTGGTATCCCCCTCCGTCTGAAAACATTGTGTATGGGTAACTCATCTACATTATATTCTAAACCTAAATGAAATAGGTATGCCTGTAAATCATATAAGTTATCGGTTTTGTGATGATATAAAAACGATTTTAAATCCACTACAAATACCTTCTTAAATCTACTCAAGTCTAACTCCCCACCAAATGGTTCTACATCCAAATTCTTATAGTTAATACAACAATCTATCTCCCCATCAGAAATGAATAGGCAAGATAATTCCGTTTGAGCAGAGTGTTTGCTCAAAGAACTATATATTGGATACACCAAAACCCTGTCCGTAGACAGGGTGGTTGAGATTTCATTAAAAATCATTCAACAAATATACAAAAGAAATTTGAAATTACAAATATAAAACTTCAATATTGTAACCCGAAACACGATAAACCGAATTAAACAACCCACCTTCGGTTTTTGTTACTTTGTAACCAAGCGCTTTCATCCTTCGGGCAAAAAGGAGTTGTGAATAAAATGGGACTTTGAATTTTTTCCAATATTTTTTCATAGTGTGGGGGATTAATGAATTACTGTAGGGCCGTATTCGGATGTAATCGGGTCAATCCAAATTGATACCGAGTTATTTTTATACACTTTCACACCGGTTGGTGTAACAGTGAATTTTTTGTTTTTAGTTCGTTGAATCTTACCATTAATCATTGGCATGATGTAGGGGTAGATACCACCAACACGACCAAAATTACTTACAATAACACGAACACTAATATCATCTTCACCGGCAATTTCAGCATTAAGTTGACACTGAATAGGTTTTCCACAATCGGATTCCTGAACATTAAACCCATTAGAGGTAATAAGTAATTCAATAGGTTTACCAATCGGAATAAGATTATGAATTCTATCCATCTCAACTGAAGACCGAATTCGTTCAGCCTCAATTTTGGCTAAGTGAGCGGTATATTGTGGTAATTGTTTAATAAAATCAGAGTGATTACCCATATTTACATCCAATGCCCAAAGAACATAGTTCCAATCGGTATCGGCCACTTTAGCAATTTCCATACCTTCATATTTACCTTTCCAAAAAATGTGGTCAGGCCGTTGGTCACTACCTGCTACAACAAAGGAGTGGGACATACCCCTTAAACCCTCATCAATAGCCAAAGTGGGATATTGTTCCTTAACTTTATCTAACGATTTTGATACATTTTTGTGATAGGTATAACACCTGTCAACCCGAGAAATGTGGTAATTTCCGTAGGAATCCTGCACATATACAGGCCTATCCTCTACACTCCAAAGAGTATAATATTTAGTAGCAAATCCAATAAGTTTCTTCATAGTGTGGGGGTTAATATCTCAATCAACTTACAAAGTAAAGATACGAAAGAAACCCCACATTTCCAAGCCTTTTATATTAAATTTAGGTTAAATTTATCCACATTTTGCTCTAAATCCACGAAATAGTGTCCAATTTAGTGGACACTACCGGGAGAATTGGGTTAGGTTGGTTAAAAACCTATAAATTTGTGGTATTTTTGTTTGTAAAACTGATATTACCTTTTTATTTAATTCTATTACTGTACCATCGTTTGTGAATGGCTTTTCAATTTTCCATCTAAATTCTTGTTTAATATACAAAGTATCATCCAATTCTCTAAAGTTTTTTTCGGAAACCTCATATATGTTTGGGTAATTAAATTGCGAAACAACATAGCGTATCATATAACCACGATTAAAATCTTCTTTAGTTGGTGTGGGTGTATATGGTATTGGTGTTTTATACTTATCTTTGAAATTATTTGTTGTTAATTTATTGTATTCAAATGGATTCTTATTGTTTATATCACTTAAATCTACATAAGGTATTAATGGTTTTGATACACCATCTAAATAAGTTGATTCGGTATATACCTCTCCCGTACTTTTGTATTTATGATATGGGCCGACATACTCACGCCCATCTTCAAACATCCATTGTTTTCTAGATGAAATGCCTGGTGTTAAATCACCTGGCACATAATATGATTTTATTCTTGCCATAATTTATCAAATACTATTAAAATGAATTATTATGCCGTGGGTGGAGGTTGCCCGTTCCATGTCTCGGTATCATCATAGAACAAATTCTTTCGAATTTTTGGTTGTTGAATGTTGGGCGCAACCCCTTCGACTGGATCATGATTCTTGATTGGTTTGACATCTGTATCTGTCATATCAAACATCATCTGTCCTTCTAAATCCATAGTCCAATCACCATTTGAAAACTTATGCCCTTGCTTTAAAACGATAAAATAAACATTGTTTCTCGTTAACACTGTTGGTAGTCCTGTAAGTTTAAATACTTTTCCAAATAAATGACCTGCATAACCATCAGCAGTAATCGTAACAGTCACCCCATATCTATATCCAACGACTTGGGGTATCTCAACATTGCATACTTTCTTTAAAATTTGAACACAATCCAATAACTTACTTTCGTTCAGTTCTACAAATGATGCATACATAGTAGCCAACTCTGTTTTATCTCTTGAGACATTAGGTGGTGTGGGAGTACACCCAAAAACACCTTGAACCATCCCTTGATTTTTTCCACTATGCGCGGAAGATAATGCTATAGAAGCCATTTCAGAATCCATCGTTGATTGAACGCTTAAACTTCTTATTGTTGAATCAACGGCATGTGGATTAATTTCGGGGGCAGTAATTGATTTTATAGCACTTTTTCTATCAGTTATTTCATATCCATGATTCGAAGATTCGCCAGATTGACCATATGGTATCATTTGTAAGTTAATACATTCACCCAAACAGGAATTTATTTCATCCAAAACACGTTTAATAAATTGAATAAGTGTATTTTTGGTGGAATGTGGATTATCAGATTTATCTTCTATTAATTCTTTTTCTATTTTTTCTAATGTATCAAATGATATAAAATATTGCGGGAAAACCGCAGACCATGTAAAATCTGCACCGGGAACGGCATAGGTAGCAGATTTATTAGGGCGGTTTTGATTTAAAACGGAAAGTGGGTTTGCTGATTTAATTTTTGCTGAAACGGCATGTGCTAATTGAATATCTAATGTTATGCCTTGAAAACCTCTTTGTTTTGGTATATTTGCATTAATTGTTTCAATTAGTTTAGTTAAAGAAACATAATGAACATCTTTAGTAGCACTCCAAAATAACCAACTACTGGTGTTTAAGATAAATTTTGCACGACCAAAGTCATCCCCGCCCGCCCCTTCCCCGTCGCCAAGAGGTACATTACTATAAACTTCCTGCGCAAAGGCCTTTAAATACCCCACTATAGATTGTGGGAATCGAGTAACCTTCCTCCCATCGGGTAAGACCTTTTCATAAGCATACACTGTATTTGGGTTTAATAAGTTTAAATCAAATGCTGCTGACGATTGAATTGCAGAACCTGCAAAAGTAACCGAACAATCATAGTGTCCTTTTTCGTTCATTGAAAATTGAAAATCTACTATAACTCCATTTACAGTAACCGAGTTTGTATCACCCCCCGTTATCCAACCTAAAGTCAAACTGACATCATTAAAATGTTGAAAAAATTTGGTATCAAGATTATTGAATTGGGAAGGACTATAACAAGTAAAATTAACTGTTGCTTTCCATAAATAACCATCGTAAATATCATTTGCCCCATCGGACGACCAATCAACCGAAGTTAAAGACGGTGGTGGAACTAATCTTGGTCCAGATAAAATCCTTTCATATTTTAAATCGGTTACACCAGATTCAATGGTCACATCAGGGTTTTTTTCCTTAGAAGGGCAAAGGCCTGTACCCTTATAAGTAAATTTGGCATATGCCCGTCTTTCTGCAATAATTGAAGATGCGGATTCACTAAGTCCTGTTTTAGTAAACACATCATCTGGTATAGCATTTTTTCCAAATTCAAAAGTCATGACTAAAACTTATTTAATTTATTATATTCATCAATTATTGGTCGTATATCAATTGGTATTCTTATTTGTTTCCCCACAGGTACTAAAAAGTCTCCTTTTCCAATATTGTTTGCTTCTGCAATTATCCACCATAAAGTTGGGTCTTTGTAGTATGAGTATGCCAAATTATCCAATCTATCCGAATAAGAACCTATAATATATATATCGGATGATTTTTCTTTTATCATTGGATATCTAAAAGTAGGATAGTATTTTTTTCCACTATCCCGTGATAATCTATTTGGTGTGTTATATCTATTCATATTATCAGTTCCTCCTTTGGTTCTGCCCCCCTTGGTTCTTATTCACTTTTTTATTCGTTTTCCCCGTACCAGCTGCTGCAGCAGGAGCTGCTGTAGTAGAAGCAGCTGCAGCAGTTCCTACTGCGGTGTTATTGATTCCTTCTATGTTACATCTGCAGATGCAGCTGCTGCTTCCTTTTCTTCTTTGGTTAATTCATGATTGTAACTGTATACATTTGTTACTTCCATATTTGATTTGTGTAATTCATCATTTAATAGTTTTAATCCAATTGTAACATCTACTCCCATTGGAAGTTGATTTAAGAAAGAACCACTATTTAATCCAATTTCCCAAGTAAATTCCTCGGGTACTGCGTATTGTAAAGATGAAATTAAAGCTGGGAATTCCTTATACATTGTACCTAATGTGAATTTTGTTATGTTTCCATAATAACCATTACCACTAATATAACTTGGCATTGTCATTTTTCCCAATGCTGATAATCTTTTCCACATTGGTATGAGTTCACCAACAGAATACGCGTAAACCCTAAATCCAAAGTTTAATTCTCGTAAAAATGTATCGTATAAATATGCGTTTTCTGCTCTTCCACTATACTTTACTTCCGTCCAAGTAGGTGTAAATGTTTCACTTATTGAATTAACAGTTCCTCTGAATTGAATTCTTTGGGGTTTACCTTTTTCGGAATTTGTTTGAAAAATAAGTTTTATTAAATCGGGATCATCAACAAACTTACTTTTATCATTTTCGGATTTTTTAAGCACCTCAGATCTTATTCCGATTGTTGTATCAGAGTTGCCAAGACCTACTCGAGTTACTATGTTAAACTTATTATAGTAATCTTTTCCATCTTCACCAAAATATGTTTTATGAATACCTTCTTTTAATTTTTTTATTTTATCTTTGTCTTTGTTATATTTGATTCTGAAATCGTTGTGGGAGGTTTTAGTTATAAAGGGATTACCATCCTCACCTTTACCATCTGCAAACTCTCGTATTTTACTATAGCTTATAACCTCTTCACCGGGTATACCATTAATTGTTTTTAAGTTAGTGTAATCCGTACTTTGCCACAGTTGTTCATATCCAGATTGAGGAGCTTTGGGCGCATCATACGACATTGAAGCTAATCCAAGCTTTTTCCATTCATCGGCTGTATTTTCTTTATAAACACTACCAACATTACCTTTAGTAATATCAAAAAGGTTTCCGTAGGTATTTGTAACTGTATCTGTATTATTAAATCCAAACGTAATAAATTTATCTTCTTTATCTAATATTGGTGAATACTTTTGATTAAAATGAGTATTTACATTACCTTTATCATTTTTATATCTTGACTTTCCAAAATTATCTATTACAAGAAAACCGTCTGTAGAGGAAGTAATTTGAGTTATTTTATCTAAAAGTCCAAGATTTTTTAACTCATCATCTGTTTTTATACTACCCCCAAGATTATTGGTCATAACACCAAACTCGTCTCCGTAGGTATTTTTACCTTTATCTTTATCCTCAAATCCAAACGAAATAAATTTATCTTCTTTATCTAATATTGATGAATATTTTGATTTTTTCCAAGACTTTCCAAAATTATCTGTGTTAAGAAAATTAATACTCGAATTACTTCCGGAAGTAATTTCAGTTATTTTATTTAAAAGTCCAAGATTTTTTAAATCATCATCTGTTTTTTTAGTACCCCCAAGATTATTGGTCATAACACCAAACTCTTTTCCGTAGGTCTCTTCAAATGATTTTTCAGTATCTCTTGGTATTGCTTTTGTTTTTCCTTCGAAGAAAAACAAAAATTTTTTAGTTTTCTTTTCTTTAAAAATTGGATTGTATTTTTGATTAAATTGGGCTTTGAGATTTCCATATGTTTTTTCAGGATTACTGAATGTATTGGTTGAAGTAAAAGTACTTGATATACCAATACCATACACACTTTCAGGTCCAAACAATTGTTGTTCTAATCGGACAGAAGAATCAAAATTACCCAATCCCTTAAAAATTCTAGTACTTTTTCTTAAATCTTCTAATTTATCTTTGTATTTTCCACGGCCGAGAGGAAAGGCTCTTTCGTAATTACCCACATCTATCCTATCAAATGGTAATAATCCATGCCTTTTTGGTTTTAATCCAAGATGTTGCCCACCCACAGCAATAAGTAAGTTTAGTGGCGTCCATAACTTATTATAGGTGTTTGTAAGCTGCATAAGAAACTGCATTCCAGACCAAGCTATTCCTTTGGGTGATAATAAAAACTTACCTATTCTTGCAACATCTATCAATGCTCTTTCGGTTGATGTTAATACACCACCTCTGATTAAATCAATACCCGTACTATCAAATTTAGGAGATTTACCATCAATAGATCCCCACTTTTGAGGTTCATTTTTACCTTTTCGTTGTATTCCCCGTAAAATAAAAGGTTGTCGTAGTCCCTGTAAACTAGAAGCTAAATCACCAAAAGCACCCGTAGAAGGTATTCTGAAAAATGAGAGGGATGGATTGAAAGAATCATCTTGCAAATTAAATTGACTATATACTTTTGTTAAGTATGATGGTGAGTTTTTTCTTATTAATAAATCACCAATACTTACATATTCTTTTTCGTATCGTTTACCACCAGGCTGCCACTTTTGACTACCTAATTGATAATATTTTGCAGCAGAACCTTCTAATTTTATTTTATTTCCTGGCAAAAAAGAAAGTCCAAAATCACCACTAAAAGTTACTTTAGGGGATTTGAATTTTTTCCCATCAGCACTAATACCTCTAAATTGTGATTTGGTTTTATCAACAAAGTTTTTTGTAAATCCTTTCGCATCATCGTTTGGAAAAAAGTTTACTAAACCCAATCTAGAGTTTTTTATTCTTTCTGTAAAAGTATTTTGTCTACTATTAATATCAACAAATTGTGATCGTGTTTGCTTCATTTTAGCAGTAAACCCTTTTGCATCTGTATTTGGTATGAAATCTACAATTTTTAAAGTTGGAGTTGTAAATTGTGGTGTAAATGTAAAATTAGATGGGGTTGTAGCTGTAAATTGTGGTGTAAATGTAAAATTAGATGGGGTTGTAGCTGTAAATTGTGGTGTAAATGTAATTGGGGTTGGTGTTGTCTGCCCTTTAAACTTTTCCGTATCATCTACTTCATTTGGTGTTGTTTCACCCTTAAACTTTTCGGTACTATCTATCGGAGTTGGAGTTGTCTGCCCTAAAAATTTAGATTCTAAACTCATCTTATTTGGCTCTGTCTCCCCCAAAAACTTTCCTTCTAATGTCATTGGTTTTGGTGAACTCAACGATGAAAAATTAAAAAGAGATTTTTCCATTCTGATTGTAAACCCGTCCGCATTAGTATTTGGAAAAAAATCAACACTACCCAATTTTGGGGTTGTAAATTGAGGAGAAAAATCAAACTTATTTGGGGTTGTTTCACCCTTAAACTTTTCGGTGTTATCAAATGACTTTGGTATTACTACACTTTTTACAGGTGTTTCTTTGAGGGGGGTTGGTGATGTTATTCTATTTGATAAATCAGAAATGGGTGTAAGATTACTCTTACGGTTTATTTCAACCGATTGGTTTTCTAATGTAGATTTTTCAAATGATTTTCTGAACTTTGATAAATCTGATTTTAAATCTGTCAATGCCATTATTTATCCCAAATTACTTGTTTACATAACTATTAATTCTTGTTTGTATAACTATTAATTGCTCTAGATCCTCTATTTATTTTACCAACGATGCTATTGTCTAATACCACATTGATTGGTTGTTCTCTAATATCTTTCCCTAAATTCTCAATTGCGGTTATTAACGGATCTTTTTTCTTTGTATCAGATGATGTAGTTTCAGATGATTCGGATGAATCTCCACCATAACCCAATGCGTTTGCTATTAAAGCAACACCAGCACCCAATGCAACCAAAGCCTCTAATACTGGTACAACAGGAGCTAAAACTCCTAGTCCAAGTGCAAATGCCGCCACTCCTAATCCAAGTGGTATTAATGCCAATCCAAATAATGCAAGTCCACCCGCCATTCCAACTAATGGTGTAAATATATCTGAGAATTGGGAAAAAATTTCAAGAGATTTTGCTATAGATTGTAAACCAGCACCCAAAACTATTAACGCTGCGCCCAGTAATAGAAATCCAACTACACCTGCTCCAAAAATAGCCGCGCCTGGTCCAGAAATTAATGCACCTAATCCAAACATAGCAGCTGTAAAAACAGCTAGGGCGATGACAGCATTCAGCATCCCCCCCAATACCTTATCACCGGTAAACAATTCAATTGCTTTACCCAAAACATATAATGCTGCTGCCATAATTAACATCGCTGCCGCACCTTTTATTAAACTTGTTGCATTAATACCACCCATAGGATTAGGAGGACCTGGCGGTCCAGGTGGTGTTGGTGGTGGTGTTGGTGGTGCTGGTGCTGACGCTCCTTTAAAGGGGTTTAATTTTTTAAAAAACTCACCTACTTTTGATGTATCAACTCCCATATTTTTTAAAAATGTTGATGATTGTGCAAGAAGTGGTATTGCACCAGCGATAAAGGTTTTAGCTCCGCCAAAACCTTCTTTTAGTTTGGCAACCGTTTCAGCACCCTCTTCACCATATTTTTCGACATTTTTTCTTAATTCTTCTTGTTTAAGAAGCATATCGGTGATTTCATCAGTTGTCATATGGAGTTGGGCTGCATACATTTTTTGAATTCCAGGTGCCATCTTACCAAACTTTTCAGAAGAACCAACTTGCTCTGCTATCACTTTGGCAAACTCTTCAGCACTTGCACCACCATATTCGTATGCCATTGCGACTTCTCTTATTTTTTGCATATCTACATCAACCCCAAATAATCTGGCTTTATTTTGAGCAGCAATACTGCTTTCTATATCCAATACACCTTCAGTAACATTCGCCAAATGTTCTTTAGTAACACCAAGTTTTATCATTGCAGCCGTTTGCTTTGCTATTATTTTAAGTTCTTTTTCAGATTTACCAAGTAATTTTCCGGCTTGCGCATCCATTTCTTTAAATACAGCCGATGCGGTAACTCCTGATTTGTTGGCTATATCTTTTATACTATCTGTAATATCTGCGGCGTTATCATTAACACCATTTAATATAGTATTCATCCTTACAGCACCCGCGCCATCACCCATTAAAGCACTTAATTCAGTAACATTTTTTACTGTATCAGATGTAATTGAGGCCGTACTATTAAAATAGGTCGCTATATCGTTGGCGGATTCAGCCACAGATTCACTACCATAAATAAGCCCAGTCATAGAAAAAGTTGCTTTTCCAACTTCCATACCAACCCTAGCGGATTCTTTTACACTCGCTCCAAAAGTTTTATACATTTCTTTAGCTTGGCCAACTGTTGATTCAAATGCCGATGTAAGCATTTCAGCACCTTTTTTAGCTGCAAGCATCCCAAGACCAAATGCTACTCCATTTTTAAACATTTCTTTGGATAACCCAACACTGTATAAAAGACTTTCTGTCGTATCCTCAAGCAATTGTTTTATTTCAGCAGTTTTATCAGCACGTTTTTTTTCGGTTTTTAAAAGTTCTTCAGCGTATTCTAATTCCGTTAATAATAACTGCGCCTGTTGTCCTGATAAATTTAGTTCACCTTGTAATAGTTTTTGTTTTGTTTTAAGAATTTCTTCTAGTTTATTTTCAACCCCCGTTTGAGATATCAATGTGTCTCTCAATTTTTCTGCCTCTTCAAGAGCTCTTGAACCAGCCTGAAGTCTACTTGTTAATGCATCTGCAATATTGTTCTGAAGTTGCTCTTCAGTTACTAATGCATTTATTCGCTCTTGAGTATCTCTGTTTCTGTTGGCCATTTATTGATATTTTTTATTTTCCCCTAAAAGCGGGTAAATCATCGAAAGTATAATTTTTACCCCAGTCAATCGGTTTAATATTATATCTTTTCAGTATGGCCTGATATCCGGGATCATTTGTTATTCTTTCTAATTCCCGTTCTTTTTTCTTTCTAATAAGAAATTTAATAAAATCGGTTATGATGTTTTCACTTAGCCCATGCTTTTTGAACACTTCTCTAAGTTTAGATACTTTTATTTTCATAGTTATTCCTAATTTATATAATATAAATATAGAAATACCCAATATTCCTATTGGGTATCTCATTATCTTCTTCTTGTTTGTGATTTTATTCTTGCAGCCTCTTTATCGTGTGCCTTTTTTTCTGCATTCTTAAACTCAATAATTTTGGTTATGTAAAAGGTTCTCATCCACACCGGCATATTATATACATCAGACCAGGTAAATCCACCATTCCCGTGAAATATCAAATCAAAGATTTGGGAATGTAATAACTTTCTATACTCAGGTTGATGGCCAAAAAAAGGAAACATCCATAGGTAGACTGATTTCCCTCCTCTCCCCGGTTTCATCGGAAATAAACTCATACATCAAGTTTATATCAGGTGTTACCTCATTTATATATTTTCGTAACTCTTTTGAATCTCTTGCAAATAGTTCATTATCTACAAAGTGATTTATTTTTTGTTGGTTGTATTCCCCATCAACTGAAATAATTATATTTTTTAATCTTGTTGTTAATTCCCGCGAAACATCATCCTTTAATTTTTTATTAACTTTCTTTACTTCTTCCAAATCGTATTTTATTTTTCTATCTTTTGATTCGGTAAGTGCCATAAAAGTAATCTTACGTTTTGAAGCCGGTAATTCAAACTCAAATTCGTTTTTGTTTAATTCCACCTGAGCCGAACCATCATATTCTTTATTTTCAAATTGAGTTAAATCAATATTCTCTTTTTGCTTTTTCCCCGAAAACGGGTCGGTAATCTCAACCTCATAATCTTTACCATAACCTAAAATACGACTTGCAATCATTATTGCGTTTTTATCACCTACCGATAAATCAACATATTTAATAGGTTCACCATTACCATTTGATACAATAAGCGATTGAAATAACTTATCCAATACCGAACCATCTTTAATATAAGATTGGGTTGTTAAAATATCTTCTTCTTTTGCAGTCATATATTTTAATTCCACCTTACCTGATGATAGTGGGTTATCTTTGGTGTAAATTAACCCTTTAGATGGTAATTCTATAATTTCGGTTGGAAAGTTGTTCTCTTTTAGTTTTTGGGTTTCGTAGGCCTGTTTAATACTTTCTACAACCTCTTTATTACTTTGTTGATAATCATCCGTTAGATTTTGGCTCATAACTTTTCTCCTTTATATATAAATACAAAATTAAGATATTTTTAATTTAAAGATTGTAACTTGGGTGCAATTTCATATGACAGCTTTTACAAAGAGTAATTCCATCAACATTTTCTACAGTATGATATTCTATTATTTTATCAACAATTAATTTTTTTTCTTCAAATGTATAGTTTTTATTTTTATCTACAAATTTTGAAAGTATTACTGACATAGTTTCATTATTATGATGTACCTCCAGTGTATCAGTGCCACCACACTCTTTACATTTAAATTTATCTCTTTTAAGTATTTCATACTTCCAATTTTTATATAATCTATCATCGGAACGAACCAATACATTTATTGTACTAGTACCACCCTTCCAATTACCATGATTTTTACCCTGCATCATTTCACCACTTATTTTACCACATGCCCATAATTCCTTCATCATTTTAGAATATTTAACTTGCCTATCTGTATCATTGTGAAATGCTATTGCCGTTTTTAAAGCGTTATCATAAACTCTATTATCGGTTTCTTTTGTAAGACCACAATTCCATACCTTTCTTTCACCATTTTGAAATTGAGTTCTTCTTGTATTTGTAGAATTTTTTACTGCTGTTGGATTATGCCCCCAATTATTGTGAACTCGGGAATAATGTCCTTTGGCAAAATCTCTAAATTTGTTATTAAACCATTTTACCTCTGTACCACAACCACACTTACATAATGGTGTAATTCCACCCAAATAAGTTTCAATATAAAGTTGTGCGGCATTTATTTTATGGGTTTTTTGAGCATGTACTTTAAAAGATATATAATTATTAAACTCTTTATTACATTTATTACATTTATAGTTTTCCATATCAATAAATATATACGATTAAGCATTTTTGTATTTCATGCTCATATAAACAAAAACCCCCCAAAATTGGGGGGTTCACATTTTTCAATTTATATTTTTTACAATCCGAAAAATTAATCAATATTGTAGCACGGCATAATCATAGGATAATGCTAATTCCACATTTGCTAATTCTGAGTCTGATGTATAATCCATATCTGAAAATTTGGCTCTAGTAATAAAAGCCCCTTTCAATGTCCATTCCTCAACCTTATCACCAACCGGCCCCAATGAGTTAAATACAATCTCTTTTTTATAGAAATCTGAATAACCATCTCTACCTGTTACTGATTCGTGGTGTAGGCGAACCCACTCCATAACGGCTTGAGCACCGGATGGTACAACTGGGTCATAAAGTGTAATGGTTAATTCTTGCCATTCTGACCTACCTTTTACATATCTCCTAACATTGACATGGTCAATTGTTACTCTATTTTGTTGTATTTCAGGTCTATTTGCTGCTTTAATTAAATATGCAGGAACTCCCTCAATATACATAATAAATCGATTAGCAACTTTGGGTTCAAAGTTGGTAAACATTACCTCTTGAGGTGTTAATAATTGTGCCATTTATTTCTCCTAATTTATTATAAATATACCCTGTCTGAAATTATCCTTCAGGAAACGCTGCCCCAGTTGGTAATACACTAAAGTCTAACACAATGAATTCAGCAGTTTTCGCTGGTTGTAAGAAGATATCACCTTTTAAGATGTTTCTATCAATCACATCAGGAGTATTATTTGATTCATCCATTATAACTCTGAATGCGAACAAACCATTTCTTTGTTGGATTGATTCCAAATAAGGATTAACAATAGATAAGAAACGATTTCGGGTTGCTGCTGTGTTATTTTCAAACACTAAATATCTCGAAGAAGATGCGATAAATTTCTTAACTGCTATCAACAATCTTCTTACATTAATTCTATCCAACGCAGATGGTTTAGCTTGTAGGGTTTTCTGTCCAAATACCGTTGCTCCCTGACCTGGGAATGTTGCGATTGGATTTACCCTACCAACATACAATTCATCTCTTTCATCGTGCGTTAATCTTGTCTTAACTTCAATTACATTTGTTAATCCACCACGATTTAATCCAGCAGGTGCGAACCATTCAGCTGCAACTTGGTCATTAAATGCGATAACACCAGGTAGAACTACAGAGGGTGGGACCCAAACAGGCTTATTCTTATCCGTATCCAATATCTTAACCCAAGGGTGATATGTTGCTACATAATTGGAATCAAACGAAGAAAGTGAATTTACAACGGTTGATATGTTATCACTCCATCCACCGGCATCCATTACAAAGAATGTATCACCTCTATCTTCACAAAGGTCTTTTGCGTATGTGGTTACTGAAGAATGTAATCTATTAATTACACCAGGAATAACAATCATATTCATATCAAACTCATCGGGATTTGATACTGCGTTTATTGCTTTTCTTAACGCAACAGTTCCTGCTGAGGTTGCTGATGTACAATCTAACCCCTGTGTGTTTCCTGCTGCAATATCATTACCAACTAACACTTTTCTATTAGGTTGGAATCCATCAAAACCACCTTGAAATGGTATCATAAATTTCCTAGCATCCAATTGAGCAGTTGATGCACCAACAGCAAAACCAATAACACTACCATTTGATTCACACTCATTCAAATCAAAATCAGTACCAACAGTTGTAGTTGCAGTTGCTATAGGAAGTGGATTCAAAAAGTTAAGGTTATCAGTTGCAACAAAATCAAAAGAATAACCCAAATATACATTTTTATTGTATGAACTCGCCAAAGATTGTGATACTACATAGGTTGGTGATGGAACAGTGCCTGCTGTAGATGGGATTGGTGATGTTAGTGCACCAAATCCAAAAGGAACTAATGATGAATCATTTGCCCCAGCTTCTACATCCGAATCAACCTCTACTCTAATATAAACTGAATTATTTGCATAATCACCATTTGTGGATAATTTACCATCATCATCAACAGTAATATATCTATCACCAATCACCCGTTTAATGTAATTTGGTGAATTTGGGTCCAAGTTTACATTTGAGAACTGCTCTAATATATTTGGACGAATATCGGCGTCTTGAACTCCTTGTCCAAAAATTGAATAAGGAATTTTAGAAGTATCTACTCTTCTTATCACAACAGTAAATGAACCATAATCAGAACCTGGAATATCTCCGGATACTTTAATATCTCTGATACCTAGTTTAATTTCATAGTTTGTTGGATTACCATGTGATAAAGTATGGAATTTGAATAATTGTTTAGCAACTCCACCAACTTTTTGTGATTTAATCCAAGGGGTTGATGCTACTGAATATTCGTTTGAGAAATCAAAATTTGCAAATGATGCGGTTTGAACCAATACAACTTCGTTTGTTGCAAAAGAAGCGGATTGGAATGTATTAAAGTTTAAGTAAGTGTATGCTTGTTGGCTGCTTTTTGGTAAGTATCCAAATGCTTTTGTAAAGTAATTTGCACTAGTTGGGTTTAAGGAAGATGTTGTAGTGTTATTCCCCGTAAATGCCGAACCTGATAAAACCAATCCAAATGATGATGCGGTTACATTTGTTGTAGTACCACCTACCAAATTTCTAACAAAAGATTTATCAAATAAATCAGTAGTTACATTTGGAATAGAACCACTTAAAGATGGATAAAGAACCGCTGCTACTTTATTTCCTTGTGAAGAAGAAATGGTTAAAACCAATGGATCTACAAATGTATATCCATCAGTTCCCAACACCCTAACAATAGTTGCTGCGGGTGCATCCTGCAAATAAGCCTGAGCAGTATAAGGGAGATATGAATCCTCCGTTAAACCACCAAACTTTTGTTGGAAGTCATTAAATGATTCAACCCGCGTTGGTACAAACGCAGGCCCTTTAATAGTTTGTCCGATAAGGACAGCACCTATTTCTGCTACCCCCTGAGGTAAAAACGATAAGTCCTTTTCTCGTGTAAAAACACCCGGACTAACAATTCTTTCAGCCATTATATTCTCCTAATAGTTTTTGTTTCTATATAATAAATACAAAAAAATTAGAGAAACCTATACTTATTCAGCCGTTGTAAAAGTATTTGTATCAATATCGTAAGAACCCACACCATACTTTTGTGTCAATTCTTTACCAAATTCGTTTTGTGATTTAACCAATTCTTTGTAAGTTGATATTAATTCTTCTTTTTCAGCTCTCAAACTAGCGAAAATTTCCTCTAACTCTTTGGATTGTATTTCAATTTCTCCAAGCCGTGCCGTAACTACAATACCTTTTTGACGAAATTCTAAAAGTTTTTCTCTTTCCGTTTCTTCAAATTGTTTTACTAATTTTTCTTCCATAGATTTTGTTTTTTAAGTTGTTTAACTAATGTGTATATAAATATCTAAAAAATTATTTAAAATCAGTTTTCTGGGTTTATTTGACCACTTAATTGTGGGTTTTCGGTAAAAGAAACTTTTCCAACTGAATAAACTTTTCTATTGTTTGGATTTAATCCAGCAAACTCAGGCACAATATACGCTTTTGATACCAAAGTAATACTTGCTCTTACAATTCTATCATCCCCCGCATCGGTTATTGTTTCAAAGTTGTATCCATCTCCCTTTATTTGGAATTTGAATCTATCACCAAATGACCTGCCTTGAAAGAAAATGATTTGTTCAACTACTTTGTTTAGTTGTTCCATATAATCACACCATATATTCATTTCATATTGAACATCTAAGTAATCAGGTCTTTCAACTGCAATATATTCTTTTACTGGTTTTTGGTTGGTTAGTATAGAAAATTGGTCATATCTATTTGCTTTTGTATATTTCCGTTCAAAGGATTGATGAGCATCTTCGGAGTTTAAAATCTTTAACTTTGCAGCCTGTTGATTGGTTGATAAGGAGGTTCTTTTAAACACAATTACAGGTGTTTGTATTTTACCATTTGCATCCCGCATAAACCCATCTCTTTGAGCCGATACCCATTTTTCAGGATTTGCATAGATTACTGGTATGGGTATAATCTGCCCATCATCTTCTACAAATGGTTTTACATCTTTTACTAAAAAATCTCTGAAAGCTAAGTCTATATCGTAGATACCAATAGATATATTTTGTGTGTTATCCGTATCCCGCCTAATCTGATTTGCTTTATTTAATTTAGGGTTTTCCGATGTGGATGACATCGTTTGTTTTAAATCCGGCTTTTGTGAATTTATATCCCTATATGTATTACCCATCTTATAATCCTATTGGTAAATAATTATCATTTATTGTTGAATTTCCAAATCTTACATTAATTAACTTAATGGATGTTTGACGGGTAACATGCGCAAGGCATGTTACAGAAAGTGATGTTCCGTGTCCATCACCACCATCCCAAGTTTCAGGATTCTTACCTACAAAATATTTATTTTCATTTACATTATCAACCATATAATATTCATTATCCCATTCAATAATATCACCAACATCTGGCTTAACATCTTTATCATCTTTTAATGTATCCCTTAAAAAGTTGAATGTAGCTGTATGTGCGTATGATTGTCCAAAATCATCTGAAACTGCTTCAGTATCTTGTCTATCAATTAAGCATGGGATTTTAACAGGATTATAAAAAACTTTATCTTTTGATTCCCCATAAAGATTTACCAATGATTCATCCAATACAGGCTTATAATAATAAACCTCCGTATCAATTATTTCATTGATAAGTTCTTTGTTTAACCTTCTGATTAAACTAACATCTCTTGCCGAACCAAATAATGCCATCGGATTATCCCACGTAAATTGGCATTGGAACACGATTAAGTGTTGATTCTAAAAATTCAGTTTCATCCTTTTTGGCTTCTAAAAGCGACCTTCTGCTTGTTGCTTCCAATATCTCTTTTAATTGTGTTATCAACTGCTCTTTTTCAGTTGCGGCTTGGGTTTTTAAATCAGAACCATCCAATGTAACTTCTGCTCCAGGGATTGGAATTGAACCAAACTTAGAACGAACTGTTCCTAACACTTCTTTTACTAATGCTAATGTATATTTAAATATCCATTGTCTACCATGCGCACTTATATCACAATAATCCAATCTACCAAATGGAGCATTTGAAAAATCAGACACAACATTTGATTTTGCTACTGGATTGTTTCTTTCTGAATCCAATGTGTATTCAAAATAAACTTTTAAACCATCATCAGTATCTTTTGGGTATGGAAATATACGAACCCTCTTACCATATAGTTTAAATCCAAATTGAGATTTTCTAATCATATCGTTGAATTCAATCGCTTGTAAACGAAGAAGGTCATCATACATAGGTTGCATCATAAAAGATACACCTGGTGAGTAATTACCCCACCCAAAGGTTTCCATCATTTGTTGTGAACCTAACCCAGTTCCAACGAATGGGTCAAAGTAACGAATAATTGCAGGTGGTGCTTCATGATGCATCTTACGAATTGTTATGGAATCAGATGTTAAATTACCTGCTTCCAAACTTGCAACCGAACTATCACCTAAATCATAAACCTGCTTTCCGCTCTCCATTGTAAACGAACCTGTATATTGGGTTAATCTACCACCACTCCCTGCTTCAGTCCCATAATCCGATGCAATGTTTATTACCCCACCAAAGTTATTGTTCAACAATTTTTTGGTAAAGTTTCCCGTTAGCGATGAACCTTGAATACTTAATAAGTTTTCTTTGGTTCGGTATTGGTTTAATTGCGATGAAAATTCATCTACTGCTTCTTCAAAGCATGCGTAAAAATCTATATCTTGCAGTTCTATATCTACAATAGGATAACCAAGTCTAAGAGCACACCACTTTGTTACTGAGTCTGCATCAACTTGGAAATCATAATCATTATCAAACCATCCAAATGGTGTTTTGCCGGGAAAGAATGATGATGAACCGGGATATATTGAGATATTAACTGCCATTTTTGTTATTCTCCGTCAGTAGTTTCTTCACCACCATTGGTTTCTTCACCACCATTGGTTTCTTCACTACTTTCTTCAGTAATTGGTTCTTCCACCACAGGCTTTACATAGTGTTCAAATGTTGCTGCGGCATTTACATCGTTTGCGGATTGTAAATTTGCTATAACATAACTTTCTAATGCATCAATAAGTTTTGAATAACCATCCACAATTTCGGAGTTATACACTAATACTTTTTTATCAATTGAATGATATGCTACCGTTCCACCTCCGCTGATATGAACATCCATTTGCAATCCCCCCTCATATTGTAAATGTGGGACAAGTGTTAATAATGGTGATTCGTGAATGAGGCCTGTTGTTGGGTTTTTGAAATACCCAGTTACTTTTATTGCCATAATACTTTTCTCCGTTTTATAATAAATAGTTTTATTTTTGTTTATAGGGTTTTAATTTAGATTACTTTTGTATGTGGTCTTGAACTCCAATATTCTTCCCCACCATAATAGGTGCATATTTCTTCACCTTCTTCTATATCTCTAATAGATACAAAATTAAATGCTTTCCATTCGGGATGGTCTACCCAATCTGCATTTGGTGTATTTGAATGGTTATAAATACATCCTAATCCTAGTGGGATAACAAACTCTAAGCCTGCATTTTTCGGATATACAAATCTATAATCTCCCAATGTATTAGAATCAGAAGAAACATTTAGTGTTATTAAATGACAAGTTTCTATTATTTCTCCTTTTAATATTTTTTCAGTAGCAAACACACCCAAGCCTTTACCAATAGATTCATATACTCTAACTTTGGTAGGGGGTAAGAAATTAGCAGATGGTAATTTTTTATTAATATTAGAGGGTGTTGTTGAATTTACTTTTAATACTACATCTTCTTTTTTTAATAATTTACCATCAGATGCTATTTTTTGAAATTCTTTCATACTTAATTTAATAATGGGTTTACCACTATCTTTGATTTGTTGTAGGAGTTGGGGTGTGGGTTTGAGAAACATAGTATTATACTTCTGGTAAATAACAAGGAATTAAAACAATATCTCCATTGTATATTTTTATTTCCATCCAATAATCAGGTTCTGCTAAATAACGAGAATTTGCTGTAATACCAAAACCGGCTTTAGCTGATGCATTTGTAAGTGGTGGATTATTACTAAATTGTGCGGCATCAATTTGGAGATAGTTACCATCAGCTGGTTCTGAATGTAAATGTATCCATTCTTGAGTTCCCGGATTACCGGTTTGTAGCCCTATATAACCTGTAGCTCCTTCTAAAGATATTTGATTACCTGTTCCTATATATGATGTAGCAGCTCCTGGTACAAACTGAAATATACTAGATTGATATACTCCATTACTATAATTTGATAAAAACAAAGAGTGTGCATAACCAGAATTACTTTTAGCAAATTCCCAATAGTTATTTTCAGTACCACTTCCACTAGTTCCTATATTCAAATACGCAAATTTATCCCCCATAGTAAGGATATTTAATCTAGCAGCGGCGTAGGGGCTACTACCACTACCTACTATTTGTAAACCCGCGGAATTTAATCCTGTTAATGAGCTTGATTGAAATATAGTAAGTGTAGGGGTTATATTACCTTCACCTGAACCAAAAGCACCTCCTGATCCTGCAAAAAAGGCCATTGGTGATGTAGTGTTTATTCCTACTCTACCTGAACCTGTTACAAATAATATGTTTTGGTTTGTTGGTGAAGATACTTGTAATAATGATTGGTTATTTGCTCCACTTACATGAAGTCTAGCGGTGGGTGAATGTGGCCCTATTGCTACATTTTGGCTTGTGTTTATAAGAAAAGATTGTGTTGCCGGAGAAGCATACCCACTGTTGTTAATAGTAAGTAAGTTTGCATTAACTAATAATCCACTAGCTTGGCCTGATATAGCACCTTGCCAATCCCCCGCCCCAGTTCCACCAAAGTATAAAGTACTTCTTATTCTGGTAATCCCGTTTATATCTAATACTCCCATTGTAGGGGTTGATGTTCCTATTCCAATTATCCACTACCACTTACATAAAGATGTGATGTGTTAAATGCTGATGTACCATTATCTAATATTGTAAGTCTTGCAGTTGCTGCGGAGTTTTCTACCCGTAATGCGGTTGTTGCGGAGGTTGCCCCCGTACCTTTTACATGAAGTCTTGCAGATGGATTATTTTCACCAACACCTGTAGTTCCCCCGTTAAGTACTGTAAATGTTCCTGTTCCTGCTGAATTTTGAATGGTGAGTGCTCCAGCAGTATCAACACCAGAACCTCTAATTGTAGTTTGACCTGCGTTTAAAGCGGATGTTAAACCAACTCCAATGGTTGCAGTAGAACTTGTTATTGATGTTGATATATTTGCTCTGCCTGTTACTGTTAAAACACTTCCATCAAATGTTAAACCACTTTCTCCATTTATTGTTCCACCACCCGTTGCGGTTAATACCCTATTATCAGTATTGTTTGTTATAGATGGGGTTATGTTGGATGCTGTCTGAGCGTTTATTGCTTGACTTGATGTTATACTATAAGTTCCTACAGGTAAGAATGAAGCTGTTTGAGCATTAACTGCTATACTTGCTGTTCCGAAAAGGGAGCCTGTAAATGAAGTTGCAGTAATTGATGTTAATCCAGTTAGAGTAGTCGTCGCAGCTGCTCCTAGAGTTAGTGTCTGTGACCCTAAAGATACTGAACTATTTGCTAAATTAGCGTTTGTGATGCCGGCTGTACCTGATAAATTAGAATTTGTTAATCCTGATATCGATCCGCCTAATGTAATAGTACCTGTCGATGTTATAGTGCCACCGGTTAAAGTAATTCCTGATACTGTACCAGAAGTAGCTATTGAAGTTACTCCGTTGTTTACTACATTTGTAGCCCAAGAAGCAGTGCCAAATAATGAACCTGTTATTGAACCATTTACGCTTAAAGAGCCTGTGAATTGGTGGGTATCATCGGATGAATTACCAAATTGTGTAGAGCCTGATTGGTATATGATGCTTGATGATACAAATTCAGTATGAAACTCTTCTGCCGTTATGCGGCCTGTAACTATCATATTTCCATCTACATGCAACCTTTCGGTTGGAGAGGTTGTGCCTATACCCCAATTTCCTGCATTATTAAATCTAGCTACTTCTACTGAACTTGTATTTTGAAATGCTAAATGTGTGGTAGAGTTTATTCTTATTGTTTGAGTTTGAGTTGTTGAGTTAAACATAAAAGAGTTAGCTCTAATACTACCTATTACATCTAATGTAACCCCTGGTGTTGTTGTACCTATACCTACAAGTCCACTACTACTCACATAAAGGTGGTTGGTATTAAATGCGGATGTGCCATCATTTAGTATGGTTAATAATGAGGTTGCGTTATTATTTTCTACCCTAAGCGCAGTAGCAGCAGATGTTGCAGTGTTTCCTCTTACTGTGGTTTGTCCTCCTTGTAGTAGTGTTGTACCATTTACATTTAGGGTTGTTGTTGGTGTTGAAGTTCCTATACCTACATTACCACTACTGCTAATAACCATTCTTTCGCCAGCGGAAATAGCACCGTTAGTTGCGGCTGTTCTAAATAAGATTTTTGCACCATTATGAGCTCCTGAATCTATGAATACCCATCCTGGAAAGGCACTAGAGGTGATATTGTAAACCGATATTGCTGCTCCGCCTGGTGTTCCAGATAATGAACTTGAAGCTATAATTCGGATACCTCTAGCCTGTGCCGCACCAACTGCTGCACTAGCTAATCTAATATCAAAGGGTTCATTGTTGTCAAAACCATTACTATCTAAAAATATACCAGGAGTTACACCACTATCAGATACTCCTCTGATATGTAAAGGTCCTTGAGGGGATGTTGTGCCTATACCTATTCTACTACTACTTTCATATATGGATGATGTAGTAATTGTTGTACCACTACTCCATCGAGTTATATAATTTTCTGTTCCACTTCCGCCGATTGTTGAACCACCACTTCCTGCTATAGAAGAGGTTGGAAAAAAAGTGAATCTGCCTGATGCGGTGTCATAACCTATTACATTAGGTTGTGATGAATTTGGTAATGAACTTGCAGTTATGTTTAGGACATCAACCGCACTACCAGATTGTAATATCTTTTTCCATGAAGGCATATAACACTCACTCTTTTTTTAATCATACAATATGGTTGGATACACATACTAAGTGAGTAGTATATGGGCCCACTTCCTTATTCAGGCCAATATTGTACTTTTTGGTTTATACTCTATATAGTATAAATATAGAAAAAAAATTAATTAATGTTTATTTCCCTTTATGGGGTTTTCCACTTAATGCCAAAAATTGGGATTGTAGTTTTACAATTGTACTATAAACAAGTTCAACATCACTAACCTTAAAAGTTGAATCTTTAATGGATGTTAATATAAAAGCAATTTCATCTAAAGTTAAATTGTTTTCATCCGTTTTTTTCGTAACTTTTTGAGGTTCTACAACAGGTTCTGATTCTTCAGTTTGTTTTCCTCTTAATTTATCCAATATTGACATTTACATAACCCCCGAATTATTTTTAACTATATATCCAAATACTTTCATCGGTTGAGTTTACATAAATGTTACCATATCCGCCCGCCGAACCACCATAAGTTGGTGCGGAAGAAGGTGCTCCCAATGCTTGAATAGCACTTACCATAAAATCAGTTGGGGTTACATTAGATGATGTCGCGTGAACATCTGCTGCCAATCCCCATCGTCCTGTTACATTTACATCACTACCACTATTAAATAAGAATGCTTGTCCCTTATCTGCTGTACTACCCTCTACGATTATACCACCCTCTGCTATTGGTGAAATAGAACCCGAACCATGTGCTAAAATTATAAACTTATCCTCAACCGTAAGATTTGTAGTATCTATCGTTGTGGTAGTTCCGTTTACTGTCAGGTCACCGGTTATTGTTGCATTACCATCAACAGTTAAGTTATTTCTAACGGTGGTTGTTCCTGTTGTATTGCCTATATTCACTGCGGTTGCAGCGCCAGCAAAGCTAATGGTCTGTACATTTTGACTTAATAATGAGAATGTGGATTGGTTTGTTGCAATACCATTTGATGAATTAACATTTAATGTATTACTTAAAGTAGTTACACCAGTTACACCTAATGTTCCACCAATGGTTGAGTTTCCTGTGACAAATAAATCGCCTGAAGAACTTATGTTACCACTTGCGGTTATGTTTGTAGTGGTTATAGCACCATTTGCGGTTAATCTTCCTGTAATAGTTTCAGTACCAGTAATGGTTGAGTTTCCTGTAACACTTAAATTGCCTGAAGAACTTATGTTACCACTTGCGGTTATGTTTGTAGTGGTTATAGCACCATTTGCGGTTAATCTTCCTGTAATAGTTTCAGTACCAGTAATGGTTGAGTTTCCTGTAACACTTAAATTGCCTGATGCGGATATGTTACCACTTGCGGTTATGTTGTTTCCAAAGGTAGAATTACCTATGGTTAATGCATTGGATGTTCTATTAAATGTTAATTCAGCATCATCGTTAATACTAGTAGATGTGTTCCATAAAACCACTCTATCAGCCGTACCAGTACCCGATATGTTACCTATAGAGGATGTTGAAAGATAACTAAATTGGCCTGATGCGGAATTATATAATAATACATTTGCGTTTGATGCGGATGGTATATTACTTGCGGTTATAGTTGTTGCCCATAAAGAACCACTTACTTGAAGTGTGTTTGATGGTGTTTGGGTATTTGAAAGCCCTATACCCACACCCTCTCTTAATATGGTTTTTGTAGTGCTTGTATTACCTAATACAACACTATTATCTCCTGCACCAATAGCGTCATAGCCAATTACTATTTCATTAGTTCCATTACTACCACTCGCTCTTGTTGCATTTCCTATAAATATAGATTGATTTGAAGAAGCATTTGCAGTACTACCATCCGATAAGTATTTTCCGGCAACTACACCTACTGCGGTATTGTTATCACCATTGTTGTTATATAATGCACCCGCACCTACTGCGGTGTTACTTGTACCACCAGTATTACTAAAAAGAGAATTTGCACCTACTGCGGTATTTTCATTTGTAGTGGCAAGTTTCAAAGCGTTAGCACCAATCGCAGTATTTAGATTTCCATTGACGTTGGCTTGTAATGCAATATACCCCAACGCAGTATTATCAGCACCATCCGCATTACCATTAAGAGCCTGATTACCTACAGCAGTATTTCTTTGAGCTACTACACCAGTTATATTATTTGCAAGCGCGCCTGCACCAACGCTGGTATTGGTTGATTGATCACCACCACCATTACCTATATTAACACCATTTACAATAATATCCTCGGTTGTTTCTAATTGAGCACCTGGGCTTGCAGTTCCAATACCTACATCTCCACTACTATCAATGGTCATTCTTACCGAATTATTAGTTTCAAATTGTAAATCATGGTTATCATTAGTACCTAAAACGGCAGTTGCCCCAAATGAGTTGCCATTTTGTACAAATGTATTTGGGTTTGCTACAGAAGATGTATTAAAATAACTAAATATACCTGTGGTTGGATTATAACCGACAATTTGTGCTGTAGGCGTGGATGTATTATTTGTTAGGTTACTTGCAGTTATCCCTTGAAGGTGTGCTTGTGAGCCTGATACTATTACTTTTTTCCATGATGCCATATTAGTGTTCTCCTAATTTTTTACTATATAAATAAATAGTGTTTGTTTTTTATTTCTCTTATATAAATAGTATTTATTTTTTTTGTGTTAAATTCCCAAATAAAAATTACCATCTGCTCCATAATACATCCCACCAGTTATAGGAGTTGGTGGTGTATCAAATTTACCCAACACCATAACACCCTCTGAATTGATTTGTGCTGCAATAAAACTACCCGATTTAACAATAAAGAAATCAGGCATTTCCGATGATAACTTTGTTTGGATTTGATTTGATGATTGATTATATATTACTACACTTGATGTGTTTATTCTTACATTTCCTAATTGGATGTATTCATCTCCCCCAAAAACTTCTGCAACTACACCACTATTATCATCCACAAAACTCAAACTTCTACTTACATAAACATCACTCCAAGCAGCTTCAGAACTACCAATAGAGTGTATAGATGTTTTTCCCGAAACAACATGTGGAATTAAAGAACCTGAAAAGTTTACTGAACCTGAAAATGAACTTCTACCAATTATTAACAAATCACCTAAAAGACTAACTGAACCTGTTACAATTTCATCAGTAGTTACTACTACTTTCCAACCATTATCATTATTCCAATTTGCAGTATCTCTAAGTACATATAATTGATTATTGTCTTGTTGATATACTACCAATCCCTCATACACATTGGCAGAAGAAAAACCAAGCCTTGCCGATCTATCCGCAACAGTTATCCTTGCATCAATCGGATCGGTATTTAATACATTAAAACCACTTGGTATATTAATTGGCACTTTTTACATCCTTTCTATGTTAATACATATGTTATTGAACTTCCAGCTCCGCCTGCTTGAAGAGTTGTTGTCCTATAAACCTTATAGTTACCAACAGTTGATACGGTAAAAGAACCTAATACACCAAAACCACTTGTAGTAATATTTGTTAAGTTTGAGCGAGAGCCACTATAAACAATATAATGATATTTATCCCCTGTCCAATTTATAGTTACCGATTGACCTGATGGATTTACCGTCCCCTTCACAATTGTACCAATAGAACCACCCAATGTAGTATCCCACCCGGAAAGATTATCTAATTGTGCTTCAGTAAAACTTGCATCCGATGCAGCACCATGTCTTAAACTTACTATTTTAGTATAAGTTGTAGTTGTTGATGTGGTTGTTGTTAAAGCTGGATTATTATCAGAACCATTCACTCCTGATGATGAATAATATGCAGTTGCGGTTATTGGTATAGAAGCAGAACCCGTTGCTGAACCTGTTACAAAATATGGTGAATTGAAATTAGTACTCACAAAGTTTAACACCCATCCGTTTGCATCGCCAGAAGCTGAAGTGAATGAAATACTTCCCGTAGCACCTCTTTCAATTTGATTTGAACTACCACCCAATTGAACAGATGGTGTCAAAGTTAGTGTTGGTGAACCAGGATTTGATTTACTTAATGTACCGGTTGCTGAAGCTGAACCACTAAATATACTCCCATCCAATGGTGAACTTGCGGTATATTGTAAACTATATGATTGAGAACCACTCGTTGTTAGACTGGTTGATAAGGATGTACCGGATGTTGTACTTGTCAATAAAACCGAACCAGTATATAATGATGCGGATATGATATTGTAACCACCATTACTCCAACTACCACTAACATCATACCCATCCAATACCTGATTAAACCTATCTGTACTAAAGCCACTTAATGTTAGTGTTATTGATGATGGTAATGTTGGTGATCCAAATATAAACTTTAATCTACCATTTACCCAAGTAACAGCAACATCGTCTGAAAAATCTTGAACCTCTATTTGATTTAACCCACTGTAAATATCACCACTTTGCGATACATAACTAACTGATGCGGAATTTATAGATTCATCAATTGTTTTACCATTTACAGTAAGAGAACCTGTTATATTTAAAGAACCTGTAAATATATGGGTATCATCTAAACTATTACCAAATTGTGTAGAGCCTGATTGATATATGATACTTGCAGATACAAATTCAGTATGAAACTCTTCTGCAGTTATTCTACCTGTAACTACCATATTTCCATCTACATGCAACCTTTCGGTTGGTGAAGTTGTACCTATGCCTACTAAACCCGTATTAGTAATACGCATTCTTTCTGCTAAACCACTAGGAGATGCGTTTTGTTGAGTAGAGAATACTAAATATCCATCAGGGGTTGTATCTGTAGTGTATGCAGCAATTTGAGCCTTAGTTACACTAAAAGTTGGTGTATCATTATTTCTAAATCTAATAGCTCCTATAAGTTGGTCTGCTGCTACTGAACTGTTTGGATTGTATAAATCTAAATGGGCATTTATACCTCCTATTACTACAGATGAAGTATCAGGATGATTTAGGATGGAAGAATCAGTACCTACAATTATAGCGTTTGTACTGAGATTATTTGTATAAAGCTGAAGTGTTGAACCATCAAATGTTAAGTTTGTTTCTCCATTTATTGTTCCACCACCCGTAGCAGTTAATACATTATTATTAGTATTATTTGTTATAGATGGAGTTATGTTGGATGCTGTCTGAGCGGTTATTGCTTGACTTGATGTTATACTATAAGTTCCAATTGGTAAAAATGATGCTGTCTGAGCGGTTATTGCTTGACTTGATGTTATACTATAAGTTCCAATTGGTAGAAAAGATGCTGTTTGAGCGGTTATTGTTTGACTTGATGTTATACTATAAGTTCCAATTGGTAGAAAAGATGCTGTTTGAGCATTTATAGCATTTGAAGCACTTTGGGCCCAAGAGGATGTTCCCAATAAAGAGCCTGTTATTGATGTTGCGGTTATACCTCCATTTACTTGTAGGGTGTTTGTTGGTGATGTTGTACCTATGCCTATGTTACCGCTTGAACTTATATACAAAAATGTAGATGAACCACTTTGTACTTTAAAAGTATCTGCTCCTACATTTACTGAAGCTGTTATGCTGCCTGTTGTTATTTGATTATTAATGCTGTTTACACCCGGATCACCTTTATCACCTCTATCACCTTTAGGACCTTTAGATGCTACAGTAACAACTGCTGTTTCTTTTTGTAGTACACTTATAGAAGTATCACGCTTCTTATCAGAGACTACAACCGTATTTTCGTTTTTGGTTAATTCTACTGAATTTTGATTTGATACAACTTTTACATCTAGTCTATCATTACTCACCTAGTTACCTCTTTTGAAAGTTTCACTATACCTTCCAATAATCTCGTAACTATACCACTTTGGGATTCTAATTCAACATCATATACACCTTCGGTGAAATTTAATGTTGAAGATGTTGCAGCAGAAATAAATAAACCAATACTACCCGATGTTGTTGGTAGTGTTATTGATGCAGAGGTTGGTGTTAAATCTAACCCCGTACCATCTGCCATTAAAGTATTTGTTAAAGAAAGATACGTTGTAGAAGAATCTACAGACGGTCTTATTTGCATTCTTGCAGTATATCCACTTAAGTCAACAGGATTTCCATTTGAATCTTTATATTCCAACAATAAATCGGTAGTTGCTCCCTGCTCTATGGTTAATAAGTATCTTCCTGCTGCCATTTTTTTACTCCTATGTGTTATTAATATAAATATCTAATATTCATATAATAGTTTAAATATTTCATCTAAAGCTGGGTGTCGGTGGTTATCTTTTAAAGTTACAGTGTAAACATACCCACTTGGTTTTAATTTTGCTACTTCGTGGATAGCAGAATCGTTTGATGATTTTAAATCTATTTGTTGTGGATCTCCGCATAATATCATCTTTGAATTCTTGCCCAACCTTCCTAACACCATCGCGAGTTGGGATTTCGTAAGATTCTGAAACTCATCTACAATACAAATACAATCATCAAATGTCCTACCCCTAAAGTGAGTAAGTGATACCAACTCTATTTTTTCATCCTGCTCCATCTTATCTAATATCAAAGATTTATCATACACCTTTCGCATATTAGAACGAATGGGGACTAACCACGGCTCTAATTTTTCTTCTAAAGAGCCAGGTAAAAATCCGTTATCTTCATTGGATACCGTTGGTCTAGTAACAACAATTTTGTTATAATCCCTCTTAAAGAAAGAATCTAATGCGATTTGGCAGGCAAGTAATGTTTTACCACTACCCGCTTTTCCCATTACAAAGTTAAATGGGTATTGGAGAATATTTTGTTTTGCCTGTTTTTGTTCATCGGAAAGTGTAATTGAGAATTTGATATCTCCTTTTGGGATTCTTTTTTCTATGTTTTCAGTCATAATTGTAACCCATTTAAGTTTACAATAAATATCCTCATAAAAAACAAAAGGGGAAGGTTTTCACCCTCCCCCTTTGAATTTATAATCCTTCAATCAGATTATTGACCGGAGATAGTCTCCAATCCGTTCACATACACTTTACCATAGAACTCACCTCTCACCATTTCTTTGGCGTAGCGGGTCATTACACCCTTACGAGGTGTAAAGTTCTTATAGTCATACACAAGTGGAGTCATAATTAATGGAATGTAAGGAGCGTAAACAGCACCAGTTTCCAAGAATTGTGTTCCTTTGTAACCCATCAACACAAGGTTTTCTTGCATATATGGATTCTTATACACTTTGTAACGCTGAGCGAAAGAACCTACACGGGTTAAACCGAATGCGAATTCTCTCTCTTCACCAGTTCCATCGGCTACATAGCCAGGAATTGATTCTAACACAGTTGCAACATCAGGAGAACATACAATGAAGTTTGCACCACCACGCATTGTCTTAGCGTGAATTTGGTTAGAAACTCTCTGCAATACAGTTCCGAATGTAGCGAACCAAGTTCCCTGAATGTAAGCCTGTCCGGCCAAATTAGCATCTTGTACGAATGCGCTTCCATTCCAAACTTGTCCGATTTTTGCAGACCAGTAACCTGTAGTCAATGCGTTTTGAATTAACATATCCAAGATTTCAAAATCAATCTCTTGTGATACATATTCAGATAACATTGAAGTTAATTCTGCTTCTGCATCAATAGAGTGATATGCGTTCAAGTCTTGCGCAAATTCAGGTGTCCATTGTGCTTTCAACTTACGAGTTTTAGCAACAATCGGAACTGATCTCATCTCAATGTTCAATTCTGGGATATCAATATCAGTTTCAGGATTTAGAGCCATCTGACCTTTAGTTGTCTCAAAATCACCACGAGCTGAATCAATTGGTTGCTTTTGGTATCTAATTGTTGCGGTGGTTGCACCTGTAGCAGATGTTACCTTAACAATAAACGAAATTTGAGTATCTGTTGAGTTCACAGTTGTAAATTGCGGATATGCTTCAACGATATTATCACCACTAATTGTGAATGCACGAACACCTTCTAAATCAGGACGAGTAAACGATGCTGTACTGAATGTAAGTTTTTGGAATGTACCACTATTTGACGCAGACCACGCAGTATCGTAATTGAAATCTGATGGATTATTAGCAAATGAGAATGTGGCAGATGAGGTTGCCATTGCTGTAGAAGTTGGAGCTGCAGCTTTAGTGCTGATAGAGTCTGTTGCAGAATCATTGATAGTGTAACCGAAACGGCCAGCACCATATAAACCACCTGAAGGCTGATCGGCAGTTTCGGTGATACCAAATACTGAATCAGCTTGTGAAGTAAGTCCTGAACCGGTTGTGAAACCTGGTTGATTTGTTCCATACTTAAAATCTAAGTAGAAAATAAGACCGGAAGGAAGGTTCATTGGTTGTACTGAAACAAACTCTTTCGCAGCGATTTCAGAGAAAATACGGCGAACAAGCGGAAGAGCTACACCATTCCACTCTTCACCAGCAGCACCAAACATATTGGTTGCAGTTGCTTCAGTTACTAATTGTTTTGCTTGGTTTTCCAAAAGTTGTGCCATATTGGTTCTTTCAGTCTCATTAGAAATTCCTTCTAAAAGACCGGTTTTTGCCCACTTAGCAACCAAACCTTTGGCTTCTTTACGAAGCACTCTTTCAAATCCAGCGCTTTCGTTTAAAATGCTTTTTATATTCATTTTTATCCTTTATTTTGGTTATACGATTATTTTTTGATATTAGCGAGTTTTTGGAATCTTGCAGCCAATGAAGAACCTTCGGTGATAATACCAGCAGGCTTTGTTCCTTTTGTTGGTCTAGATGCAAATGATTCTTTTACAACTCTCTTTTGTGTTTTTCTTGCAACATTAAGATTTTCACCCAATGTAGCGAAAACTAATTTTACTTCTCTCAAAGATGAAGCACGGTCAAAATTTTCAACAACTTTAACTTTTTGCTTTTCATTCAAATCAAAGTTTCTGAAAAGTTTATTGGTGTATAAAAGTTTTGCATTCAAAAGGTTTACTTCATTGATAGTGTTCTTCAATGATTTGATAACTTTATATGCTTCTTCTAAATCACTCTTCATTTCTTCGGCTTCTTCTTCGGTCATACCAGCTACAGTTTCTTCTTCATCATCTTCAGCAGGTACATCACCATTCATTTCTCTAAGAGCTCTGATAACTTCGTCTAAATTAACTTCAGTATCATCATCCTCTTCTTCTGCAACAAAATCACCTTCACCTGGATCTTCAGTGTCGGCGGTTAAGTCAGCTACTTTGTTATCACCAGAACCGATTCCAGATGATTCCAATTCGGTCAATCTCTTACTAACTCTTTCACGAATTCTTTTTAATTCGGCAATTTCAGGATTTTCCTTTTCTTCTTCTTCTTCGGTTGCAAGAGTGTCATCTTCTTCACTACCCATTTCAGCTTCCAATTCTTTGATAATTGATTCTAAATCTAAATCGGATGTATCTTCTTCAGCACCCATCTCATCTTCTTCACCTACCATTGCTGTTGCATCATCGTCATCATCGTCATCATCATCATCGTCATCATCGTCATCATCATTACTTTCACCACCCATAGTACCCGTCATCATCTCATCTTCTTCGGTTGCAAGGGTTTCATCCTCTTCACCCTCATAATACCCTTCTTCAGTATCCATCATCTCATCATCAGTATCCATCATCTCATCTTCTTCGGTTGCGAGAGTTTCATCATCTTCTAACTCTTCGGCCAATTTGTGAGACAACATAGACTGTAGTCTTGGTGTGAATGCTTCCTCAAGGGCGATTTTTGCATTTGCTAATGCAGTTTCTTTAACGGCTTTAGCATCGGCGATTGCTTCTCTAAGCAAATCTTTTTTGCCTGTTTTCATTTAATCTCCTAAATTTTTTGGAAAAATAAGATTATTAAAAATCTTAATAAGTGTTATAATAATGTTAGCCCCACAATTAGTATTGGGGCATTAATTTAACAATAAATATAGTAATTTTTTTGAAAACACTAAAAAGTTGTTATTTTTCTAAACTTTTTAAATATTCTTTTCTTTTTGCTAATTCTAATTGCCTTCTTTTTGTAATAGATTTAGGAACAAATTCGGTTCTTTCCCGTAATTCATCCATCATTCCACTATCTTTAACCATTTTTTTAAAAAGTTTTAATGCAGCATCTACATTATTTTCTACTACTTTTACTGCAATCCCCCCACCGGGTTTATACATTAATTCTCTTCTTACTTTTTTCTTTTTTGGTCTTTCTTCGTTTTCACTCATCGTAACTTTGTTTAAATTGTTTATTGTATAACTTCTAAGTTTTGAATGGATTCTTCTATTAATCCGGCTTTTGTCCTTACTATTGCGGTTTTATTGTTTATTTCCATTACAACCCCACCCATATTTTTACCCTTAACAAAAACAGGTGAACCAACTTCAACAGTTGGACCAACTACTTTTACATTTTCAGATATATCATCCAATACAACTTTAAATGCACGGATTGCTTTAGAAATACCCTGTTGTTGTTTTCTTGGTAATTTACCAATATCTTTTAGATTATTTTTTATAAAGTCAGAAAACTTTAAAGATATGTTTTGTATAATGTCTATTGCTGGCATAGTATGTATTACCTTTTATTTTTTATGTGATTGATATCCCTTGCCCTTCATCCACCAAGCCAATGCCCAAGGATTATCAATACCTGGTTCATCTTTCATTGCTTTCACAGTTCCTTCCCATCCTTCAGGTGCAACTTCGTTTGTTAGTTTCTTATTTTCCATAAATGGTTTAAATGCCGATGTAACTTTATCTATACTCATTCCATCAAATTTGTTCTGCATCTTAACATCACCTGAATTATATAGTTTTAACAACTTC